>Ga0182745_1000133_pt1 | contig 103706 bp, 79 predicted proteins | sample eDN3rd30CKraftBY_FD_128523 | JGI IMG/M metagenome (GOLD analysis project Ga0182745, IMG submission 128523) | Enriched backyard soil microbial communities from Emeryville, California, USA - eDNA 3rd pass 30_C Kraft BY (version 2) (version 2) | ecosystem: Environmental > Terrestrial > Soil >...
ACGTTGCCGACGCCGGCGAGCACGTTGTTGGTGATCACGAGGCCGGAGGACGGCAGCATGCGGTCGCCGTTCTCGTTGCAGATCTCGATGCCGGTCGCCGGCTTGCCGCTGCGGTAGAAGTTGGTGTCGTTGGTATGCGACACGGTGTTGTACTGCACCACCGCATCCTGCGCGTTGTCGAGATAGATGCCGACGCTGTAGCTGTCATAGACGACATTGCCGGTGAGCTTGGCGCCCTTGGTGAACATGGCACCGACGCCTTCGCCCCAGTTGTCGTAGACGTTGTTGTTGCTGATCGTGCTGTTGTCGGACTTGTCGAGGCTGATGCCCTGGGCCCAGCCGCCGGACCAGGTCTTGCTCTGGTTCTCCTTGACGTTGCGCCAGACCTCGTTGCCGTCGATCACGTTGTTGTAGGAATTGCCGACGTTGCCGCCCGCCCAGATGCCGGCGCGGAAGCTGTCGTGGACGTTGTTGTTGAGCACCTTGGTGTCGTGCGTCTCCCACAGGCTGATGCCGGCGCGCTTGGCGTTGGCGACCTCGAAGCCCTGGAAGGTGACATAATCGCCGGTGATGGTGACGAGATCGGTGCCGGAGGACGTCTGGCTGCCGTCGATGATCACCTTGGCGCCGTCGGCGGCCTTGACGGTGATCGGCGCCGAGGCGGTGCCGTTGCTGGAGATGCTGACGGTGCCGTTATAGGTACCGGCGCCGACGAGCACGGTGTCGCCAGCCTTGGCCATCTGCGCCGCCTTGGTGATGGATTTCACCGGGCTGCCGGAGGCGCCGGAGTTGGAGTCGCTGCCCGTGGTCGAGACATAAATGGTTGCCATAGCTTTTGTCGCCTTTTTTTAGTTTCAAAAGTGGTACGGAATATTTGTGAAAGCGTAGAATAAACTTCCTACGCATGTCTTAAGCATGGGGAGTTGCTGACTCAGGCGGAGCGCTCCGAGCCCTTGGAAATATTGGAAGGTATGGGGTAGTCGGGATTGTAGGAAAATACGCCTTTTATTACTAACTTGAGAGCCGGATTCCAGATGAAAATGGATTATTCGTCTGTATGGAAAGCGACTATCGGATGGTGTACTTCGAAAGACTGATGATAGTCTTTGGTTCCCGAATTGGGCAAAAGCGTGACCATGCGCCTATTTAGTTGCGTTGCAGTGAGGTGGCCTGCGAATGCCCAGAGACGAATCGAAGGCTTCTGGGTCGGCAGAGGCGCCTCAAGACCACGGGAGCGGCGACGGGGCATTCCCGGGACTTTTCACCAGAGTGCGATTCAACCCCGGGCCTTTCCGGCTTCGCCACGGAACTGTGGGGCTTGCGGACTGGTTTTCAAATCGATAGAGAAACCAAGCTGTTGAGGATATCGGGGTGTAGCGCAGTCTGGTAGCGCATCTGCTTTGGGAGCAGAGGGTCGCGGGTTCAAATCCTGCCGCCCCGACCATCTTCACCGGATGAGTCTTGGAGAGAGTCCGAAACCGATGCCTGCACGGATCTACAAGCCCGCCAAGTCGGCAACCCAGTCCGGATTGGCCCGGACCAAGCAGTGGCTCCTTACCTTCGAGCAGGATCAGCCCCGCGAGATCGAGCCCCTGATGGGCTGGACGAGCTCCGGCGACACCCGCCAACAGCTCCGCCTGTGGTTCGACACCAAGGAAGAGGCGATCGCCTATGCCGAGCGCGAGGGCATCGCGTATCGGGTCGAGGAGCCGCAGGAGATGAAGCGGCGGGTGGCCTCTTACTCCGATAATTTCAAGTTCAACCGCGTCGGGCCCTGGACCCACTAGGTCCCCGGCCTGCGCGTCGATGGCTCCGTAGCTCAGCTGGATAGAGCAGCCGCCTTCTAAGCGGCAGGTCGTAGGTTCGAGCCCTACCGGAGTCGCCATCTCTCCCGGAGCAGCCAGAACAGAGCGTCAGTCGCTCGGGAACGGTCGCGCTATCCCATTCATTGACATGCACCATGTCGACCGCCCCGAAGGCGGCGAGCGAGAGGGTATGTCCGTATGAACGACGACGCGAAGATCGAGCCATATACTGGTCCTGCCGGAGGGTGGGGCTCGGTAAAGTCGGTCGAGAGCATCCTCACACGTGAGGGCCGGCTTATCACCGGCAATGCGTTGCTGCTCAAGCAGAACAAGCCGGACGGCTATGCATGCGTCAGCTGTGCCTGGGCCAAGCCCGCCGAGCCGCATCCTTTCGAATATTGCGAGAACGGCGCCAAGGCGACCGCCTGGGAACTCACGACCAAGCGCGTGACGCCTGAATTCTTCGCCGAGCACACCCTCTCCGAACTCCGTACGTGGTCCGATCATGACCTCGAAGAGGCCGGCCGCCTCACGCATCCTATGCGCTACGACAGAAAAACCGACACTTATGTGCCCGTCGCCTGGGATGAGGCCTTCCGCGAGATCGGGCAGGTGCTGAACGGCTTCGATCCGCGCGAGGTCGTGCTTTATGCCTCCGGTCGTGCATCCCTAGAGACATCCTATATGTGGGCATTGTTCGCACGGCTTTACGGCACGAACAATCTGCCCGATTCATCCAATATGTGCCACGAGAGCACTTCGGTCGCCCTACCGGAAAGCATCGGCGTTCCGGTGGGCACGGTGATCCTCGACGATTTCGAGAAGACCGACTGCATCCTGTTCTTCGGACAGAATGTCGGCACCAACAGCCCGCGCATGCTGCATCCGCTCCAGGACGCCTCCAAGCGGGGCGTTCCCATCATCACCTTCAACCCGCTGAAAGAACGCGGCCTCGAGCGCTTCACCAACCCGCAAGCGCCCACCGAAATGCTGACCGGCTCGGAAACGCTGATTTCGTCTCAGTATCATCAGCTGAAGATCGGCGGCGACGTCGCGGCGATCATGGGGCTGGCCAAGATTCTGATCGAAGCTGACGACCGGGCCCAAGCGGCGGGCAGAAGCCCTGTCCTCGATCACGATTTCATCGCCGAGCATACAGATGGTTTCGAGGCCTTTGCGGAAGCGGCCCGACAGGCCCAATGGCCGGAGATCGAGCGCCACTCGGGCCTCTCCCACGCTACGCTGGAAGCGGCTGCCAGCATCTATGCCCGCGCGAGTGCGGTGATGGGCATCTATGGAATGGGGCTCACGCAGCACAAGGCAGGTGTCGAGAACGTCCAGATGCTCGCCAATCTCCTTCTCTTGCGCGGGAACATCGGCAAGCCGGGAGCCGGCATCTGTCCTGTGCGCGGTCACTCCAACGTGCAGGGCCAGCGCACCGTCGGAATTTCGGAAAAGCCGGAGCTGGTGCCTCTCGACAAGCTCAAGGAGCAATACGGATTCGAGCCGCCGCGCTGGAAAGGAATGATGACGGTCGAGGCGTGCGAGGGCATCATCAAGAACGAGGTGAAAGCCTTCGTCGCGCTCGGAGGCAATTTCGTGCGGGCGGCTCCTGAGACGGCGGCGCTGGAGGAGGCCTGGACGAGCCTGCGCCTCTCCGTGCAGATCTCGACCAAGCTCAATCGCAACCATCTGATCCCCGGCGAGATCACTTACATCCTGCCTTGCCTCGGCCGCATCGAGATAGACGAACAGGCGAGCGGTCCCCAGGCTGTGGCCGTCGAGGATTCGACCGCCTGCATCCACGGCTCCAAGGGCGTGGCGAAACCCGCAAGTCCCGATCTTCTGTCGGAGCCGCGCATCGTCGCGGAACTCGCCAAGGCGACGCTGCAGCCCAACCCCAAGATTCCCTGGGACGAGTGGGTCGCCGATTATTCCCGCATTCGCGACGCGATCGAGGAAACCTATCCGGACGATTTTCGCGGCTTCAACGACCGCATGTGGCAGCCTGGCGGCTTCCATCGCCCGATCGCGGCGCGCGAGCGGCAATGGAAGACGAGGACGGGCAAGGCCAACTTCATCGTGCCCAAGAGCCTGGAAGCGGATCTCGGCATTGCAGAGAATGATCCGAATGTCTTCAAGCTCATGACCGTTCGCTCCAACGATCAGTTCAACACGACCGTCTACGGCTATCACGACCGATTTAGAGGCGTGAAAGGCACGCGCATGGTGCTGTTCATGAATCGCAATGACATCGCCCGCCTGAAGCTGGAGGAGGGCGATCTGGTTATGCTGACGACCGCCGTCGACGACGGCATCAAGCGTCAGGTGAGCGGATTGCGTGTCACACCTTACGCGATCCCCGAAGGCTGCTGCGCGTCCTATTACCCGGAGTGCAACCCGTTGATCCCCGTCTGGCATCACGCAGACGAGAGCAAGGTACCTGCCGCGAAATCCATTCCGATCCGCATTTCGCCCACGTCGCAGACACAGCCCGAAATCGCGGAATGAGCCTAGAAAGGTTCTGAGGGAACGAAGCGGCGCTGAACCGATTGTGTCAACAGCGAAGCTTCGCTCAGACGGGATCTGAGCCAATGGATGGTGCGCGACACTGGCGATGGCGCAACTTTTCACACCGGCGGCCGCCACTCTGTTTCGCGTGGCGATCGTGCTCGCGTGCCTGGGTATCCTGTCGGGCGCGGCGCTGGCCTATGTCTGGGCGCGGTCCGGCAGCACCTGGAATGTGGGCAAGCCGGCGCCGCAGCCTGTCCCGTTCCGGCATGATCTCCACAGTGGATCGCTCGGCATCGACTGCCGCTACTGCCATTCCACCGTCGAGCACGGGGCCGATGCGGGCATGCCCTCAGCCCAGACCTGCATGACGTGCCATTCCCAGGTGTGGGTCGGTGCGAGCGTGTTAGAGCCGATCCGTTCGAGCTTCCTGCTCGGACAGCCCATCGAATGGGCGTCCGTCCACCGCCTGCCGGACTACGCCTATTTCAATCACGCCGTCCACGTTACGAAGGGCGTGGCTTGCGAGACCTGCCACGGGCGGGTGGACCGGATGCCGAAGACCGTGAAGACGCAGACCATGTCGATGGGGTGGTGCCTCGACTGCCACCGCGATCCCGTCCCGCAGCTGCGGCCGCAGGATGCCGTGTTCACCATGGGCTACGAACCGCACGGCAAGAACCTGCCGGACGACCTGCGCGAATTCTACCGGGAGGCCTCCCGGCGCCTCACCAGCTGCAACACGTGCCACCGGTAGAGCCGATGAGAAAGGGAGCGCACTTCGATCTCGAAGCCATGAAAGCCCGCCTCGCCAATGAGGATGGACCAAGACTCTGGCGCAGCCTTGAGGAGTTAGCGGATCTGCCGGAGGTGCGTCGCTATGTGGAGGCCGAATTCCCTGACATCGTGCAGGCCGCGACGATCGACCGGCGTACCCTGCTGCGGCTCATGAGTGCCTCGCTGGCGCTCGGAGGCCTTGCCGCCTGTGACGGTGGTAGTGCCGGCAAGAACGCTCCGCTCCTGTCCCAAAGCCACACTATGCCCGGCCATGTTCCAGGCGTGCCGCTCACCGTCGCTACGTCTCTGCCGCTGAACGGTTTTGGCCGCGGCGTCCTCGTGAAGGTGCAGGAAGGACGCCCGATCAAGATCGAGGGCAACCCGCTTCATCCTGCGAGCCTCGGCGCCACGGATGTCTTTGCCCAGGCCGAAATCCTGTCCCTTTACGATCCCGACCGATCCGACGCACCGCTTCAGAATGGAGTGGAGCGCACGTGGCAGGAACTGACGGGTTTCATCCGCCCGGTGCGCAACGAACTCGTCGTTGCCGAGGGAAAGGGATTGCACATCCTGATGCCGCCCACCTCGTCGCCGACCCTGCTGCGGCTCGTGGCACAGGCGCGGCAGCTCTTTCCACTTGCGAGGTGGCACAGCTTCTCACCAATCGACGACGACAACCGGCGCGCCGCCGGCATGACCGTGTTCGGCCACGACGTCGACCTCGTATACGACCTGGCCCAGGCTGACACGATCGTCACTCTCGGCGGCGATCTCTTCGCCGAGGAGCCGGGACATTTGCGCTATGCCGCCGACTATCAGGCGCGGAGAAGGATGCAGGACCTAGCGCTTCCGCGTGCCTTCGCGGTGGAATCCCGTCCAAGCCTTTTCGGAGCCCGTGCCGACGATCGCATCCCCCTTCGACCGCGGGATTTCGCAGCCTTCGCGCAGGCGCTTGCAGGCGCGCTCGAAACCGGATCGGTTGCGCCGAGCGATCATCCTTCCCTATCTCGCATCGCCGATGCCCTGCGCAAGGCCGGTCCGCGCGCACTGGTGGTCGCCGGGCGCGAGCAATCAGCCGCCGTTCATGCCCTCGCGTATGCGATCAACATGCGGCTCGGTGCGTTCGGCAGCACGATCCGCGCTATCGAGCCCGTGCGACCGTCCGAAGGCGATGTCGGAACGCTCGCCGATCTGGCGGACGCCATCGCGGCTGGGCAGGTGTCCCACCTCGTCGTTCTCGGCGGCAACCCCGTCTACACCGCCCCGGCCGATATCGATCTCGCTGCCCTGATCCACCGCGTTCCCCTGTCGCTGCATCTGGGCCAGCATCGCGACGAGACGGCGTCCGCCTGTCACTGGCATATCCCGGAGAGCCATCCCCTCGAAAGTTGGGGCGACCTGCGCGCTTTCGACGGCGCGGTGGGCCTGCGGCAGCCGGTGACCTTGCCCCTGAAACCGGGCCTGAGCGCCGAGGAGTTTCTCGGCCTGCTGGCGGGACAGGCACTCGATGGTCGTGGGCTGGTCCAGGCGACTTGGCGCGAGGCCTGGGGCGAGGGTTTCGAGGCGCGCTGGGCGCGCTCGCTCGAAGACGGGGTTATGGAGAACTCCGCCGCGCTATCTCTCGATGTCGCCATGCGAGACGACTGGAGGCCGGAACCTGCCGCTCCGGTGGCATCCGGCGGCATCGACGTGATCTTCGCGCCTGATCCCTCCGTGTGGGACGGCACCTTTGCCAACAACGGCTGGCTCCAGGAATTGCCGAAGCCGCTGACGAAGCAAGCCTGGGGCAATGCGGCTCTGATCGCGCCCGAGACGGCGGCGATCTTCGGCCTGTCGACTGGCGATACCGTCGATCTGAGCGTCGAAGGCCGCGTCTTGCGCGTGCCCGTCTGGATCATGCCCGGCCATGCGCCGGGAACCGTGACGCTGACCCTCGGCTACGGGCGGCAGCGCGCGGGACGGATCGGCAACGACATCGGCTTCGACGCCTATGCGATCCGCCCGTCGCAGCACTCGTGGATAGCTGTCGGCAAGATCAGGGCTGCGGGCGAACGGGTCGCGCTCGTGTCGACGCAGCAGCACCATTCGATGCAGGGACGCGACATCGTGCGCGTCGTGGCGCCTGGACAGAGCCCGCCGCCGGAGAAGGAGCACCCGTCGCTCTATCCGGATTGGCCCTATGAGGGCCATGCCTGGGGCATGGCGATCGATCTCGACGCCTGCATCGGCTGCAACGCCTGCGTCATCGCCTGCCAGGCTGAGAACAACATCGCCATCGTGGGGCCGGAGGAGGTGGCGAAGGGCAGGGAGATGCACTGGCTCCGCGTCGACCGCTATTACGGCGGCGATCCGGCCAGTCCCGACACCTATTTCCAGCCCGTTCCCTGCATGCATTGCGAGAAGGCGCCGTGCGAGGTGGTCTGTCCGGTCAATGCGACGGTGCATTCGTCGGAAGGCATCAACGACATGGTCTATAACCGCTGCGTCGGCACCCGGACCTGCTCGAACAACTGCCCCTACAAGGTGCGCCGCTTCAACTTCCTCGACTATCAGGGCACCGACTTCACGGCGTCGTCCGATCTCATGAATCCGCAGGTAACGGTGCGCGATCGCGGCGTGATGGAGAAATGCACCTATTGCATCCAGCGCATCGGAACGGCCCGCGCCGATGCGCGCATCGAGGACCGGCCTCTCCGTGACGGCGAGGTGGTGACGGCCTGCCAGCAGGCCTGTCCGACGAAAGCCATCGCGTTCGGCGACGTGAACGATCGGGACAGCGCGGTGAGCCGGCTCAAGCAGGATCCGCGCAATTATGCGCTTCTGGGCGCCCTGAACACGCGGCCGCGCACCACCTATCTCGCCCGCATCGAACAACCCCGCGAGGACGGATAGGCGATGAGCAGCGAGGCCATAGCCATCACGACCCCGGTCGCGGAAGTCCCGCTCTCCCGCCGCTTCGGCCGGGTCTGGTGGTTCGCGCTCGTGGTGTCGGGCGCGTTGGTCCTGCTGCTCGGCTACACGCTGGTCTCGGTCACGATCCTGGGAGTGGGAATCTGGGGCGTGAACATCCCCTTCGTCTGGGGCTTCGACCTCATCAACTATGCCTGGTGGATCGGCATCGCCAACGGCGCAAGTCTTTTCGCGGCAATCCTCGTGCTGCGCCGGCACGATCTGCGCACGGCCGTCAACCGTTTCGCCGAGGGCGTGGCGTTCTTCGCGGTGATCTGCGCGGGAATCTTCCCGATCTTCCATCTCGGGCGGCCGTGGCTGTTCTACTGGACATTTCCCTATCCGGCGACTTACGAGGTCTGGCCGCAATTCCGCAGCACGCTCACCTGGGATTTCTGGGCGATCAGCACACATGCCATCGTCACCAGCCTTTTATGGTATGTCGGCCTGATCCCCGATCTCGCGACCCTACGCGACCGCGCCCGACGCAAATCGGTGCAGCGGATCTACGGCGTCTTCGCGCTGGGCTGGCGCGGTTCCGTGCGCCATTGGGCCTATCACCAGCGCGCCTACAGGCTCGTCGCGATCCTGGTTCTGCCGCTGATCCTGATCATGCAGAGCACGGTGGCGTTCGAGTTCGCGGTGACGCTGGTGCCCGACTGGCACGAGACCCGCCAGCCTCTTCATTTCGTGGCCACCGGCCTGGCGCAGGGGCTCTCAATCGTGCTCCTAGTCGCCGTTCTGCTGCGCTCAGGCCTGAGGCTCGGTCGCTACATCGACGAGGAGGATATCGACCTTCTCGGAAAGCTCGTTCTCACGAGCGCTATCGTATCCGGCTATCTTTTTCTCGACGAGGTCATCGCGGCCCTGCTGGCGGAGCGGATGGCCCAGGAAGCCATGCTCAACCGCATGACCGGCGACTATGCCGGCTTGTACTGGACAGCCATCGTCTACAGCGTGCTGATCCCACAGCTGCTCTGGTTCAAGGCCGCGCGCAACAGCACCATTGCCGGCGTCTTCGTCGGCCTCTCCATCGGCGTCGGCATCTGGTTCGACCGCTTTTCAATCATCGTCGGCGGTCTCCAGACCGACCACCTTCCTTCGATCTCTCGAACCTATCAGCCGACGCTGGCCGAGACCGGCCTGTTCCTAGGCACCATCGGGCTGTTCGCAGCGCTTCTGCTGCTTTTCGTCCGCTTCCTGCCGGTCGTATCGATGTTCGAGACCCGTCATGACGAGCATCTGGAGAAATCGTCATGACGCCGCTCTCCTATGGCATCATGGCGGAGTTCCGCCGGGCTGAAGACCTCGTCGAAGCGGTCAGGACAGCGAGGCGGGCCGGCTATACGAAGCTCGATGCTTTCAGCCCTTTCCCACTGACTGATCTCGCGCATGAGCTCGGCGTCCGTACGACGATCATTCCCTGGATCGCCTTTCTGGCGGCCCTGGTGGGAGCCGGTCTTCAATACGGATCGCAGTATTGGATGAACGTCGTCGACTATCCGCTGAATGTCGGCGGCCGGCCCCTCAACAGCTGGCCCGCCTTCATTCCCTCCACCCTGATCGTCGCGATTCTCTGGGCGGGCGCCGCGACCCTGATCGGCCTGCTCGTGATCCTGCGTCTACCCCGTCTGCATCATCCGGTCTTCGCCGTGCACGATTTCCGTCGCGCCTCCGAGGACCGTTTCTTCCTCTGCATTCTGGCCGAGGACCCGATCTTCATGATGCAGGAGGCCAGGGCGTTCCTGGAAACGCTTTCGCCGCTTGCGGTTCGGGAGGTCCCGGCGTGCGATTAGCGCTCGGCTTCATAGGCCTCTCGCTGCTGGCGGCCTGCGATTCCGGAACCGAGCCGCGGGACGCGGTGGCGTCGACCCGCGCCGTTCAAAGAGCCTATGTGCCGCTTCCTCCCGGCACCATCGCCAGAGGATCGGCCGCGCGGCAGGCGGCCCTTGCGCCCCCGGGACCTGCGGTGACGCCCGAGCTCCTGGCGCGGGGAGCGGACAGGTTCCGGGTGTTCTGCACCCCATGCCACGGCATAAGCGGGCGAGGGGACGGCACCGTGGTATCCCGCGGACTTCCTGCGCCGCCGTCCTATCACGACGAGCGGCTGCGCGCGTATTCTCCCGAGCAGATCGTCGGCGTGATCACCCAGGGGCGAGGACGGATGTTTCCTTATGCCGACCGGGTCTCGCCCGAAGACAGATGGGCCATCGCTCACCATGTGAAGCGGTTGCAGGCCGAAGGTGGGGCCAATCCATGAGCGCGATGGAGGCTCTCTATCTCGTCTTCGTGTCCCTGTCCGGATTGGCGATGGGCAGCCTTGCCGTGCTGATGCTCGGCCATCTCATGGACGAGCACTGGCTTGCGCCCGTGCGGGCCGAACTCGAGGCGGCGGCATTGACCCTGCCGCTGCTGATCCTGTTCGGGATCCCGCTCGCCTTCGGCCTCGATCAGCTCTTTCCCTGGATGAGCCGGAGAGCCGATCTGCCGCCGTTGCGCGCCGCTTTCCTGAGCCCGGGCTTCTATCTTGTGAGAAGCGCCTTCTACCTTCTCGCCTGTACCGGTCTCGCATTCTGGCTCGTCCGCACCCGACAGGTCCGCAGGGCGAGCGCCATCGGCCTTGCCCTGATGACGCCGATCATGAGCTTTGCCGCCTATGATTGGGTTCTGTCGCGCGATCCGCATTGGTGGTCGACGCTTTTCGGCTTCGCCTATGGGCTCAATCAGGCTCTCGCGGCGCTCGCATGCGCAATCCTGGTGACGCTGCTCGGCGCAGAGCACGCCTCGCCGACACGCATGAAGAGCCTTGAACGGGCGCTGCTGACGCTTGCGTTGCTGACCGTCTGGACGTGGTTCTCGCAATTCCTGATCGTGTGGCTTGCCAACCTTCCTGCCGGGGCAGGATGGTATCTGGAGCGCTCCGATCAACAGAACCTGCGGCTGCTGACGGTGTCCCATCTGCTGATGTTGATCGCCATCGTGGTGCTGGTGCCATCGGGCGTGAGCCGCCTCGGCATGATCGTCGGGAGCACGCTGGCGCTCCTGTATCATGGCACGCACATGCTCTGGGTCCTCCAGCCCAAGGGGCAGCCGTCATGGCCGGCGCTCGCCGTCATCCTCGGAGCGACGGCATTGTGGATCGCCGCCTATGCATTCGTGATGCGGACGCGTCCGACCTATGCGGAGGAGGCTCTGGCGGAGCCTGGGTGAGGTCGGCAGGTCCCTAGCTGCCGGACGGTGCTGTCGGCACGATGCGGCGGGTGCGCGGTGTCGTCCCCGTGACCGGGGCTGCGCGCGGTGGCAGCTCGACCGCGAACTCCTCTCCGCGCAGCGGGAGCGGAGGATCGGGCGGATAGACCCGGACCCCAGCATCGCCGAGGGTATAGAGATAGGCCGCGATGTGCCGCGCCTCTTCCCCGGTCACACCCTGGGACGGCATGCCCGTCTGCGGCTTGAGTGCCACAGGATCCATCAGCCAGGCGATCAGGTTGCTCGGCGTGTTCGGCAGGAATCCTGCAAGGAGATGCTGCTGGGCATAGTCTTCGAGGCGCGGGCCGACCTGGCCGCGCGCACCCCTGACACCTTCGATGGCATGGCAGGTGCCGCAGCCATAGGACTGGATGAGCGCATGGCCGCGATCGGGATCGCCGCCTGAGATCGTCAGGATCGAGGCTGGATTCTGCTCGTCGCTGCAGGCGGACAAAACTGTGATGAGCGGGACGATCAGAAAGCGGACGAGGACGGGCGGAATCATGGGCTCTGCTTCAGGAGGCTCGACGGGGCAACCGGCAGGCGTCCGGTCCGTTCCCCGAGCGGCGTAAGGAGGCGAAAAGCCATGGCGAGGCCGGTCAGGAGATAGATCCCGCACATGGGAAGCGACATGATAGCTCCTGCCAACTGTTGATCTTCCAGGGCTGTCAGCCCCCAATTTGCCGTATCCGGTGTGTGATACAGCGCCTCGCGCGCAAAGCTGAGAAGAGCGCTCAGGAGGCCGCTCTGCAGAAGCGTGATGAAGCAGGCGATGAGCGCTCCCGCCGCGGCCTCGCGTCCCGAGCGGGCCTTGATCACCCCGCGCCAGAACAGGAGCGCGGTGCCGAAGAACAGCACATGCTCCAGCCAATGGACGAGATCGGATGCCAGGGCGGCATCGAACAGCGCCGGGCTGTGCCAGATCCACAAGGTCGCCATATGGATCAGCGCCGCGGGCACAGGTCTCGCGCACGGTGCGAGGAAGGCCAGCACCGACCTCATTCGCCTTTGGCGCGCGAGGCTGCGCCGCCAGGATTCGGGCAGAGCCCAGAGCCACGCGACTTCGGGTTTGCCGAGGACGAGGAGCGGGGGCGCGACCGCGATCAGCAGGACGTGCTGCACCATATGCGCTGAAAGAAGCGGCTTCGAGAGCCCTTCCAGCGGAGACAGAAGGGCGACGATCAGCAGCGCGATCCCTGAGGAGAAACAGAGGATCTGCGGCAGGCCGAAGCCGGGCGGGAAACGCCCCAGATCCGACCTCAACCGTCGCACGCCTGTGGCAAAGAGCAGGCTCGAGACGAGGAGCGGAATCGTGATGAGCGGATCGAATTGCCAGGAATGCCAGAGGTCCTCCGGCCCATGGGGCGCGGTGCCGTGGGCGAGGGCCGGCTCTTCCATCAGGATTGTTGGAATGGCGGCGAGGCCGAGTGCCGCCTTATGCCGGGGGTAGAACTTTTCCAGGGAACCAACTCTCACGGTCAAGCTTATCCGTTCGATGCATGCAAGACCGATGTAGGGCGGATGGAGTGTGAGGCGACCCGGCATTGCCCGCGATGGCGGCTGCGCACCTGGGCAAGGCACGGGGGCGTGCTTTCCTGTGCGCTAGCGCTCGCGAATTGCAGCGGCGTCCAATCGGCCCTCGATCCGGCCGGCGGCGATGCCCTGCGGATCTACTGGCTCGCCGTGATCATGACGGTGGGCGCGACCCTGATCTTCTTCGCCGTCACCGGGCTTCTGCTTTACGCCATCTTCGCTCCGCCCGAGCGCCGGGCCTGGCTCGGCGGCCGCAACACCATCGTCTATGGCGGGCTGGCCTTCCCGATCGTCGTGCTGTCGATGCTTTTGCCCTACGGCCTGATCGTCATGCGCGACACCGACGTGCGGATGCCCGGCGCGCTCCCCATCGAGGTGGTCGGCGAGCAGTACTGGTGGCGGGTGCGCTATCCGGGTGAGGACGAAAGGCCTGCCTTTTCCACCGCCAACGAGATCGTCATCCCGGTCGGCCGGCCCATCGCCGTGTCGGTGACGGCGGCGGATGTGATCCACAGCTTCTGGATCCCGAATTTCGGCGGCAAGATCGACATGATCCCGGGGCGCGTCAACAGCCTCAATTTCACCGCCGAGAGGCCGGGCATCTATCGCGGGGTCTGCGCCGAGTTCTGCGGCGACCAGCATGCGCGCATGGCCTTCGACGTGGTCGCGCTCGAACCCTCGGCCTTCGAGGCATGGCGGACGAACCAGGCCAAGCCCGCACCGGAGCCCGACCTTCCGCAGCTGGTGCGCGGGCGCGAGCTTTTTCGCACCGGCGGATGCGGCTCGTGCCATGTGGTGCGCGGCACGGAGGCCAATGGGCTTTTCGGGCCCGATCTCACCCACGTGGGCAGCCGCCGCACCATCGGCGCGGGGCAGTTCCCCAACAATGTCGGCACGCTGGCGGGCTGGATCGCCAACACGCAGCACATCAAGCCGGGCGTGCGCATGCCCTCCTACGGGTCGTTCACCGGTGAGGACCTGAGAGCCCTCGCCGGCTATCTGGAGAGCCTGAAATGAACGCGCCCGAGCGTCCCGAATCCTTCGAGCGCCGGGAGCCCGAGCTGCCGAATGCCCTGCCTCGCCCTGCTGGAGAGTTCGAGGCGCTCAAGCGGGCCTGGAAGTCGCCGCGGGGCTTAAGCTTCATCACCGACGTCAACAACACCTATGTCGGCATCTGGTACGTGGGCACGGCCTTCCTGTTCTTCATCCTGGCCGGGATCCTGGCGCTGATCATGCGCGCCCAGCTCGCCGTGCCGGAAAGCGACCTCGTCGGGCACGATCTCTACAACCAGCTCTTCACCATGCACGGCACGGTGATGATGTTCCTCTTCGCCGTGCCGGCGGTGGAGGCGGCGAGCGTCTACCTTCTTCCCAACATGCAGGCGGCGCGCGACCTTCCGTTTCCGCGCCTCTCGGCCTATGCCTTCTGGGCCTATTTCGTCGGCGGGCTGGTGTTCTTCGGCACGATCTTCTTCGGCCTTGCCCCCAATGGCGGCTGGTTCATGTATCCGCCGCTCACGGGCACCAAGTATTCGCCTGCCGACAACGCGGATTGGTGGCTGCTGGGCATCGGCTTCATCGAGATCTCGGCCATCGCCGGCGCGATCGAGATCATCGTCGGCGTCATGAAGACCCGCGCGGTCGGCATGAGCCTCGACAAGCTGCCGGTCTATTCGTGGGCCATGCTCGTCTTCGCCGTCATGATCGTCATCGGCTTTCCCGCGATCATTCTCGGCACCCTGCTGCTCGAGATGGAACGCGCCTTCGACTGGCCTTTCTTCATCGCCGAGAGGGGCGGGGATCCGCTGCTGTGGCAGCACCTGTTCTGGTTCTTCGGCCACCCGGAGGTCTACATCATCTTCCTGCCGGCCACCGGCATGGTCTCGATGATCGTGCCCGCCATGGCGCAGACGCCGCTCGTCGGCTACCGGCTGATCGTGCTGGCCTTGATCGCCACAGGCTTCCTGTCCTTCGGCCTGTGGGTGCACCACATGTTCGCGACCGGCCTGCCGAAGATGTCCTTGAGCTTCTTCTCGGCGGCGAGCACGGCGGTGGCGGTGCCGAGCGGCATCCAGGTCTTCGCCTGGATCGCCACCATCGCCTCGGGCCGGATGAAGCTCACAACCCCGTCGCTCTTCGTAATCGGCTTCCTGTTAATCTTCACGCTCGGCGGCCTCACCGGCGTCATGGTCGCCATGGCGCCCTTCGACTGGCAGGCGCACGACACCTACTTCGTGGTGGCGCATCTGCACTACGTGCTCATCGGCGGCATGGTGTTCCCGCTCTTCGCGGCCTTCTATTACTGGATCCCGGTGGCGAGCAAACATGCGCTGTCCGAGCGCCTCGGGCGCTGGGTGTTCGGCCTCATGTTCCTCGGGGTCAACGTCACCTTCCTGCCGATGCACATCACCGGCCTCATCGGCATGCCGCGGCGGGTCTATACCTATCCGGTCGATATGGGCTGGGACGCGCTCAATCTCGTCTCCACCATCGGCTCGTTCATGATCGCCTTAGGCGTTGCGATCTTCATCTACGACCTTGCCCGCAAGTTCCGGTTCGCGAGCGAGGACAATGCGGGCAATGTCTGGAACGCGGGCACCCTCGAATGGCTGCCGAACGGACAATATGCCACCCGCAGCATCCCTGCCGTCGTCAGCCGCGAGCCGCTCTGGGACCAGCCGAACCTGTCGAAGGACGTGGAGGAGGGGCGCTACTACCTTCCCGGCACGGCGACGGGCGGGCGCGAGGCTCTGGTGACAAGCCCGTTCGATGCGCGCCCGCAATACATTCTCCAGATCCCCGGGGCCGGGTGGCAGCCGCTGCTGGCGGCGGTGTTTACCGCCGCCTTCTTCCTGCTCTTGACCGTCAAGCTGGTGCTGCCTTCCGTCGTCTGCGGCGTGATCGCAATCGGCTGCGTGATCTGGTGGCTGTGGGAGACCGATCCCGGCCCGACCCGCCCGCCCGCCGATATCGGCGGCGGGATCGTGGTTCCGGTCTATGTCACCGGACCGATGAACCATTCCTGGTGGGCGATGATCGTGCTCATGGTCGTCTCAGGCATGGTCTTTACCTGCATGATCTTCTCCTACCTGTTCCTGTGGCTCGTCAATCCGAGCGCCTGGCCGGCTCAAGGGTTCGTGCCGCCCCATTGGGTCTGGCCCGCTACTGCTGCCGCGCTCTATGTCGCCAGCGCCATCCTGATCGACCGCGCGAGCGGGAATCTGCGGGGCGAGGACCGGCGCAGCCCGCGCTCGGTGCCCGTCCTCATCGGCATCGCCCTCTTGCTGGTGTCGGCGGCCTCCGCCGCCGATCTAGCGGCGCAATGGCGGGCGGGCTTGAGTCCCTCCGCCCACGCCTATGGCGCCGCCGTCTATGCCCTCGTGTCGTACCAGATCTTCTTCGTGCTCACGACGCTGCTAATGGGACTCTACACCATCGCGCGCTGGCTCACGGGCAAGCTCGACAGCGTGCGCCGGACTACCTTCGATAACACCATGCTGTTCTGGTACTACACGGTGGGCCAGGGACTGGTGGGAATCGTGGTCGTCCATGGCTTCCCGCGCCTGACCGGAGGCGTCTGACGATGGCGGCCGTGCGGACCGGGCAGGTGCTTCTGATGCTCGCTGGGCTTATCGCCTGGGCGGTGCAGTTCTCGCTCATCTATGGGGCGACATCGACCCTCTGCGGCCGGGAATGGGCCGACGCCACGCTTCTCGGCCTGGGTATCGTTCCGGCGAGCATCCTGACCGTCACCCTCGCGGCGCTCGCCGTGACCGCTGCCGCGTTCGCCTGGTCGCTCAAGGGGTATCGATCAGCGGAAACACGGCCGGTCTCCGCGGCAGACCGGTTCATGGTCCAGTCGGCGGCGCTCGTGAACGGCTTCTCGCTCATCGTTATCCTGTGGCAGGGCATCCCCGCCTTCATCCTTCCAGCCTGCGCCTGAGGCGCCGGAGCACGAGGTCCGACCATGATCGACTGGCATCAGGTGTTCGTCCCCACCACCTCGATCCCCGAAATCATCCTTCGCGGCACATTCACCTACATCATGCTGTTCCTGATCCTCCGGTTTCTGCTCAAGCGGCAGACCGGGGTGATCGGCGTGGCCGACCTTCTGGTGATCGTCCTGATCGCCGACGCGACCCAGAACGCCATGGCGAGCGAATACAAATCGGTCACGGAAGGAACGGTCCTCGTCCTCACGATCGTGTTCTGGAACTTCGCCATCGACTGGCTCGGGTACCATTTCCCCGCCTTCCAGCGCCTGACCCGCCCGCCGCCGCTGCCCCTGATCGAAAACGGCCGGATGCTCAGGCGCAACATGCAGAAGGAGATGATCACGATCGACGAGCTGACCAGCCAGCTTCGCCAGCAGGGAGTCGAACACCCCTCCGAGGTGAAGAAGGCCTTCATCGAGGGTGACGGGTCGATCAGCATCATCCGCAAGGACAAGGAGGATACTGGAAAGGAAACCGGGTCGGTGAAAGAGGTCCTCTGAACAGTCCCACGTCACCGTCGAAACCTTGGCCGCATGATGCGCATCCTCAGGTCATAGGATCGGCGCCAGGAACATCGGCAGATTTGAACCGTTAAAAAACTTTCGTCGCGTAGCGCCCGGATGCCGCCCTGTTGCAGCGGCCGGCGCGTTCCTTCCGACCTCTCACATCAAGGGGGACTCAGCGTGAGTGCCAGCCAGACGAGCGCGGCTCTGCCTGAGAAGGTTTCCGTGACCATCACCGTCAATGGCGAGCGGCGGCAGGCGGAGGTTCTGCCCTGGACCGTGCTGCTCGATTTCCTGCGCGACCATCTCGGGCTGACCGGCACGAAGAAGGGGTGCGATCATGGGCAATGCGGTGCCTGCACGGTCATCGTCGACGGAAAGCGCGTCAATTCCTGCCTGGCCTTCACTGTCATGAAGGACGGGGCGTCCGTCACCACCGTCGAAGGCCTTGCCTCGAACGGAGCGCTGCACCCCCTGCAGCAGGCCTTCATCGACCACGATGCCTTCCAGTGCGGTTATTGCACGCCCGGTCAGATCTGCTCGGGTGTCGCGCTGATCCAGGAGGGCAGGGCGAAATCGCGGGACGAGATCCGCGAGCTGATGAGCGGCAATCTCTGCCGCTGCGGCGCCTATACCAACATCGTGGATGCCGTCGAGGAGGTTCTCGGAGCGAAGGGGGAGGCCAGGCGATGAACCGGTTCTCGTACATGCGCGCCGCAAGCGTTGAGGAAGCCGTCCGCGAGGTGGCTGGGGACCCGACTGCCCGCTTCATTGCGGGTGGCACCAACCTCATCGACCTGATGAAATACGATGTCGAGCGGCCCGACCGCCTCGTCGACATCACTCACCTGCCGCTGAAAGGCATCGAGGAAACCGAGGGCGGCGGGCTGAGGATCGGCGCCCTCGTGTCCAACGACGAGGTCGCCTACGATTCCCGTGTTCAGGATCGGTACCCGCTTCTCTCCAGCGCGATCCGCGCGGGAGCGTCGCCCCAGCTGCGCAACGCGGCCACCACCGGCGGCAACCTGCTGCAGCGGACCCGCTGCTACTATTTTTACGACACCGGTACCCCCTGCAACAAGCGCGAGCCCGGCTCAGGCTGTCCCGCCGCTTTCGGGCGTAACCGCATCCACGCGATCCTCGGCACGAGCGAGCACTGCATCGCCACCCACCCCTCCGATATGGCCGTCGCGATGGCGGCGCTCGAAGCGCTCGTGCATGTGGCGGGCCCGAATGGGGAGAGGGTCATTCCCATCGCCGAGTTCCATCGCCTGCCGGGCGACAGGCCGGAGATCGACAACACCCTGGAGCGCGGCGAGATCATCACCGCAGTGGAGCTCCCGGCGCAGGATTTCAGCCGGAACCATACCTATCTCAAGGTGCGCGATCGCCTTTCCTACGCCTTCGCCCTGGTATCGGTGGCAGCCGCCCTGCGCCTCGACGCCGGCAAGGTCACCGATGCGAGGCTTGCCCTCGGAGGCGTCGCGCACAAGCCATGGCGCGTTCCGGAGGCCGAGGCGATGCTGAGCGGAAAGGCGCCTTCCGGCGATCTCTTCGGCAAGGTTGCCGACCGGATTCTCGATGGCGCGAAGGGCTACGAGGACAACGCTTTCAAGATCGATCTCGCCAGGCGAACGATCGTGAGGGCGCTGTCACAGGCGGCCGAGGGCAAGCCCCAATCGCAGACCGACAAACGGATCCAGTGAGGACGATGCCCATGCAGCTATCGAAGGGCCTCATCGGCACACCCCAGAACCGTGTCGACGGACGGGCGAAAGTCACCGGGCAGGCACAATATGCGGCCGAGTTCGACACGCCCGACCTCGCTTTTGGCGTCGTCATCTCGAGCAGCATCGCCAAAGGCCGCATTGCCTCCATCGATGCGGAGGCGGCGCTTGCCGTACCGGGCGTGCTCGATGTGATCACGCACAAGAACCGTCCGCGGACCGCATGGCTCGACCGCAGCTTCCGCGACGAGGTCGCGCCTCCCGGCTCGCCCTTCCGGCCGCTCTATGACGAGGAGATCAAGTATAGCGGGCAGCCGGTTGCGCTCGTGGTCGCGGAAGACTTCGAGACCGCCGTCTATGCCGCCTCCCTCGTGGAGGTCGCATATGAGGTCGAGACCCATATGACGGACCTCGACATCGCCCGCCGAGAGGCCTATGTGCCGCCGAAAAAACGCGGCGGCGTCAAGCCGCCGCCGAGCCCGACCGGCGATGCCGAGGGAGTCTTCGCGCAGGCGCCGGTGAAGGTGCATGGCGAATACCGCATCGCCGTCGAGCATCACAATCCGATGGAAATGCAGGCATCCACCGTCGTCTACGGGCAGGACGGGACGCTGACCATCCACGACAAGACGCAAGGGGCGCAGAACAGCCAGGGCTATGTGGCGAACGTCTTCGGCCTGTCCAAGGATAAGGTCCGTGTGATCTCGCCCTTCGTCGGCGGCGCGTTCGGCTTATGCCTGCGCCCGCAATATCAGCTCTTTCTCGCCGTCCTGGCCGCACTGGAGCTCAGGCGATCGGTGCGGGTGGTGCTGACCCGCGACCAGATGTTCACCGTCGGCTACAGGCCGATGGCGATCCAGACCATCTCGCTCGGCGCCAATCCTGACGGCAAGCTTCAGTCGATCGTGCACGATGCCGTGCAGACGACCTCAATGTTCGAGGATTACCAGGAGGCGATCGTCAACTGGTCGAACCTTCTCTACCATTGCGACAACGTCAAGCTGACCTACCAGCTTGCGCAGGTCGATACCTATACGCCGTGCGACATGCGGGCTCCCGGCGCCGCCACCGGCGTCACCGCCCTCGAGACGGCCATGGACGAGCTCGCCTATGCGGTCGGCATCGACCCCATCGAGCTGCGGCTGAGAAACTACACGGAGACCGACGAGACGGAAGGCAAGAGCTATACCAGCAAGGAGCTGAGGGCCTGCTATCAGCTCGGCGCCGAGCGCTTCGGCTGGAGCAAGCGCAATCCCGAGCCGCGTTCCATGCGCGAAGGCCGCGAACTCGTGGGCTGGGGCATGGCGACCGGCGTCTGGGAGGCCATGCTGGCGAAGACGGCCGCGCGGGCCGTGCTGACCCTCGACGGACGGCTCGAGGTATCCTGCGCGACCGCCGATATCGGCACCGGCACCTACACGATCCTGACCCAGATCGCAGCCGAGACCATGGGTCTGCGCATGGAGGATGTGACCGCGAAGATCGGCGATTCGAGCCTTCCGCGATCCCCGGTCGAGGGCGGGTCCTGGACGGCGGCGTCCGCCGGGACCGCGGTGCAGAAAGCGTGCCAGTCGGTGCGCGAGCAATTGTTCAAGTTCGCCCGGCAGATGGATTCCTCGCCGCTGGCCAATGCCAGCATCGAGCAGGTCGCCTTCACTGAGGGTGAGATTCGCCTGCTGAACGATCCGAGCGCCCGCGTGACCTTCGCGGCAGCCATGCAGGCGGGCGGCGTCGAGCAGGTCGAGGCGGAGGAGAAGTCGAGCCCGAGCTTCCTCGATGCCGCGCGCTATTCCGGCTATACCCACTCGGCAATCTTCGCCGAAGTGAAGGTGGACGAGGAGCTTGGAGTCGTCCGCGTGACGCGCATCGTGAATGCGGTCGCCGCCGGCACGATCCTCAACCCCAAGACGGCGCGCAGCCAGGTCATGGGCGGCGTCGTGTTCGGAATCGGCATGGCGCTGGCGGAGGAATCCATGCTCGACCACAATCTCGGGCGCTTCATGAACCACAATTTCGGCGAGTATCACGTGCCCGTGAACGCCGATATCTACGACATCGACGTGATCTTCGTGTCCGAACACGAGGACAAGCTCAATCCGATGGGGATCAAGGGCTTGGGCGAGATCGGCATCGTCGGCACGGCGGCCGCCATCGGCAATGCGATCTATCACGCCACGGGCAAGCGAGTGCGAGAATTCCCGATCACTCTCGACAAGCTGCTCGAATAAACGTCGCTTCGCACTCAGCGGAACGTTGCGTCGATCCGTTCCCGCAGGATCGTCAGCTCGCGGATGAACGGCGCCCGTACGTCGCGATGCTGCTGCCGAAGCCTCGCGATCATGGCGTCCTTTTCCGCATCGCAGGCATCGCCCTGCCTGACGCGATCGAGGCTCTTCTCGTGCGCGAAGTCGATGTCGGCCAGGGCTGAGAGCGTGGTCTGGAGCAGGGGGAGAATGTCCGGCGCGTAGGAACTCGTCGCATTCGTTACGCTGTGGACGGGCGCATGTCCGACAGAAAATGCCATAGCGTCCTCCGCTTGGATTCCGGTCTGCGCGATGCTGGTCACCGCATTCGAGGATGTGCGCGAGTTAATAGCCTCACTTTGGTCAGGATAGGGCAGCTTGGCGGCGTGTCAGCGTGGCCGCAGGCGCTCGATCGCCTCTTTGTGAGCGGCGGGATCTACGTCGTACTCCGCAGCAAGACGCTCGATCTCGGCCCGTCTGTCCTCGGCGCTCAGCTTGGGATTGAGACTTGCCACGGCCGCCAGGAAGGAGGCGCCCGCAAAAACCGGATCGCGGCGTCGCGCCGTCTGGTCGCGCTCCTTCTTCAGGTCCGCCTGCCTCTGTTTGTAAGTCTCAAGAGGACCGAAGGCGCGCTGCGCACGGTTGCGCAACGCCTGAACGGGAAGGCCATGTTCCTCGGCGAGGTCCGGCAAGACCTGTTCCGGGTCCTCTCCCGCGAGCAGGGATTCTGCCAGTTCTTCAAGCGCGGAAACGAACGGATCCATTTTTGCCCTTTCATCGTCGGTTTCATTTCAACGGATGGCGATCCGTTGGGTTCGAAGAGGAGTGTTGCCGTAGGCCCCGCATGACCAATAATCCCTGTCACCGATTCTCGCCCGACCGCAATCACGAATCTGAACGGACCGACGCCATGGACGAACGGCTGCCCGACCTTCCCGATCCCTATCTGTGGCTCGAGGAGGTCGATGGAAAAGAGGCGCTCGACTGGGTGAGGGCCCAGAACGAGATCACCAGGAATGCTCTCTGCGATGCCGGCTTCGAGGCCGACAAGCGGGCGCTCTATGAAATCTCGACCCGGCCCGACAACATTCCCTTCATCACGCGGCGGCGCGGCCAGCTCTACAATTTCTGGCAGGATGCGGAGCACGTGCGTGGGCTCTGGCGCCGCACGTCGATGGACGAGTATCGCAAGGCGGAACCCTCCTGGGAGACCGTGCTCGACATCGACGCTCTGGCCGGCGCCGAAGGCGAGGACTGGGTCTGGAAGGGCTGCGGTACGCTTCAGCCCGAGCAGCGCTACGGCCTCGTGAGCCTGTCGCGCGGCGGAGCCGATGCGGTCGTGATGCGGGAATTCGACCTCGTCGAGAAGCGTTTCGTGGAAGAGGGGTTCGCTCTGCCCGAGGCAAAGGGCGGGGCCACCTGGCTCGACAGGGACCGCCTGCTCGTCTCGACGACGCTGGGCGAGAATTCCGCTACGGCCTCCGGCTATCCGCGCACCGTGCGCCTCTGGCATCGGGACTCCGACATCCTGCAGGCCCCGGTGGTCTTCGAGGGCGAGGCCAGCGACATCTACATCTCGGCCTCCGTCGATCTGGAGCCCGGCTTCGAGCGCACCTTCTATCGCCGGCAGATCACCTTCGAGGAGGGAATCAGCTTTCTCGCGCGGGAGAACGACGATCCGCTCCGCATCGACTTGCCGCTCGATTGCCATTTCGACGTGGAGAAGGACTGGCTGGTCGTGAAGCTCAAGAGCGACTGGACCCTGCCGGATCGCACCTATGGGGCCGATGCCCTGCTCGCTATCGGCTTCTCGCGCTTCCTGGCCGGCGACCGAGATTTCGAGGTGCTGTTCGAGCCCGGCCCGCGGCGCGTTCTCTCCGGCTTCTGGTGGACGAGATCCCGGCTCGTGCTGAGTGTGCTCGACAATCTCGCGAGCCAGATCTGGCTCGCGACGCCGGGGACGTCATGGACCTTGGAGCGCCTGGAAGGGCTGCCCGACACCGCCGCCGTCTATGCCATGTCGCTCGATGCGAGCCAGCTCGAGCGCACGGACGAGTTCCTTGTCTCGATCTCGAGCTTCATCGAGCCGACGAGGCTGGCTCTCGTGACCGAGGACAGGCGGATCGAGGTTCTCAAGGATTCCCCGGCCGCCTTCAATGCATCGGGTCTCGAAGTGACACGGCATGAGGCTGTTTCCGTCGATGGCGAGCGCATTCCCTATTACCGGATCGGGCCGAAGGGGCAGGACATTCCGCGCCCGACGGTGCTCTACGGCTATGGCGGGTTCTCCGTGTCGATGACCCCGGGCTATCTCGGCGGCATCGGCAAGACATGGCTGGAACGTGGCAATGTCTGGGTGGTCGCCAATATCCGCGGCGGCGGCGAGTTCGGGGCCGCATGGCACAAGGCGGGCATGCGGGAGGGCAAGCGCCTTTCGCATGACGATTTCGCGGCAATCGCCCGCGATCTCGCCGAGCGCGGCGTCACGACACCGGCGCAGCTTGCCGCTTATGGCGGCTCGAACGGCGGCCTCCTCGTCGGCAACATGCTGACCCGGTACCCTGAGCTTTTCGGGGCGATCTGGTGCGCTGTGCCGCTCCTCGACATGCGCCGCTACACGCGACTGCTGGCCGGGCCGAGCTGGGTGGCGGAATACGGCGATCCCGACAGGCCCGACGACTGGGCCTATATGGCCGGGTTCTCGGCCTATCAGAACCTGGAGGAGGGGCAAAGCTACCCTCCCGTTCTTCTCGTGACATCGCGCCGGGACGACCGGGTCCATCCCGGCCATGCCCGCAAGATGGCGGCACGGCTCGAGGCCCTGAAGCAGACGGTCTTCTTCTACGAACCGGATGACGGCGGTCACGGCACGGCGAACAAGGAGCAGGCGGCTTTTCTGACGGCCCTGGGGCTGTCCTTCCTCAAGAAGACGCTGACCGGCGAGGCCAATACCTGACGCAGGCTCCATTCGGCAGGGGACAAGGGGCTGCGACGACTCGCGGCCCATAGCCAACCATGGCTTGATATTGCACCCTGCCGTCAACACATAGGGGGAGAAAGAGCCGACAGCTCAACGCGTTAAGCCTCGATCGGCGACCTCAAGAAGAGCGCCCGGCGGCGGTGAGCATCGTCATCCGAAAACATCTGCGGCCTTTCCGCGTTGAGCCCGGCATGGAGCCGGGGCGGAGAGGCGCTTACGAACGGAGCCGGAGCGGTGATAGAGCTCGCCCCGGCTTATGAAAGTCCGAATGGCCAAGAAGTCGAAAAATCTCGTCACCCTCAACCACCTGCCGGGGATCCTGCTCGCCAGCGAGGCCGAGTGCGAGCGCTGGGTCGAGGCCGGGCTGATCCCGGTGGCGGAGCGACGGACCTTCCAGAAGCGCGGCCGCAAGTTCGACGCGCCGATGTTCGACCCGGACGTCGTCGCGGAGCTGGCATCGCAGGTCTCCGGCTGGCGGGCGCAGGAGGGTGGGATTTCCGAGACCACGGCTGCCCGACCGCGCAAAGACGGCGACCAGCCTCATGATGATGCCGCCCATCGGCGCCGGCAGAACATCCTCGCGCCGGTTCGCCGGAATACCGGAATCTACATTGCCGAGGACATCCGCAAGATCGAGAGCGGCCGCTGGAAGCCGGAGCGCATCTTCGCCGGCTATCGCGCGGTGTTCAGCGTGCCGATGCAGATCCTCCCGGACAGCGCGCCCATCGATATTGCCATCGAATACGCTTTCGCGGAACCGCCGGAGGTGGCCGCCGTCGCTCTGTCGCCGGCCCGTGTGGCCCATGCCGAGCTCGCATCGGCCTCCGAGGTGCTCGAGGCGAAGGTAGTCGAGCTGCGGGATGCCGCCTTTGCGGCCTGCGAGCAGGAGCTTGCGGGCTGGCGCGACGAGCTTGAGACCTATCTCGATGCCTTCGAGGACGCGGAGGAGCGGCAGGCGGTTCTCGGTGGCATCCGTGTGGCCCTCGACAAGCTCGACCGGATCCATGCCTCCGACAAGGGCGGCCCCGAAGGCGCCGGGCGCAAGCTGCGCCAGAAGCTCGACGAATACCGCTCCAAGGCGGCGGCACGACGCCTTCGCCACCTGCGCGAGGCGCAGATCCGCGAGGCCTCCGGCTACGAGCGCTACGCGGCGATCTTCCCCGTCGCCCGTTCGCTCGACCGCCGCTTCCTGTTCCTTGCCGGGCCGACCAATTCAGGCAAGACCTACGAGGCGTTGAAGCTCGCCCGCGAGGCCGAGACCGCCGAGATGCTCTCGCCCCTGCGCCTTCTCGCGCTCGAGCATTTCGAGCGCATGAGCGAGGAGGGCCTCGCCGCCGGCATGGTCACCGGCGAGGAGCGCGTGCTGCCGGAAGGCGCGACCCATATCGCCCGCACCATCGAGACGCTCGATCTGCACAGGGTCGTCGATGTCTGCGTCATTGACGAGGTCCAGATGCTCGGCGATCCGAGCCGCGGCTGGGCCTGGACCCAGGCGATGATCGGCGCCCCCGCCAAACTCGTCGTTCTCACCGGCGCGCCAGAGGCGATCCCACTCGTCGAGCACCTGCTCGCCATGACCGGCGAGCCGCTGGAGGTGAGGATCCTCAAGCGCAAGGGCAGGCTGCGGGTCGAAGGCGTGCCCGTTAATCTCAGCAAGCTGATCCGCGGCGATGCGGTCGTGGCCTTCACCCGCCGGGACGTGCACGATCTGCGCACGCGTCTCGTGCAGGCCGGCCGCACGGTCGCGACGGTCTATGGTGCGCTGGGTCCCGAGGTGCGCCGCGCCGAGGCCGCGCGCTTCCGCAATGGCGAGGCCGAGATCCTGGTGGCGACCGATGCCATCGGCATGGGGCTGAACATCGGGCCGCTGCGGCGGGTCGTGTTCTCGACCCTGCGCAAGTACGACGGCATCCGTGATCGCCAGCTCTCGGCCATGGAGATCAAGCAGATCGCCGGCCGGGCAGGGCGCTTCGGCCATCACGACGAAGGGCTCGTGACGGCGCTGCAGGATGTCGGCACCTATGCCCAGATCGAGACCGTCATCCGCAACGCGCTCAACGGCGATGCGGCGAAGCTGCGGGGCAAGGCCTATGTACGACCGAACCAGGAGACTGTGCTCTCGGCGAGCGAGGTGCTGCAGACCGACCGTCTCGGCCGCGTGCTGCGCCACCTCCACGACACGCTCGTCGCGGGCCACCCGGATCTCCGCATGGCGGACATGGAAGAGATGATCGAGCTTGCAAACCTGCTCGACACCGTCGATCTGCCCATCCTCGACCGCCTGTCCTATGCGATGGCGCCGGTCGACGGGCGCGAGAAGCTCGCCGTCGACCTGCTCCTCGACTGGGCGAGGCAGCATGCGCAGTACGGGAATGTTCGGGCTCCGGACTTCAACGCAAATACCGATCTTCTGAAGCTCGAGGCGCGCGTGAAGATCGCGACCTCATGGCTCTGGCTCGCGCAGCGCTATCCGCAGGTCTTCGGGGATGTGGAGGAGGTTGTCGCACTGCGCGCGAGCCTCAACGCGAAAATCGAGGAAAAGCTCGTCGCGACCTCCGTCTCGCACCGCCGTAAGCCGGATGAGAAAGCGCGGCGTGAGCGGGGTGCGAAGCCGCAGAGGCAGAAGAGGAACAGACGCGGTCGAGGCGAGGCCGAGGCAGTTGAAACCGAGTCATATCGTGTCAGGGGACGGTAACCTCAGAAGCAGACCCATCAACCTCGGACCTCATCCTGAGGAGCAGCGAAGCTGCGTCTCGAAGGAGGTTCCAGAGAGCGCTGGAAACGCCCTCGTCCTTCGAGACGCCGCCTTTGGCGGCCCTCAGGATGAGGGCTAAGGGGGCAGAAACTCTTTTTGAGCTAGACACTGAGGAGATCGCGAAGCGATCGTCTCGAAAAAAGGCTCGTGGGCGCGGGAGACGCCCTGATCCTTCAAGACGGATTGCTGACGCAATCCCCTCAGGATGAGGGCTTAGCGGCATGCGAGTCTCTCAAGCAGCCAGTTCCTGCTCCACGAGCGCGACCCAGAAGGCGACGCCGGTCGGGATTGCTTCGTCGTTGAAGTCATAAGCCGTGTTGTGGTGGAGCGCGCCGTCGATGGCAGGGCCGTTGCCGAGCCAGACATAGGCGCCGGGAGCGGCCTCGCCGAAGAAGGCGAAATCGTCGCCTGCCGTCGAGGGTTCGAAATCGGTCACGACCTTCGGCCCGCAGATTGCCTGCGCAGCCTTCAGGGCGCGGGCGGTCGCATCCGCGTGGTTGACCACCGGCGGAATGCGCCGGCGGAACTCGTAAGTGGCCTCGATCCCGAACATGGCCGCGACGCCGCGCGCGAGGCGTTCGATCTCAGCTTCCAGCTGATCCCGGACCTCGGCCGAATAAGCCCGCGCCGTTCCGCCGATTTCTACGATATCCGGAATGACGTTAAGCGCGCGCGGATCGCCCGCCTGCACCGAGCAGGCGCTGACCACGGCTGGCTGCAGCGGGTTGACCACGCGGCCGACGATGCTCTGCAGTGCGGAGAGGAAATGGCCGCTCGCGGTGATCGGGTCCTTGCCGAGATGCGGCTTGGCGCCGTGGGTGCCGATGCCCTTGAACGTCACATGCCACGTATCCGACGAGGCGAGCTGCGGGCCGACCGTCACCGCCATCTCGTCGATGGCGAGCCCCGGCATGTTGTGCAGGCCGTAGACCGCATCGCAGGGAAACAGATCGAAGAGGCCTTCCTCCACCATCTTCTTCGCGCCGCCCCGGCCTTCCTCCGCCGGCTGGAAGATGAAATGCACTGTCGCTGAGAAGTTTCTGGTGCGGGCGAGATGCCGGGCGGCGCCGAGCAGCAGGGTCGTGTGCCCGTCATGGCCGCAGGCATGCATCTTGCCGGCGAATTTCGATTTGTAGGGACGCTCCGCCTGTTCCGGCATGGCCAGCGCATCCATGTCGGCACGAAGGCCGATCGTCCGTGTGCCACTGCCGACCTGGAGCGTGCCGACGACGCCGGTCTTGCCCAGGCCCCGATGCACCCGAAGGCCCGCCTCCTCCAGCAAGGTGGCGACGATGCCGCTCGTCCGCTCCTCCTCGAAACCGAGCTCGGGATGGGCATGCAGGTCTTGGCGGAGGCTGTTCAGGAATGATAGGTCGGCCTGGATGAGGTCCTGATCGGGCATCGTTCTGTCCTGGGGCAATGGCAGCCCGTTCGATAGCGCGGCGTGGATCGGGCCACAATTGCCCTTCTCTCGAGAGCGGAAAGAAACGAGCGATGCAGCCTCACGATTTCTGGCAGGAAATCCATCCGCCCGGGACCTTCGCGAGCGATCCGGCCGAGGGGCATCGCGGCTTCTATCCGGCCTCTTTCGAGGATGGGCGCCAGCTTCGCCTGCCGATCCGGGAGCTCGCGGACGGCGAGCATGCGCTCGCATCGCTCATCATCAACCAGGCCGGTTTTTCCGTCGAGGACGCGCTCTGCGGCGCGCTGGCGGAGAAGGTTCGCTCCTTCGCACCGGAGGTGGTGATCGGGCTTCCCACCCTCGGCCTGACGCTTGCGAGCGGCACGGCGAAGAAGCTCGGTCACAGCCGCTATGTCCCGCTCGGCACGTCCCGGAAGTTCTGGTACCGCGAGGACCTCTCCGTTCCGATGACCTCGATCACCAGCCCGGAGCAGGTCAAGCGGCTCTACCTCGACCCGCGCATGCTGCCTCTGATCGAGAATCGGCGGGTCCTGCTCGTGGACGACGTGATCAGCAGCGGCCGGTCCATCGTCGCGGCCCTGAAGCTTCTGGAATCCTGTGGCGTCCGGCCCGTCGCCATCGGCGCGGCGATGCTGCAGACGGACGCCTGGAGAGGCCCCCTGGCGGCGCTCGACGCCCGATGGCCGGACCGCGTCGTCGGCGTTCTCCGGACCCCGCGCCTGAGGCGGACGGCAACCGGCGGTTGGACCGCTGAATAGCCTTTCGCGAATTGCGAGTTTTTTGGGCAAAATGGCTGTAAGGTGAGCAGAGTCCTTGCGGAGCAGGGCTTTCCCAAGGCCATGGTTGTGTTAATGCGTGATGTCCATAGGGCGCGCGTCGCCTTTGAGAAGGGTATCGGCACCATATCCTCGGCCGTGAAACATTAGAACCTAGGAGACCTTGAGATGGTAGGGCGTTGGCGGAAACCGATTGCGGGCATGGCATTGGCTCTGGCGGCGTTGTCCGCTGCACCCGCCATGGCGCAGAACAAGACCCTCACGATCTCCTGGTGGGGCTTCAACGGCGACAAGCTCGAAGAAATCATTCTCAAGCCGTTCCGCGCCCAATGCGGCTGCGAGCTCGTCTTCGAGACGGGCAACAACGCCGACCGCCTGAACAAGATCAAGATCCGCGGCGGCAGCGGCGTCGACGTGGTCTACCTCACCGACAGCTATTCCCAGATCGGCATCCAGGAAGGCCTGTTCCAGCCCATCGATCGCGCCAAGATCCCGAACATCAACGGCATCTACGAGCTTGCCAGAGAGCCGCAGGGCAAGTTCGGTCCGGCCTATACCATCGGCCGCGTCGGCATCATCTACGACAGCGCCAAGGTGTCGGCCCCGGTCACCTCCTGGAACGACCTGTGGCGCGAGGACCTGAAGCGCCGCGTGTCGCTGCCCGGCATCACCACCACTGCCGGTCCGATGACGGTTCTGGTTGCCGCCAACAAGGCAGGCGTCGATCCCTACAAGGACGAGAAGGCCGCCTTCAAGGCGCTCGAGCAGCTGAAGCCGAATGTGGTCAAGAACTACAACACCGGCTCCGAGCTCGTGAACCTGTTCTCCACCGGCGAGGTCTCCGTCGCCATGGCGCAGGACTTCACCCTTGCCCAGATCCAGGCCGCCGTGCCGACCGTGCGCTGGGCCGAGCTGAAGGAGGGCGACTACGCCACGCTCAATACGGTGAACATCGCCAAGGGTGCGGCCAACCCCGAGCTGGCACACCAGTTCATCAACTTCATCCTCGATCCCAAGATCCAGCAGACGCTCGCCGAGCGTGGCGTGGACGCTCCGGTCGCGACCGCGGTGCAGCTGACGCCGGAACAGGCTTCCCGCTGGACCTACGGCCCGAAGATGATCGCATCGCTCAAGCGCCTCGACTACGAGAAGCTCAATGCGGCCAAGAACGACTGGCTCGACGCCTGGAGCGAAGTTTTCGGGAAGTAATTCGGCCATCATGACCGCAAGACGTTTCTGGCGCCGTTCAGGCGCAACAGGGTGGGCGCTGACCGCGCCCGCCACACTCGCCGTGATCGGGTTCCTGATCGTGCCCATCGCGGCCGTGATCGCGGGGACCTTCATGGATCCGCGCGGGGCCTTCGCTCCGTATATCGCTTATTTCAACAGCGGCTTCCGCACGACCGTCCTATTCCGGACGCTGCAGATCTCCGCCTTTACGACGATCATCTCGCTGATCTTCGGCTTCATGACGGCCTATGTGGTCTCGCGCGCGCCCGGAAAGCTGAAGAGCCTTCTCATCGTCGCGGCGGTGTTCCCGCTGCTGACCGGTGTCGTCGTGCGTGCCTTCGCCTGGCTCATCATTCTCGGCCGCAACGGCATTCTCAATCAGACCCTGCTCTCGCTCGGCATCATCAACGAGCCGCTCGAGATGCTGTACACGCAAGGGGCGGTCGTCGTCGGCATGGTCTATCTCTTCGTGCCGCTGATGGTGCTTTCCCTCGTCGGCGTGCTGGAGAACATCCCCAAGGACGTGTTGCAGGCGTCATCCTCGCTCGGGGCGTCGCCGATGGCGACGTTCTGGCAGGTGTTGCTGCCGCTCGCGGTGCCGGGGCTCATCGTCGGCGCCGTGCTCGTCTTCACCGGCAGCTTCACGGCCTATGCCACGCCGCAGCTGCTCGGCGGCGAGCGCCAGACCGTGCTCGCGACCCTGCTGCAGCAGCGGGCCATGGTGTCCTTCGACTGGGTCGGCGCCTCGACGATCGCCACCATCATGACGGTGATCACCATCTCCATCGTTCTCGCGATGAGCCATATCGCCCGCCGCATCAACCCCATGGCCACGTGATGTCCGACAGACCGCATTTCCTCCTGATCGTCGTTGCGGCACTGGTCTATCTGTTCCTGATGCTGCCGCTCGTCATCGTCGTCGGTGCGGCATTGAGCGACACCACCTACCTGACCTTCCCGCCGCAAGGGCTTTCCTTGCGCTGGTTCTCGAACATCTTCGAGATCAGCGCCTTCCGGCGCACCATCGTCACCAGCCTGCAGATCGCGCTGCTCGGAACGCTCATTGCGCTCCTGATCGGCATTCCGGCGGCCTATGCGCTCAACCGCTTCCGGATCGAGCTGCCGAAATGGCTCGGCACCCTGTTCGTACTGCCGATTCTCGTGCCCGAGATCGTGTTCGGCTTCGCCCTCCTCAAGTCATTCACGGTCGGCACGGGCGCGCCGATCTTCCTCTCCCTTCTCATCGGCCACACGCTGATCGTGCTTCCTTACGTGGTGCGGGTGATCAGCGCGAGCCTGGCTTCGTTCGACTTCTCCATCGAGGAGGCTGCGATCAGCTTAGGCAGCGCGCCGGTGAAGACCTTCTTCACCATCGTGCTGCCCAACGTGCGGGCAGGGGTGATCGCGGCCTTCATCCTCGCCTTCATCACCTCGCTCAACGACGTGTCGGTTTCGCTCTTCCTGACGGGTCCGGGGATCAGCACCCTGCCGATCCAGATCCTCGCCCATGTGGAGCAGTTCTTCGACCCGACCGTCGCCTCCGTTTCCGTGCTGCTGATGTTCCTCACCGTGGCCGTGATGGCCATCGTCGAGCGAACCCTCGGCCTCACCTTTCTTGCGAAGTAGCTATCCGTGACACAGCCCCTCGACATCAACGCCGTCTCCGCCCATTACGGGACGACCAAGGTTCTCGAAGACCTCTCGCTCTCGGTTCAGGCCGGCGAGCTCGTCTCGCTTCTCGGTGCCAGCGGCTGCGGCAAGACCACCACCCTGCGCCTGATCGCCGGCTTCCTGCAGCCTACCAGCGGATCGATCTCGCTCGGCGGGCGCGACCTGACGCGGCTGCCGACCCACAAGCGCGATATCGGCCTCGTCTTCCAGAACTACGCCCTGTTCCCTCATCTCTCCGTGCTCGACAACGTCGCCTTCGGCCTCAAGCAGCGCGGCATCGGCGCGGACGAGCGCCGTAAGCGGGCAATGGCCATGCTCGAGCGCGTCGGCCTTGCGCCTCTCGCGGACAGGGCGCCGGGCGCGCTCTCCGGCGGGCAGAAGCAGCGCGTGGCGCTTGCGCGCGCCCTCGTGATCGAGCCGCCGCTCTTGATGTTCGACGAGCCGCTCTCCAACCTCGATGCGAAGCTCCGGGTCGACATGCGCGTCGAGATCCGCCAGCTCCAGCGGGCGAACGGCACCACCTCGGTCTATGTCACGCACGACCAGGAGGAGGCCTTCTCGATCTCCGACCGCGTCGCGATCATGAATCTCGGCCGCCTGATGCAGTTCGACCGGCCGGAGGTGCTCTACCGGCGCCCTGCCAACACTTTTGTCGCCCGCTTCGTCGGCTTCGAGAACATCATTCCGCTGAAAGTTGTCGCCCGTGACGGCGACATCGTCGTCGCCGAGACGGCGGGGATGAGGCTGCGACTGCCGCAAAGCCTGTTCGGCCAGATTCCGGACACGTTCCTGCTGGCGACGCGCCCGGACGGTCTTGTGGTGTCGACCGATCCCGCCGCCGAGGGCCTGTCGGCTCAACTGGGCCTGCGCACCTATCTCGGCCGCGCCTACCAGTATCAATGCGAGACGCCCGCCGGCCACCTGATCGCCAATGGCAGCCTCACGACGCCGCTGGAAGCGGGCACGAACGTGAAGCTCGTGCCTGTGCCGGAGCAATGCACGATCCTCGCCGCCGAGGACGCACGCTGATGGCGACCCTGATCAGGAACGCCTGCCTCATCCCCATCGATGAGGCGATGAGCGTCATCGAGAACGGCTGGATCCATATCGAGGGCGGCACGATCTGCGCGCTCGGCGCCGGCGAGCCGCCAAAGGTCGATGGCGCAGAAGTGATCGACGTCGACGGCGACGTGGTCATGCCGGGCATGGTCAATCCCCATGCCCATCTGGCGATGACGCTCTTCCGCGGCCTCGGCGAGGACGTGGACGACCGGCTGTTCCGCTATGTGCTGCCGATGGAGCGCAAGTTCGTGACGCCGGAGATGGTGCGCGTCGGCACGCTTCTCGGCGCGCTCGAATCCATCGAAGCCGGCGTCACCACCATCGCCGACATGTATTATTACGAGACGGAGGTCGGCCGCGCCCTCGATCAGGCCGGCCTGCGCGGCGTGGTCGGCCAGACGCTCGCGACCTTCGACCCGCCGGACCACAAGACCATCGACGAGGGTTTCGCGCTCGTCGAGGAGTTGGTCTCGGAATTCTCCGGTCACGAGCGGATCGTTCCGTCCATCGCGCCCCATGCGCCCTATTCGACCGATGTCGAGATCATGGCCCGGGTCGCCGGCTTTGCCGAAGCCCATCCCGGTGTGCCGGTGCAGCTCCATCTCGCCGAGATGGACACCGAGATGGAATGGTGCCGCAAGAATCACGGCCTGCGCCCCGTCGCGGTCGTGGAGAAGGCGGGTCTCCTGATCCCCGGCCTGATCGCTGCCCATTGCCTGCATATCGATCCGTTCGAGATCGAGCGCATGGGGAAGGCCGATGTGCGCGTGGCCCATAACGCCCGCTCGAACGCCAAGGCGGGTCGCGGGATCGCGCCAATCGAGGCCATGCGTGCGGCCGGCATCAAGGTCGGCATCGCCACCGACGGGCCGATGAGCGGCAACACCCTGGACCTGTTCAGCCAGTTCGGCCCGGTCTCCATGTTCCAGAAGCTGCTCGGCCACAGCCGCAAGCCGATGCCGGCGGCCCAGGTGATCCGCATGGCGACGCTCGAAGGCGCGCAGGTGCTCGGCCTCGATGCCCGCATCGGCTCGCTGGAGCCCGGCAAGCAGGCCGATCTCATCCGCATCGACCTCTCTGCGCCGCGCATGCAGCCGGTCTACGACATCTACGCCACGCTTGTGTTCTCCGCCATGCCGGTCGACGTCCAGGACGTGATGGTCGGCGGTCGCTGGATCATGCGCGGACGCAATGTGGAAAGCCTGGAGCGCAAGAAAATCCTGCGCGATGCAGGCCAGATTGCGGCGGCGTTCAAGGCCGAGATGGCTCGGATCGACGCCGCCGGCTAGAGCATCGGACCTGAAAGTGGATTGCACTTTTAGGGTCAATCCGATGCTCCACTCTCTGAAGAGCGCATCGTTGAGCGCGGACCCAGCGGGCCGCGCAAGCGAAAACCGCATCCACTTTTCCGCACGATGCGCTGATCCTACCAGACGACCGGGTGAACCTGCCCGGTCGCCACGTTGACGAAGCCCTGCGGCGCGGCCTCGCAGGGCGCCACCAGAACCCAGCGCCAGGGCGCGCAGGTCAGAGTTGCGAATTGAAGGCCTCCGGAAAGCCCGGAAACCAGCGCGGCGAAAAGGTCGGCTCGTAGAGCCATTCGATGTTGGCCGCCTCCGCATAAAGCTTCTGCATCTCGGTATCGAGCGCCTCCGCCGGGCGCTGCGTCATCAACCCGCCGATCTCGTAGCGCACATCCGCCAGCACCTTGCCGCTGCTGACGAGAACCCAGCCGCCGCCGATCTCCGCGACGCGGTTCGCCACCATCGCCATGGCCTCGTCGGAGGAGCCGACGATCCAGAGATTGTGCTTGTCATGCGCGACCGTGCAGCCGACCGCGGTATCCGGCGTCTTCGGGCCGCAGCCGAGCCAGAACATGCGAGAGATTTTGGCCTCGCCGGAGAAGCGGTCAACGATGGAGAACTTGGTGACGTTCCGGGCCGGATCGCGCTGAACCTCGCCGCTCTCGACCGGCAGCTCCATGGTGATGAAATCGTCATGCCAATGGAAGGGCCGCAGCAGAGCAGCCTGCATGGTCTCGCGACCATTCTCGGCGACGATGGCGAAATCCTCAGGCTCGACACGGCGCTTGATATTCACTGTGTTCGAGGCCCATTTCGGCCAGTCGATGGCGGGCAGAGGGCCAGTGTAATCGGTGCCCTTCGAGACCGGCTGCCCATCGGCCCAGACCTCGGCGATGGAGAGCGTATCCACGTCGTCGAGCAGCACGATATCGGCGAAGCGCCCCGGCGCGATGCTGCCGACCCAGGGCGTCAGCCGCATATGACGCGCCGGGTTGATCGTGACGCATTGGATCGCGATCTCGGGCGTGAGCCCGGATTGGATCGCAAGGCGCACGTTGTGGTCGGTCGCTCCCATCTTCAGCGTGTCCGAAGCGCTGCGGTCATCGGTGGCGAAGGAGACCTGCGACCAGTCCGTGAGGCCGCGTTCGATCAGGCCCTGAATGATCTCCGGCATGGAATGCGGCCTGATCTCGATGAAGATGCCGTGGCGCAGCTTGTCCCACACTTCCTGCGCCGTCCAACCCTCGTGATCGGAGGCTAAGCCCGCCGCGGCGAAGGCGTTGATGGAATCGAGGTCGCGCAGACCCGCGCCGTGGCCCTCGATCACGCCGCGCTTCTCGAGCGTCGCCTGGATCATGCCCCAGAGCCGCTTGTGCGAGGGATTCTCCGGGTTCCAGACCGCAGGCCAGTCCATCACCTCGTCGAGGCCGGCGACCATAAGGCTCTCTTTCAGAAAACCCGCCTGCTCGTCGTAGCCGTAATAGCCGCCGCCCCATTCATAGGCGGTCGGCGGCACGGCCGAGCCGGGCAGGGGAAAGATCTTCATCGGCGAGCCATGGCGCCGGGCGGTGAGCCAGAACGCGAGATTGTTGGCGCCGTCGACATTGGAGAATTCGTGGCTCGCCTCGCAGGTCCAGGTATTGCCGCGCGGAAGCACGAGCGCCGCCTCGTATTCCGGCGTGACATGCGAGCTTTCGATATGCTTGTGCACCTCGCCGAAGCCCGGCACGGCGCTTAAGGCAGGCCTCTCGGCGCGTGCGGCGGCGGTTCCGGGAAAAGATCCCGCAGGTCCCGTCCAGGCGATGCGCCGGCCGCGAATGGCGATCTCCTGGTCGTCGAGCCAGGTTCGGGTGTGGACGTCGAGCAGGCGACCGACGCGCAGAAGCATATCCGCCGGGCGCTTGCCCAGCGCGACCAGAACGAGATCCTGGCGGATCGCCACCTCATCCGCTGCATTCACGAGAAGGTCGTCGGGAAGCGGGGAGGAATGGGTCAAAGGTCACCTGTGCATATGGCCAAACGCCGCCCGCTGTCGGATAAGAGGCGGCCGATTCAAAGGAAGGTTTCTACCCCCATCATGCCCCATGCAAAACCCCGCCTTGTCGTGATCGATACGGATCCGGGAATCGACGATGCCATCGGCATCCTCCTGGCGCTCGTCGCGCCGGAATTCTCGATCGCCGGCATCACGACGGTTGCCGGCAACATCGGCATCGAGACGACGACGCGCAATGCGGGCCGGCTTCTGGCTTTTGCGGGTCGGGACGATATTCCCGTCTTCACGGGCGCCGCGGTGCCTCTCTCCCGTCCGGGACCGGAGCCGCTGAACCTGCACGGCGAGGACGGTATCGGTGGTGTGCCTCTTCCGCAGCCGGCCCGTGGTCCCGAGGCCGAAGCCGCTGTCGAATGGCTGGCTGAGCTTCTCCTTAAGGAGCCGGCGGGCACCATCGATATCCTGGCCCTCGGGCCGCTCACCAACCTGGCTCAGCTTGTTCTCGATCATCCGAATGCGGCGCAGCGAGTCGGCCGCATCATCGCCATGGGCGGCGCGATCCACGAGCGCGGCAATGTGGGTCCGCGCTCCGAGTTCAACCTTTGGGCCGATCCGGAAGCGGCGGCGACCGTCGTGGCATCGGGGCTGCCGCTCGTGCTCGTTCCGCTCGACGTGACCAGGCGGGTGCGTGCCTCGCGGGAATTCACTGAAACGCTGTCGAAAAGCGGAAAGCCTGCGGCTGCGATGGTGGCTAGCCTCATCGAATCCTATTTCGAGGCCGCGACGCACCAGGAAAGCCGGCCGCTGCATGACCCCTGCGTGATGCTCTACGCTCTGGCGCCGGAGCTCTTCCGTGTCGAGGAGCTTCGCCTCAGTGTCGATGTCGGCGCGGCCGAGAATGCCGGAGCGCTCGCGATCGACGAGAACGGGTCTCCAGTGCAGGTCACGCTCGGTGTCGATGCGCCAGTCGCCCTCGACCTTCTCGCCAAGCAGCTGTCCGCTCACTAGCCGATTCAGGAGTGCGCGATGCAGAACGACCCGCCGAAGCCGGAACTGGACGAGGAAACCATCGCCTTTGCCCAGCGCGTCTTTCAGCATGCGCGGGCCGGGCAGGTGGAGGAACTCGGCGATCTGCTGCGCATGGGCCTGCCGCCGAACCTGCGCAACGAGAAGGGCGACTCGCTTCTGATGCTGGCGAGCTATCACGGCCACGCGGATGCGGTGCGGCTTCTCATGGAGCATGGTGCCGATGCTGAACTCGCCAACGACCGCGGCCAGACGCCGCTCGCCGGTGCCGCCTTCAAGGGCGATACGGCGACGATCATGGCTCTTCTCGATGGTGGAGCGGACGTCAACGGCCGCAGCGACGGCGGAAAGACGCCGCTCATGGTCGCGGCCATGTTCAACCGCAGCGAGATCGTCGAGGTCTTGCTCGCCCGGGGCGCGGATCCGCAAGCGCGCGATGCCGGTGGTCTGACTGCCGGAGCGCTTGCGGCCGCCATGGGCGCGACGGGCACGGCGGAACGGCTTTCAGGGATTTAGGATCTGTTACCGGCCGGCTTGGATGCAACGATGAGGCCATAGCGCATGGAGCCCGTGACATAGGCTGTCCAGATGCGCAGGAGGCTCAAGGCAAAGACGCGGTTCTTCGAGCGGGCATCGAGAAGAAAGCGTCGGTATTGCGGGTGGGTCGCGAGCTTCCTGGCGACTCGACCGGCGCATAGTGTCCAGGTGCGACGAACCTTTTTGCTGAGGTCTTCGAAGGCGTCGAGGATGAAGCCGGAAACCTCGGCCCAGTTGCGATAATCGGCTTCGCTGCCCATGCCCGGCAGGCGGCCCTCGCGGCAGACCGGCTCTAGCAGGTAACGTTTTTCCCACAGCCGCGCATGATCCCGGGCGAGCCAGGCATAGATGCCGAGACGCCCGCCGGGGCGAAGCGTGCGATAGGCCTCATCGAAGAAACGCTGCTTGTCCGGCATGTGCTCGGAGCTTTCGATGGCAATGATCCGGTCGAAGGCATCGTTCTCGAAGCTGTTCTCCAGCCAGTCCTGCTGCATGAACATGAGGCGGGTCGTTCTGGCCCGGCGCTTCTCGGCCTGCCGCAATTGTGCGGATGAGAGGGTTACGCCGGTGACGCGCACCCCATGATGCGTTGCGAACCATTCCGCCGTCGCGCCATAGCCGCAGCCGACGTCGCAGACATGCTGCCCCGGCTCCAGGGCCAGCCGGCTTGCCAGATGCGCGATAAGCGCCTCGACCGCCTGATCAGGAGTCTCATCACCTTTCATCCAGAGGCCGTGATGAATGTGCTCGCCCCAGATCTCGCGGTAGAAGGGGTCAAGCTCGTCATAATGCTCGGCAACGTCCGCGGAGGTCTGGATCTGTCGCGGGACGATCATCGGGTTGCCAGAGCTCCGGTCACGGCAGCTTCCTGCACCCGCGTGAGCGAGGTCACGTGGCGCATGGCGGCAGGCCATCCGCGGCAGAGATGGAATATGGCCTGCCGGCCCACCCGGTAGCGCACGGCTGTATTCAGGGCCGATGAGAAGCGGATTGATGGTTGAACGTCCTTACGAAGTTGACGTTGAAAGATCACACTTGCCTGTCCCTGCGCGAGAAAGGTCGTGGCAGCGAGACGGCCGCTATGAAGCGCGATCGACATTCCGTCTCCGGTGAAGGAGGGAATGACCGCAGCCTGGTCGCCGAGGCGGAACAGGCCCGGCGGATCTTCGGCATAGGGGTCGTGAAGAAATCCGTAAGGGATCTGAAAGATCGACAGGGGCCGTTCGAAGAGCGGCTGCGCAGCGCCCAGGCGCTCCCCAAGGTGAGCGCATTCATCGACGATGCGCGCGATAAGCCGGTCCCAGCTCTTGCCGGCGTCATCGAAGTATCGCCGCGACACCACGAGGCAGAGATTGGCGAGGCCGTCTTCGACCAACTGCAGCCCGGCATAGCCGCCGGCGAAGAGCATCACTTCGACGTAACCTTCGAGCTCGATTTTCTGACGCCCAGCCAGACGGTAATGCCCTTTGAAGCCGATGAGATCGTTCATCGTGCCGGCCGATGCTCGCTTGACGCCGCGCACATCGTGCTTGCCCGTCGCCAGAAAGAGGGTCTGCGTCCGGATCGCGCCCTTCGTGCCCGCGTCGAGGCGAACGCTCTTGCCTTCCGTCGAGATTTCTCGTGCGGAGACACCGCGGAGGATCCGTACTCCTCGCGATCCCGCCTGCTGCAGCAGTGCCTCGTCCAAGCTCCGTCGCGATAACCCGCGAGCGAGGAAGGGCAGGTGCGCCTCGGTCCTGTTCCTGCCATGGGCGAGACGGATGCGCGCGATGCGGCTCGCTCCCAACCCATCGAGATCGATGCCGAGATCGGCCAGGTAGGCCTGCGCCTCGATGCTTAAAAACTCCCCGCAGACCTTGTGCCGCGGCTCGGCATCGCGCTCGATCAGCAGGGGCGAGCGCCCGGAATCGGCGAGGATGCAGGCTGCCGAGGCGCCCGCAAGGCCGCCGCCGAGGATCACGATATCCTCACGCGCGGCACTCATTTCAGGCGGCTCACGCAGAGGCGGAACGGGATGTGCCAGCGGATTTCCGCTGCACCGGAGGGCAGCTCGGCAGCCGCAAGAATGCGCTCCCACTCCTCGCGCCTGAAACTGCGGGCGATGGAGACCGGCCCGTCATGCTGGACGAAACGATGCCAGCGCGCGGCCCAGGACAGGGCGCGGAAGAGATGAAACGGCACGGGATGGCGGTGAAGGTCGGCGATGTACCACCCGCGCTTCGCCACGCGCTCCATCCAGCGGACGAATACCGCAAGGTCGTCATTCGACATGTGGTGCGTCGTCTGGGAGCTGATGATGAAATCGATGGGCCGCTCGGGATGGAAGTCGAACACGTTGCCGGTGCGGTAGTCGATGGCTGTGCCCGGCGGCGTCGCTGCGCGGGCGATGGGCTCGCTCATGGGATTGAGATCGACGCCGATCAGGTCAACGGGCCTCTTGCGGCGCCGGCTCCAGTCATGAATCTTCCGCAGCAAGTCGCCATAGCCGTATCCGACATCGACCACGCTGACACGCTCGCCTTCCTTCAGGTTGCGCGTGGCATTGTCGAGCCATCGCAGGATCGGGCGGTGCGTGAGGGTCAGGGCATTGACGGTGGAGAGGTCCTTCAGGCAGGCGCGGTAATCGTCGAGGCTGACGATCTCCGTGTCCATCAGCTCCGTCTCACGGCTGCGCTCCGCGAAGCTCCTGGCCATGCGCTCTACCCGGTCAGGTTGAAACGGAAAGTTTCGGCGACGAGCCCAGGGCCGAAGGCCATGCCGAAGCCGTTCGAGGCCGGCGGAGCCTCATGCATCATTCGGTCGAGCACGAACATCAGGGTGGCGGAGGACATGTTGCCGAAATCGCGCAGGACGCCGCGCGACCAGCGCAATGCATCGGGAGCAAGGTCGAGGCCCTGTTCCACGGCATCCAGGATCGTCCGGCCGCCGGCGTGAACGGCCCAGAGGTCGAATTCTTCCTTGTGCTGCCCGCGCAGGATGCCGCTATCGTCGTTGCGGGTGGCCTCGTGGCGAAGTGCCTGCGCGATCTGCTGCGGGACCTCGCCGGACAGGCTCATCTCGAAACCGGCATCGCCGATGCGCCAGGTGATGAGATCGCGGGTGTCCGGGATCGTCGCAACGCGAAAGTCCTTCAGCGCGATGCCTTTCGGCTCGGCAGAGACGAGGCTCGCCGCGCATCCGTCGCCGAAGAGCAGGGCGCTCAGGATCACCTCGAGGTCGGAGGTCTCCTGCAGGTGCAGCGTGCAGAGTTCCAGGTTGACCACGAGAACCCGGGATTCCGGCTCGGAGCGGACGATATGATGGGCGACCTTCAGAGCATTGACGGCAGCAGCGCAGCCCATGAAGCCCACCATGGTGCGCTCGAGCGATGGATTGAGGTTCAGGCGCTCCATGATCTGCTGGTCGAGCCCCGGCGCGGTGAAGCCGGTGCAGGAGGCCACGACCATGTGGGTGATGGACCCGAGATCCTCGCCAAGTTCCAGGGCTTCGATGGCCTCTTCGGCGAGGTCGACTGCCTGGGTCTCGAAACGCTCCATCCGGGTCCCGGTGCCGACGAACTGGCCCAGCTGGAAGAAGCCTTCCTTGTCGGCCGCCACCTCCAGATTCTCGCTCGGCGTGAGCGTGGAATAGCGGTGCTCGATTCCTGAGCGCTGGACCATCCGCCGGAAGAGAAGCTTGTCCTTTCGTTCAGGCAGGAACTGGTCGACGAAGCCGATGAAGGTCTGATGGACGTCGTTCTGCGGCACTGCAGTGCCGATCCGGTTGATATACGCGCCTGTCACGGAACACCCTGTCAACCTCGGTCCGGCCCGGATATCGGGCGCTCAGGACCCTGGGCTCCTGGAGATAGGGCGGCGCTCCGAGGTAGGGAACGAAGGCAGGCGCAGAAGTCGCACCCCGTCAATGCAGGCCGGGATTGGCTGCGGTCTCGACCGGTGCCGTTTCTGCGGTCTTACTCGCCGGAGGCTGGCCACGCTTGAGTGTCTGCTCCCGGGTGAAGATGAAGAGGCCGGCGGCGACCACGATGAAAATGCCGACCAGGGCCCAGGCATCCGGCCATTCGTTGAAGAAGAGCGCGCCGATCGCAAGGGCCCAGAGGATCTGGCTGTATTGCGCGGCGCCGAGCCTGTCGGCCGGGGCATACATCGTCGCGATGACGAACAGGGCCTGCGCTACGAAGGCGGTTGCGGCGAAGGCGAGCAGCAGAATCCATTGATATCCCGTCGGCCAGGCGAAGCCCGGAATCATCAGAATGCCCGCGAGCAATGTGGTCGCGAGGAAGACGGTCCCGATCAGGGTGAAGCGCTTTTCCGACTGGCCGATCAGCCGGCCGGTGATCACGCCGCCTGCCGCGCAAAGAGCGGCTGCGAGGGCAGCGATGTGTCCGGGCAAGAGTTCCTTGAAGCCCGGCCGGACGATGATCAGCACGCCGATGAAGGCCGCGCAGACGGCGAGCCCGCGCCGCCAGCGTACGTGCTCCTTCAGGATGAAGATGGAGAGGATCGTGACGAGGCTCGGCATGAGGAAGAGCAGCGCGAAGGCCTCGGCAAAGGGCAGGGATCGGAAGGCCATGACGCTGAGCGGGGTCGTCACTGCTATCAGGAACACCCTTAAGCCCATGAGCCAGGGCCTGTTCCAGCGCACGACATCGACCAGCTTGTCGCCCGGCTTCATGAAGACCGGCGAGAGCAGGAAGGGGATGAGATAGCCGAAGAAGGTCACCTCGAAGGGGTCGAGATCGTGACCGATCTCCTTCACCACCGCGTCGCCCCAGGCGAAGACGGCGAAGGCGAGGAAAGCAAGGACGATACCTTTGACCATCTTTCGGGAGATTCCGCCGCAGGGCCCGCTCACAGGTAAAGGCGCCAGCCAAGATGGCCGGCGCCTACGCTGGACAACAGGGTAACAGGGTTATCGCGGCATGACGAGGCGAGGGCGCTTGCGTTCCACGACCACCACCTTGGGGCCTTCGTGGCGCTCCGGCATCGAAAAACGCTCCGCCAGACGCACGGGCCGGCGGACGGGTGCCAGGGGCGAGGCCTTCAGAACAACCGGCCGCACCTCGTCTTCCGGCATGCCCATGAGCTGCGCTGCAATCTCGATCTGGCTTTCGATGTCGTCCGTCAGACCCTGGGCCGCGACAATGGCTTCATCGAGGACCGGTGGGTCGATCCTCGTTACGCGCTGGCCATGGCTCTCGGACGTTCTCTTTTTCTTCGCAAGCATCGGGCTTCTCCTATAAACCCCTTAACCCATTGAACTTCCGAATGCGTAATGCGCGATTGAGACGGCAGGGCTGCATTCAACGCAAGCGCGGCAGCGCCACTGCCGATGTCAAGAACGCAGTGGGAAGATCGCCGGATCCATAGACGACGCGAAAAAGGCCGATCTGCGGGATATTTCCGGAGAAAGCGTGCGCTTGCGGGGAATTTCTTGGGCCGTCGATTATCCTATGTGAATAAGATCTCCGCATCGAAAGCTCAGGGACTCGACCCTTCCATTCCGATGCGCCAAGGATGTCCGGCGCAACAAGGCTCGCCCGGCCAGCGAAACAGACGAAAGGCATGCCCGTGTTCACAGCCCGCATCCTCCTCCTCGGCTCAGGCGAACTCGGCAAGGAGTTCGTGATCTCGGTCAAACGCTACGGATGCCACGTGGTGGCCTGCGACAGCTACGCGAACGCGCCCGCGATGCAGGTGGCGGACGAGTCCGAGGTGTTCTCCATGCTCGATGCGGACGCTCTCAAGGCTGCGATCGAGAAGCATCGGCCGGATTTCATCGTGCCGGAGATCGAGGCGATCCGCACCGAAGTCCTGCAGGATTTCGAGGACAAGGGCTTTATCGTCGTGCCTTCCGCCCGGGCTGCATCGCTGACCATGAACCGCGATCGCATTCGGGAGTTGGCCGCAGCTGAACTGGGCCTGCGCACCTCCAAGTACCGTTATGCGGAAAGCCTGGAGGAGGTGCGCGCCGGCGCCGAGCACACCGGACTGCCCTGCGTCATCAAGCCTGTCATGTCCTCGTCGGGCAAGGGACAGAGCACCGTACGCACGGCCGATGAACTGGAGCAGGCGTGGAACGACGCGGTGGCGAACATGCGCGGCGACCGCAAGAAGGTGATCGTCGAGGAATTCATCGCTTTCGAATACGAGATCACGCTGCTGACGATCCGCTCCCGCGAAGGCGTGTCGTTCTGCGAACCCATCGGTCACCGGCAGGAGCGGGGGGATTATCAGGAATCCTGGCAGCCGACGCCGATGACCGAGACACTGCTCAACGATTCCAAGGAGATGGCACGCAAGGTGGTCGACAATCTGGGCGGCTATGGGATCTTCGGCGTCGAATTCTTCGTCACCAAGAACGAGGTGATCTTTTCCGAACTCTCGCCGCGCCCGCACGACACGGGGCTCGTCACGCTCCTGTCCCAGAACCTGTCCGAGTTCGATCTCCACGCTCGTGCGGTTCTTGGGTTGCCGATCCCCCACATCCGGCTCAATGGTCCGACCGCGTCCGCCGTGATCCTGGCCGACCGCGAGGCTGAACGCTTTTCCATCGACGGCTTGAAGGAAGCGCTCGCCCTAGGATCGGGAGAGGGCGACGTGGAGGTGCGCATTTTCGGCAAGCCGACCACCCGCAAGCACCGGCGCATGGGCGTGGCGCTCGCCGCCGGCGGCACGGTCGAAGAGGCGCGCGAACAGGCCCGGCAGGCGGCCGGTCGGATACGGATAGCTTACGAGGACTAGAGCCGTTTCCACCCGCGTGGAATCAACTCTCCTCTTTGCTTTGCCGCATTTTTTGACGGCGAACCGGAGCCACTTCGCCGAAAAATGCTCCGGCGGCCGCTCCCTTGTGATCTGAACGCCGTCACGGCGGTGCTTCAGCCCTTGCGTGTCCCTTCGGTCACAGGCCGGAGCCTCTTTCTTTCGCCCTATGGCACTCGGCAAAAAGCCGCCTAAATATCGGCAGGCTTTTCGCGCGACCAACCAGGGGGCGGGCTCCTGCCCAGCTTAACGGCTTGAAAACAATCAACTTCGAAGCGCTGTTCAGCGCCTCGCCCAACCCCTATGTGCTGCTCGATCTCGCCCTCAATATCGCCGGGATGAACGACGCTTATCTCGCGGTCACCATGCGGGAGCGTGAGGACCTGATCGGGCGCAACATGTTCGATGCGTTTCCAAGTGATCCGGACTCGACGAGCTACCGGCAACTGCGCGGTTCGCTGGAAAAGGTCATCCGTGAGAAGACGCCCGATCACCTGCCGCTGATCGAATATGCGATTCCCCTGCCGAACGGCCGAGGATTCGAGGAACGCTACTGGAGCGCGACCCATACGCCGCTTTTCAACCATGCCGGCGAGCTGACCTTCATCCTGCAGCACACGGTGGACGTGACGGAGCTGCACCGGCTGCGGAATATGGCGAAGAGTTCGGCTGTGTCCTCAGGGCACTCTGCCCTGATCGAGACCGACATGCTCCGCCGGGCGCAGGCGGTCCAGGAGGCCAATCAGGCGCTCGACGAGGAGCGGCAGCGTCTGCGGGGGTTGTTCGAGCAGGCGCCGGGCTTCATGGCGGCCCTCAGCGGGCCAGAGCACGTGTTCACGATGGCAAACCTAGCCTATCTCCAGGTGGTCGGGCGTGAGAACATCATCGGCAAGCCGGTGCGCGAAGCGCTGCCGGAGGTCGTGGAACAAGGCTTTCTCGATCTGCTCGACCGCGTCTATCGCAGCGGCCAGCCCTTCGTCGGTCGAAGCATCCGCATCATGCTCGCGCAAAGCGACGGCAGTGGTCACGAGGAGCGCTTCCTGGATTTCGTCTACCAGCCGATTTTCGACCCTAATGGCCAGGTGTCCGGCATCTTCGTTCAGGGGCACGACGTCACGGAGCAGAAGCGCAACGAGGAAGCTCTGCGCGAGAGCGAACAACGCTTCAGGCTGGTGGCGGAGAGTGCACCGGTCATGCTGTGGATGAGCGACCATTCCGGCAAGTGCGTCTACCTCAACCGGGCGCAGCGGGAGTTCTGGGGCATCGACGAGGCGGACATTCCGGACTTCGATTGGGGAATGACGATCCATCCCGACGACGTGGAGGGGCTCGGAGGGGCGCTGGGCCAGGCCATGGCGGCGCACACGGCGTTCTCGACCGAGGCACGGCTCAAGCGCATCGACGGGGAATACCGCGTCGTCAGAACCGATGCGCAGCCCCGTTTCAGTCCTGGCGGCGAGTTCCTGGGGATGATCGGCGTCAATGTCGACGTCACCGAGACGCGCCGCGCGGAAAAGGCTTTACGGGACAGCGAAGAGCGTTTCCGCGTCACGGCCAACTCCATCGACCAGATGATCTGGTCGACGCAGCCGGATGGCTATCACGACTACTACAACCAGCGCTGGTACGAATTTACCGGCGTGCCGGAAGGGACCACGGACGGTGAGGCCTGGAACGGCATGTTCCATCCCGAGGATCAGCCGCGCGCCTGGAAGATCTGGCGCCACAGTCTGGCGACGGGCGAGCCGTATCACATCGAGTACCGGTTGCGGCATCGGTCGGGCGAATATCGCTGGGTGCTCGGTCGGGCGCAGCCGGTTCGCGACGAAGAGGGCCGGATCACCCGTTGGTACGGCAGCTGCACCGACATCCATGCACTGAAGCAGGCGCAGGATGCGCTGCGCGAGAGCCGGGAGCGCGCGCTTCGGAACGAGGCCGAGACCCGGCGCCTTGCCTCGATCCTCGCGGAGCGCGTGGCGGAACTCGACGCGGCGAATGACGAAATCCAGCGCTTTGCCTATATCGTCAGCCACGACCTGCGCGCGCCGCTCGTCAACGTCATGGGATTCACGAGCGAACTCGAAAGCGCACAGGCGGCGATCGAGCAATTCTATCGGAAGGTTCTCGATGCGCAGTCTCAGCTGATCACCGCAGAAACGCGCACGGCTGTCGAAGAGGATCTTCCCGAGGCGATCGGATTCATCCGGTCCTCGACGGTGAAGATGGACAAGCTGATCAACGCCATTCTCAAGCTCTCGCGGGAGGGACGGCGCGTCCTGGCCCCCGAGCCGATCGTGATGAAGCAACTGCTCGAAGCTCAGCGCCAAAGCGTCGCACACCAGCTCCAGGAGCGTGGTGCCGGACTGACGATCGAACCTGTCCCGGACCTGACGAGCGACCGGCTGGCAATCGAGCAGATCTTCGGAAACCTGATCGACAACGCGGTCAAATACGTGGATTCCACCCGACCCGGCCGCATCGTGATCCGCGGACACGATCGCGGTGACAATGTCTTCTATGAGATTCAGGACAACGGCCGGGGGATCGACGCCAAGGATTTCGAACGCGTTTTCGATCTTTTCCGGCGCTCCGGCGCCCAGGATCAGCAGGGCGAGGGGATCGGGCTTGCGCATGTGCGCGCTCTCGTGCGAAGGCTCGGCGGCACGATCTCCGTATCGTCCCGGCTGGGGGAAGGCTCGACCTTCACGGTCGTCCTGCCAAAATATGCCAGTATGAGTTCGGAAGCCGCCTGATGTCCCAGCAGCACCCTGTCACCATCATCATGGTCGAGGACGACGAGGGGCATGCGCGCTTGATCGAGAAGAACATCCGGCGCGCAGGGGTCTACAACGAGATCCGCGGTTTTGCCAGCGGCACCGAGGCCCTCGAGCACATGTTCAGCGAAGAGGTTCGCAACGACGGTCCGTTCCTGGTGCTCCTCGATCTCAACCTGCCCGATATGAACGGTGTCGAGATCCTCGCCAGGTTGAAGAGCGACGAGAAGCTGAAACGCGCACCCGTCGTCGTGCTGACCACCACCGACGATCAGCGTGAGGTCCAGCGGTGCTACGATCTCGGCGCCAATGTCTACATCACCAAGCCCGTCGAGTATGAATCGTTCTCCCAGGCCATCCGTCAGCTGGGATTGTTCCTGTCCGTCATTCAGGTTCCCGAGACCCAATGAGCGAAGGTATCGCCGAGACCTCATCGATCCGGCTGCTTTACATCGATGACGATCCCGGTTTGGGCCGCCTCGTCGAGCGCACGCTGTCGCGCCACGGCTTTCACGTCAGTCACGCCCTGAGTGGAGACGAGGGGCTGAGCAGGCTTGCCGACGGAGGATTCGAGGTAGTTGCACTCGATCACTTCATGCCCGGCAAGGAAGGCCTGGAGGTTCTGGCCGAAATCAGGACGCTCTCCGATCCGCCGCCTGTCATCTATGTCACGGGCGCCGACGAGGGCCGGATCGCCGTCGCGGCTCTCAAGGCCGGAGCCGCCGACTACGTGATCAAGGATGTCGGCGGGGTGTTTCTCGACCTTCTGCGCTCGGCGGCCGAGCAGGCTCTCGCGGCCGAGCGGTTGCGCCGGGAGAAGGATGCGGCCGAACGGGAGATGCGCGAGGCGCGCGAGCGGGCCGAGATGCTGCTTCGCGAGGTCAACCACCGCGTCGCAAACAGCCTCCAGCTCGTCGCCTCCCTCGTCGCCATGCAGCAGCGCGCACTCGGCAGCGATACCGTTGCCAGAGACACGCTGACGGAAACGCAGAGCCGCATCACCGCCATCTCACAGATCCATCGCCGGCTCTACACGTCGAACGACGTGCGCTTCGTCGAGATGGACACCTATCTGCAGGGCCTCGTCGAGGAACTCGAAGGCGCGATGCGCGCAGCCGGGCGCGAGCACACGATCATGCTCACGGCCGAGCCCGTTTCGATTCCGACCGACAGAGCCGTTTCCGTCGGCGTCATCGTGACCGAGCTCGTCACCAACGCATTCAAATATGCCTATGCCCTGGGCTCGAACGGCGAGATCCGCGTCGCGCTGTCATCCGATGGAACGCGGGCGGTGCTGGTGGTCGAGGATGATGGGATCGGGTGGAACGGCACCGGAGAAGTGCAGGGGAGCGGACTGGGTACGAAGATCGTGAGGGCCATGGCATCCAACCTGCAATCCGCCGTCGAATACGACCGGCACCATGCGGGAACGCGCGCCGTCCTGTCCTTCCCCATTTGACTGCCCGCCGGCGACTGGCCCTATCGTGGGTTTCGCTTGATGCCGCCGGAGGTAAATCTAGCCCGGATTTCGCCGACGAGGATGTTCAGCTCGCGCTGCAGGCGGTTGAGCCGCGAGAGCAGTTCACCGTCCGGAATTCCTGTCGCATGCGGTGACGTTTCCCCGTCGGGGACGGATTGCGTCATGCTGCGCAGCTCCTCCAAGGTTGTCGGGCCGATATTGGGAACGGTCAGCCATTGAGCATCGGAGATGCTGGCCACTTCCCGGATTGTCGGGCATCGCCCATGAAACTCCGTCAGAATTGCTCCTCGGACACGTCCGGAGCATTTCTCGATCGGAAATGGATCGTCCAAACCCATCTCACGTCCTCGCACACCCACCAGTGAGATATTTTCCATCAACGCAGAACTGCCTTAGAACTTAGCCGGAGACTTCATGGGTACCGGCTCGCAGCCGAAAAGAGCAGACGTCCTTAAGGGGATGGCGGCATGCGTTAGGAGTAGCCAAATCGCTCCAAGCAAAATCTCGGCAAGCTTTGGAGTTGGAAGTGAATTCCTATGGATTAAGCCAAGCTTGGGAATATGGCCATCGGAGCCGCATTGTGCCGTTGCGGAAGCTGGCCTCAGAAACCTCGGATCGGGCGGAAATAAGGGCATTTTTTGCAGATTATTCCGGTACATGGCCGTTATTAGCCGGCAACCTTATTGCCGCCGCGCTCATTGGCCGGTAAGCAAGAGGTTTGTGCAAATGATCTGAGTCCTGAGGATTGAATGTCCGCGACCTCCGTCCTGATCCATCTTCTCGGTGAGATTGCCCTGCTTCTGTGGGGAATCACCATGGTCAATAGCGGGGTTCAACGCGCCTTCGGCAGCGATCTGCGCTGGATCCTCGGAACCGCTCTGAGAACGCGCCTCCAGGCCTTCCTTGCCGGCGTCGGCGTCACGACGGTTCTGCAAAGCAGTACCGCTACCGCACTGATGGTGGCGTCCTTTACGGCAGGAGGCGCCGTCGACATGGTGCCGGCCCTGGCCGTCATGCTCGGTGCGAATGTGGGCACCACGTTGATCGTGCAGGTCCTGTCCTTCGATGTCTCACTGATCTTTCCGGCCCTGGTTTTCGGCGGGTTCATCGCCTACCGGAGAGGCCGGACGAGCCGCGTCAAGGATCTCGGCCGCGTGACCATCGGCCTGGGGCTGATGCTGCTTTCGCTGCATCTTCTCGGGGAGACGGTTCGTCCGATCGAGTCGTCGCAGGTTCTCAAGGATCTTCTTGCGGTGATCGCGCCCGATCCGCTGATTCTCGTCCTTCTATCGGCGGCCTTCGCATGGCTCGCCCATTCCAGCGTCGCTGCCATGCTGTTCATCATGTCCCTGGCGACGGCAGGCGTGATCGACGCTCATTCGGCAATGGTGATGGTGCTCGGCGCCAATCTGGGGAGTTCTCTTAATCCGCTGCTGGAGGGCACAAGCGGTGACCCGGTCAAGCTACGGGTGCCGTTCGGCAACTTCGCCATGCGGGTTCTCGGCTGCCTCGTGGCGCTGCCGCTGATCGACCCGATTCTGGGGGCCATGTCGATCTTCGAACCGAATCCTGCTCGTCTGGCGGCGAATTTCCATACGCTGTTCAATGTCGCGGTCGCGGCGATCTTCATCCTGCCGCTGCCATGGATCGCGGAGCTGCTGCTCAAGCTCTTTCCAGAGAAGCTCCGGGCGTCGGATCCCGGCACGCCGCAATATCTCGACAAGGACGCGCTCGACACGCCGTCCGTTGCGCTGTCGAATGCTGCCCGCGAGGTCCTGCGCATGGTCGACACGGTCGATTCCATGCTTCGCAGCTCGCAGGATCTCTTCCGGCAGGACGATATCGGCCGCGTCGACCAGGTCAGCCGCACCGATGACGTGCTTGATCGCCTCTTCAGCGCGATTCGCCGCTACCTGAGCTCCATCAACCACGAGGCCCTGAGCGAGGACGAAGCCAAGCGCCTGTCGGACATTCTCGCCTTCGCGATCAATCTCGAGCATGTGGGCGACATCATCGACAAGAACCTGATGGAGCTTGCCGCCAAGCGCATCAAGAACCACTTGCGCCTGCCGAAGGACAGTCTGGACGACATCACCGGCATGCATGGAAAGCTCCTGGAGCATCTGCAGCTCGCGGCGTCCGTGCTCATGTTCCAGGACATCGGCTCGGCGCGCAGGCTCGTCTCCGAGAAGGAGCGCTTCCGCGATCTCGAGCGCGCGGTCGCCCAGAAGCATCTCGATCAGCTCCGGTCGGGCCGGTCGGCCGGGGACACCAGCGCGCTCCAGCTCGACATCGTGCGCGATCTCAAACGCATCGAGGCTCATATCGCCTCGACGGGACATTCGCTGCTCGAAAAGAGCGGAGACCTGAAGCCGAGCCGCCTGACGTCCTGATGGTGCTTACCGCAGGTCCTTCAGACTATGCCAGTCCAGCGAGCGGACAGGCTCGCCATCCATATAGCGGACCTGCTCGGGGAGGCCGATATCGCGCCTCTCGTGGTCTGAGAGGTGGCTAAGGTCCGAAATGACCGGGCCGGTATGCCGGAAGGCAGGCCTGAACCAGAGCTTCAGGTGCATCCAAGCGCTCTCAACGCCGCGCAGTCGGCGGGCATCTTCGTATCTCATAACAGCCTACTTGGTTGTTTGCCGAGGGCGTCCTTGCCCTCTGTGATGTCTTGAGGATGCGCCTGAGCGGGGAGCTTGACAAAGCAAATGCCAATGGGCTGGCATAAGGTGCCCTTATGGATCGACGATGCCGAAAACGCCTTCCAAACTTCCTCCCATGAGTGCCGTCCGTGTCTTCGAGGCGGCGGCGCGCCATCAGAGCTTCACCAGGGCCGCCGAGGAGCTCGGGATGACGCAGGCTGCCGTGAGCTATCAGATCAAGATCCTCGAGGACCGGATCGGCGCGCCGCTTTTCATCCGCTTGCCGCGCCAGGTGACGCTGACTCCCAAGGGGCGGCAGCTCGCGCCGGCCGTGACCGAGGCTTTCGAGGCTTTGCGGAATGCTTTCGCCGGCGTCGAGGAGGCGGTTCAGACGGTCCTCTCGATCACCACACTCTCGACTTTCGCGTCCAACTGGCTTGTTCCGCGCCTCGGACGCTTCCGGCAGCTCCATCCGAACATCGCCGTTCAGGTGTCGGTCTCGACCGACATCGTCGAGATCACGCGGAGCGAGTTCGACATTGGGATCAGGAGCGGCACGGGAGAATGGTCCGGCGTCGAGGCGCACATGCTGTTCCCCAACCAGTTCACGCCGGTTTGCAGCCCGGAGCTGCTGCAGGATGTGGAGTTGCGCGAGCCTGTCGACATTCTCAAACTTCCGCTCATCTCGCCGAGCGATCCGTGGTGGCTGGATTGGTTCGCCGCGGCAGGCGTGCAGGACGTCGACCTCTCGCACCGCCCGGACAATTCTCTCGGGGTGCAGCAGTTCGAGGGCATGGCGGCCATTGCGGGCCAGGGCGTGGCGCTGATCAATCCCTTCTTCTTTCCGGACGACCTTGCGTCAGGCCGGCTCGTCAAGCCGTTCGATCTGCTGGCCACAACGGATCGCAGCTATTGGCTCGTTTATCCGAAAGGCCGCAGGAGATCCGCCAAGGTCCAGGCGTTCCGGGATTGGGTGCTGAGCGAGGTGGCGGGCGACAGCGAAATGTCCACGCCTGCCATCCAAACGAAAACCGGGACTTGATGCCCCGGTTTCGATAAGGCCGTCACTCGGCTGCTTGTGCTTCGATCGGCTTCGGCTTGAGATGAACCAGCATGTCGAGCAGGGCGCGGTCGTGAAGAACCACCATCCGCTCCTTGTTGTGCAGCCATTCCACCGCATCCTCGATGGTCTCGGCATCGACGATCTTGGCCTCGGCCAGAGCCCGTTCGGTCTCGATGACGCCACGCTTGCGGGGAGCGGCGTGCGGAAGCATCTCGATGTGGCGCTCCCTCAGGGTCCCATCCGCGAAGATTGCCCTGAGGCTGTCGGCATCGTCGAAGCCGAAACCTGCATTGCGGGCCTGAAGCTCATTGGCGCGGACGGCGATGTCCGGCGGGCGGTACTCCTCAGGCGTGCGAAGAAGCCCGAGCCGCTTCAGGGCCAGGCCCGCACCGAGCTGGCCGCTGAGCCAGGAGAGCGGAATTGCGAGCAGCAGGCCGATGATCGTCGGCGACATCCACAGGAACAGGGACGTGGCGATCATGAAGGCCGAGATGCCCGCAAGAGCGCCGAGAACCGTGTGAGCGCGATGCCGGCGGACGATGTCCTTGAAGGGAATCGACCCGTCGTCGCGGCGCTGCGGCTGCCAGCCCGTATCGCGGCCGAGCAGGATCTGGAACACGGAGCCCGACTGAATCAGCATCAGGATCGGCGCCAGAAGGGCGGACAGAATGATCTCGATCGTGGACGAAACGATCAGCCTGATCCCGCCGCCGGAGGCACGACGGTCTTCGCCGCGGATGAGCATGAGCAGAAGGCCGAAAACCTTCGGCGCGAGCAGGATCCCCATGGTGAGCGCGAACAGCGCAAGGGCTCGCTCGGGATCGAACCGGGGCCAGATCGGATAGAGGCGGAAGTCGCGGGCGAAATATTCCGGCCGGATGTAGGTCGTCTGCAGGACCAGCGCGATACCGACGATCAGCTGGAACAGCCAGAACGGCGACGCCAGATACGACATGATGCCGGTGGCGAAATGCTGGCGCGTCGGCAGCTTCAGGCCCTTGGCGCCGATCACCCGCATATGCTGGAGATTGCCCTGGCACCAGCGCCGGTCGCGGGCGGACAGATCGATCAGCGAGGGCGGGCTCTCCTCATAGGAGCCCTGGAGATCGGCTAGCATGTAGACCGACCAACCGGCACGGCGCAGCAGCGCGGCCTCGACGAAGTCATGGCTCAGGATATGGCCGCCGAACGGCGGTTTGCCCTTCAGATCCGGCAGGCCGCCCTGGGCAGCGAAGGCCTTCGTGCGAATGATAGCATTGTGGCCCCAGTAATTGCCGTCGCGTCCCATCCAGACGGCAAGGCCCATGGCGATGACCGGGCCGGTGACGCGGGCGGCATATTGCTGAAGGCGCGCGAAGAGCGTATTGCGGTTGATGATCAGCGGCAGCGACTGGATGATGCCGGCATCGGGATCGGCCTCCATGGCGGCGGCGAGGCGCACGATGCAGTCGCCGGTCATGAGGCTGTCTGCATCCAGCACGAGCATGTGCTCGTAATGGCCGCCCCAACGAGACACGAAATCGGCGATATTCCCGGCCTTGCGGTGATGGTTCTTCTGCCGGTGACGGTAATAGAACCGCGCGCCGGGGCCGAGTCGCTCCCTTAGGGCAAGGAAAGCGCGCTCCTCGGCGATCCAGGCGTCCGGGTTGGTGGTGTCTGAGAGGATGAAATAATCGAAATGCGCGCCGAGACCGGTCGCCTGGACCGACTCGTAGATCGCCTCCAGCGCCGCGAAGGTGCGGTCGGTCTGCTCGTTGTAGACGGGCATGACGACCGCGGTGCGTTGTTGCAGAGAGGCGGGCAGCTGCCCGCGGTGGCCGGGGCGCCTCAGGAGCGCCAGGAAGCCGAGGAGCGCGCTCGTGAAGGCAACGGCGATCCAGGAGAAATTGACCGTGAACAGGCCGACCAACACCCACTGAAGCGCTGTCGTGCGGCTCACCGACACGACCTGGTACATCTCGTAGGTGCCGTAGGCCGTCAGCAGCAAGCCGCCGCCGAACACGAACAGCCGCGCGAGCCAGGTGCCGAGGCGCGGATGCTGCAGAACAGGCTTGCGCTCCTCCGAGGCCGACCAGCGCCGGAGGGACTGGGTCGGCATATCGAGGTGCTTTTCGGGGGGCATAGCGGATGCGGGCCGCTCAAGGGCGGCAACATTCGGGTTCGCGTCGGGGCTTACGGTGTCCAACGATAAAGCCATGTCTCGCTAATCGGTTTCCCGCCTGCTTCTAGGATCAGGCGCATCTCACACGCGTTTTCGTTGCCCGGGTCAAGCTCGAACGCAACACGTACCGTCTTTCGTTCCGGATATGGCAAAAGTTTGAGGTTTTGGAACGTTCCGGGGCCAACGGTTAGAACCGATTTAAGGTCCGCCGGCAAATTGTCACCCAGCATATCCCCCGAAAAGTCGACGGTGAATCGGCGCCGCCGGCCACCGCTGCCGCGGCCGGAGCGGGTGGAGGACACGGTGGCGAGCGGAGGACGCTCGGGCGAGTTCCAGCCCCAATACTGCCGATAGGCCACCGGCACTTCGGATCCCGCCGCCATCGGGGCCTTCGGGCGCCAATAGGTGAGGATGTTATCGTTGATCTCGGCGTCGGTGGGGATCTCCAGCAGCTGGACGCTGCCCTGGCCCCAATCGCCAAGGGGCTCGATCCACACGCTCGGACGGCGCTCGAAGCGCTGGTCGTCGTCCTGGAACGCCTCGTACGAACGCTCCCGCTGCAGCAGGCCGAAGCCGCGCGGCGAGTTGTCGACGAAAGCGGAGATCTGCAGGGTTTCCGGGTTGTGCAGCGGACGCCAGAGCCACTCGCCCGAGCCGTTGAACATCTGCAGACCGGAGGATTCGTAGACCGCAGGGCGGATATCGTCGGAGTTGAGCAGGTCGTTCGGCCCGTAAAGATAGGTCGAGGCGATTCCGCCGAGGCCCACATGTTCGAGATTGACGCGCGGGAAGAGCGTCGTTTCCACGTCGACGATGGTCATGTCGCCGGGACGGAACGTCATCCGGACGGCGCCGGATGTCGATTCCGAATCGAGAACGCCATGCACGGTGATGGCATTGCTGCCGACGGCCGGGCGTTCGAGCCAGAAGGCGCGGAAGACGGGGAATTCTTCGCCCCTCGCTTCCGCCGGCCTGAGGGTCAGTGCGCGCGCAATCGCACCGTAGGTCTGCCCCCGCGCGATGGCGCGGAAGAACGTTCCGCCCTGGACGAGGGCAAAATCGAACGGCCTGCCGTTTCCGATCTGGGCAATCAGCTTGAAGCCAGAATAGCCGATATCCGCTATGTTGTTCGGTAACGTGATGCGGCCGAATTCGAAATGAGCCGGGTTGTACCCGATACGCCGGACGGCGCCGTCCTCGACCAGATACAAATCGACCGCATCTCTGAACACGAAGCCTCGATGGAGGGGCTCCACGGAAATGCCACGGGCTTCATTGCTCCAGATCGGCGGCTGCGTATAGCGGATGGCGGAATATTGTTCCTGATTGAGATTCCCGAACACGTCCGGCAGGTCGTTGGGAGCGGGCACGAACGGCTTCTTGGAGAGCTGTCGCGCGATGTCGATCACGGTCGCCGGATCGAACCGCTGATTCTCGCCCATCCTTGCGGCAATCGTCGCCTGGGGAGTTTGAGCCCATGCGGCCCGCGCGTAGGCCAGCCCGGCGACGGAGGCGCCGATATAGGCCAGCATGTCGCGCCGGCGAGGGTGAAAGGGGGACGGGCCCTTTGGCGGAACCGGCACAGCGATACTCTTGTGTGAACGAGGCTTTTCAGCCAGACAGTTGGAATGCCTTATACATATCGTCAATCGTGAGCATGAAGTAAACGACGCCTAAGCAGGAAACCGCCTCATCGCTCACCAAATGTCTGCAGAGATACCTCTTCGGATCCAGCTCGAGCGCCATGCGCCACCGGATTGAAACTTTATGACCTCGATCGATACCTCCAAGACGTCTTCCGCTCGCACCTGCCTCGCCATCGTGCTCGCCGCGGGCGAAGGTACCCGGATGAAGTCCGGCATGCCGAAAGTGCTCCATCAGGTCGCCAACCGTTCCATGCTGGGACATGTACTCGCGGCCTTGAAAGCAGGCGGCGCGACGGATGCCGCCGTCGTTATCGGGCCCGACCGCGAGGACGTGGCGAAGGAAGCGAACAGGATCCTGCCGGAGGCCCGCATCTTCGTGCAGAGGGACCGGCTTGGCACGGCTCATGCGGTTCTGAGTGCGCGCGAGGCGCTGGAACAGAAGACGGACGACGTGATCGTTGCGTATGGCGATACGCCGCTCGTTCTGCCGGAGACCTTCGCCAAGCTGCGCGCTCCCCTGACCGACGGAGCCGCTATCGTCGCGATGGGCTTCGAGGCGAAGGACCCGACCGGATACGGCCGTTTCATCACGTCCGGTGATCAGCTTCTGGCCATTCGCGAGCATAAGGACGCGACGGAAGCCGAACGGACAATCACGCTTTGCAACGGAGGCCTGATGGCCATCCGGGGCGATCTGGCCCTTGCCCTTCTCGACCGGGTGAAGAACGACAATGCCAAGGCTGAGTACTACCTGACGGATCTCGTCGAGATCGCCCGCGACCTCGGGCACCGGACCGCCATCGCCGTGGTTCCGGACGAGGAGGTCCACGGTATCAACGACCGGGCTCAGCTCGCGGCCGCCGAGCGCATGATCCAGGAGCGCCTGCGCCACGAGGCCATGGCGGCGGGCGTAACCCTTGTCGCACCGGAGACGGTCTTCTTAAGCCACGATACTCGGCTCGGCCAGGATGTTGTGGTGGAGCCGCATGTGGTCTTCGGCCCCGGCGTGGTCGTCGAGGCCGGGGTGGTCATCCACAGCTTCAGCCATCTGGAAGGCACCCGGATCGCCGCCGGAGCAGGCGTCGGCCCATTCGCCCGCCTGCGTCCCGGCGCCTCCATCGGCCCCAAGGCCAAGGTCGGCAACTTCGTCGAGATCAAGAACACGGAACTCGGCGCCGGAGCGAAGGTCAGCCACCTGACCTATCTCGGCGATGCCAGCATCGGTGCCGAGGCCAATATCGGCGCAGGGACCATCACCTGTAACTACGACGGATTCGGCAAACATCGCACTGTGGTCGGCGAGGGCGCCTTCATCGGTTCGAATTCCGCCCTCGTGGCCCCCATCAGCATCGGCAAGGGCGCATTCGTGGGATCCGGCTCAGTTATTACGGACGATATACCAGATGACGCCTTGGGTCTGGGGCGTGGACGTCAGATTGTAAAGGAAGGCTGGGCCATCGATTTCCGGGAAAAGGCCCAGGCCGCGAAGAAGAAATAACACCACCTGTCACAATAGGTTACGCAAGTTGATTCCGCCCGGGGACCGCTTCTCTATATGAGAAGCGACAAGCGTAGCGTTGACTGCATTGAATTAAGGAAGTTGCTGGGGATGTGCGGAATCGTTGGAATTGTTGGAAAGACTCCTGTTGCGCCGCAGATTGTCGAGGCACTCAAACGGCTTGAATACCGCGGTTACGATTCCGCGGGGGTCGCTACTCTGGAAGATGGCCGGCTCGACCGCCGCCGGGCCGAGGGCAAGCTGCGCAACCTGGAGACGAAGCTGTCCCAGGCTCCCCTGTCGGGCGTGATCGGCATCGGCCATACCCGCTGGGCGACCCACGGCAAGCCGAACGAGACCAATGCCCACCCCCATGCCACCGACAAGCTGGCGGTGGTCCATAACGGGATCATCGAGAACTTCCGCGAGCTCAAGACCGGGCTTGAGTCCAAGGGCATCCGGTTCGAGACCGAGACGGATACGGAAGTGGTGGCCCAGCTCGTCACCTATGAGATCCGCCAGGGCCGCCTGCCCATCGAGGCCGTCGCCGTGACCCTGCCGCGCCTGCGCGGCGCCTTCGCCCTCGGCTTCCTGTTCTCCGGTGAAGACGACCTGCTGATCGGTGCGCGCCATGGCGCGCCGCTCGCCATCGGCTACGGCGAGGGCGAGATGTATCTCGGCTCCGACGCCCTGGCGCTCGCTCCCTTCACCGACGAGGTCGCCTATCTGGAAGATGGCGATTGGGCCATCCTGACCCGGAAGGGCGCCGATATCCATGACGAAACGGGCAAGCCGGTACACCGGACCCGCCACAAGATCCCCGTCGGCTCCTTCCTCGCCGACAAGGGCAATTACCGGCATTTCATGGCCAAGGAGATCCACGAGCAGGCTGAAGTGGTGGGGCGCACGCTCGCCCATTACGCGAACTTCGCCTCGGAACGGATTGAATTGCCGATCGAACTGCCGTTCGACTTCAGGGACCTGAAGCGCATCTCGATTTCAGCCTGCGGCACGGCCTATCTCGCCGGCCTGATTTCGAAATACTGGTTCGAGCGTCTTGCACGGATCCCGGTGGAGATCGATGTCGCCTCCGAGTTCCGTTACCGCGAAGCCCCGCTCGAGCCGGGCGGCCTCGCCCTGTTCGTCTCCCAGTCGGGAGAGACGGCGGATACGCTCGCCTCGCTTCGCTATGCCACCTCGGAAAAGCAGCATACGCTGTCGGTCGTCAATGTGCCGACCTCCACCATGGCCCGCGAGAGCAATGTCATCGCGCAGACACTCGCCGGCGTCGAAGTGGGCGTCGCCTCGACCAAGGCCTTCACCTGCCAGCTGACCGTGCTTCTGTCGCTCGCCATCGCCGCCGGCCGGGCGCGGGGTACGCTCAGCGCCGAGGACGAGAAGGAACTGGTGAACGCGCTCATCGCCATTCCCGGCCAGATGACCGAGGCGATGAAGCGGGAACACCAGATCGAGATCCTGTCCCGCGATCTCTCCAAGGCCAAGGACGTGCTCTATCTCGGGCGCGGCACCTCCTACCCGCTGGCGATGGAAGGGGCCCTGAAGCTCAAGGAAATCTCCTACATCCACGCGGAAGGCTATGCGGCCGGTGAGCTCAAGCACGGCCCCATCGCGCTCATCGACGAGACGATGCCGGTCATCGTGATCGCGCCGCACGACGAGATCTTCGAGAAGACCGTCTCGAACATGCAGGAGGTCGCAGCCCGCGGCGGCCGGATCATCCTGATCACGGACGAACGGGGCGCTCTTGAGGCCGGTCTCGACACGATGGCGACCATCGTGATGCCGTCCGTACACCCGATCGTGGCGCCGATCCTGAACGCCGTTCCGATCCAGCTGCTCGCCTATCACACGGCGGTCTTCATGGGGAAGGACGTGGACCAACCGCGCAATCTCGCGAAATCCGTGACGGTGGAGTGAGAAAACAATCCTCGTCATGCCCGGGCTTGTCCCGGGCACCCACGTCTTTCTACGATGAGGTTCTCCAGACGTGGGTGGCCGCAACAAGTGCGGCCATGACGATGGAGGTTTCCTACCCCGCCCGCAGCAGCCGGATCGCGGAATCGCGCTCGAACAGGTAGAGCAGCACCCTCAGCGCCTGACCGCGCTCGCTCACGAGATCGGGGTCGCGATCCACGATCAGGCGGGCATCGTCGCGGGCGGCGCCGAGAAGATCGCCGTCGACCTCGAGGCGGGCGAGCTTGAAGCCGGGCGTTCCGGACTGGCGCGTGCCCAGAACCTCGCCTTCGCCGCGCAGCCGCAGGTCCTCCTCGGCGATGCGGAAGCCGTCCTCCGTCTGGCGCATCATCTCCAGCCGCGCCTGCGCGACTTGACCGAGCGGGCCCTTGTAGACGAGCAGGCAGGTCGAGGATTTCGAGCCGCGTCCGATACGTCCGCGCAGCTGGTGGAGCTGGGCGAGACCGAAGCGCTCGGCATGCTCGATCACCATGATCGTGGCGTTCGGCACGTCGACGCCGACCTCGATCACCGTGGTGGAGATAAGAACCTTCGTCTCCCCGCTCGAAAACCGCTCCATGGCGGCGTCCTTGTCCCTGCCGGCCATCTTGCCGTGCACGAGGCCCACCTGATCGCCGAAGAAGCCCTTGAGCAACTCGAACCGCTCCTCGGCCGCCGCGAGGTCGATGGATTCGGATTCGCCGACGAGCGGGCAGACCCAATAAACCTGATCGCCGTTGGCAATGGCCCGCCTGATGCCGCCGACGACCTCGTCGAGCCGGTCGATGGCGATGAGCTTGGTTGCGATGGGCTTGCGGCCGGCCGGCTTCTCGTTCAGCACCGACACGTCCATGTCGCCGAAATAGGTGAGCGCCAGAGTTCTCGGGATCGGCGTCGCCGTCATGACCAGGATATCGACGGCCTCGCCCTTGGAGCCGAGCGCAAGGCGCTGATGGACGCCGAAGCGGTGCTGCTCGTCCACCACCGCAACGCCGAGGTCCTGGAAGGCCACGCCCTCCTGGAACAGGGCGTGGGTGCCGACCGCGATCTGGATGCTGCCGTCGGCGAGGCCGGCGAGAATGGTCCTGCGCGCGACGCCTTTCTCGCGCCCGGTGAGCAGGGCGATGGTCAGGCCCGCCTGCTCGGCCATCGGGGCGAGGCGCTCGTAGTGCTGGCGGGCGAGGATTTCCGTCGGCGCCATCATCGCAGCCTGACGCCCAGCCTCGATGGCGCTTGCCATGGTCAGCAGGCCGACGACGGTCTTGCCCGAGCCGACATCGCCCTGGAGCAGGCGCAGCATCTTCTTGTCGGAGACCAGATCACACCGGATATCCTCGATGGCCTGCGCCTGCGAGCCGGTGAGCCCGAAGGGCAGGGCAGATTTCAGGCGCTCGACCAGATGGCCGTCGCCCGCATTCACCCGGCCGGGCAGCCGCCGCATGCGGCTTCTGACAAGCGCGAGGGCAAGCTGGGACGCGAGCAGTTCGTCATAGGCGAGGCGCCGCCGTGGGGTCGATTTGGCGATGGCTTCATCGGAAAGCTGCGCCGCGTTGTCCGGCCGGTGAAGGGAGAGGAGCGCCTGCTGGAAGTCGGGCAGGGCGTTGCGGTCGAGCCAGGCCGGGTCCTGCCATTCGGGCAGGCGGGGGACCTTGTCGAGCGCCGCGCCGATATAGCGGCCGACCATGCGCGATGAGAGGCCCTCGGTGAGGCCGTAGACGGCTTCCACCGCCGGCAGGTTCTCGATGCTTTTGTCGTCGAGGATACGGTCGGGATGCACCATCTGGCGCCGTCCGTCCCACAGCTCGATCTTGCCGGAAACGTAGCGGCGCTCGCCCACGGGCAGGATCTTCTCGAGGCGGGCCTTCTGGCCATTGAAGAAGACCAGGGTCACATCGCCCGTCTCATCCTCCACGAGAATCCGGTAAGGCGCCCGGCGGCCCGGAGGCGGGGGGCGATGGCCCACGACGGTGACGGAGAGCGTGACCGGCTCGCCCACGGGTGCGTCGGCCACCGAGCCCTTCATCTCCCGCGAGATGCCGCTGGTGGGCACATGAAAGAGGAGATCCGCGACGCGCGCAGGCTTGCCGGGCTCGCCGAGGAGCCGGTCGAGGAGGGGGACAATCTTCGGCCCGACACCCGGCAATGAGGTGGCAGGGGCGAATAAGGGATCGAGAATCGAGGGACGCAATGACATTCAAACGGGTAGCAAGTCGGAGGGAGATGGTTATATAGCCGCCAAGCCGCCCTGAGGCGACGCAATCTTATCGGATCGGAGCAATCATGAGCGGAACGACACGCAGCAGCGCCGGCCTCGACACCCGGCGCAGGCAGATCCTGTATCGCTCCTGGCACCGCGGCATGCGGGAAATGGACCTGATCATGGGCCGATTCGCCGATGCGCAGATCGGGGAGCTGTCGGACGAGGATCTGGCCGAGTTCGAACGGCTGATCGAGGTGACGGACCGGGATCTCCTCGGCTGGATCACGGGCGAAATCGAAACACCGCAGAACTACGACACGCCCCTTTTCCGGCGGTTGAAGGCGTTTCATACGCACACCTCGCCGATCCATAGCTGAGAGACAGGCATGTGACGCCGCTGCTGTTTCACGTCATGGCCGGGCTTGTTCCGGCCATCCCGATAAGGTGCAGCGCCGCGCGTTTCCAATCGAGATCACCGGCACGAGGCCGGTGATGACGTGAAAAGGTGGTTCCAAGGATGACAGGTGGCCCGGCATCGGACTACATCGTCCCTCTTTTCTCTCATCCAACGAACCGGTCCGACCAGCCCGCGTTCTTGTTATCTACGATCCGATAATCCGCCATGAAGCCAGCCCTGACCCGTGCCCTCGATGCCCTGAAGAAGGGCCAAAGCCTGACCTTGTCCGGCGTGCCCGACGGCTTCGACGCGCTTGCCGTCGCCGATCTTGCACGCGGCCTCTCCGGGCAGGTGGAAGGGCCGGCCGTTCTGGTGCATGTGGCCCGCGACGGGCAGCGGCAGCAGAATTTCGCCAACAGTCTCGCCTTCATTGCGCCCGAGGTCGAGATCCTCACGTTCCCGGCCTGGGACTGCCAGCCCTACGACCGCGTGTCGCCCAACGCGGCCATCACGGCGCAGCGCATGACGACCCTGGCGCGTCTGGCCCGGTCGAAGACCTCCGAGGACAAGCCGCGCATCCTCTCGACAACGGTGAACGCCCTGGTTCAGCGCGTGCCGCCGAAGGCCCGCATCGCGGCCGAAACCTTTTCCGCGGCGCCCGGCAACGTGGTCGACACGACCCAGCTGGTCGGCTGGCTGGAGGCCAACGGCTTCCTGCGCACCGGCACCGTTCGGGACACGGGCGAATACGCGGTGCGCGGCGGCATCATCGATCTCTTCCCGGCAGGCCTGCCCAATCCGGTCCGCCTCGACTTCTTCGGCGACGCGCTGGAATCGATCCGCGCCTTCGATCCGGAGACCCAGCGCACGGTCGGCACCCTGCGCTCCCTCGACCTCGTGCCCATGAGCGAGGTGCAGCTCACCACCGAGAGCATCAAGCGCTTCCGGCAGGCCTATGTGGCGGCCTTCGGCGCGCCGACCCGCGACGACCGGCTCTATGAGGCGATCAGCGAGGGGCGGCGCTACCCGGGCCTCGAGCACTGGATGCCGTTGTTCCACGACCATCTCGATACCCTGTTCGACTATCTGCCCGACGTCCCCGTGGTGTTCGATGCGCTGGCCGACGATGCAGCCGGCGAGCGGCTTTCGCAGGTGAAGGACTATTACGATGCCCGCCGGGAGGCGATGGGGCAGAACCAGCCCGGCGTCGCGCCCTATCGCCCGCTGCCGCCGGATGCCCTGTACTTCAAGCCCGAGGAATGGTCGGAGCGCACCGCGAAACTTCCGCTTGCGCGTCTGACGCCTTTCGCGATCCCGGAATCGCCTGGAAAACTCGTCATCGACTGCGAGGCGCGACAGGGCCGCAACTTCATCGCCGAACGGGCTGACGAGAACGCCAACGTGTTCGAGGCCGTCATTCGCCATATCCGCGACCTGCAGGCGGCCAAGAAACGCGTAATGCTCGGTGCCTGGACGGAAGGCTCGCGCGAGCGGTTATCCCACGTGCTGCAGGATCACGACCTGCGCCAGACCAAGCCGATCGCGCGATTCTCGGATGCGATGGCCTATCCGCGCAATGAGATCCCGGTCGGCATCTGGCCCTTGGAATCGGGCTTCGAGACGGCGGACCTCGCCGTCATCAGCGAGCAGGACATTCTCGGTGACCGCCTCGTGCGCCAGAAGCGCAAGTCCAAGCGGCCGCAGGATTTTCTCACCGAGGTCGCAGCGCTGACGCCAGGCGATCTGGTTGTCCACGTGGATCACGGCATCGGGCGCTTCGAGGGGCTGAAGACCATCGAGGCCGCAGGTGCGCCGCACGACTGCCTCGAGCTGCATTATGCCGGCGGCGACCGTCTCTTCCTGCCGGTCGAGAACATCGAGCTTCTGACCCGCTACGGGTCGGAAGAGACGGAAGTTCAGCTCGACAAGCTGGGTGGCGGGGCCTGGCAGGCGCGCAAGGCGCGCATGAAGCAGCGCATCCGCGAGATGGCGGGCGCGCTCATGAAGATCGCCGCCGCGCGCATCCTCAAGGACGCGCCGCGCCTGACGCCGCCGGAAGGGCTCTACGACGAGTTCGCTGCGCGCTTCCCCTATGACGAGACCGAGGACCAGCTCAATGCCATCGAGGCGGTGCTCGACGACATGGCTTCCGGCCGTCCGATGGATCGCCTCGTCTGCGGCGATGTCGGCTTCGGCAAGACGGAGGTGGCTTTGCGCGCGGCCTTCGTCGCCGCCATGGGCGGCAAGCAGGTGGCCGTGGTGGTGCCGACGACGCTTCTTTCCCGCCAGCATTACCGCACTTTCTGCGACCGCTTCCGCGGCCTGCCGCTCAACGTGGCGCAGGCGTCTCGCTTCGTACCGGCCGCCGAGATGAAGAAGACGAAGGAGGGCCTGGCCGACGGCTCGGTCGACATCGTCATCGGCACCCATGCGCTTCTCGGCAAGACCATCAAGTTCAAGGATCTCGGCCTTATCATCGTCGACGAGGAGCAGCATTTCGGCGTGTCTCACAAGGAGCGCCTGAAGGAGCTTCGTGCCGAGGTTCACGTGCTGACGCTGTCGGCGACGCCGATCCCGCGCACCCTGCAGCTCGCTCTCACCGGCGTGCGCGAGCTCTCGTTGATCACGACGCCGCCGGTCGATCGCCTCGCGGTGCGCACCTTTATCACGCCGTTCGATCCGCTTCTCATCCGCGAGGCGCTGCTGCGCGAGCGCTATCGCGGGGGCCAAGCCTTCTACGTGGTGCCGCGCCTCGACGATCTCGGCGACGTAAAAGCCTTCCTCGACAAGGAGGTGCCGGAGGCGAAGGTGGCGGTGGCCCACGGCCAGATGGCGGCAGGCCAGCTCGAAGACGTCATGACGGCCTTCTATGAGGGCAAGTACGATATCCTGCTCTCGACCACGATCGTGGAATCCGGCCTCGATATCCCGACCGCCAACACGCTGATCGTCCATCGCGCCGACATGTTCGGCCTGTCCCAGCTCTACCAGCTGCGCGGCCGCGTCGGACGCTCCAAGACCCGCGCCTATGCCCTATTCTCCGTGCCGGCCAACAAGTCGCTGACGGTGCAGGCGGAGCGGCGCCTGAAAGTGCTGCAGACCCTCGACACGCTGGGTGCTGGCTTCCAGCTCGCCTCGCACGATCTCGACATCCGCGGCGCGGGCAATCTTCTGGGCGAGGAGCAATCCGGCCACATCAAGGAGGTCGGCTACGAGCTTTATCAGCAGATGCTGGAAGAGGCGGTGGCGCAGCTGAAAGCCGGCATCGAGGAGCCGACGGAGGATCAATGGTCGCCCACCATCGCGGTCGGTGCGCCGGTGATGATCCCGGAGAGCTACATCGCGGATCTGCAATTGCGCCTCGGCCTCTATCGTCGTCTCTCGACCTTCGAGACTGACCAAGAGATCGATGCCTTCCGGGCGGAGCTCGTCGACCGGTTCGGGCCGGTGCCGTCGGAGGTCGATCAGCTGCTCAAGATCATGGCGATCAAGGTGCTCTGCCGCCGCGCCAATGTGGAGAAGGTGGATGGCGGGCCGAAGGGCATCATCATCTCCTTCCGCGACAACTCCTTCGCCAATCCGACCGGCCTCATCTCCTATGTCACGGAGCAGGCCTCCTTCGCGAAGGTGCGTCCCGACATGAAGATCGTGTTCGTCCGCGACGTCGAGACGCCGGACGAGCGGCTCAAGGCCTCGACGACGATCCTGCGCAGCCTCGTGCGTATTGCGGAGAAGAAGGCCGCCTGATGGTGGAAGCTTGGGCCTCGATCGAAGACGGGCGCGTGGTCGGTGCGCGCGATTCCCGGAGGATCGTACCCTGGTGGAGCTTTACCAAGACGGTTCTTGCCGCTGCCGCTCTGTCGCTCGTGCGCGACGGAGCGGTCGCTTTGGACGAGCCGCTCGAAGGCAAACCCTATACCTTGCGCCATCTGCTGCAGCACCGGTCCGGGCTGACGAATTACGGCGGCTTTCGCCCCTATCATGAGGCCGTGGAACGCGGCGACGAGCCCTGGCAGGTTCCGCACCTTCTGGACCGGCTCGATGCCGACCGCCTTCGCTATCCCGTGGGCGAGGGGTGGGCCTACTCCAATATCGGCTACCTGTTCGTCGCTCGGCAGATTGAGGTCGCAACGGGCGCAGACATCGGCGAGGCATTGCAGCGTCTTGTTTTGAAGCCGCTCGGTATCGAAGGCGCTTGCTTTGCGCGCACGAGGGCGGATCTCGACTCGGCGACCATGGGAAGCGCCGCGGGGTATCATCCCGGCTGGGTTTATCACGGCCTGCTGGTGGGACCTGTCGAGGAGGCGGCGTTTCTGCTCGATCGGCTATTCGCCGGCGACCTGCTGCCGTCGGATCTCAAGCAGGAAATGCTGTCCCCGTTGGTGCTTCCCGGTCCGGTGCCGGGGCGACCTTGGGCCATCCCGGGATACGGCCTCGGCGTCATGACCGGAAAAACGACCTGTGGTCTGGAGGTCGTTGGACATACGGGAGGCGGACCGGGCAGCACGATTGCCGTCTATCGGCAGCAGGAACAAGGGAACCCGCGGACAGCCGCGTATTTCCGGACGAGCGAAGATGAGGCCTCCACTGAGGAAGAGGCTTTTGCCTTGCTGAGGGACTAGAAGTCGGGTGACGCGACTGCCCGCACGCCGAGTTCGTTCTGCAGCATCGTCGCGGCTCCAGCCACCCCACCGGTGATGATGACAGGGGTGCCGCTCTCCGCCATGTTCTTGCGCAGACGACGGGCGAGGCCGAGGAAGCGCCGGCGCTCCGCCCATCCGGCATGGCGCGGCATCTGCAGCACCACCGCAGCCGGGCTCGGGATCAGGGCCAGGACGTCATCGGCGGCTTCGAAGGGCGTCGTCACGCTCGCGTACCCCATGCCGGCGAGCTCTGCTGACAGAGCGCTCTCGGGAGCACGCTCGCCGTTATCGACGACGAGAACCTTCGGCATTCCATTCATGGCGATACCCTGCGATGAGACGCGACAGTGAGACAGGAGGTGTTCACCAACGTCGAAGCAGAGCATTAGTTTCATGGGCTATATGAACGCAAGCTCAACGATATGGAGCCGAAAACCGGGAGGATGGCGCTATTTCAGCTGCCTCCACCAGGTGTCGATATTCGTTCCCATCAACGGCGTCTTTTCCGGGCGACGCAGGTCGCTGCTATAGGCAAGCCATTGATCTTTCAGATAAAACAGAGGAACGACATAGAAGCCTGACAGCAGCGCACGGTCGAGGGTGCGAACGGCCGATACGAATTCGTCCCGGCTTCTCGCCTCCAAAAGGGCGTCGATGAGCCGGTCGATGGCAGGTGAGGTAATCCCGGCGTGGTTGAGCGAGCCACTCCTTTGCGCCGCCGCCGAGCCCCAGCGGTTGCGCTGTTCGTTTCCGGGAGAGGGTGTCCCGGGCCAGAGCCATTGCACCATGTCGAAGTCGAACCGGGCGAGGCGACGCCAGTATTGCACATCGTCGACGAGGCGCACGCGCGCCTGGATGCCTATACGGCTTAAGGATTGCGAGAAATTGAGCGCCAGCCGTTCCTGCTGGCGGGAATTGACGAGCATCTCGAAGGCGAAGGCCTCTCCGGTTCCCTTCTTGCGCAGAACGTCGTTGTCGAGCGTCCAGCCGGCTTCGGAGAGCAGGGCGAGGGCACGCCGTGCCATCTCCCGGTCCCGGCCCGATCCGTCGCCGGCTGGAGGCTCCCAACGGCCTTCGAGGATGTCCGGCCGGACGGCATCGGGGAAGGGAGCCAGCAAGGCACGTTCCCGATCATCCGCCGGTCTGCTGGCGGCGGCGAGATCCGACCCGGAGAAATAGCTGTTCGAGCGGGTCAGCTGACCGAAATAAAGGTTGCGGTTCACCCAGTCGAAGTCGAACAGGTAGGTCAGGGCCTCGCGCACCCGAATATCCGCGAAAAGCGGTTTGCGCGTGTTGAAGACGAAGCCGTTCATGCCCTTGGGGACCCGGGTGGTCATGGTCTCCCGGACGATGCGGCCGTCTCTGACTGCCGGGATGTCGTAGCCCGTTGCCCATTGCCCAGGATCACCCTCGATCCTGAAATCGTAAAGTCCTGCCTTAAAGGCCTCGAACAAGCTGTTGGCGTCGCGATGGAAATCGTAGCGGATCTCATCGAAGTTATAGAGGCCACGGGTGACCGGCAGATCCTTTCCCCAGTAATCCTCGCGGCGCTTCAGTACGACCCGCTCGCCCGGCCTCACCTCGTTCAGGGCATAGGGGCCGGAGCCGATAGGTGGGGCGAGCGACGTCTTGTCGAACGTCTCAGGGTTCGTCGCATGCGCCGGAAAGATCGCCATCGTCCCGATGATCAGGGGCAATTCCCGGTCGTTGGAGCCGGTCAGGTCGAACCGGATCCGGTGCGGGTCGAGGATCTCGACCGCTTTGACCTGGCCGAAGCTCGACCGGTGGAACGGCTTTCCGTACTTCTTCAGCATCTCGAACGAGAAGCGCACGTCCTCGGCGGTCAGCGGATGGCCGTCGGAGAAGCGGGCGCGAAGGTCGAGGTGGAAGGTGATCGAACTCCGATCCTCAGGCATCTCGACCGAGCGGGCAACAAGACCGTAGACGGTGAACGGTTCGTCCGTGGAGCGCAGCATCAGGCTCTGGAGCACGTAGCGCGGCACCACATCGGGGGCGACGCCGAGCACGATCAGCGGGTTGAGGCTGTCGAAGGTGCCCTGGAGCGCCAGCGTGATTCGTCCGCCTTTCGGGGCTTGTGGATTCGCGTAGGGCAGGTGGTCGAAATCGGGCGATAGGGAGGGTTGCCCATGCATCGCGATGCCATGCCGCAGCGTCTCCACCCCCTCTGCGGAAGCGAGGTTATGGCCCGACAAGGCGAAGGCAGCACAAAACAGCAATTTCCGTATAAGCCAGCGGCCCATGACGTTCCCGGTACGAGACGATGACTCTGGGGGCAATGTTGTACAGAAAATTGCCCAGGGTGACTGGAAACCTAGCACGCGAAAGGTTAAAGGAGCGCCACACGTCTTGTCTTCGCCACATTCGGCAAGGATTTGACCACGTCATCGCAGGTTAAGAACGCGCCGGATAAACGGCCTATTCGAAAGCCGGTCTTTCGACTGAAGAGGATCAAACATATGTCTTTCGCGACACGCTTCGCGAGCCTGGGGGGGACCCGTGGCCTAGCGACCGCCTTGGCTCTTCTGGTGAGCGCACCCGTTCTGGCTCAGACCGCTCCGGCCCAGCGTCCGGCCGCGCAGCCGGCCCGTCCCGCCGCTCCAGCCCCGCAGCAGCCCGCTCCGGGCGCTGCTCCGGCGCAGCAGAATGCCGGCCCGACCGTCGTGCAGGTGAAGGCCGAGCCGTCCCAGCCGGAATGGACCAAGGTCTGCGGCAAGGACCAGAACACCAACACCGAGATCTGCTACACCACCCGCGACTTCGTCTCGGATCAGGGCCAGCCGGTTCTCGCTCTCGCCGTCTATGACGTGAAGGGCCAGCAGCCGCAGAAGGTCGTGCGCTTCGTGATGCCGCTCGGCCTGCTGCTGCAGCCCGGCCTGCGCTTCGCCGTCGATCAGGGTCAGGCCACCCCCGGCCGCTATGTCATGTGCCTGCCCAACGGCTGCTTCGCCGAGGCTCAGGTGAAGGACGACTTCATTGCCGCCATCAAGAAGGGCAGCAACCTGAACGTCAGCGTCCAGAACCAGATGGGCCGCGAGATCACCTTCGCCGTTCCCGCCGCCGGCTTCGGCAAGGCCTTCGACGGTCCTCCGATCGATCCGAAGGTGCTCGAGGAGCAGCAGAAGAAGCTTCAGGAAGAGCTGCAGAAGAAGAGCGAAGAGATGCGTCAGAAGATGCTTCAGGGCCAGAGCGGCACTGCTGCTCCCGGCGCTCCTGCTCTTGGCGCTGCGGCTCCGGCTGCCCCCAAGCCGTAAGGCTTGCAGCAATCGACAAAAAGAAAACGCCGGGCCAACAGCCCGGCGTTTTCTTTTGAGTCCAAGATGGAAATTCTCAGTTGGCCAGGATCGGATGGGCCTTGTAGCTCCCGTTCTTATCCCGCGTGAACATTTCCGAAATCATCGGGTTGCGCAGGGGCTCGCCGGAATGGTCCGGCAGCAGGTTCTGCTCGGAGACATAGGCGATGTACTCGGTTTCCGCGTTTTCGGCGAAGAGGTGATAGAAGGGCTGGTCCTTGCGGGGCCGGACCTCCTCGGGAATCGACAGCCACCATTCCTCGGTGTTGTCGAATTCGGGATCGACATCGAAGATCAGCCCCCTGAAATCGAACACCCGGTGCTTTACCACTTGGCCGATCGCGAATTTTGCTAAACTCGCTTTCATGGTCTTAACTCCTTGATCTTCATATAGAGATCCTGGCCGGATTCTCCAAATCGGCGCCTCTCACGATGAGGAGAGCGGGGTGGTCCCTGGGCGGGAGCCCTGCGTTCTAGGAAAGCTGGCCTTCCAAAAGCTGGGATTGTCGCAAGGTTGGAACCTTGCCAGAACAAGCTGTCATTTCAGGCCTGCCAATTCCTTCCATTTGGAGACGCCGATGTCCGATCTGGTCGGGCTGTTGAACCTGCTCGTTCCTTTCTTCGGCCTGATCGGGCTCGGCTTCTTCTGCGGCAGGGTGGTGAAGCAGCCCGAGGCCGGGCTCGCCTGGATGCAGTTCTTCCTGATCTACGTGGCGCTGCCCTGCCTGTTCTACCGGCTCATCGCCGACAAACCGCTTAACGAGTTGGCCAACTGGCCCTTCATCGCCGCGACCACGTTTTCGACGGCTTGCGCCTTCGTGCTCTCCTTCGCCACCGGCTGGCGCTACACGCGCGACATGGCGCAGTCGGTGGTGCAGGGCGTGGCCGGGTCCTATTCCAATATCGGCTATATGGGGCCGCCGCTGATCCTGGCGGCGATCGGCACGGCTGCCAGCGCTCCGGTCGTTCTGATCTTCGTCTTCGACAACCTGTTCCTGTTCTCCGTAGTGCCGCTTCTCATGTCGATGGCGGGTCTCGACAAGCTGACCCTGCCGGCGACGATCCGCCGGATCGTCTGGCGGGTCCTGACGCATCCCTTCAACGTGGCGACCGCCGCCGGGATCGCCGCGAGCTATCTGCATCTGCGGCTGCCGCAATCCCTCGATCAGATCGTGACCTGGCTCTCAGGAGCGGCTGCGCCCTGCGCGTTGTTCATCCTCGGCGTGACGGTGGCCCTCAGACCCATGCGGCAGATGCCGGGTGAAGTGCCGATCCTCGTCTTCATCAAGCTGATCCTGCACCCGCTTCTGGTGTGGGTGGTGCTCTCGGCCGTGGGCGATTTCGGGCCGGCCTGGACCTATGCGGCGATGATCATGGCGGCCCTGCCGCCGGCCCTGAACATCTTCGTGATCTCGACGCAGTACAATGTGGGCGTGGAGCGCGCCTCCGCCTGCATCCTCATCGGCACGCTGGTGTCGATGTTCACGCTGACGGGGATTCTCTACCTCACCACGAAGAGCGGCGCGTTGCCCTACGACCTATTTCCGTAAGGGCGCAAGTCGACGCTGTCCCTTTACGTCATCACCTCCCCGGACTTGATCCGGGGATCGGTGCCGGTGATCTCGATCAGGGAAAGCGCCGCGGTTCACAGGATCGGGATGGCCGGGACGAGCCCGGCCATGACGTGAGGAGGTGTCATCCCCGGCGAGCGAAGCGCGGGAAGGGGATCCACGATCAAGCACAGCGCCATTGGATTCCCTTCCCCTCCGCTGACGCTCCGGCCGGGAATGACACGGGGCTTATGCGGAACCCTCTCCCCGCATCAGCCGGGGCACGCCGAAGCGCGGGAGCACGCCCTCGCGCATGACGATCCGGCGTAAGGGACCGATATTGCTGAGCGCGAGAAGGCCTGCGCCGCGCAGGAAGTCCGTGGGAAGCATGCCGGTCAGAAGCGTTCGGTTGAGCCCGTCCACAGCGGCCGTGCGCAGGCGGACGTCGAGGTCGCGGCTGCGCTGATAGCGGTCCAGCGTCTCGTCCGATCCCGGATCCTGACCTTCGTCACGCCCGTCCACGACCGCATCCCTGAGGGATGCCACATCTCGGAAGCCGAGATTGAGGCCCTGTGCGCCGATGGGCGGGAAGACGTGAGCGGCCTCGCCGACGAGGGCGAGGTTCTGCGCCCGGTAGCGATTGACCGAGAGGCCGCTCATCGGCACGAGCCCGCGCGGGCCGTCGATGCGCATGGCGCCGAGATGCGATTGGGCCTGCCGCTCGATGGCGAGTGCCAAGGCGGCATCGTCGAGCTGCGAAAGCCGTTCCGCCTCGCTCTTGCTCGTCACCCAGACGAGGCTCGAGCGGCGGCCGGGCAGGGGAACGAGGGTGAAGGGTCCGTGGCGGGTGTGGAACTCGGTTGAGGTGTCCCGATGCTCCCTGTCGTGCGCCAGAATGACGGTGACCGCGGATTGCGGATAGGACCAGGTCTGGGTTTCGATCCCGGCGATCTGGCGCAGCTTCGAATTGCGGCCGTCGCCCGCGACCACGAGGCTGGCGCGGATCGTCGTGCCGTCGGCGAGCGTGAGACGTGCGCCGGCCTCATCGGTGTCGAACCCGGTCGCGAAGGCCGGAACGAGGTTCAGGTTGGCGCAGGCGCGCGCCGCCTCCGCCATCCTCTCGACGAGACCCACGTTCTCGATGTTCCACCCGAAGGCGTCGAGGCCGATTTCGCCCGCCCGGAAGGAGGCAGGCGGCGGGCGGAACAGGCTGCCGGTATCGTCGACGATGCGCATCGTCTCGAGGGGCGCGGCGTTGCCCGCCAGCGCCGGCCAGACCCCAAGCGCTTCCAGGAAGCGCACCGAGCCGTTCAGCAGCGCGACGGTGCGGCCATCGCGGCGCGTATCGAGTCCGCCGATGAGCACGGTATCGAACCCGTCGCGGGCAAAGGCGATGGCGGCGCTTAAGCCGACTGCTCCGGCACCGACCACGGCAATGTTATAGGTCCTCTCGGTCACGGGGCTTTCACCATCAGGTTGTGGACGGCTTGCTCACTCACAGTAAAGCACGGATTCGCCATTGCCGACCGGCGCGCCGCCTCCCTATGATCGATCCACAGGGGAGAGCGTACCGGCCGGCACTTGCCAAGATGACTTGCCAAGGTCACTTGCCAAGTTCCGCGTGGGCCGTCATCCATGTGCATATTCCTATCCAGCTGCAACCCTTAAGTCAGAGACGCTTGTGTGAAGGCAGACGTATCATCCTCGGGGCCTCCCCTCGTCGAGCTTAAAGGGATCAGCAAGCGCTATGGCGATCTTCTCGCCAATGACGGGATCGATCTTTCGATCGAGCCGGGGGAAATCCACGCGCTTCTCGGAGAGAACGGAGCCGGCAAGTCGACGCTGGTGAAGATCCTCTACGGCGTCATCGAGCCGAGCGCCGGCGAGATCCGCTGGGAGAGCCGTCCGGTCTCCATCGGCTCGCCGGTGGAGGCACGAAATCTCGGCCTCGGGATGGTTTTTCAGCATTTCTCGCTCTTCGACGAGCTGACGGTGGCCGAGAACATCGCAGTGGCGCTTTCCGGCGACTGGGATCTCGCGACCGTGCGCGGCAAACTCGGCGAGATCAGCCGCACCTACGGGCTGGCGCTCGATGCCGACCGGGCTGTCTGGACCCTGTCGGCGGGCGAGCGGCAGCGCATCGAGATCGTCCGCTGCCTGCTCCAGAATCCGCGCCTGCTGATCCTCGACGAGCCGACCTCCGTGCTCACCCCGCAGGAAGCGGAGCATCTCTTCACGACCCTCGATCGGCTCTCGGCCGAGGGCTGCTCGATCCTCTACATCTCCCACAAGCTGGAGGAGGTGCGCCGCCTCTGCCGACGCGCCACGATTCTGCGCGCCGGACGCGTCGTCGCGACCATCGATCCACGCGCCAGCAGTGCCCGCGAGATTGCGGCGCTCATGGTCGGCAGCGAGGTCGGCGAGATCCGCACCGATGCGCCGCACCACCCGGAAGGCGAGATGCTCAAGGTCGCGTCCCTCAATCTGCCGCCTGCCGGGATGCACGGCCAGGCGCTGCGGGGCATCGACCTGAAAGCCCGGGCCGGCGAGGTCGTCGGCATCGCCGGCATCGCGGGCAATGGCCAAACCGAGCTGTTTGCTGCGCTCTCGGGCGAACGGCTCGCGGGCGGGCCGGATGCCGTGGTCATCGCCGGCAGACCGGTCGGGACGACGGGGATCGACGGCAGGCGCCGGCTGGGCGCGGCCTTCGTTCCCGAGGAGCGCCTCGGCCATGCGGCGGCGCCGACCCATCGACTGAGCGAGAACACCCTGATCTCGCATGCTGCGGCGGAAGTCAGCCGCTCCGGCTTCATCCTGGTCAATGCCGCGAGGCGGCTCGCCCGCACGATCGTCCAGAGTTTCGACGTGCGCACACCGGAAGGCGATCCGCAGGCGCGAAAACTCTCCGGCGGCAACCTGCAGAAATTCGTGATCGGCCGCGAGATCATCCGCAAGCCGAAGCTGATCGTCGTCGACCAGCCGACCTGGGGCGTCGATGCCGGCGCAGCGCGCCTCATCCGCCAGGCTCTCGTCGATCTCGCCCGACAGGGCAGTGCCGTCGTGGTGGTGAGCCAGGATCTCGACGAATTGTTCGAGGTGGCCGACCGGATGGCCGTGATCCACCAGGGAACATTGAGCCCGCTCAAGCCCATCGGGGAATGGACCAAGGAGGCCGTGGGCCTTGAAATGCTAGGCGTCGCGCAAGCTCCCGGAGGCGTTCATGCGGTTTGAGCTGACGCCTCGCCCGAACGTGTCGCCCGTGATGCGCGCGCTCGCGCCGGTCGCGGCCTTCATCACGGCCTTTCTCATCGCAGGCTTCGTCATCTGGCTCATGGGGCGCTCGCCCGCCGCCGCCTTCGACGTCTATGTGCTTCAGCCGCTCAGCGATCCGTGGTCGCTGCAGGAACTCGTCGTCAAGGCGACGCCCCTGGCGCTCATCGCCATCGGCCTGTCCTATTGCTTTCGCGCCAATCTCTGGAACATCGGCGCCGAGGGGCAATACGTCATCGGCGCGGTGCTCGGCAGCTGGCTTGCGCTGAAGACCCATGGCACCGATGCCGGTCTGTGGGTGCTGCCGCTCATGCTGCTGCTCGGCATCATCGGCGGAGCGCTCTGGGGATTGATCCCGGCCTTTCTCAAGACGCGCTTCGGCGTCAACGAGATCCTCACGAGCCTGATGCTGGTCTATGTGGCGCAGCTCGTGCTCGATTATCTGGTGCGCGGCCCCTGGCGCGATCCGAAGGGCTTCAACTTCCCGCAATCGGTGACCTTCGACCCCTCCGCGACGCTGCATCCGATCTTCGAGGGCGGCCGCGTTCACTTCGGCGCCCTGTTCGCGCTCATCGCCGTTCTGGCGACGGCGGTGATCCTGGGGCGCACCCTGTTCGGCTATCGCCTGAAGCTCACCGGCGACGCGCCGCGAGCGGCGCGCTTTGCCGGCTTCAGCTCCAAGTCGACCACGATGGCGGTTTTCGCGATCTCGGGCGGCTTGGCGGGCCTTGCCGGCATCACCGAGGTTTCGGGCCAGATCGGACAGCTGCAGCCGTCGATCTCTCCCGGCTACGGCTTCACGGCGATCACGGTAGCATTCCTCGGCCGCCTCAACCCCATCGGCATCCTGATCGCCGCTTTGGTGGTGGCGCTGACCTTCATCGGCGGCGAGAGCGCGCAGATCCTCCTGAAGCTGCCGCTCGATCTCACCCAGGCCTTCCAGGGCATCCTGCTGCTCTGCGTTCTGGCAGCCGATGCGCTCGTCAGCTACCGCATTCGCTTCGTGACACGGGGAGGGGGCAAATGACCACTTTCGAGGCCATTCTTCTCACCATCGTCACCGCCTCCACCCCACTGCTGATCGCGGCCCTGGGCGAACTCGTGGCGGAGCGCTCGGGTGTGCTCAATCTCGGCGTCGAGGGCATGATGGCGATGGGCGCTGCCTGCAGCTTTGCCGCCGCAATCACGTTCGATTCGACCTTCCTCGGTGTTGCGGCCGGAATCCTGGCGGGGGCGCTGATGGCATCCCTGTTCGCCCTCGTGGTGCTGGGCTTTGCCGCGAACCAGGTCGGATCCGGGCTTGCCCTCACCATTTTCGGCCTTGGCCTCTCGGGCCTGATCGGTGCTCCCTTCGTCGGCGCACGGCGCGATCCCGTCGCCCATATCGACGTTCCGGGCTTAAGCGATATTCCCGTCATCGGGCGCCTGTTTTTTGAGCAGGATCTCTTCGTCTATGCCTCCATCGCGCTGACGATCCTGGTGGCGATCTATCTCACCCGGACCCGCTCCGGCCTGACCCTGCGCTCCATCGGCGAGAACCACACCTCGGCCAATGCGCTCGGCCTGCCGGTCTGGCGCGTGCGGTTCTGGGCCATCCTGTTCGGCGGCGCCTGCGCCGGCCTGGCGGGAGCTTATCTCGCGCTCGTCTATACCCGTTTCTGGTCGCCCGGCATGACGGCGGGACGCGGCTGGATCGCGCTCGCCCTCGTGGTCTTCGCGGCCTGGCGACCGGGCTGGCTTCTGGTCGGGGCCTACATTTTCGGCGCTGCGACGGTGCTGCAGCTCCATGCCCAGGCCGCCCAGTTCGGCGTGCCGCCCCAGGTCCTGTCGGCGGTGCCGTATCTTGCGACGATCCTTGCCCTGCTGCTCCTGTCCCTGCGCCATGGCCGGGCCATCGGAGCACCGGGTTCCCTCGGGGTTCCGTTCGTGCCTGACCGATGAGCAAACTGGTGTTAATCTGACCAAAGTGTAGGCAGAGGAATTCTTGCCAGAAGCCTTAAGACCTGCGACGGAATGTTTGAAATCAAACCTCGAGGGAACGAGCATGTTTTCAGGGAAAGTCTTCGGAGCCGTGGCGGGAGCGGCGGTTCTGGCTCTGTCCGCAACCGGCGCATTCGCGCAGGCGAAGGACAAGATCAAGGTCGGCTTCATCTATGTCGGTCCCGTCGGCGACTTCGGCTGGAGCTATCAGCACGATCAGGGCCGCCAGGCCATCGAGAAGGCCTTTCCGGGCAAGGTGACGACCACCTTCGTTGAGAGCGTGCCGGAGGCCGATTCCGAGCGCGCCATCGAGCAGCTCGCGCGCACAGGCCACGACCTGATCTTCACGACCTCCTTCGGCTTCATGGAGCCGACCGTGAAGGTCGCCAAGAAGTATCCGAACATCAAGTTCGAGCACGCCACCGGCTTCAAGCGCGCGCCGAACCTCTCGACCTATGCGGCGAAGTTCCACGAGGGCCGCTACATCACCGGCGTGATCGCCGGCAAGATGACGAAGTCCAATATCATCGGCTATGTGGGCGCCTTCCCGATCCCGGAAGTGATCTCCGGCATCAACGCTTATTTCCTCGGCGCGCAGTCGGTGAACCCGAACGTCAAGATCAAGGTCGTATGGGCCAATTCCTGGTATGACCCCGCGAAGGAAGGCGATGCCGCCAAGGCGCTGCTCGACCAGGGCGTCGACATTCTCGCCCAGCACACCGACAGCCCGGCGCCGATCCAGGCCGCCGAGGCCCGCGGCCGCTTCGGCTTCGGCCAGGCCTCCGACATGGAGCGCTTTGCCCCGAAGGCGCAGCTGACCGCAATCACCGACAACTGGTCCGACTATTACGTCGCCCGCGCCAAGGCGGTTCTCGACGGCACCTGGAAGTCGGAAGACACCTGGGGCGGCATCGACGCCCACATGGTCGTGATGACGCCCTACAAGAACATGCCCGACGACGTGAAGAAGATGGCCCAGGACACCGAAGCCGCCATCAAGGCCGGCACGCTCAATCCCTTCAAGTGCCCGGTCATCGGCCAGGACGGCAAGGAGATCGAGTGCAAGGGCAAGGGCGCCCTCTCGGACGAGCAGGTGCTCGGCATGAACTTCTACGTGAAGGGCATCGACGACAAGATCCCGCAATAAGCGGCAGTGACATCGACAGCATATCCAGGGGCAGCCGAGCGATCGGCTGCCTTTTTCTCGTCAAGGGGATGGCCATGGCCGAACAGGCACCGATCATGCCGGGCGAAAGCGACATCCTGATCGTCGTGGACGTTCAGTACGACTTCCTGCCCGGCGGCGCGCTGGCAGTGCCGGATGGAGATGCCGTGATCGCGCCGATAAACCGTCTCGCTCAAGCCTTCCGCCATGTCGTGCTGACGCAGGACTGGCATCCCGAGGGACATGCCTCCTTCGCGTCCACGCATCCCGCCAAGCAGCCCTTCGAGATGACGGAGCTGCATTATGGTTCCCAGGTGCTGTGGCCTAACCATTGCGTTCAGGGAACGGAGGGGGCGGAGATCTCGCGTGATCTGAAGATCCCGCATGCCCAGCTCGTCATCCGCAAAGGGTACAATGCCGGAATCGACAGCTATTCAGGCTTCAAGGAGGCGGACCGCGAAACCTCGACCGGTCTCGCCGGCTACCTGAAGGAGCGCGGCTTCAAACGGGTCTTCTGTGTGGGGCTCGCCTTGGATTTCTGCGTCGCCTGGACTGCGCTCGACGCGGCCGAAGCCGGCTTCGAGACCCATGTGATCGAGGATGCCTCCCGGGCCATCGACACGAACGGATCGCTCGAAAAGGCGCGGCAGGAGATGGCGGCGGCGGGCGTTCGCATGATCACGAGCGACCGGGTCGTGGGCGCTTGAGCAGGTTTTGAGACATCCCCTCGCCGTCATGGCCGCACTTGTTGCGGCCACCCACGTTTTCGGACCGCAACGCTGCAAAGACGCGGGTCCCCGGGACGAGCCCGGGGATGACGGCGTCGAGGGGCCTAAGAATTCTTAAACCACCGACCCGTGCAGGTCGTACTCGTCCGAACTCTCGATCTTCACATTGACGATCTCGCCCGGCTTCAGCGGCGTCTTCGAGGCCACGTAGACGGCGCCGTCGATCTCGGGGGCGTCGTACTTGGTGCGGCCGGTGGCCACCGTCGCGCCCTGCTCGTCGATGATGACGGGAAGCGTCTTGCCGACTTTCGACTTGAGGATCTTCGCGCTGACCTTCTGCTGGGTCTGCATGAAGCGGTGCCAGCGCTCCTCCTTCACCTCCGGCGGAACCGCGCCGTCGATGTCGTTGGCGGGCGCGCCCTGGACCGGCTCGTACTGGAAGCAGCCGGCGCGGTCGATCTTGGCATCCTTCAGCCACTGCATCAGGAAGTCCACGTCCTCCTCGGTCTCGCCGGGGAAGCCGACGATGAAGGTCGAGCGGATGGCGAGGTCAGGGCAGATCTCGCGCCACTTGCGGATGCGCTCCAGGGTCTTCTCCTGGTTGCCGGGGCGGCGCATGGACTTCAGGACGCGGGGCGAGGCGTGCTGGAAGGGGATGTCGAGATAGGGGAGGATCTTGCCCTCCGCCATCAGCGGGATGACCTCGTCTACATGCGGGTAGGGGTAGACGTAGTGCATACGCACCCACATGCCGAGTTCGCCGAGCTCTTTGGCTAGCTCGAAGAAGCGGGTGCGGACCTCCCGGTCCTTCCACAGGCTCGGCTGGTACTTGATTTCGAGGCCGTAGGCGCTGGTGTCCTGCGAGATCACCAGGAGCTCCTTGACGCCGGCCCGGGCGAGCTTTTCGGCCTCGCGCAGCACGTCGCCGATCGGGCGGCTGACGAGATCGCCGCGCAGCTTCGGGATGATGCAGAAGGAGCAGCGGTTGTTGCAGCCCTCGGAGATCTTCAGATAGGCATAATGCCGCGGCGTCAGCTTCACGCCCTGGGGCGGCACGAGATCGATGAACGGGTCATGGGCGGGCGGGGCCGCCTCGTGGACGGCGGAGACCACAGACTCGTAGGCCTGAGGGCCGGTGATGGCGAGCACGTTCGGGAAATGCTCGCGGATCTGCTCCGGCTCGGCGCCCATGCAGCCGGTGACGATGACCTTGCCGTTCTCGGCCATGGCATCGCCGATGGCCTCGAGCGACTCGGCCTTGGCGCTGTCCAGGAAGCCGCAGGTGTTGACGATCACCACGTCCGCCCCGTCATGCTCCTTGGTCAACTGGTAACCTTGGGCGCGAAGCTGGGTGATGATGCGCTCGGAATCGACCAGGGCCTTGGGGCAGCCCAGGGATACGAACGAGACTTTCGGCGCGGGAGCATTCATCCGCAAAAAATCCAATCTTCCATCGAAACTGACAATCCGGAGGTGCCCGCCTAAGGCCGCGTCTATCGCGAATTCTGGCCGGAAAACCCGTCGACCGAGGGCAGGGACTTTTGTCGCCTGGATCGATCCAGCGTCCAGCGGCGCCCCAACACGACAGGGGCACGCGACTTAGGACGCGGGCGTGCCTTTACTACACCGGGTCGGTCTTTACAACATCCGGTCTTGACTCGGATCCATATCTCCGGCGCTGCTTGATCGCAGGAGACACAAAGCGCGGCCGTGCCACGTCGGCTGGAATGGTAGGGCCTGGCGTCCCTGATGAGCCCGCGATCAAGCCTGAGACGTCGGCACCCAGCGTCCGTCGCCCCCTGCAGCCTCGCGGATGACGGCCGCGAATTCCCGCTCGTAGATGCTCGCCACAGCGCTGCCGCTGTACCTGGCACCTTCCGACTTCAACGAGGCCTTATCCACCTTCGCGTCGAGCGCCGCGAGCATTTCCTGCGCCAGGGCTTCGGGAGAATCCTGCTCGGCAATCCGTCCGTAGCGCCCGAAGCCGACCAGTTCGAGGGTACCCATCGAGGCTTTCGTGACGACGACCGGGCAGCCGACGTAGAAGGCCTCGATGATGACCGTGGGCAGCGCCTCCCATCGGGAACTCAGCACGAGGGCAGAGGCGGAGGCCAGAAAAGGGAAGGGGTTGCGGAACCCCGGCATATCCATGTGATCCTGCAGCCCCAGCTCACGGGCTTCCTGCTCCAGCTCCGGCCTGAGCGGGCCGTCGCCGAGGATGATCAAGCGAGCAGGCCGTTGGGCGATGACACGAGCGAAGGCTTGAAGAAGCAGGGAGTGGTTCTTCTGGCTGACCATTCGTCCGATGTTGAGGAACACCGGTATGTCGTCCGCCATCCATGGATGGTTGGGCTCCTGGGCGGTCAAGAGGTCGATATCGTCTCCGATCACGGCATTGGGCATCACCGACAACGGAAGATCCTGCCGCCGCGTGAATGCGGCTACGGAGAGCAAGCTGCTCTGATCGACGCAGAATATGCGAGCGAAGCGGCTATAGACCCATGGCGTGATCATGTATGCCATTCGCGCGGCGAATTGCTTTTTCTCGACGTGATAGACGGCGTTCATGTCGCCATGCTCGATTGCGATCATGGGCAGCTGTCGAAGGACCTTGCCGGCGAGTGCAGCCAGCACGTTGGCTGCGGCCATCGCCGATACCAGGATGTCGGGACGAGAGGCGCGCAGCGCGCGAATGAGCTTCGGCAGACTCAAGGCGGCGCGGCCGGTTCCCAATTCCGTAATGCGAACGGCAGGGGAGACGAGGGCCTCGCAAGGCCCGGTGCGACGGACGACGATGAGTTCGACGTCATGGCCTCTCGCCACCAACGCGTTCGCGAGCATCACGTGGGCTCGCTCGCCTCCACCTCCGTCCAGGCTGTTTATAAAAAGTGCGATCCGCATGACGCCGTTTTGTCCCCTGCATTCATTTTCACCGCAACTTTCTCGCGATGGTCCTGCCATGCGAATTCTGCGGAAGTGATGTTTCTTCAACGGCGTCGCATATGATTTTCGTATCAAGGAATTGGTTCGGAGCCATCTCAGCGGAGTTTCTATCGACACCAATCAGCTCCATCCCATACCAGTTCTTGTGCTTTGGAAATCTGCCCGTTTTCCGCTGCCGCATCTGTGAGCAAGGACGTTTGCATCATGGACATACCAAGAGCCGTTTGTCCGCAGCTTTCCGATTAATATGAAAAATCAATGCATTACCATTACTTTGCGCAAAGCCCTTGTTGGAGCTGTCACGCAGTTCGGAGCGATAGCTTACCCTCGCCGACGGGCTCCGGATTAGTGAAACTTGGTGGTAGAGAGTGCGTAGAGGTTGTAATCGCCGCTCGGGCAATGGCGTCGAGCGGACCTCCGAAATGCTTCTCTCCTCATAGTCATAGAACGGGGCCTTCTGCTCCCTTCAGAGGAGGGGCTGCCGCTTTGCTGAGTATGCCTCGACCGCGAAATGAAAAGGCATTCGAACGACTCTCGATAATTCGCGCGAAATGAGAGCTTGCGTCGTGAAGGAGCGTGAGCATCCCTGGCAGCGATGTCGGATAATATCGGAGCGTCACTCGGTTCATCGACTTGGCAGCCCAGGTTTCGTGCCAAGCCTCGGCCTCACCGAGAAAATGATGTCCGAGGAGGCCCTCCGCCTGGCCATGCTTGAGAGCCTCGTGACTCAACAGCAACCCGGGCGAGCAGTTGGCGAAGCGCTCATCGTAACCGATCTTGAGCTCCCATGATTTTCCGCCCCACACGACATCGATGCGGACGGCCGCCGTTGCTTCACCGATCGTCATGAAGCCCAGGCGTAGCGTGCCCTCGCGAGCCATCCGGTCGCAGTACATGCGAAAAAACGAAGCGCGTTGTGCGTCGTAGCGCAGGCCCGTTGCGGCCCTTCCTTTCCATCCGGAAGACTCGACCCGAAAGAGCTCGTCGAGAAGCTCAGGAAGCTCGTCGGTCGATGGCCTCAGGATGTTGAACCGAACGGGGCCATGCTTTTCGGCTGCCTTGCGTTTGCGCCTCAGCGTGCAGCGCCGGCTTGACGACATGCGCCCTTCAAGATCGCCCCTTGGATCGTCGAACGGCACGAATGAATCCTTGCTGCCGCTCGCCGCCACCATTCTCAAACCGGCGCCGGAAAACGTTCTGAAACACTGGTCGTCCTGACACTCCGCGATAACGCCTTGAAGGATGAAAGGGTAGCGCAGTGCTTTCAGGGCCTTGAACAAAAGCTGCAGATGGCGCTCGTCACGGGCAATCAGCCGCTGCGGCTCGGCCAGCATGTAGTCGAGGCTTTCCAATCGATGTGTGAAGCCGTAGCGCCGGAGTACAAGAGGCGCGACGGCCTGAAGGACGCCTGCCTCTTGTACGATTACAACGCAGAATCTATCGTCTCGATAGGTTTGAGCCGCCGTGATAATCCATTCAAACTGCGCCATAGGCCATGGAATATCGCGGGCCAGCGCATGCCACTGCTCTTCGAGTGCTTCAAGCCGTGGCAGCTCGCCGATCACCTCGACCTTGGCTGACTTGTCAACCCTGGATATGGAGGAGCTCTCTTCCTGCACCTGACGACTTCCGGTTAGATGATGAAGAGGTCCTTGTGCGTCATGTCGAGGCCCTTCGACAGCTTCGCGATGGCCTGCTGATGGGCTCCGCCTGTGCCGTCGGGGTCATAATAGAGATAGCCGGTGTTTTCGTTGTAGATGACCCGGTCGCTTGCGTCGTGCGCCTCAGACCCGATCCAAAAGGCGCCTGCCTTCAGGGCGCCTTTCGGGCCCACCTTGGTGAAGACGGATCGGGCAAGTTGGATGGTGTCGTCCCGAACGGAGAAATCGGTAATCGTGTCCAAATTCGCTTTGATGGGTGAAACATCAAAAACGAACCTGTCGTTGCCCTTTCCACCGGTCAGAATGTCTTGTCCGTACTCTCCGTACAGATAATCGTGTCCCGATCCACCACTCAGCTTATCGTTTCCGCGACCGCCAAAGAGACGGTCGTTGTTGTCTCCGCCGCTCAGGTAGTCGTTGCCGCCGTAACCCTTCAGATAGTCGGCTCCGGACGACCCATACAGGCGATCGCGTCCTGCATTTCCGAAAAGCCAGTCGTTTCCGGTTCCACCATTGATCGTTACCGCTCCGTACGTGAAGCGGTCGGAAGTCATGTCGATCAAATCATTGCCGGTTCCGCCGAAGAATTGTGTGACGTTGACCAGCCGCGGAGTGTCATAACCTTTTACATCAAGAAAAATGACGTCGATATCCGCTGTGCCATAGATCGTATAAAGATCACTGGCTCCGCCCCAAACGAGATTATTTGAGATGCCTGCTACTTCGCCTCCGGGAGGGCCGCTTCTTGGCGGGTCGCCCGGGCTGCCAAGATCTCCCCAAGGGTTGAGATTGAATGTACCACTCCAACTAAGATACTGCATGGTGCTAGCCTCGTTCAGAGCTGAGCGCTGAGAAGTGCCGAGCGCCCCATTTCGGCAAACAACTAAAAGTCAGCAGCATTCTCCAGGGTAAAAGCTTCAGCCTGCCCTGCAGATACACAGCATGAGAAAGTATATTGATAATAGCGAGTGAGAAAAAATAGCTCTTAATAGGATATAAGCTCTACCTCAACATAGAGGTGGACCTAATACTTAGTCCCCTTCGCTAACTCCATCGGCCAGTCGCAGCATTTCGTTGGCCATTGCGCTTTACTATCGGGCAGCCAATTTGTTCCCTGCCGAATAGTCTAAACGGGGATGTCATTGTGGGTATGAAGACCTAGAACATCGCATCCAAAAGTGGACCCACTTTGGGATTCGATCCGACGCTCCACTCTTTGAAGAGCGCAAAAAGCCGTTGCTGATCGGTGAGCCTCCGGCGTGTCGGATTAAGGCGATTCAATAGTTTCCATTGAGGAACGGAAGCCACGCGTCGTCGTCAGACGCGTGCTCCGTCATTGGCGTCGCCCGCTTCGCGGTATTTTCATGAGAAGCCGATTTTCCAGAGACCTGGATCAGGCGATAAACCGTTGCTTGACAGGCGTTCGAGCGGGCTGGGCCCACCAGTCATTGCCCGCGTCGCACGCTGCGAACCAAGGAGTATTGCAAGGCGCTTCAGACATCGTGAACTTGCGCTAAGCGGAGCGTTCCGCCGCGGTTCTCAGAGAGGCGAGGAGAAGGCCGGCCAAAAGGGCCAGAAAACTTCCGCCGAAAGGAGCCCCCGCAAGCGCAGGAAGTATCCCGTAGGACAAAAGCGTTACGAAAGTGATAGATCCGCCCAGGAGGGCAGAAGCCAGTAACAAGACCATCCCAATCCTCTGTGCAGTCGCCCCACTACTATGAGGTAATCCCTATTCGACTGTCCAGTCGGAATACGCAGAAATGCTTGCAGGTAGATTTTCCTGTCGATCCGTGCGGACGGGTCGAGGATCCCGGCGTTGAGATATGACAATCTCCGTTTCTAGGAGACGCCCGTCCGCTTAACCTGTCCCAAACAGCCAGACGATTTTCGCGCCTGTGCGGTATTCAAAGCCCTAACAACTCCAACAAGGCCAAGTCCGCCGCAGACGCCCGTCAATCATTCCATTTCAGCTGCGGGTCTTGGGCGACCGGCCGTCAGCCTGGTGTTACCGCTGAAGATCATCTGACGTGATCGGAACACATGACTAGGTTTAAGGAGTTGTTGCTGCTGCAGGCTATGTCGAGGATTTTTCCCCCATCAGCCGCGGTACAGGATGGTCGGATCTGGGCTTTGTGTGGGTTTCGGATCAACGGCACAGTTCAGTAGCAGTTAGGAAGCGGCATGCGTTTGTGGCTGAGGAGGGCGTATGGTGGGCTGCGTCGCTATCTCGTGTATCACGGCATCGCCGATGCCGTTCTGTATGTTGTCTACCGCTATGCCAACAGCATTGTCACAATGCTCCTTCTCCAGATCGTCACGCTGGAGCGAGGCGATATGGACTGGAGCTTGGTGACGGATCTCGATGAGCGTTGGACATTTCTGGGCTTCGACGAGCTTGGGCGCTTCGCAGAGCAGGATCCGTCGCTTGAGCTGGATGCCGGCTTCCTTTCCGCAGCCTTCAGCCGAGGGGACCGATGCTATGGCTTCGTCGAGAATGGAATATTAGGCGCCTATGCCTGGTATGCGACGCGCCCGACACCTGTCTCCGAGCAGCTGACGGCACATTTCCGGCGGGACTATATCTATATGTACAAGACCTTTACGGCGATGGCCTTCCGAGGCCGGCGGCTCTGCGGCGCCGGCGTCGCCCAAGCCTTCCGGGTTCTGATAGGCGACGGGAGTTGTAGAGGACTCGTCAGCTATATCGAGATTCACAATCAACCGTCGCTGAAGGCGCTTAAGCGGATCGGCTTCAGGACCATCGGGAAGGCACTCGTTCTGGGACGGGATTTGCCGCTGTTGTCCTATTCCAGCCCCGGCGGGAGAAAACTGTTCCGCATCGCCATCGGCTCTTCAAAAATGTCGGATTGAGCGAGCAGGAATCCTTGTCGCTGCGCGTAGATCCTGTCGCCAGACAACAGGAGACGCCTTCGCCGGGCGTCTTTAGGGCAATTGTTTCCAGCGGGTCGCAAACGTGGCGAAGGCCGCTCCGAGAAGAACCCCCGACACCTTCACCAAGCCGTCCGGAAGGCGACCATGGCGACCCGGAACGTGATTCTGGGCGACCTCGAGGAGGCCGACGGCCGCGATCAGCAGGACGAGGATGGAGAGCCGATGTCTCGGATAACCGAGGCAGAACGCGGCTCCAATGGCGACGAAGGCGGCAACCCGCTCCAGATTGGCCGGCGCCCCGGTCATGGGCCGCAGCTCGATGGGCGAAAGGGTGAAGACCGCGATGGCGCCGACGAGAAGCCATGCGACGCAGCGAAAGAAGACTTTAGGAGTCATGAGAACGATCTAACCGATCCTCGTGCAAACGGGCATGGCTCTTTTGGACTGTTCATCGGTCAGATCGATCCGCAACGATGGCGCGCTAACGGAGCCGATGAGCTCAAACAGGGTAATACATCCATTTGCACGTACGGCTTCACCGGTGCCACAGCGCAAAAGAGCAGTCGTCAACCGGAAATCCGCGCGGCAGATCGCGGGCAGAAACATTCATGATTTGGAGTAATTCATAATAGCTAAGATCACAATCTTGCTATTGGCAACGGCCCGATAATAGATTCTTCACGGGGCGATCAGCTGCAAGCGCACGACACAGTGAACTATACCGTTGCAGTCAGTCGCCGGCCAGAAAACACCGCGTACGATCCCAGATGGCGAAATTGGAAGACGCAGCGTGCTGTTGACGCGCCGCCGCAAGGCGTGGGGGTTCGAGGCCCTCTCTGGGAGCCACCTTTCGTAAGTACCGCACATGCCGGAGCAGAATCGACAACGCGCTACCCGGCACTCAAGGTCGCTCTGTCGATCTTCGCTCATCCCCATCCGGAGAAGGGTGAGGGAAGCAGGACGCCCAAGCGACTCGACCGCCGGCCCGATCAGAACCGCCACCGCCACGAAACCCTGATGTGCTGTCATGTAGTGTGATCTGCCGGAGGTGATAGATCCTGCCCGATCTATTCAGGGCTACTTCATGAGGATCTCGCCCGATCGCCATCGCGTTCAGAACGGCTCCGACCCCTTAAGTTGTAATGCCGTTGATTGCTTGTTCAGCCCCGCACGAAGCAACTAGATTCCGGCATCAGCGAACCAAAGTGCTTAAGCGCCGGTTGCCCGGCACTCTCTCCCATCGACCAAAGTACTTTTGCATTTGTACTGGATGTAATCGATGCATGAAGCAACCCAAATTCTTCGTTTGAAGCTGACTGGCGGAGATTCCAAGCGAATCTTCGACTTTATCGTAAGCGCTATCGCCATCCTCCTCCTGTCGCCGCTCATGATAGCGGTCTATCTCCTGATCCTGATAACCGACGGCGGGCCCGCGGTGATCAAGCACATGCGTCTGGGCCCTTCAGGCACCGTGTTTCCGTGTCTGAAATTTCGAACAATGGTCGTCGATGCGGCCGATGTGCTGGCACGCCACCTCGAAAACGACCCGGAGGCCCGGGAGGAATGGCTGCAGAACCACAAGCTGCAGAACGACCCTCGTATCACGCCGCTCGGAGCGATACTGCGCAAGACCAGTCTCGATGAGCTTCCCCAGCTGTTCAATGTCCTGTTGGGCCACATGAGCCTGGTCGGTCCGCGGCCCATAACATCTGCGGAAGTCCCGCACTACAACAAGGCAATGCATCTCTATTATCAGACCCGGCCCGGAATAACCGGTCTCTGGCAAATCAGCGGGCGAAACAAAGTCTCGTACTCGCAGCGTGTGAAGCTCGACGAGGACTACGTTAAGAACTGGACCTTCAGGCGCGACATCATGATTCTCCTGAAAACGGTGGTCTGCGTGATCAAGATGGACGGATCCTGCTGACGAAAAGCCCAGCTTGCAGCTCTCCAAGCCCGGAGCCGAGTAAGCTCCGGGCTTGATCGCGAGTAAGCACCATTCGGCCAAGCGCCCCTTTGCTGCAGTGAGACCGGGATCCAAGGGAAACATCAGTCCATCCAGCGGCGCGGATGAGGTAACTTTTAAGAAGCTTGACTGCTTATTTTATGTCCCTGGCCCATGGTTTAGAATGCTTTTAGAACACAGATCGAAAAACCTCGCCGAAGCTTTCCGATGGGGTGGGCAGGCGAGCGATGATTTCCTAGTCGGAGGAGTTGCTCAGTTGACGGCGGCTATAGATCGGATGAACCTTCATCTCAGGCAATCTGGCGCAGTGCCCTCGTCTAGAAAGTCGAAGCGGCAACGGCTTGCCTCGCTCATAGCGGCAACGGGCGGATTGAGAATTCTAGAGCGGCTTCCGCAACAGAACTGCCTGGTTGTCCTCAACTATCATCGTATCGGCTCTCCGAGCGACACCGTCGGAGATCCCAATCTGTACTCCGCGACTCCGAGCGACCTCGAGGAACAGGTCAGGTGGATCAAGCAGCGTTATCATATCAGCACGCTTGATGAAGCCATTGCTTTTGTTGAGGGAAAAACAACCCTTCGCAAGGCGGGGATCCTGCTCACCTTCGACGACGGGTACAAAGACAATTACGATTATGCGTTTCCCATCCTGCACAAGCACAGAGTCGAGGGGACGTTCTTCATCTGCACGTCCTACCTCGGCAGTTCGCAGCTGCCCTGGTGGGACCAGATTGCCTTTATGATAAAGACGTCGCGAAACTCAAAGGTAGTCTTGAATTATCCTGAGCCGCTGACCCTCGATCTCGATGACGGCAAGCTGCAGGCATTGAACCGTCTCCTGTGCATCTACAAGACGAAGCACAATCTCGATAAGGACAAGTTTCTCCGAGAGATCGCTCGGTCCACCGGGACCGGTGATGAGCGCCCCTGCGAGCGTATTTTCATGAATAAAGCAGAACTGAAGGAGATGTCCGACAATGGAATGGCAGTCGGCTCCCATACTCACTCTCATCCCTTGTTGAGCCATTTGAGCCCCGAGCTTCAATTGGAGGAGGTGAGTCTTTCGAAGCAGATGCTCGAACAGGATCTCGGCATCGAGATTCAGTCTCTAGCCTATCCCGTCGGCGCGCCGGACAGCTTCAACGAACATACGCAGGAGGCGCTTCGCAGGGCAGGGTACCGGATCGCGTTCTCGTTCCATGGCGGTAAGAATATTGTCGGAAAGACGAGCTGCTACAATGTTCGGCGCCATCACGTCGGGGTCACGGACGGCAATGCGCTTTTCAAGGTTCGGACATCGACGGCAGCAGTACTCGGAGCGCCGCTTTTCTAAGTGCCTGTCCGGGGAGACGGCATCTCGACCGGAAATGCCTGATGACGCCGACTCCTGCACATTGGCTGACGGCATTGGCGCAAGAGGCGGAATTCCCTCTGAATTTTTGAACGTGGATCTATTGATGCGAGCAACTGTTGTTCCCGCCAATGAGCTGCCGGAAGATCTGATTGCTCGCTGGGCTAATATTCAGGAGCAGAATTCAACGCTTTTCAGTCCTTTTTTCAGGCCTGAATTCACGAGGTCTGTTGCCAAGGTCCGGGATGACGTTTTTGTCGCCATCCTTGATGGTGGGGCTGCTTTCTTTCCGTTCCAGCGAAACGCGCTAGGGCAGGGCAAGCCCGTCGGCGGCCCGGTTTCGGATTATCACGGCCTGATTGCGGAATCGGACTACGATTGCGATGCTCCCGCTCTTATGCGGGCATGCAAACTGCGCGCCTGGAGCTTCGATCACGTACCGGCGCCGCAAACGATGTTCGCACCTTGGCGTTTGATCGATACGGAATCTCCGGTTGTCGATCTGACTCAAAGCGAGGCTCCAGGATCTACCGCGCTTTACGCCGACCATCGACGCAAAAGGCGCCGACTCGAGCGCGAGGTGGGCGAGGTCGAGGTTGAACTGCAGTCGACCGATCCGGCTATGCTCGATTTCTGCCTCAAATGGAAATCGGCGCATTACCATCGCATCGGCACACCAGATCTCTTCGAACGACCCTGGGCGAGAGCGCTGATGGATGTGATCGCTTCGGAGAGAAAGCCGGAGTTCGCCGGAATGCTGTCGGTCATGCGTGCCGGTGGGCAGCCCATTGCGGCTCATTTCGGCCTGCGGTCCGGCAATGTCTGGCACTATTGGTTCCCGACTTACGATCCACAGTTCCAGCGCCATTCTCCAGGAATACTTTTGCTGCTGGAGATGATGGCAGGTGCTCCCAAGATCGGCATCAATCTGATCGATTTCGGGAGAGGCGATAACGACTACAAGCTCCGGATTTCCAACCGGAGGGTGCCGCTCATCGAGGGGACTGCAGTCGCAAACCCCATGATCTGGCGCTGCAAGTCGGGCCTCCGACAATTCGTACGGAGTGCCCCGATCATAAAGTCCATGTTGATGCCGGCTCACAGGCTTTATCAGGAGTTCAACCGGCGTGCCAGGTTGAGGTGAGGGGGAATGATGATCGGCAAGACCCGCGTTGCATTGATCGTGGCGATAACGGCACTTCAGTCCATGCCGGCACTGGCGACGACGCTATACGTCTCGAGCGCCGGCGACGACAAGAATCCAGGGACGGTCGATCTTCCATTCCGATCAATTTCAAAGGCCGCCGAGGAAGCAAAGCCTGGGTCGAGGGTCACCGTCCTGGGAGGAGTGTACAAAGAGGTTGTCGTCATCCCGTCGGGTGGAACGGCGGAGCTTCCTGTCACCATCGAACCCGCCTCGGGGGAGGAGGTCATCATCGATGGCGCGGGTTCGCCGCCCGATACGAACCTGGTCCAGATCAATGCGAGCTACGTGACTTTCAGAGGCTTTACGGTTCGAAACGCCACGCGCGGGGGCATCGCCGCATGGGGAGTTCATAACGTTGAGGTTTCGGATAACCGAATCCAGGGGAGCCAGAAGGCCGGGATCTGGATCGGTCATACGGAAGCCGGGCACTCCTATGCGAACGTTATCGCGCGCAACGAAGTGTGGAACAATTGCCTGGAATATAAGTCGCGCGCGATCGACGGCGGTTGGCCACAAGGCATCAGTCTCCAGGCGTCGGACAAAAGCACGGTGATCGGCAATCGCGTATACCGCAACTACGGTGAGGGCATCGGAACGCTGTCCACCAAAGGTGTTCAGATCTTAGGGAATGACGTCTTCGACAATTACAGCGTCAACATCTATCTCGACAACGCACCTTCTACCGTCGTCCAGGAGAACAAAGTCTATCACACATATGCGAAAGACTTTTATCGCTACGGCAAGCCTGCGGTCGGGATCATGATCGCGAATGAATATACCGAGATAGAACTGCCATCGAGGGATATCAACGTGACCCGAAACACTCTGGCTGGCGTCGGCAGAGTCGTTTACGGCGACTATCAGCGGGCGTCCGGATTGATCAACAGCGAGATCAATCTGAACACTGTCACGGACAATCCCGAGCCGCTCTGGCAGGGACAGAAGCCGAACTGACCGCCGGTTTTCACTCGGCCTGCCTCATCGGCGATCTCGTTCTCGAACCTTGTTGAGTCGGGCCGGCTCTGCGTCGGCCGAGGTCCAAGAGTAACCACGCGGCCTGAGGGTATCGCACACCCACGCTCCTTCGATCGGATGCGGATTAAAAATGACGAGGCATCTCCGTCGCATCACGCATGTCTAAGGCCCTCCTAGGAAGTTATAGGAATTCTAGCCTGCAATCCCGTTGCCGGTACCCGAATTCGCCACTTGGCCCGCAACCTTTGGGAGCATTTGAGGCTCCAATGAACGCAGGGAGAATAAGTAGCAGGGGGATAACTCGGAAGATCAATGCGGCGTGCGGAGGGGCCGAGGTAAATTTGCACCGTGTAACGCAAGAGTTTTGACGGCAATCCGCTGCCCGAGAACTACGATATCAGCGCAGGGATGTTCTCGATTTCCTAAAGCCAAGAGGAGTGACGATGCCCAGAGTTCCCATGACTACGTCGCAGATACGCGGGCTGTGGTAGCGCATCGATGTTTTCTCGGCAGGAGCTGAACCAAAAAATTGCTGCAGGCGCGTTTTGGACACACCTCGCGTTCGTAAGCACAAGACTCATCACCCTCGTCAATATTGCGGTTCTCGCGCGCATATTGGGAACGGACGACTTTGGCCTGGTGGCCGCAGGCTTGGCCGTTCTTGCTCTTCTTGAGGCAGTCTCGGAAGGCGGTGTGGGAGCCTCGGTCGTATGGCGCCGTCAGGATCCCGAGAAAACGGCCGCGGTCGCCATGACGATCAGCCTTATCAGCGCGGTGCTGATCGGAGGCGTTGCATTTTTTGCTGCGCCGCTCATTGCCGATGCTTTCTTCGATCACCGGTCCGTTGAGATCATACGCGCATTGTCCGTATGTCTCATTCTGTCGGGACCTTCCTCGGTCTTCATTGGGATTCTGCAGCGGGATCTTGCCTTTCGAAAGAGAGTCATCCCGGAGGTCCTCAAGGCGATCACCAAAACGGTGGTGGGAGTATTGCTGGCGCTGTCAGGCTTCGGCGCCTGGAGCCTTGTCTATGGTCACATTGCCGGAATGGTCGTCGGGGTCCTGGCTCTCTGGTGGTTGTCGAAATGGAAGCCGCATCTGTCGCTGGACAGAGAGACAGTCTCGACCATTCTCCCGTTTGGGATCCAGATGACGCTCGTCACCATTCTGAGCGTGTTGAGCAAGAACGTCGATTACATGCTGATCGGGCACTTCCTGGATGTGGCTGCGCTGGGCATCTATGTTCTGGCTTTCTCGCTGACGGATCAGATCATTCTGGGGATTTGCTGGGCTGCGAGCCAGGCCCTGTTTCCCGCCTACGGTGCCATTCAGGCGGATTTGCCGGCTCTGCGTCGCTCGTACGAAGATAGCTTGACCGGAATCGCAGCCCTGACGTTGCCTGCGGCGGCCGGCTTGGCAATCGTCGCCGATCCTCTCGTGCACGTTCTCTATGGAGATAAATGGAGCCAAGTCGTCCCGGTTGTACAGGTTCTTGCCATGTACACGATGGTGCATTCCGTGGCTTTCAATCTCGGCGACCTGTTCAAAGCTGTCGGGCGGCCATGGGTGCTGACATGGACGAATGTTCTCGGGCTGATGCTCTCTCCGGTCGTCGCCTTCATTTCGACCCGCTGGGGCCTCGTAGGATTTGCTTTCGGCCTGATCTTTCTGATGTCCGCAGTTTCGCTCCTACGCCTCTTGATCGCCGATCGGATGGTAGGAATCGGTCCTAGGATTTTCCTGCGCGCCCTGAGGTGGCCTGTGCTCTCGACCCTGCTGATGGCGGGAGCAACGATAGGCATCGACAAGCTCGTTCATATTGAAGGATCGCTCTTACGGTTGATCGTTCTGGTTGGAGTTGGATGCATAAGCTATGTTCTTGTGCTTTCAGTAACTGCTCCATCTCTCCTGTCCGCAGTCGCTGTCTTCACGCGGTTGAAGCGGCAGCCACTGTTGTCACAGTGACTGCGACCATGGGAGCGGGCCCTATGACGCCAGTATTGTCTCACAGGTCGATCGGGGCAATTTTGCTCGCGGCATTCGTCGCGTGTGGGGTGTTGGGTCCATTGGTGACCGTTCTGGCGATAGCCGCTGTCCTCGGAGCCTGGATTTTCTTTCGCTGGCCTCAATATGGCGTTGCGCTGCTCGTGGCCGGAACCGTTTCGAACCTGTTTGGCGTCGCGTCGAATGTGCATGGCCTGCCCGGAATTCAGGTGCCGCTGACGTTCGCTCTCGCAGCGGTCTTACTGATCCGGTGGGTTTCCGGGAAGGAGGATTTGGCTGCTGCCCGGATCTTCGCCCCGCTGCTGATTTGCGCCTTTGGCGTCTCCCTGTTGTCCCTAGTCCATATCGAGAACCTCGATCCGACCCTCGAGAAGCTGATCGAGTTGGCGAAGGATCTGACGACCGTCGTGGTGATCATCGCATTCATCACGTCAAGAGAGCGGTTACTGACGACGATCCGCGCGACCGTGCTGTGCCTGGGAGTGATCGCTCTCGTAAGTGTGAGACAATACCTGAGCAGCGACTTCGGCAACGACGTCTTTGGTCTCGCGCAGGCCTCGATAAAGCAGATCGCCGGCGAAGTTCAGAGGTGGAGAATTTCCGGCACCCTGCCAGATCCGAACTATTACGGCCAAGTTCTGGTCATGGCGCTGCCGCTCGCATGTTGCCTCGCGATCATCGAGAAACGGGTGATCGTGCGCATTGCGTATCTTCTATGCGCACTGGCGATCCTCGCTGCATCGTTGTTCACCTTCTCGAGAGGGGCGCTATTTGCGATTGCCGTAATGGTCGTCGCTGCAACGCTGACACTTCGGGCAAGGTGGAAGCTGCTTGGCGCGGCCTGCGTGCTGGCTGCAGTGGGAATAATTGCGCTGCCGAGCGCTTTTGTCGATCGCGTCGCTTTGATAGCTCAAGCCGCGCATATCCTGATTACCGGAGAGCAGGCTGTAAGTGATCCTTCTCTGAACGGCCGGATTGCCGTGATGAGCACGGCCCTGCGCATATTCGCCGATCACCCGTTCGTCGGAATTGGATTGGGACAATATGCCGGCCAATACGGCCAGTATGCGCTTGCCTCGGGAGTCGACCCGGGAGCTGCGCCTCATCCGCATAACCTGTTTCTGGAGACATTGTCGGAGGAGGGGATTCTCGGGTTCGCCAAATTGGCTGCCCTCGTCGTGATTCCCCTGATGGTCGCTATCCGCGCGGTCAAGCTGCTCTATGCGAAGGGCGAGAACCGAGATGCCGCGATCGCCACCAGCCTTTGCATTGGCTTCATCGGATACCTGGCGACCGCCATCTTTCTTCATGGCGCGTTCATGCGCTTCTTCTGGATCGAAATCGCACTTCTCCTGTCGCTTTGGCAGGTCAGTGCTGCTGTGGGCCAGCGATCGGGCCCAGTGAGTGGTATAAAAGGACGGAGTTCGAAAATGCTGCAGAGAGCGCTGTTACCCGCCGACGTGCTCGGCATTGTTCGACAACGCAAGGTTCTGATCGCAGGCGTTACTCTGGCATTCATGCTGGTGCCGCTTGTACAGTCAGCGCAATCCGTGGCCGAAAGCACTCTCCTCTACCGCTTCGGGCGGGAATACTTCCCGATACGTCCCGGCGAGGAGCGTCGAAACTGGGGCGAGAACGTCCAGGTGTCGTTGGACGCGGCGCTGTTCACGGAGATGCATCTCCTCCGCAGTCGCGAAGTCATGGAAGCCACGGTCAATGACGTCGGCCTGGATAAGCTAACGCCTTCGCGTGACACGTTCCTGTCGGGCGTTCAGTCTCAAGTCTCCGGCTTCGTGAAGGGCATGATGTCACTTGGCGGACTGGTCGATTTCGGATCCAGCTCGGATGTGCCGAAGCGTGCCGTCGATCCCGTTGTCGCAGCGGCCAAAGATCTTTCCGAGAGACTGCGAATCCGGCGCGTAGAGGGCGCGGCGCTCATCGCCGTCGGCATTCAGGATCCCGATCCCGAAGTGGCGGAGAAAATAATAACCGCCCACGTCGAGTCATATCTGCGTAAACGGCAGCAGCTGTTCGAGCGGGATCCGTCGAAATTCTACAGCAGCGAGATCGAGAAGGCACAGACCGAACTGAACGGCATCGCCGAGAAAATCACCTCTCTGCGTCTCGAGCAGGGTGTGCCGGACGAGTCCATCGAGCATTCGGTACTTTCCGACCGGCTGATCGCCTTGGAACGTCAGCGGCAGGGAATGAGGCAGCCGGACGTCCCAGTCCTTCAGAAAGATCTCAAGGATACCCGTGAGGCGCTGTTCGATCTCAACTCCCTGACGGCTGCGACCAAGCTCTTGGAGGGGCGCTACAAGAGCGTTGCCGAGAATCTTGAGAGAATGCTGCAGGAGCAGAGCCGCTGGCGCCTCGATAACGCCTACGTCCGCGAGCTCGGACCGACGATCGAGATCGTTGAGCCGGCAGCATTCAGCGCTCGCCCATCCGGTTTGTCCCGACCGATGCGCATGATCCTGGGCGGTGCGATAGGGTTTCTCCTCGTGACGGGCTTCCTCGTCGGCATGGCCATGATCGGCCGCAGGAAGGAGAGCGTGCAGCCCGAGCCCATGGTCCCTGAAACCTTGGAGCCGCCGCGGGTCAAGGTCTACTCCAATCCTTCGAGCCTCTCGTAGCATTGGAAGGTACGCAGGCTGGTCTCACTTCCGAGCGTTCGGAACCGAGACCAGCCGACAACCGACGGGCGGGGCGACCGCGTTCAGAGAGACAATTCGACCTGTTCGGCGGCGCTCTCGTCGTGTTTGAGACCGGGCACAGTGCCGGCGTTTTGAAAAAGGCCCGTAAAGTCATACCCCTTCAGGCTGATTAGAAGCGTATCGTTTGAGATGCTATGATCACTGCTCGAATAATAAGTAATGAAGCTCACATAAATTTGGAAAAGACTTCGTATTTCTTAGTCAAGGAAAGTATTTCGACCATGTCGCTTCGAGCGGCCGACGATCAAGGGAAGACGTGCATTGACTAGCCAGCCCATCAAGAAAATGGACTCTCCCAGCATGGTCGCAGAGTGGCCGGGCATAACGCCTGAGCTGCGACGTTTGGCCGTTATTGTCACCGAATTTCCGAAGACGACTGAAACCTTCATTATGAGGGATGTGGTTGCGTTCTCGAAAAGCGGCTATGATATCCGGATATATCATCTCACACATTTCAACCGGCGCGAGGTTGTTCACGATTTTGCGCAGCAGACGATCTCCTGGTCGAGGGACTTTGCGTATTTTGCGTCCCCGGATGTGATCGGTGCCTGCTTTCGCGCTCTGTGGAGAAAGCCCCGCGTTCTCGGACGCATGGTGCATGACATCCTCGTGGGTTGCCGACGCGACCCCGTGATGATGCTCAAGTCTCTGTTCATCCTCCCCAAGTCTCTGCGAATTGCCGAGGATATTCGCGCGTGGGGCGGCGATCATGTTCACGCGGCCTATGCGGGGCATCCCGCGACATGCGCATGGATGATACGCCGGGTTGCCGATGTGCCATTCAGCGTCAGTTGCCACGCGCATGACATCTTCGAAACGCAGGCGCTTCTGAGCACCAAGCTTCCCGAGGCGGACTTCGTGCGCACGATCAGCGAGTACAATCGCAAATATATCCTCCGCCACATTCCGGCTCTCGCGACGAAGCCGCCGGTCATCATCCATGTCGGAGCATTCCTCGAAAATCTGGCTGCACCGGCGCCGTCCCAGTCCGAGAAGATGCGAGTGCTTTATGTCGGCTCCCTGGAGCTTCGGAAGGGGATCGACGTCCTGCTCCGCGCCCTGACCAAAGCCAGTTTGGGAGATTGGCACCTGGATATCGTGGGAGGCGGTCCGGAGCGCCAAAGGCTTGAGGCGCTCACAGCGGAATTGGGGCTTTCCGACCGGGTGACATTTCACGGCCCGCAGCCCAACGAGCGTGTCGCGCAGGCCATGGCGCGGGCAAGCGTCATGGTCGTTCCGAGCCGGATCGGGCCGAGAAACCAGACGGAGGGGCTGCCCACCGTTATCGTCGAGGCTCTTGCCCACCAGAGGCCGGTCATCGCAACTCGTTTAACAGGCATTCCTGAGATTATTGTCCATGGCGTGACCGGCTGGCTGTTCGAAGTCGATGACGTGCAGGGGTTGGCTTACGCGCTCGAGGAAGTCCGTGGCGATCCGGAAGAGGCCCAGCGTCGCGCCTTGTGTGGAAGAGAGCTCGTTCTCGCCCAATTCGACCAGAACAAGAACGCCGATGCACTTCTGTCGTTGATCGATTCCTCCATCGAGAAGAACCTAAAGTAATGACTGCAACTGTACTCATGCGACCAGAGGAAAACCACGCCGATAGCCGAACCAACGCGCAGCCGCGTGAAAGCGATGTGGTTCTCATCATCGATGACCTCGGAATCGGTGGAGCTCAGCGTGTACTCGACGTTCAACTTCGTGCAATGCAGTACGGAAATTGTTCAATCCGCGTCATAAACCTGTCCAAGCCGACTCCTGCGTCCGAAAAAGTAAGGGCGTTGGGAATCGAGCTGGTAGAGATTCAGCAGAATGGCCTGTTCGACCTGGAGTCTTGGAAAGTTTTAAGCAGCGTTATCAAGAAGTGGCGACCGCGGGTCATTCACGCGCATCTTGTTCACGCAACGATCGTGGGTGCGATCCTCGCAAAGATGGCCCGATCGCGTTTCATCGTGACACTCCACAGTCAGGGGCCTATCGCGCAGGGATGGCGTGACCATGTGAAGAACTTCCTGGAGCGGCTGGCCCTGAGTTATTGCTCGGATCTGGTCGTCGCGTGCGGTCCGCGCGTGGCGAAGATGCAGTCCAAGCGCGTAGGCCGCACGCCTATGAACATCATCGAAAACCGGATTGATACGCCCCCATCGTTGAGTGCCGATGAGCGATCTCAAGTGAGATCTTCTCTCGGGTATGGCCCTGACGACATCGTCGTCATCTCGGTTGGTCGACTGGCGGTCGATAAGGGTTTCGACATATTGATCAAGGCGTTTCGCCAGGTTGTCGCAAAATACCCGAATGCCAAACTTCTCATCGTCGGTGGCGGCGACGATTACGCTCGGCTTGTCAAAGTCATGAATGCATCTGGCACCGAGCGATGTGTCCAGTTGACCGGACCTCGGTCTGACGTCGGCAGGCTGATGGCTGCGTCGGATGCTTTCGCCTTGCCATCGCTCTGGGAAGGCCTCCCAATGGTGTTGCTCGAAGCCATGGGGGCCGGATTGCCCGTTGTCGCGACGGATGTGGGCGACGTTTCCACAGTCATAAAGGATGGTGCCGGAATTCTCGTCGGTCCCGGCGATGAAGGGCATTTGGCGGATGCGCTGAGTGAGGTCGTGAGCAACCCAGATTTGCGGATCGCGCTTTCGGATCGTGGAACGAAGGCAGTCAGAAAATACACCGATCTCGAGAGCTACTCCGAGGAATTGCAATCCGCTTATCTTCAGAGCGCTCAGCGGAAGCAAGCAAAATGAGCACAGACGGTTCGAACGAAAAATCGGGTGGAAATCGGCGGCTGACCGTACTCTTGGTGGCGACCCGTGATCTGCGCGGTCAATTGACAGGGCGCAAGTCCGTATTGCGGACGACCGTGGAAAGCCTGGTGGGACTGGGGCATCGTGTGATTGTCGCACATTTCGGTGCCGACACATCTGAGGATACCGCCGGATCGTCCAAAGAATATAATCAGGTTCGGCACATCAGGATCGATGGTCCTCGCCCATGGGAGTTGATGATCCAGCTCGGCGTCGGCTTCCTCCCTGGCCGAAAGTCGCTGAACGAATGCCTTTACTTCAGTAAGCGTGCCCAGGCGTCTCTTCGTGACATTGTGCGTTCCGAGAGGGTGGATGTCGTCATCACCGACATGGTGAGAACTGCCGTCTATGGCGAGTCCCTGCGTCTGCCTTGGATAGCGGATCTCGATGATCTTCTGTCGTTGCGGTACAGCCTTCTCGCGAAAGAACGGAGGGGGCTGGACGGATTGCTTGGTTATCACAAGGCTCCTGCAATCCGTTCCTTAAGCCCGCTCGTTCGGCCGATACTGGAGATGGTTCTTCGCAGAGAGGCCGCGATTCTCGTGCGCCGTGAGATAGCCGTTGCCCAACAGGCCGGCGTGACGCTGACTGTCAGTCCAACTGAGGCGGAAACTCTTGCCTTCGCCTCATCGAGATCGATTTCGACGGCTCCGCTGAGGGTGAAAGGGCCGGCGCGAATTGCTCCATTCGAGGATCGCCGGCGCGATCTGGTCTTTCTCGGCGCGTTTTCCTATCAACCCAACCGGGATGCCGTCCAGACGTTCGACAGCAGGATCAGACTGGATCTTAATTCCTGTGGCTTGAGGGATATCGATCTCCATGTCGTCGGAGAGAAGGGCATCGGTTATGACTTCTCGCCGAGCATTCGCTTCGAGGGTTATGTCGATGATCTCGACGAGGAATTGCAGAAATACAAGGCGATGCTGGTTCCGGAATTGCTGCAGGGCGGCATCAAGACGAAGGTCGTCCATGCGGCCCTGAACGGAACTGTCGTTCTCGCCCATGAATCGGCAATCACGGGAATGGGCATGGAGTCCGGCGTCAATGTTCTGACCTGGAAAACGTCAGAGGATCTCGCTGGTCTATTAAAGCGCATTCGAGGCAATGACGAGAACCTGCCTGCGATCGCGGAGAATGCGCGCGTCTGGGCCGAAGCCAACTTCGGCCAGCAGCGGGCTGAGACGAAATGGAAAACGTATCTGGCGTCAGTGATGGAAGAGCCTGCCTCTGCTTCGGCGGAAGCAGTTCTCGGGCGAGGGCGCATTCGAGGCGGCCATAGCGGTCCTTCGCAAGTTGCCGATGCATTGGGACGATAGAAGGTTATCGATGCCTTGAGGTTGACAGAGGCTGCGAGGCATCAGCTGGGACATAGGGGGTGAGAATGGCTATGAAAATGATGGCAAACCCGACAAAGAGGCCGATTGCGGCACTGCTTGCGTTTCTCGGAAGCTGCCTGCTTTTCGCAAATGGCAGTGTAGCTGCGGAATACAGGCTCGCCTCCGGTGATACGATAGAGATTTCCATCGCGGGCACGACGCCGATGCAGCAGAGAGCCGTGCTTGGCCTCGATGGCACCGTTTCGCTTCCCGTGATGGGCGAGATCAAGGCCGCGGGGCTGACGCTCTCGGAGCTTCGGGCGAAGATCAGCGCCGAGATCCCAAAGCGGATGATGCGTCAGAGGACGAACGAAGGCCGCGAGCTAATCTTCGCCGTGATGCCGGAAGAGGTCACGCTCAACATCGTCGAGTACCGCCCGGTCTACATCAACGGCGACGTGTCAAAGCCGGGCGAGCAGCCTTTCCGGCCGGGTATGACCGTCCGACAGGCCCTCGCGGTTGCCGGCGGCTATGACACCATCAGGCTCAGGTCCGACAGCCCGCTCACGCAGCTGGTGGATTCGAGAAGCGAGTATGAGACCCTTCAGGTGCAGTACGTTCAAGTGATGCTGCAGGCAAAGCGTCTGAAAGCGGAGTTGGGAGAGAGCTCCGATGCCGACGACAAGGAAATCGACAGCGTGCGCATCCCTGAGACGCTGCTGATGCAGATTTCCGCGGTCGAGAGCGATCGCTTGTCCAGCCGCACGGAGAATATCAAGAAAGAGAAGAGCTATATGGAGCGCAGGATTGCGCAGTCCGATACCCAGATCTCGATCCTGACCGAGCAGCAGCAGAAAGAAAAGGAGGCGATGCAGAGCGACCTCGACGATCTGAAGAACCTGAAGGATCTCCATGATCGTGGAACTGTTCCAGTCACCCGGGTTATGGATGCGAAGCGCGCAAGCCTCGTGTCGGCGTCAAGGCATCTTCAAACGATGGCGCTGCTGGAGCAGGCGCGGAAGGAGCGTGAGGAGGTCGTGCGGAATCTGGCCAAGATCGACGAGGCGCGGCGCGATGACCTCCTGCAGCAGTTGCAGACTGCTACGCTCCAGCTGTCCTCCATACGCCCACGGCTGGCGGGGCTTCAGCAGAAGCTTCTCGCCTATACGGGCAGCATCCGTTCTCAATCGTCCCAAAATTCCAATGCCCGTCCGGAGATATCCATTTCAAGGAGGGTGAACGACCGCTACGAGAAGATCGTGTCCGGAGAAAACACGGAGCTCTTGCCGGGCGATGTGGTTGAGGTTGCATTGCGCGTCGACTGACGCGCAATGCATGAGGGCAGCGCGGGCGATTGGACAAGGTCCAAGGCTCCTTGTCGGTGTTTCTTTGGAGCTTCTCCACGATCGTCCATCGGTGCGCCGACAGCATCAGCGCGCAACGTCGATTGTGATGGTCGGTTTTCGCGTTCGTTGGACGAACCGGCGCGTAACTCCTCACGACCTTCGTGTTCAGCGAGCCGACAACCCGTCATCAGGGAGCAGAGAAGGCGAGGGGGGATCGATAAGCTCAAATCGATGCCTCGTTATTGCTGCGCTGCAGAAATGAAACTGCAGTATAGATAGAATAATTTTCCTTTTTCTTTTCGATCATCGCTAGGAATACAAGCTTCATTATCTCACGATAAAGATGAGATGTGAGTTCGTTTCAGTATTGCCTTATTGATGTCATATTTAGACGTATACCTCTTGCATCAACAAGTTCATAAGAACACTCAACAAACAAACGCTAGGGGTATCCAATGACATCAAATCGCATTTATATGCAGCCATGAATTTGCTTAATATAATCTATTAAGCACATCATTCGCCGTTCTTTGGCATGCCATCCATACGGCTGCTTTGCTGAAAGCCGATCCAAGGCTTTTCGTCTATTTCTCCCTTCGGCATAAGAACATCGTGCTTCTGCTTCGCAGCGCATGAGCGGGCTTTTTCGGTCCGTGGTCTTCGATCTGACTTGGCTTGCGAGAATAGATCCCTGACAAAGCACCTTCGGTATCAGAGATCGGAAGGAAGCCGATAGCGGCGGCATTCAAGACGCTTTCCCGAACGTCTGCCGGTATTGTCTGCGATTTGCCGATGTCTTTTCCTGGCGATCGATAAAATAGAGTTCGGTCATTCTCTTGCCCAATTTCGAAACGAAGGAAGGCGAGAGTGATTGAAAAATAAAAACTGAACGAGCGATTGTTTTAACAAGCAGTATCTCGATAATAAGAAGACTTTATAATTTTATATAAAACAAAAGGGGCCTTACCATTTCACATATTACATCACCAAAACCATTAATATGCTGAAGCAGCTTTCGCTGCGATTCACATAAATCGATGTTCTTCCCTGCGGAAGAAGGAGCGCTGGCGGCTTAGTCTGCGCTCAAGAATATTCCCTTGCATTTTGAAACCAGAAAAAAGCGACAAAAGCTATGGCAACCATTTATGTCTCGACCACGGGCAGCGACTCCAACTCCGGCGCCTCCGGCAGCCCGGTGAAATCCATCACCAAGGCGGCGCAGA
>Ga0182745_1000134_pt1 | contig 103417 bp, 92 predicted proteins | sample eDN3rd30CKraftBY_FD_128523 | JGI IMG/M metagenome (GOLD analysis project Ga0182745, IMG submission 128523) | Enriched backyard soil microbial communities from Emeryville, California, USA - eDNA 3rd pass 30_C Kraft BY (version 2) (version 2) | ecosystem: Environmental > Terrestrial > Soil >...
ACCATGGAAGTGCCCTTCTGGTTGGGGTTCTTGATGCCTTCGACAGCTCAAGTTTCCCGCACCAGAAGGGCGTTTTCGCGGACGCGCCGACCTCAACCCCCGACCGCTACTGAACAGGGCGGGCTAGGCGGCGGACTTCGACCGGCGGAAGCCGGCGATGGTGCTGCCGACGAGGATCGCGATCACCACGATCATCACCAGCGTGGTGAGCACGTGGACCTGCGGCACGACTTCACGTACCGCCGAGTCCCACACCTGGCGCGGGAACGTCACGGTCTGCCCGGCGACGAACGACGTGATGATGTAGTCGTCGAGCGACAACGACAGCGACAGCAAGAACGCGGCGGCGAGGCCGGGCACGAGCGCCGGGAAGGTCACCTTGAAGAACGTGCGCAGCGGCGGCGAACCGAGGTCGGCGGCGGCATCTTCGAGTGACCAGTCGAGGCCGCGCAGGCGGGCCTTCACGGTGAGCGCCACGAACGAGATGCAGAACGTGGTGTGGGCGATCACGATCGTCCAGAAGCCGCGGGCGACACCGACGTTGAAGAACAGCGTGAACGTCGACGCACCGAGCACGATCTCGGGCGTCGTCAGCGGCAGCACCAGCAACATGTTCAGCCCCGCCCCACCGCGCATCTTGTAGCGGCTGATCGCGATCGCGATCAGCCCGCCGAGGATCGTGGCCAGGGTGCAGGCCGCGAGCCCGACCTTGATGCTCTCCACGAACGCGTCCCGGTAGTTCGTGTCGGCGAACGCGTGCCGCCAGTTGCTCCAGGTGAACTCGTTCCAGGTGGTGTTGCGTCGGCCCGCCGGCTGGTTGAAGCTCAGCACCGCGATCGACAGCAGCGGCAACAGCAGGTAGACGATGCCGAGTGCGGTGAACACGTACAGGGCGTAGGTACCCCACTTGCGACGGGGCGCCTTGCGCGTGGCGGCACCCGGGCGCGGGGCCGGCCCCGGCGGAACGATCTCGGCGTCGAGCACGTTCGTCATGTCAGCTCCTCCGTTCCCAGGAACTTCGAATACGCCAAGACGATCACCGTGATGATCGCCATCAGCACAAAGCTGATCGCGGCCGCTGTCGGGTAGTCGCGATTGACGATGAACTGGGCCTGCACCGCGTTGCCGATCACGCTCGTGGACGTGCCACCGAGCCGGCGGGCGTTGATGAAGTCACCGGTGGCGGGGATGAACGTCAGCAGCGTCCCGGCGAACACGCCCGGAAGCGACAGCGGCAGGATCACCTTGCGGAACGCCCGCCCGAACGTCGAGTACAGGTCGGACGCAGCGTCGACCAACCGGGCGTCGATCTTCTCGATGCTGACATAGATGGGCATCAGCATGAACGGCAAGTAGTTGTAGGTGAGGCCACCGACGACCGCCGCCCGCGTCTGGAGGATCCGGCCGTTGTCCATGATCCCTACGCGCTCGAGGACTCCGTCGATGCTGATGCCCTTGACGATGCCCAGGATCGGGCCGTTGTCGGCGAGCAGCGCCTCCCACGCGAACGTGCGCAGCAGGAAGCTGGTGAAGAACGGCAGCATCACCAGGCCGAGCACGAGCGCCTTGAAGCGCCCGGCTTTGACGGCGATGAAGTAGGCGATCGGGTAGGCGATCAGCAGACACAGCACCGTCGCGATCGCGGCGAACAGGAACGCTTGGCGCAGGTGGCTGCCGAACTGATCGAACGCGGCGGTGAAGTTGCCCCACTCCCACGTCAACGCATAACCGTCGCCGTCGGCTCGCCGCGACGACACGGCGATGCGGAACAGCGTGATCATCGGGACGACGAAGAACAGCAGGAGGAACAGCACCCCGGGCGCCGACAGCCCGTAGGGGATCTTGCGCCCGATCCGCAGGTTGCGGTCGTCGGCGGCGGCTGCGGTGGCCACCTCAGTTCCCCATCAGCCGCTGGAACGCCGTGTTGAGCGTGTCCTCGTCGTCATCGCTGAGCGAGGCGAAGCCGTGCAGGCGGGCCGCGGTGGCCTCGTCGGGGAACAGAATCGGGCTCTCGGCGAGTTCGGCCGCATCGCCGCCCATGTTGGACAGCTCGTCACGAACGCCCTTGACGGGCGACATGTACTGCACCCAGTAGGTGAGCTGAGCGGCCTGCACGGGGTCGTAGACGAAGTTCATCCACTCGGCAGCGGCGACGCCGTTGGCGGCCCCCTTGGGAATCACCATCGTGTCGTACCAGCTGATGGCCCCCTCTTCGGGCACGACGTACTCGATGTCCATCTCGTACTGGAGCTGCAAGATGTCGCCCGACCAGCCCACGCAGGCGACCAGGTTGCCGTTGAGCAGGTCGTCCATGTACTCGTTGCCGGTGAACGCCCGGATCTGCCTACTGGCCTTCTGCTGCTCGAGGAACTCGATCGCTTCCAGCGCGCCGTCGATGTTGGGCACCGACGGGTCGTGGCCGAGGCCGAGCATGATCAACCCGATCGTGTCGCGCATCTCGGTGAGCAGCGCGACCCGACCCCGGAACTCGGGGTCGAACAGGTCCATGATGCTGCCCAGCTCGCGACCGGTCTTCTCCGGCACATACGCCAGGCCCGTGGTTCCGGCCTGCCACGGCAGGTTGTAGATGGCGCCGAAGTCCCACGGCTCGGTGACGAACCGGGACTCGAGGTTGACGCGATTGGGAATCAGGTCGACGGGGAGCGGTTCGAGCCAGCCCCGGGCTTTCAGCCGGCTCGCCATCCAGTACGTGGGGCACACGATGTCCCACGCGGTGGCGTCGCCCTCGCTCAGGTACGGCGACAGCTCGCGGGCGTAGACCTCGTTGTTGTCGTTGAAGTTCTCGGAATACTCGATCGAGATGCCCGAGTCGGCTCTGAAACGGTCGAGCGTTCCGATCTCACCATCCTCGGTGGGGTCGATGTATGCCTGCCAGTTGAGGACGCGTACCTGGCTGGCACCGCTGCCGAGCGTGCTCGAACCGTTGCCGAACCCGGGGGTGTCGCCGTCGCCGGCGTTGTCGCTGTCGCCCTCGCCGCCACCGCTGAACGCGAACACCGCTCCGATCAGTGCGGCTGCGCCGCCCAGCCCAGCCGCGCCGATCAGCGCCCGCCGGCCGATCTGGCTGGGCGGCTCGGCGGCGGCGCCGCCGGCGGGTTGCCCCGAGCCGTCGTCGACATCGTCGTCGGCGTCGAGCTCGCCGGCCATCGTGGCCTCGACCTCGTCGAAGTCGGTGCTGGTGGCACCGACGATCGCGGTGCGACCCTCGATCACGAACGGCGCGGTAGGCGCCCACGTGAGCGTGATCAGGTTGCCCGGGGTGGTCGCTGCCGTGGCTTCGTCAGGGTCGATTGTGACGATGATCTCGGTGGCGTCGTCGAGCATCACGATCAACTTGATCTCGTTGCCCTGGTAGATCAGCTCTTTGATCGTGCCGACGAACGTGCGGCCGGGCTGCGGGTCACCGGTGTACGGCCGCAGGCGCTCGGGGCGCATCACGACGGTGACGTCGCCCCCACCTTCGATGCCGGCCGTGGCCGGAACGTCGATCGTCGCGCCGATCGACAGGTCGACCTTGGGCGACGACGTGTCGCGGCTGACCCGGCCGGGCAACAGGTTCGCCGAGCCGATAAAGCCGGCCACGAAGATGCTGGCCGGCTGGTCGTAGATCTCCGACGGGGTACCGATCTGCTCGACCCGGCCGCGGCTCATCACCGCGATCCGGTCGCTCATCGTCAACGCCTCACCCTGGTCGTGGGTGACGAACACGAACGTGATGCCCACCTCGCGCTGGATCCGCTTGAGTTCGAGCTGCATCGCCTCGCGGAGCTTGAGGTCGAGCGCCGCCAGCGGCTCGTCGAGCAACAGTGCGGCCGGCAGGTTGACGAGCGCCCGGGCCAACGCCACCCGCTGCTGCTGGCCGCCCGACAACTGGTTCGGCCGGCGGTGGGCGAACTCGGCCAGCTTCACGATCTCGAGCATCTCGAGCGACCGTGTGCGGGCCTCGGCAGCGGGGACCTTCTTCGAACGCAGGCCGAACGCCACGTTGTCGACGATCGACATGTGCGGGAACAGCGCGTACTGCTGGAACACCGTGTTGACGTTGCGCTTGTACGGGGGCACCGACGACACGTCGGCCCCTTCGAGCAGCACCGCCCCCTGGGTGGGTTGCTCGAACCCGGCGATCATCTTGAGCAGCGTCGTCTTGCCGCAGCCCGACGGGCCGAGCAGCGAGAAGAACTCACCGCGCTTGATCGCGAAGTCGGCGTGTTCCACCGCCACGTAGTCGCCGAATTGCTTGCGCACATTCTGCAAGACGACCACTGCGTCCCCGCTCGAACCCGCCGCACCTACCCCGTTATCGAGACTCATTCAGCGGCAACGTAATGAATCGTTCAAGCCTGGTCCAGTGTTGAAACGAGTAATTCACAACTTTCGTGTCGGCGTAGCGTTGGCGCCGTGGGCACAGCAAGCTCCCGTCGCGACCGCCCGGTCGAACGCTCGTTGTGGCTCGACCAACTCGGCGACACGGGCCGCCGACCAGCCCTCGTGGGCACGGTCGACGCCGATGTGGCCATCGTCGGCGCCGGCTATTCGGGCCTGTGGACCGCCTACTACTTGCTGCGCCACTCGCCGGGCTCGCGGCTCGTGGTGCTCGATCGCGAGCACGTCGGGTTCGGTGCGTCGGGGCGCAACGGCGGGTGGGCGGTCGGCGAAGTCGCCCGCCACGACATCCCGCCGGCGATGACCCGGGCGCTGTTCGACGCGGTCGCCGAGATCGGCCGGGTGTGCGTCACCGAAGGCATCGAGTGCGGGTACACGCGCGGTGGCACGATCCGCCTCGCCCGCACCGCCCCGCAGCTAAAGCGCCAGCGGGCCGAAGTGCGTCACGCCCACGCCCAGGGATTCGGCGAGGACGACCTACGGATGCTGTCGGCCGACGAGGCAGGCGAACTGCTGGCCGCCCCCGACGTGCAGGGAGGCCTGTTCTTCGCCCACACCGCGGCCATCCAACCGTTGGCGCTGGCACGCGGGCTGGCGGCCGCGGTGGAACGGCTGGGCGGCGTGATCTACGAAGGCACAGAGGTCACCAGCGTCAGCGCTGGGCGCGTCGCGACCGGGGGCGGCACGGTGCGGGCCGGGGCAGTGGTACAGGCCACCGAGGCGTATGGGCCCGGCCGCGGACACGTGCCGCTGTATTCGCAGATGATCGCCACCGAGCCGCTCCCGGCGTCTGCGTGGGAGTCGATCGGGCTGGCCGGGCGGCCGACCTTCGCCGACGACCGGTACGTGGTGATCTACGGCCAGCGCACCGCCGACGACCGGATCGCGTTCGGCGCCCGCGGCAACCCGGCGTACCTGTACGGCTCGCGGATCCGCGCCGAGGTCGAGTCGAAGGCGCACCTGGCGATCGCCGCGACGCTGCGCGAACTACTCCCCCAACTCGGCGACGTCGAGGTCACCCACCGCTGGGGCGGCGTGCTGGCGGTTCCTCGCGACTGGCACCCGCACGTGCGCTGGGACGCCGCCAGCCGCGCCGGCTCCTTGGGCGGCTACGTCGGCGACGGGGTCGCCGCGTCGAACCTGGCCGGACGCACCCTCGCCGACCTGATCGTCGGCAACGACACCGAACGCGCCACGTTCCCGTGGGTGAACCACCGGTCGCGGCGGTGGGAGCCCGAGCCCCTGCGCTGGCTGGCCGTCAACGCCGCCTTCACCGCACTCGCCTGGTCCGACCGCCGCGAAGCCCGCACCGGCAACCCCTCGCAACTCGCCCGGCAGGTCCTCCGGCTGATCGGACGGTGACCGAGGCCGGGTGGTTTCGACAGGCTCAACCACCCGGCCCGGGCCAAGGTGGTTGAGCCTGTCGAAACCACCTCGCTGATCTACGGACAGCTACCGCTGGCAGTTGGCGCAGTAGACGGTGGTTCGTTGGGCGTATTGGGTGGTGCGCAGCCAGCTCGTGGCGCAGGTGAGGCAGCGTTCGCCGCCGCGGCCGTAGACCTTGTGGTCGTCCTGGTACGAGCCATTGTCGCCGAACAGGTCGAGGTACTGGGCGTCGCCGAGCGTCGACCCACCGGCCATGATCGCCTCGCCCAAGATCTCGTGGATCGCGGAGTGCAGTCGCCGCTCGGCCGCCGGCGACAGCGAGTCGCTCAACCGGCCGGGCCGCAGCCGCGCCCGGTGGAGGATCTCGTCTGCGTAGATGTTGCCGATGCCGGCGATCACGTGTTGGTCGAGCAGCATCGGTTTGAGCTGGCGCGATCGCGAGCGCACGATGCCGCGCAGCTGAGCGAGCGAGAGCCCCTCCGAGATCGGGTCGGGGCCCATCGCCGCCAGTTCGGGCAACTCGACGGCGACGTTGCCCGGGTCGAACACGACCACCTCGCCGAACGTACGCGGATCGACGAACCACACCTCGTCTCCTGGCTGGTCGCCGGGTTGGCCCCCACGCTGCTTGCCACGCCCAACGCCGGGCTGCTCGCCGGCTGGGTCGAGGTGCATGACGACGTGGGTGTGCGCGGGGCGCGGGGTGCCGGCCCGGGCGACCAGGAGTTGGCCGCTCATCCGTAGGTGGACCATCAGCTCGTCGCCCGAGTCGAGCGGCAACAGCAAGTACTTACCGCGCCGGTTGGCGGCGAGGATCGTCGTGCCCGTCAACCCGTGGATCAGCGCTTCAGGGCTGGTGCGCCGGACCACGCGTTCGCGGCCTACCTCGACGCGTCCGACGCGACGCCCGACCACCAGCCGGTCCAGCCCGCGCCGAACGGTTTCTACCTCGGGAAGCTCAGGCATCGGCGTGAGTCAATCGGAAACCGGTCGAACTACTCGTCGCTGCCGGACAACTCGCTGAGCGCCATGCCGGCGGCAACCTGTTCGGCCGATTTCTTCGAACGGCCCTCGCCGCGGCCCACCACGGTCTCGCCGACGCGGACCTCGGCGAAGAACGTCTTGTCGTGGTCGGGCCCGGTCGAGCGAAGGTGGTAGGCGGGGGCCGGCAGCTGGCGCTCGGCCACCCATTCCTGAAGCGCCGACTTCTGGTCGAGCCGGTGCAGCGCCGGGCGGGCCGCTTCCAGCCGCGGCAGGAACAGCCGCTCGACCAACTCCAGCGCGCTGTCGTGGCCACCGTCGAGATAGACCGCACCGAGCACGGCCTCCATCGCGTCGGACAGGATCGACACCTTCTCACGCCCGTGGGCGGCGTCTTCGCCGCGGCCGAGCAGCAGGTACTCGCCGATTCCGAGGTCGACCGCCACCCGCGCCAGCGCGTTGGCGTTGACGACGCTCTTGCGCAGGTCGGTGAGCGCCCCTTCGGCCAGGTCGCCGAAGCGGTGATAGACGAGGTCGGCGATCACCCAGCCGAGCACCGCGTCACCGAGGAACTCGAGCCGTTCGTTACTCTCCTCGCCGGGTGTCTCGGCGACGAAACTGCGGTGTGCCATCGATCGCCGGAGCAGCGCGCGGTCGGCGAACTGGTAGCCCAGCCGCCCTTCGAGCGCGCTCAACGACACGAGCTATACACGCGCCCTTCTGGCGGGTGAGTGAGCGGCATACCGGAAGGCCATTGCGGGTACCGAGTCCGGGTCAGCGGGTGCGCTCGAAGACGTAGTCGACGGCGTCGCGGACCGACTTGAGGTCTTCGAGGTCTTCGTCTTCGATGCGGAACCCGACGGTGCGGTCGGCCAGTTCCTCCTCGAGCGACTCGACCAGCTCGATCAGGGCCAGGCTGTCGGCCTCGAGATCGTCGACGAACGACTGCCCCTCGCTGATGGTCGCCGGGTCGATCTCCAAGATGTCGGCCAACCGATCGCGGACGATCTCGAAGATCTCCTCACGCGAAAGTGGCTCGTTGTTCACATGCGTCTCTGCAGGCACGCCGGACAGGCTACTCAGCTCGTCAACCGCCGAGCAGGTCCACCGTGACCGTTCCCGACGTAGCGCCCTGCGGATACCAGACGAGTAGATGGTCGTACATGAGCGTCCAGGCCACGCCGCCGGTGACTTCGGCACGTTGGTAGTCGTACTCACCGCAACATCCTGTGCGGAACAGCTCGGCGCCCGCCCATGTCGGCGTGCCGGCCACCGACTCACCGGAGCGGACATCGATCATCTCCCATGCCTGCCCGGAGGCGTCGGTGGTGACGACCGCGACGTTGCCGTCGGCGACGCCATAGCCGCGTCGGTCACCGTACTCCCACACCGTGTGACCATCGTGGGCATCGATCGCCATCAGACGCGTGTCGGTGCAGTGCCACTCGGCAAGGTCGGTGCAGGCGTCGACCAGGAACAACGCGTCGTCGCCGTCACCGAACGGCCCGGCGACGGTGAACCCTTCGCCGGCGTGAGTGCCGAGGTCAGCGCGCCGCCACAGCTCGTTTCCCCAGCCGTCGCGGGCGGTGAGACTCGGGTCCTCGGACCAGAAGAACTGAACATCGACCTGTGCCGCGACGTGTGTTCCCAGGGCCTGCATCGCTGGGTTCGCGCTGGCCGGGTCGAACGGCCCCCACACGTCGTCCACGTACACGCGTACGGGAACTCCGTCTCCCCCGGGCAAGCCGATCGCGAGTGAGCCGTCGACATCGTACGCGCTTAGCCAGACCTCGCTCGCAGGGTGGTCGTGCGCTCCGCCCGGGTAGGGAGCGTCGGACCATTCGCCCGTCGCGCTGTCGAGGATCTGCACCCGGCTGTTCGCGTCGATCGTCTCGTCTTGGGCGCTTCCGAACAGCACGAAACGGCCGCCGATCGAGTAGGTGGCGCTGTGGACGACGCGTTCCGCGGCCGCACCCGTTGCACCGGTGGCCAGGTCGAGCGCTGCCCAGGTGGTGGCCGTGTCGACGTGCCAGAACTGGACGAGCACGACGCCCAAGCCTGGTGCGGGCACGGTCACGAAGAGTCCGGCGTCGAGGCACCGCCGCCATCGGATCGTGCCGTCGTGGTTCACGACGGTAAGGACCGATTTCGAAGGCCCTGGCCCACCAGAGCGCATGGTGACCAGTAGTCCGCCGGGAACCCGGTTGATCGATGCGGTCGATGCCGAATATCCCGCGGGCACGTCGATAACGGGGAGCGCGATGTCAAGCCCCGGTGCGGCGCCGATCGGACCCAGCTCGTCCCAGTCCGCCGGGTCGGGCTGTGGCGACCCGGTGCCCGTGAGCTCGTCGCAGCGCGCCCCCCACGGGCCGCGGTCGTGGCCCACCAGCTCGGCAGCCATCGCGTCGAGCGACGAATGGTCGAGGAACGGCGCCGGCTCCCGGAGCGGCCGCACGTACGTCGCACCGTTGCTGCACGCTGCGAACACGCCCTGGATGTCGGGTATCCACCTGGTCGGCATCTCCGGGTGCCGCGAGGCGAACACCACCAACTCGACGCCGTCGAAGCCCACGGGTTCGCCGAGCGGGTCGGGTCCGGCGTCGGATGCCCACGACGACTCCGCCTCGATGACGGAGACGTCGGCCACCTCGCCGGCGAGATGCGCAACGTCGGCAAGATGGAGAGCCACATCGCCGTCCACGGCGCGGTTGGCGCTCGCCAGCGTGGCGCGGAACACGGTGTCGACGCGCCCCAGCAACGTGTCGAGGTCGGCCGCCACGTCGTAGTCGAGCAACGGTGTCGGCAGCAGCAGCGTCCCGAGGGCGTCAAGGTCTGCGTGGGTCGCACACGGCGCCACCGTGGTCGGCGTCATCGGTGCAGTGTCCGGCGGCGCGCCAAGCGCAGCGATCATCGCGTCGATCAGATCGTCGATCGATGGGTTGCCCTCGAGCGGTGCCCGGTTCCCGATATCGATCGCCGCAACGTCGGTACCGGCGCAGCCGATGAAGAAGTTCCCCAACGCGGGCGTCCATACCGGAGCGACACTGAGCGACTGGAGCGCGGTCACGACGCGCACGCCCTCGAAGGCGATCGGAGCGGCGAGCGGGTCGGGCCCGTTGGCCGGGTCCCATTCGCCGACCACGAGCGACACCGCGTCGACGCCGTCGCTCCCGGACAGGAGCGTTGGCGGCCCAGCGAACTCGAGCCGAGCGTACGAACCGCTGCGGGCCACGCTGGCGATGTCGGCCACGATGGTCGCGTCACCGGTCGAGAGCAGATGCATCACGTCAGCTCTGGGCCCGTAGTCGAGGTTGGCGACATTCGGGCTCAGCGCCCTCAGCACGGCACTCAGGCCGCCAGCAGACGTGCACGGGAGCGCGGCTGGGGTGGGCGGTTCGGTGGTGGGTGACGGGGCGGGCAGGGTTTCGCCGGGCGGGGACGCGGGGGCCGACGTGTCGCGGTTGGCGATCACGACGATGCCGGTGACCAGCACGGCCAGTGCCGCCGCGGCGGCCGACCACCGGGCGATCGTCCGGCCGTGTCGCCCCCGCGCGAGCGGAGCGTCGGGCAGGTCGCCAGCGGCAGCGCGGGCTTCGATCTGCGACCATTGGTCGGGGACGGGCACACCACCGAGGGCGTCGCGCAGGCGGTCGAACGGGTCGGTCATCGCTCGCTCCCTTCCAGCAGCTCACGGGCACGGGTTGTGGCGCGGTGAAGGCGCACGCGGATCGCGCCTGGGTTGGCGTCGAGCACCGCCGCCAGTTCACCCGGCCTCCAGCCGGCGACGTGGCACAGCACGATCAGTTCGCGGTCGGCCTCGGGCAACTCGGCCAACGTCGCCAGCAGACCAGTCAGTTCATCTGGCTCGGGCGCCGGACGTTCAGGTGGGACGCCCGCGCCGGTGCGACGTCGGCGTTGCAACTCGCCGCGCGCGATCGCGTACGCCGAACGCCACACCCACGCGGCCACATCGCGGATCTCGTCGCCACGGCGCAACGCCTGAGCGAACGCTTCCGCGGCAGCCTCGTCGGCGACCTCGGACGACCCACTGAATGCGTACAACGAGCGCCACAGGCGGGCGTGATCGGCCTCGTACACGGCGCGGACGCGGTCGGCTGCGCCCTCGTTGCGTGCCACAGCCACCGATTCCATCACACCCACAGGGAGCGCCCGTCGGGAATCGTTACACCGCAGCGTGCTGCGCGGGTCGCATCGGGGTCAAACCCCGGACGCAGCGGTCGGCGCTTGGCACAAATCGGCTCGCTGAGCAACGAGATTGTGCGAGCGTTGCGTCGGTGCGTGCGTCGTTGCGATCGAGATGGTCGGCAGGGTTGCTGGCCACCGCGCTCGTGCTGGGTGTCGCCGCGTGCGGCGATTCCCAGCGTGACACGTTCCTCGGCGACGGCGCCCGCGCCCTGGTCGGCGACCTCGCTCGGGCCGGAATCGCCGTCTACGCCGAGCCCGGCGACGCACAACCGCTGACCGAGGTCGCCGAGCCCGAGTCGCCGGTGCGACTCCTCGCCTGGCAGGTCCACACGTTCGAGCGCGACGCCAGCAATCGCGCCGGCGTCATCAGCGCCGAACTCGACGCGCTGGCAGCGACCGAGCCGGGCGAACCGACCGCATCGGAGATGGTGTTGGCCTGGGCGCTCGGTACCGACACCCCGGCGGCGGCGATCGCCCGCGACCAGTTGTCGGGCTTCATGGAACTTCCCGAGCAGCGTCTGTGGGAGTTCGACGCCGAGCAGATGCTGGCCCTCGACGCTGAACTCAACGCCGAGCCGCGCGACGACCCGGTGCCGCCCGTGCTGCCCGAGCTGGCCCTGGTGCTGTTCCTGTCCGACTTGGCGACAGCCGGGCGTCTGGCAGGTGAGCTGAACGACGAAGCAGACGCGACCGGCAGCACCGGCGACGACGGAGCGAGCGGCGACGCCGACCTGGCACGTCCGGCCAGGGCCGAGCCGGGCCCGGTCGGGAACCCACGATGGAGTCACGCGCTCGGGCTGGGCGAGCGGGCGACCGCGGCGTCGTTGCTCGGCGCGCCCGCACCGGAACTCGCCGCGCGCCCATGCTCGCTCGTGCTCGACTTCGTCAACACGATGATCGCCGACGTGTTCGCGGCGATCCCACGGCTGGCCGAAGTCACCGAACTGCGGATCACGTTCCTCGGCATCGAACTCCCGAAGATCATCACCGACATCCCGCGCGGCTTGGCCAATGGTGCGGTGTGGGTGTGGAACGGTGCCGTCGAAGGACTCCGAGTGGTCGTCAACGGGGCCGTGCTGACGGTCACCCAGGCGCTCCTGGAACCGATCGCGCGGGTCGCCGCGATCGTCGGCACGCTGGCGCAGATCGCCACGATCGTGCGGCCGTGGGGGTTCTCGATGGTCGGCGACCCGCCCTCCAACCGCAAGGCCGTCACTCCCGAATCGCCGATCCCCGGCGAGGTGCGGGCGCGCATCGAACTGGGCGGGCTCGACGAGTGGCCGCCTGCGATCGCCGACTGTGCGAGCCGGGCCGGCACCCCGCTGCCGCCGCTACGGCCGGTCGGTGAGGACATCGAGTGGTTGCTGCTCGAGACCCCGGGTGGCTTGCTGGCGCAGATCGACGACCCGACCGGGATGGTGCTCGACACCGACGCCGCCGCCACGGTCGGATACGCGACCGGCACCGAGGACCCCGAGACCGCCGAGGGCCAAGTGGTGACCGGCTACTTGATCGCGGGTGCTTCCGTCCAGCGTCACGACACGACGAGGATCCTCGACGTCGTCAATCAGGCGCTGCGGGCCGAGTTCGGCCGGATTGTCGACCTGCTCGCGCCGATCGTGCGCCCCAAGGCCCAGGAGTGGCTCGACCTGCTCGCCGCCCAGTTGGACGGCTATGCGGGAGTGGCCGGCAGCGTCGCCGTGCCGATCCTGTACCACGTCCCCGACGACGAGCCGCCGCCCCGGCCGCGCCCGCGGCCGCGGCCGCCGGTTCCGCCCCGGCCGGGCCCGACGCCGCGCCCGAACGGCTGCGGGCCAGGGTGCGGGGCGAGCTTGGGCGACCCGCACCTGATCACGATCGACGGTGCCGAGTACGAGTTCCAGGGCGCCGGCGAGTTCGTACTCATCCGTTCCGACACCGTCGAGGTGCAGGTTCGCTACGAGCCGTTCGGCACTCAACCGGCCGTGTCGGTGCACACCGCGGTGGCGGCGGCGGTGGACGGGCATCGGGTCGTGCTCGACGAGCGCGGACTGTCGATCGACGGCGAGCCGGCCGACCGCGCGTCCGGCCGCCGCGACCTCGGCCAAGGTGCCGTGGCGTGGAACCCGTTCGGAGGGCTCACCGTCGACTTCCCCGACGGCACGACGCTGAACGTGATCGGTTCGAACATCTGGATCCACGCGTCGACGGAACTCCAGGCGAGCGCGGTCGGCCTGCTGGGGGTGGGTGCCGGCGGGGCCGGCCTGCCGCCACTGCCCGACGGCACCACGCTCGGCGCCCCGGCGACACCCCAGGAGACGTACGAGCAGCGCTATGACGTGTTCGGCCCGGCGTGGCTGGTCGGCGAAACCACCCTGTTCCACTACGGCCCCGGCGACTCGACGGCCACCTACTACCTCCCCGACTTCCCCGACGCCGATCACGTACTGATGGAACTCGGCGACCTCGCGGCGGTGCTGCGAATGGTCGCCGAAGCCACCTGCGCCGGCGTGTCCGACACGGCGCTGTTCGAACGCTGCGTGTTCGACGTCGCGGTCACCGGCGACGATTCGTTCGTCGCCACCTACGAGGCCACCGAAACCGTGATGGCGGCTGGTGGCCCGGCGGGCACCACAACGACCACGAGCGCCGAGCCTGCACGGCCGACGACACCGCCCGCGGCCGGGCAGGGCGGCGAACCGGCACTGGTGCTCAGCGGCGAGATCGTTCAGTACCGAGCCCAGTTGACCGGCGCCATCGATACCGAGGCCGGCACCGTGCTACTCGCCCGGGGCGGCGAGTGCACGGCCGACGTCGGCTTCAGGGTCACCGTGCAGTCACGAACCGACGACACGGCGGGTGGCTCGATGATCGTGTGTGATCCGGAGCCGGTCCACGCCCGGCTCGCCGACGAGGACGACGAGGTGGTCGATCGCGAGGCCTACCTGTGGCTTCCTACCGGAGGCGTCTACGACGTGGAGGTCAGCGTGTGGTCGATGTCGACCCTCGACGACCCGGTCAGCGCCAGCGTCGAGTTGTTCGTCGACCCCACCCCGACGGTCGTCGAGATCGACGGCAACGACCTGTCGAGTTTCTCCGGCGACTATCGCTTGAACGGCGTGGGCGACACCGTGGCCTTCATGGTGACCCATCCCGATGCGATGGTCGGGTTCCCGTCGGTCACCGGGTTCGACGTGGCGTGTGGGGTCGAGGCGTGGGGCGGCCCCTCCGCGGTCGGCGATGGGGGCCCCTGGCCGCTCCACTTCTGCGCCCATGCCGACGAGGTACGGCTCGGCTACCTCTGGGGGCTCGTCGTCCCGGTGATCGTCTTCAACCGCACCGGTGACGCGATCGACATCTCGCTCGGTCAGCCCGACGGCTGATGCCGGTCAGGCGGACACGAGTTCGTCCTTCGCCGCCTCGCCGGCAACAGCAGCCGGTGCAACGGCCGGCGTGCCGGCGCCCATCCGCACCACCCGGTCGGCCACCTCGGTGAGACGGTCGTCGTGGGTGGAGATGACGACGATCCGCCCGGCGTCGGCGATCTGGCGGAGGATCGACCGGACGTTCTCGATCTGGCTGTGATCGAGGTGTGCGGTCGGTTCGTCGGCGAGGATCACCGGCGGGTCGTTGACCAACGCCCGGGCGATCGCCACCCGTTGCTGCTGGCCGCCCGACAGTTGTGCCGGGCGGTGCTGTAGGCGGTGGTCGAGGCCCAGCTGGGTGAGCAACTCGGTGGCCCGCTGTTTGGCCGCCCGCCAGGACGCCCCGGCGACGCGCATCGGAACGGCCACGTTCTCGACCGCTGTCAGGCTGGGCACCAAGTTGAACGCCTGGAACACGATGCCGACGTTGTCGCGGCGGTGTCGCAGGAGGCGCTTGCCGGCAGCCCCGGTGATCGGCAGCCCGCCCAGGGTGATGGTGCCTGCCCGGGGGGTGAGCAGGCCACCGATCGCGCTCAGCAGGGTGGTCTTGCCGCAACCGCTCGGCCCGTGTAGCAGGACGAGTTCGCCGGGCTCGACGGTGAGGCTGAAGTGTTCGAACGGCACGACGGTGTCGGCGGCCGCTTGGTAGGCGACGGTGAGCCGGTCGATGACGAGCCGGTTCGGATGGGTGTTGCGGTTCAGGTCGTGGTTCGTGTTCATGCGGCACCTCCGAAGGCCAGCGCAGGGTCGATATGGGTGATCTTGCGAACCCCGACAAGGCTCGCGAGCACACCGACCACGAGCGCCACGACCAGCAGCTGGACGTAGGCAGCGGTCGGCATCGTGACGGGGAAGCCGAACGAGGGGCTCAACGCCTTGGCGACGCCCACCGCGGCCACCGCGCTGGCGAGCGACAATGCCGCCGACTGGGTCAGCAAGCCGCCGACCAGCGAACGGTTCGACACACCGACGGCCTTCAGCGTGGCGAAGTCGCGGGAACGTTCGAGCACGCTGACGTACACGATCGCGGCGACGACACCGGTGGCCATCAGCCACAGCAACGTGTTGATGATGCCGAGCGTGTCGGACGTGGCGCCGAGCACCCGGTCGTAGTCGGCCTGGGCGTCGGCGTTGGTGAGCACGTCGAGCACGGGTGAGTCGCCGGTGGCCGGGCTGAGGCTGCCCTGCACGACGATCGCTGTGGCGACGTCTTGGCCGGCGAACAGATAGTCCTGCACCGTCGGCAGCGGCAACCACACGGTGGGCATGCTGAAGTAGAACGCCGTGTCGGACACCTCGGCGCCCACCCTCAGCCGGTGGCCGTTGAGTTCGAACACGTCGCCCAGCCCGTGCTCGAACAGCTCGTCGACGATCGGTGCATCGGGGTCGGCCATGCTCGCTCGTGCATCGGCAAGCTTGGCGGGGAGCATCGGGCTGGCCGAGTCGTAGCCGATCACGTTCGTGCCGATCCCGTCGATCATCGTCCGGCCGATCAGGATCGGGCTGGCGGCGGTGACGCCGGATTGGGCGGTCAGCGAGTCGAGCTCGCCGGTGGGCAGCAGCTGGGTGGTGGAGAACGGTCCACCGACGCTTTCGGGCACGACCCACCGGTCGGCCCCGAACAAGGCGAGCATGTCGTCGCCCTCTTGGGTCAGGCGGTGCGCGACACCGCTCATCAGCAGCGCCAGCCCGAACGCCAGCGAGGCGACGAGCACCACGATGACGTAGCGGCGGCGGCGCCACTGGAGGTCGCGGAGGCTGACGTGGATCATCGCCCGCCCCCTCGAACGTCGGTGCCGATCTCGGTGTGTGCGCCGGCCGAGCCGGCGAACGCCGCTTCGGCGAGGCGGGCGTACGAGCGACGGCCGAGGCAATGGACCAGCTTGAGCATTGCCGGGGCGTCGCCCCACACCTTCTCGAGCGTCGCCATGTCGAACGTGGCGACGATCCACGGCACGGTCCACAGCGCATGCTTCAGCGAGATCGCCTTGGCGGCCTGCTTGTCGAACTCGCCGTACTCGTCGGCCGTGAAGTGCTCCTGAATCAGCGGGATGACACGTGTGTCTTCCACGTCGAGGTGCTCGGCGAGCAGGTCGCGCAGTTCGACGGCGTAGAAGATCGCGTCTTCCCGGTAGCTGCCGGTGGAGCGCATGTCGTGGCACCCGGCCCATCGGGTGAGGATGTCGAGCAGCGCGTCGATCAGGTCGTCGAGGCGGTGGTGGTCGGCCCCGAGCGAGTCGTCGAGCGTCGCGTACTCGTCCGAGCGCGCGGCGAGCGCCGGGAAGATGATCGTGTCCTCGACGCGGTGGTGGGTGCGCAACTCCGCGGCGTAGCCGGCAAACCAGCGCCGCAGGGCGGCGACACGGCGGGGGTCGTAGTGGAGTGCGTGGACGAGGCCGGCCACCAGTTGCTGGTTGGCCGTGCGCATCGCCTGATGGATCGCGAGGTAAGTGGTGACGTCGGCGGGCTCGCGAGTCGAGCGGGCGGCGTCATCGCTGGCGAGGGGTAGAGGGTCGATGACTGATGCGTGCATGCCGGCCACCTTGGCGATGAGCGCTTGACGCCCGCTTGCGAACCGCTGTCAAGCCGCGTCAAGCGACACGCGGCCGCTCAAGATGTCGTCGCGTCGCAGGTTGATCCACTGGATGGTGCGCGGCAGGTTGAGCGGCGGTGGGCGTTCGCCGGCGGGCAACATCAAGGTGCCGTCGTCGCGGATGGTGATCAACCGGCGGTTGCGAGCCCGGACGGTGCGCCATCGTCGCGAGTGCTTCAACCGGTTGTGGGTATTGCACTCGATCGCCGAATTGTTCGGGGCGGTCGGCCCGCCACTGCTGTGGGGGACGCGATGATCGACGTCGCACAGGTGGGCCGGCAGCTCGCAGCCGGGGTGCTCGCAGGTGGCATGGGCAATGCGGGCGGCGACCGCGTACTTGCCCCGGAACAGGCGCTCCTTCGAACCGACCTCGACCACCTCGCCAGCCGAATCGACGACGACCCGGCGGACGTAGCCGCCGATCAACGCCTGCACGAGCAGCCGCGGATGGACGGGCTGCCCCGACTCGGTCTGGCAGCGCCGTTCCAGGAACGAAGATGGGTCGGCTACGAACTCGGCGATCAGTGCCTCGCGCTGGCGATCGTGGAAGTCCGGATCGTCGGGGTCCCACACATTGCCGTTCGGCAGCATCAGCCCGGCCTGGGCGAGTGCGTCGTGCAGGGCACGCTGGCCGACCATCACGTTGGCGCACACGTCAACCGGCTTGCCGGGAGCGGCGGCGTTGGCGTTGGCCGTGTCGAAGATCGCCACGAGCGCATCGAACCGGCGCTGCCGATCGGTGCGCGGTAGCGGGTGCGCCTCGGCGTCGTCGCCGTGAGCCGCGCGCCGAGCGGCCACGTCACGCTCGAACTCGGCCTCTCGGAAGCGGTCCATGATCTTCTCGAGCCGTTCGGCGGTGAGCACGTCACCGCCCTCGGCCGTGGCGAACAGGCTGCCGCTGACGTTCTTGACGAAGGCGGTGCGCCGCTCGACATCGTCGAGGTGATCGCGCCAGGCACCCTCCTGGTCGAGTGTCTCGATGAACTGGTCGACCAGTGACTTGAGCTCGCGGTACGAGGAATGTTCGGCGTCGTCGAGGAACGACGCCAGCACCGGCCCGTCGACCAACACGCCCACCCGCGGGTGCTTCGCCAGCCGCGCCAGGTCGTCGACCTGACCGAGGCCGACGTACCCGGCGAGCAGTGCGTCGCCGGCCGCCGGGTGGTCGCGGCAGAAGCGCGCCCGGCGGACCTGCACCGACGCCAACGCGGCCGGCTGGTTGGTGGTGGCCCGCACGTACGCCTGCGTGGTGCGATGCCCGTCGAGGTCGCGGACCTGACGCGCCTCGGCCGCGGTGAGGTTGGCGGCCCGGCGGGCTTCGAGGGCACGGTGCGCCAGCTCGATCTCGCGCAGTTCGGCGTCGAGCTGGGTGGCAGTCCACCCCATCCGCTCCTCGACCAGTTCCCCGAACATGACGTACATGATATGGGACTGGCGTTCGTAGTCAAGACGGTTGACATGCATTTATATCATGCCGGGGACTTCTCCCCTGTCGTGGTCCGGTCACCCTCACCAGCTACCAGGACGTTCGCGGTCGACGGGCGTCGGTCTCGGCGCCAAGCTGGGGACTTCTCCCCGGATCGCCCGGGTGAGTGTCACACCCCCGCGCGCACGCTCGGCGTATGAGCAACAAGCCGCATCACCGCCCACCCCGTCACCGCCACCGGTACAAGCCGCCGCCGTTCCGGGTGTTCGCGATCGACACCGGCGTCTGCACCCGCCCTGGCTGCGACTGCGGGTTCACCGGCAGGCCGTGGTCGTACACCGCCGGCCGGAGCCGCCGAGGGCAGGCCGAGCTGGTCACCACCGGGCTGTTCAACCCCGAGGTGATCGCCCACTTGACCCACGACGTCGCTCACCAGATCGACGCCCACGACCTCCTCGTGTCGCTCCCGCCCGACCGAGTCGTCGACGTGCTCGGCCTGCCGTTCCGGCTCGACGTCGTACCGCCCGAGTGGGTGCTCCACGACCCGTCGCGAATCACCAGTTGGTTCTCGCTCTACGGGCGCGCCGCCGCCTCCGTCGACCCGCCCGACATCCTCCAGATCGTGTGGCCCGACGAGTTCGGCCGGTTCCCCGACGACCCGTTGTGCGGAGAGCTGGAACGTCAGCGCCAGGTGCTGCTGGCGGTCGACCCGGTCAGCTACCCCACCGTCGGCAATGGCCTAGGCCTCGCCGGCTAAGGAAGGCCACGAGGGAACCTCGGGCGCCGGCACTGCGTGTAGTCAGATGTGGTCGTGGTCGGTCCGAGCTTCGAGGAGTGCTTCCGCGAGCACTATCCGCGGCTCGTGGCCTTCGGTACGTCGCTGACCGGTGACCGCGACGCAGCCCGCGACCTGGCCCAGGAGGCGTTCGCCCGGCTTCACACCAACTGGGCCAAGATTGCCACGTACGACGAGCCGGCCGCCTGGCTACGGCGCGTCATGTCGAACCTGGCCATCGACCGCTACCGATCGCGGGCCTCCGAACGCCGCGCCGTCGACCGGTTGCGCAACCGAGCCAGCGCCGTCGCCAACGATCGCCTCCCCGACACCGAGCCGTGGGCCGAGTTGGTGGCTGCCCTGCCACCGCGTCAGCGGGCGATCGTCACGCTGCACTACGGCGAGGACATGGCGGTCGCCGACATCGCCGAACTGCTCGACATCAACGTCAACACCGTCAAATCGGCACTATCCAAGGCGCGCGACACCCTGCGCTCCACGTGGGAGGGCCACGGCCATGCCTGACAACACCCCCGACCCCATCCCTGACGCAACGGCCGACGCCCGCCTCCGCCAGCTCGCCCAGTCGTCGCTGGCCGCCGAGGCAGCCATGGTCGACACCGAAGCTGACCTCGCCACACTCCAAGCCCGCCTCGCCGGCGAGGTCACACCATCGGCGACCACTTCGAGCCGGCCCGCACCGGTCCGCTGGCTCGCCGCCGCAGCCGCGGCCGTGCTCGTGATCGGCGGCATCGTCGCCATCGCCTGGACCCGCACCGGCGGCGACGGCGACCGCGTTGCCCCACCCCCGGCGAGCCCTACGCCGACGGGCCCAGCGGCGACGAGGGCCGTCGCCGACCCGTCGGTGGTCGTGGCCGGCGGCTCGGTCACGATCACGCCGGCCAACGTGGTCGAACGGAACTGTGCTGACATCGTCACCGCCCGCCCCATCGACTGGTCCGCCCCCGAAGTGGGGTTGCTCGTCGGCGGGCGCTGGCACTTCGACCCCTCGGGGGCGACCAAGCCGACCTACCCGCCCTGCGTCGGCGAGACGACGGCCGACCCGCTCACATTGGTGATCCCCACCGACATGCCCGAAGGCCGCTGGGACCTGTGCGTCGCCGTCGACCGCAACCCAGCCAGCTGCGCCACCGTCACCGTCGTCAGTGGCCTGGTCACCACGACGACCGCTGCTGCCAGCGGGTGGGGCAGCGCGGTCCCAGCGGTGGTCGTACCCGGTTCATCCCTCACGATCACACCGGCCGAGCCGGTCGACCGTGAGTGCCCGGAAGTCATCACTGCGATCCAGCTCGACAACAACGCCAGTAATTTCGGGCTGATCGTCAATGGACGATGGCAGTCGAGAGAGCCGCTCGGGCCACCGTTCCGCTATCCGTCGCCGGAGCCTTGTCGGAGTTCCGCCGAACCCGCCAGCATCGCGGTCCCGTTCGACTTCCCAACCGGCCTGTTTGCCCTGTGCGTCAACCGGCAGGAAACAGTGGCTGTGCAATCCACGCCCGACCCCGGATGCGCCACCGTCACGGTCGAGCAAGCGCCAATGGAAACATGCTGGACCGAGCCGGTGCCCCCGCCCACCCTGACCGACGGTTCGGCCCCAGGCGAGTTGAGCTACAACGAACACGGCTGGGCCTCCTGGGGCGCGGTCGGGTCCAACGAGGTACAGCAGTGGCTTCACAGCCAGCCCAACCCATGGTTCGACGGCCGCTTGTCCTGGTGGTTCGACGATCCCACGATCATGCTGCCCCACGTCGCTTCCGGACCGATCCGCGCCGCCATCGGCGCGATGAGCGACAACCCCGCCGTTCCGCGGATCGTGCTGGTCCGTGGGGCCGACGGCTGCGACCGCACCTACCTCCTCCCCGAGACGTCCGACGAGGACGCCCAAGCACTCGCCCAGGCATGGGTGGCTGCGCTCGCCGATACCTGGTGCCGGACCGAGCCGATCGCCCCGCCCTCCCTCGTCGACGGGGCGGCGCCGGGCGAGCCAGTGTTCGAGACCTGGGGCGGCGGCCAGGCAGCCCGGTGGGGCGACGCCGACTCACCGAACGCTGTGCGGCACCCGTTCGGGGTGGAGCCGGACCCGCAGTGGCTGGACGCCGAGGTCGCCGCCGGACGGGCGATCACGACCGACCGTTTCCAGGCGACGGCGATCCCGGTCGGTGATCCTCCGCTCGGCATGATCACGATCTTCGTACGCGACCTGTCGAGTGACTGCCTGCTGCAGTACCTGGTCGGCCCAGGTCTGTTGGACGACGAGGCCGAAGCCCTCGCCCAGGCCTGGGTCAACGCGCTCGTCAGTGGTGAGGCACCTGCTGGGCCGGGGCACGATTCGATCGGCACCGAATACTTCGGCCGACGACCGACCGGTACCGGTCTCGCGCCGTTCTTCGAAATCACCAGGTTCAGCGGCGACGGCACCGAGTCCGACGTGCTCGGCCCCGACGAGGTCGGTGCCCTCTTCCCGAGCGGCGCCCTACCCGACGGGTCCCTGGTCGGCGTAGCCGGCGAACACCCCCAAGGACGTTGTGAGAACCTGCCGATTGTTCGTCGTGCCGAAGGTGAGGTGGTGCCGTTCGGCAACGGGTCGGAGGTCGCCCGGACCATCGCCGTCGCCCCCGATGGCACGGTGTTCGTCACCCGCGACATTTGCCCGCAGGGCCGCTGGGGCGATCCGGGGACACGCCACGAACTGGTGCTGTTCACCGAGCCCAACAACCCGGCTGCCGTCCCCCAGGTGCTCGTGACGCGTGAGTCCGATCCAGGGGCGATCCAGTTCAACGACGGGGAAGTCATCATCGCTCTCGGTGAACTGCGCGTCGAACATGTCAGCCCCGACGGCCGCTACGTCGTGGTGCGCGAAGTGTTCAACCCTGACCAATCACGCTTCCACGTCGTCGACCGCCAGGCGCCGGGCGGCTTCCTGACGCTCCCGTCGAGTTGCGATTACCTGGGCGACATGGTCGCACCGCCGCGATGGGCGGACGCGACCACGATCGTCGTCGCCCGTTTGTGTGCCGAGCAACGTGAAGCCGACGTGCCATCCGACGCCCTGGTTGGCATCGGGTCCGGGCCGGTGCACATCGAGGCCGTGGATCAAGCCGCCGGCACCGTCACGTGGACCGCATCGGTTCCCAGCGTTGGACCCCACGGCCACTCGCGTACCGCGGGGCTGAGCGCGCGCCGTTCGGACGACGGCTCGGTGCAGGCGATCCTCACCGCGGGCGGCGACATCGAACGATCGGGCCAGACGTTCGCGCTGCACGGTGAGGAGGTCGTCGAGATCACCAGGGCTGGCTACAGCGAGCTCGCGTTCGACCCCGCCGAGCTCATCCACTGGTGGGACGCACGGCCAGACGGCTGGTGACTCTTGCCGAACGAACCCTTGCCTTTGGAAGAGATGATTCTCACCCCCGTAGTGTCGGTCGGATGCCCAGCCGCAGGCTCTCCGTCGGTTTCACCTTGCAGGAGCGGCACTTCGCCGAGGGGCTACCGAGGCTCCGCGAGACGGTCGCCGCGATCGCCGACGCGGGGCTCGACTTCGTCGGGGTGCTCGACCATCTGAGCTTCTGGGATGGGACCGGCTTCGACTCGATCGTGAACGCCGCCGCGGTCGCCGCAGTGCACCCGTCGATCCCGGTGATGACCGCCGTCACGGTCATGTCGGTGCGACACCCCGTGCTGCTCGCCCGCGAACTGTCATCGCTCAGCCTGCTCGCCCCCGGCAGGCTGACCCTCGGTGTCGGCGTCGGCGGCGAGGACCGGCGCGAGATCGAGGCAGCTGGGGTCGACCCGTCCGTCCGCGGCGCACGTATGGACGAGTCGCTCCAGATCTTGCGCGACCTGGCCGAACGGGGAGCGTCGAGCTTCCAAGGCACGCACTTCGCGCTCGACGACGTTCGCATCACACCACGCCCCGAGCCGCGCATCCCGATCATCGTCGGCGGGCGCTCCGACCGGGCCTTGCGGCGTGCCGCTCGCTTCGGCGACGGGTGGCTCGGGTTCGCCTGCTCGCCCGAGCGATTCTCGACCGCGAGCAAGATCGTGCGCGAAGAAGCCGCCGTGGCCGCAACACCGGTCGGCGACTTCAACTTCGGCCTCAGCGTGTGGTGCGGCGTCGCCAACGGCCCCGCGCCGCATGGCCCGCTGGCACGCCAGCTGGAGGCGCTCTACAAGCTCCCGTACGAACGCTTCGCTCGCTACTGCCCTGTCGGTTCGCCGGCGGACATCGCCGCGGAACTCGCTCGGTACGTCGAGGCGGGCTGCACGCGCCTGTGCCTGATGCCGGTCGGTGGATCGGTCGACGAAGAGATCGCTGCGGTGGCTGCGATCAAACGGCACCTGATACAGCTGCACTGACCCTCGCCGGCCACCTGTGCCGGGCGACCGGGACGTTCGACGCGTCAGTCGACCGGTTCGGCAGGTGTGCCCGTGTCGCCGGGGCGGATCGCGGCGGCGATCTCTCCGACCACGTCGGCTTCGACCATCTCCCTCGCCACACCGATCGCGTTGACGATCGCCCGTTCGCTCGACGAGCCGTGGCTGATGATGCACACGCCGTCGACGCCGAGCAGCATCGCCCCGCCGTAGGTCTCGGGGTCGAGCTGGGTGTACAGCGGCAGCAGAGCCGGCAGCAGTGCGTCGGCGTGTTCCTTCACCGCCGGGTCGGCGAACACGTCGAGCAGCGCCTTGATGACCGCCTTCAGGCCGCCTTCGAGCGTCTTCAGTACGACGTTGCCGACAAACCCGTCGGCCACCACCACGTCGGCGGTGTCGGCCATCACGTCGCGCCCCTCGACGTTGCCGATGAAATTGAGGTCGCTCGCGGCGCCACCCTCCTGGGCCGCGGCCGACAGCAGCGCGAACGCTTCCTTACGGAGCGTGTCGCCCTTGCCCGGTTCCTCGCCGATCGACAGCAGGCCGACGGTGGGCTCGGGCAGCCCGAAGCGGTGACGGGCGAAGATCGAGCCCATCTGGGCGAACTGCACCAGCCACTCGGGCGACACCTCGGCGTTGGCGCCGGCGTCGAGCAGCACCGTGGGGCGCCCCCCGGGCACCGGGATGATGGTCGCGATCGCGGGGCGGTTGACGCCCTTGATGCGCCCCATCCGCAGCAGCGCCGATGCCATGGTCGCGCCGGTGTTGCCGGCCGACACCATCGCCGAAGCATGCCCATCACGCACAGCTTCGGCGGCGCGCACCAGCGTGGAGTCCTTCTTGCGACGCACGGCACGACCGCCGTCCTCGTCCATCTCGATGACCTCGCCGGCGGCAATCAGCGCAAGGTCGCCGATGTCGACCCGGTCAGCCAGGTCGGGTGGGCCGACGAGCACGACCGGCGTGCCGGCCGCGGCAGCAGCCCGCGCCCCGGCGACGATCGCGCCCGGGGCATGGTCGCCGCCCATCGCGTCGACCGCAATGGGAAGCATCAGGGGTGTCAGCCGACGTCGACGACGACGCGGTTCTTGTACCACCCGCACGACGGGCACACCGTGTGCGGCACCTTGGCGTTGCCGCAGCGCGGGCACGTGCTGCGCGCCGGAGCGCCCAGCTTCCAAGCGCCAGCACGGTGGCTGCGCGACTTCATCTTCGACTTTTTACGCTTGGGAACGGCCACGGTGGGTCTCCAACACTCAACTAAGAAAAGGCTGCGCCAGGCTATCGGTGGTTTCGATCGGCTCAACCGTAGGGCGGTCAGTCGTCGAGCCTGAGTTGGTCGAGCGCACCCCAGCGGGGGTCGCGCGTGTCGGCGCCCTCGCCGTACTCGGGAAACACGCCGGGGCAATCGGGACGACACAGCGGGCCATCGGGCAGCTCCAACAAGACGTACTCGCGCACGATCGGGGCCAGGTCGATCTGGTCGCCCTCGATCGGCAAGGCGTCGTCGCGTAGCGACGGGCCGGTGACGAACTGCTCGTCGAGTTCGGCCACCGCCACGCCCGACATCGGGGTGAGGCAGCGTCGGCACTCGCCCTCCCACGGCACACCCACCTCGCCGTGCACGGCGACACCGTCGACAGCCGACACCGCTTCAACCGACACAGTGATGTCGCCGGAGATCCGCGTGTCGGTGAGGTCGAGTTCGGCGCGCGCCTCGTCGCCGAGCACGACATCGATCGCCCGCACCGCGCCGGGCTGGCGGAGCAGTTCGACGGCGTTGACCCGCAACGCCCGTCCGGCGGAGCTTCGGCCGCTCACCGCTGTAGCTCCGCCCGCCGATTGCTGGCCGTCGCGGTGCGCCTGCGGCGCCGCTCCTCGGGCGACGGGGCAACGGACATGTCAACGGTCCTGGTCGAAGAAACCCTTGCTCGGGTCGGGGTCGTCGCCGTCGTCGGCGCTGGCACCGGCCACGGCGCCGCGCAACTCCAGGCCGGCCTCGCCGATCGACAGCTTGTGGCGCCCGGCGGCGACGGTTTTCGACAGCTTGTCGAGCAGGATCTCGAAGCTCGCCAGGCGCTGGTCGAGGAAGTCCTCGGTTTCCAGCTTGAGGCGCCGCGAGTCGTTGTCGGCCGTGTCGAGCACGTGGCGGGCGCGGGCCTCGGCCGCACGCACCACTTCGGTGCGCTGCACCATCCGCTCGGCCTGCACACGCGCGGCCTCGCGGATCTCCTCGGCTTCCTTCTTCGTCTTGTTGATGAAGTCCTGGCGCTCCTTGAGCATCCACCGCGCCTGGCGCAACTCCTCAGGCAGCCGGGCGAGCGCCTCGTCGAGCAACTCGATGATCTCGTCGCGGTCGATCCGCGGGGACGACGACAGCGGCATCGTGGGCGCGTCGGCGATGATGTCGATCGCGCGCCGGAGCAGCGTCTCGGCGTCGCCGACGTATCCCTGCGGGGCACCTGCCTGCGGGTAGTCGTCGTCGATCTCGGCGTACGGATCGTCCGCATACTCGTCGTAGTCGTCGTCGTAACTCATGGGGAGCCCTCGAATCTACCGGCGAGTGCCTGTGCCACGGGCTCGGGCACCAGGTGGGCGATGCGGCCCTGGTGGGCGGCGATCTCGCGGATGAAGCGGCTCGACACGAACGCATACTCGGGGCGGCACGGCAGGAACACCGTGCGCACGCCCGCCACCGAATGGTTCATCAGCGCCATCTGCTGCTCGATCTCGAAGTCGGCACCGGTGCGCAGGCCCTTGACCACGAAGCGCGCCCCGGCCTCGGTGGCAGCGTCGACGGCCAGCCCGCCCGACGCCCGCACGGTGACGTTGGGGCGGTCGGCCAGGCTGGCTTCGATCAGCGCCACCCGCTCGTCGGGCGTGAACAGGCCCGACGGCTTCTCGCGGTTGTAGAGCACGGCGACCACCACCGCACCGAACAACTCGAGTGCCTGGTCGACGACGTCGACGTGGCCGAGGTGGATCGGGTCGAAGCTCCCCGGAATCAGCACGGGCGGGTTCATGTGCCGGTCAAGCTAGTCGGGGGTCCGTTCGAGGAAGGTGACCCAGGTGCGGCCGTAGCGCTTGGCCCGAACGGCCGTCCAACCGGGCGGCGCGGCGACCTCGCGCCCGGCCTCGGCCACCACGAAGTCGGCCCGTACGGCGGCCAGCAGCTCGGCCCACTTGTCGAACCCGTACGGCGGGTCGGCCAGCACCAGGTCGGCGGCGATGCCCGGTGCCAACGCACGCGCGTCGCCGGTCATGACGCTGGTTCGAGAGCCCAGGCCGAGATGGTCGAGGTTGGCCCGCAACGTGCGCAGGGCGGTGCGATCGCGCTCGACGAACGTGCAGCTCGCGGCCCCGCGCGACAGTGCCTCGATGCCGAGTGCGCCGCTGCCCGCGTACAGGTCGGCCACCACTGCGTCGCGCACCAGGTCGAGGCTGCCGAGCGCGTTGAACACCGCCTCGCGGACCTTGTCGGTGGTGGGCCGCGTGTCGTTGCCGGGCGGCCCCTCGATCCGCCGCCCGCGCAGTTCCCCCGCCACCACACGCATCCCCCCAGGCTACGCCCATACTGGTGACGTGGAGCCGACTGCGGAGATCGTGTGTGTCGACTGCGGCGGGCGGGCGTTCCTTCTGACGCATCCGCCCGAGGACGGGGCGTGGGAGGTGGGTGACATCGTGGCGTACCGGTGTGAGGACTGCCTCGACCGCTGGGACCTGGTGCTCGAGGCCGCCGACCTCGGGCTCGACGACGAGTGATCCACGGCAGATGATCCACGACCGGGCGTTCGCCGAACTGACCGTCGCCGAACTGTACGACATCTTGCGGCTGCGATCGGAGGTGTTCGTGGTCGAGCAGGAGTGCACGTACCTCGACCCCGATGGCCGCGACACCGATGCCGGCACCCGGCACGTCTGGACCGGCTCGCCGATCGACGCCTACCTGCGGGTGCTCGACGATGGCGACGCTCACCGGATCGGCCGAGTCGTCACCCGTCCGGGGGCTCGCTCGTCCGGGCTGGCCGCGCAGCTCGTCGAGCACGTGCTCGCGACCTCCGCCGGCCCGTGGGTGCTCGACGCCCAGTCGTATCTGACCGGCTGGTACGAACGCCTGGGGTTCGCGGTGGCAGGGGCCGAGTACCTCGAAGATGGCATCCCCCACACACCGATGCGCCGGGCCACGACCGCGTAACCTGCGCGCGTGACCGCCATCTCCGAGCACATCGCCGAGGTGTGGGACCACGACATCGTCCCCACGCTCACCCGCTACATCACCATCCCGAACGTGTCGGCCAGCTACGACGCCGACTGGCAGGCCCACGGCCACATGGAGGAGGCGGTGCAGCTCGTGCTGGGCTGGATCGCCGCCCGCGACGTGCCGGGGCTCACTGTCGACGTACAACGGATCGACGGTCGCACGCCGTTGATCGTCGCCGAGGTGCCGGCCACCCGGCCCGAGCTCGCCGACCGCACCGTGCTGCTGTACGGCCACCTCGACAAGCAGCCCGAGATGACCGGCTGGCGCGACGGCCTGGGTCCGTGGACACCCGTGCTGGAAGGCGACAAGTTGTACGGCCGCGGCGGCGCCGACGACGGGTACGCCGCGTTCGCCTCGCTGCTGGCGATCGAGGCGGGCGTCCGTGAGGGATGGGACCACGCCCGCCTGCTCGTGCTGATCGAGGCCAGCGAGGAGTCGGGAAGCCCCGACCTGCCGGCGCACCTCGAAGCGCTCGGCCCACGGCTGGGCACCCCCGAACTGGTCGTGTGCCTCGACTCGGGCGCGGCCGACGCCGAGCACCTGTGGGTCACCACCTCGCTGCGCGGGCTGGTCGGCGGCGTGCTCACCGTCGACGTGCTCGAGGCGGGTGCCCACTCCGGGGTCGCCAGCGGCGTCGTGCCGTCGAGCTTCCGCATCATCCGCGCCCTGCTCGACCGCGTCGAGGACGCCCGCACCGGCGAAATCCTGCTCCCCGAACTGCACGCCGACATCCCGGCCGACCGGCGCGCCGAGGCCGAGCAGACCGCGGCCACGCTGCCCGGGCCGGTCGCCCACGAGTACCCGTGGGCCGGTGCCACCCGGCCGATGGCAGACGACCCGGTCGAGCAGATTCTGGCGCGCACGTGGCGCCCCACGCTCAGCTACGTCGGTGCCGACGGGTTCCCGCCGAACAGCCGGGCCGGCAACGTGCTGCGCCCGTCGACCTCGCTCGGGCTGAGCTTCCGGTTGCCGCCGACGGTCGACCCGGCGTTGGCCGGCGCGGCGGTGGCCCGGGCGCTCACCACCGACGTGCCGTACGGGGCGACGGCGACGTTCACGGCCAACCATTCGGGGCCGGGGTGGAACGCTCCGTCGTTCGCACCGTGGCTACGCGCCGCCCTCGACGAGGCATCGACCGCCGCGTTCGGTCAGCCGGCGAACACACTCGGCGAGGGCGGCACCATCCCCTTCATGGGCATGCTCGGCGAGATGTTCCCCGACGCCCAGTTCGTCATCACCGGGGCCTTGCTGCCCGACAGCAACGCCCACGGCCCCGACGAGTACCTGCCGATCGACGTCGGCAAGCACGTCACCGAATGCGTCGCCCGCCTCCTCGCGGCCCACGCGGCCCACTGACCCACCAGCCGAGCGTCAGCGTTTGGCCCCGGCCCTGATCTGCTTCTTCGTGGCGGCCCACGCGCAGATCGGGCATTGCGTCATGTCGTGACGCAATGCTGGGCAGTACTCGCGGCCGAAGTAGATGATCTGGAGGTGCCGGCGGTTCCAGGTGTTCTTCGGGAACACGGCCTTCAGGTCGCGCTCTACCTGCACCACGTTCTTGCCCTCCGACAGGCCCCACCGCATCGCCAGCCGGTGGATGTGCGTGTCGACCGGGAACGCCGGGACCCCGAACGCCTGGGCCATCACCACGCTGGCGGTCTTGTGGCCCACCCCGGCGAGCGACTCGAGAAACTCGAACGTGGGCACGATCTCGCCGCCGGCGTCGATGATCTGGTTGGCCATCAGCCACAGGTTCTTGGCCTTCGTGGGCGCCAACCCGATCTCGCGGATGTAGCCGAGGATCGTGTCGGGGTCGAGCGCGGCCATCCGTTCGGGGGTGCCGGCCACGGCGAACAGTGCCGGCGTGACCTGGTTGACCTTCTTGTCGGTGGTCTGCGCCGACAGGGCCACGGCGACGAGCATCGTGTAGGCGTCGGTGTGGTCGAGCGGGATCGGTGGTTCGGGGTACAGCTCGTCGAGGATCTCCCCGACCCGGTCAGCCTTGTCGCGACGCTTCACGATCGGCGACGTTACCCAGGCGCGCCGCCGGCGCATCGACCACGTCGACCTGGCGTTCGGGGTGACGCTGGAGCGTCCAGCGCCACGCGGCGAACGCGAGCACACCCAGCACCACCGGCGCGAGATAGGTCACGACGCGGTACAGCACCACCGCCGCGGTGATCGCGTTGACGTGGCCGGGGCCGGTGATGTGGCTCACCATCGACACGTACGCCACGTCGGTCACCCCCACATCGCCGGGGGTGGTGGGCAGCGCGCTGACCGCCCGCACCACCGCCCACACGCACAGCAGCGCCACCCACGACGCCGACGCCGATCCCACGCCGGCCCCACGCATGCACCACACGAACACCACGACCGAACTGGCCACCACCAGCACCTCGCCGAGCACGGCCCGCTTCCACGTCAGCAGCACCAGCGCCGCGGCCTGGTTGCGGTGCCTGACGATCGCGGCAGCCCACGGGCGACGGGCCAGCCGCGCCACCACCGCCGCGGCAGCCGCGGTGCGGGCCTCGGTGCCGGCGACGAATGCCACGGCCACCACGGCCACGGTCAACACAACGCAACTGACGAACACGAGCCGGGCGACACCGCCGATCGGCACGTCGCTCACGACCAAGCACACGGCGGCGACGAGCGGCATCACCAACTTGTGGGCGCTGTTGAACACGGTCGGCCCGGCCGAGGCGGTGGCCGCGAAGCTGCGGTCGTACCCCCACGACCGCAGCATCTTGTAGCGCACCGGATAGTCGGCCGGGCCGGGGATCACACTGGTGATCGCGCTCGTGGTGAGGAATGTGAGCCCCCCACGGGCCACCGACAAGCCCGGCACGAAGGCCGCCGCCAGGAACGCCTCGGCCACCAGCAGGGCAACCATCGCCAACGCGATCCGTACGATGTCGGTCGACGTCAGGCGACCGAACACTGCCCAGATCTCACGCCCGTCGAACTCGTCGAACACCCGCGTCAGCACGAACGCCGCGGCGGCGAGCGCGACCGCGACGAGGGCCAAGCGCCCGACGATCTTCATCGCCGCTCAACGTACTGCGACGCCCGACGGTCGTCGCCGCAGCCGGGCCGCACCCGAACTACGACTTGGTGAGGAACTCGGCGGCTTCGTCGCTGAACAGCAGGGTCAGTTCGTCGGCCAGCACCGGATGCCCGGCCAGGCCCGGGCTGGCGTCGACCAGCTCGAACGCGGCGGCCCGGGCCAACTCGACCAGTTCGCGGTCGCGGCGCAGCGACGCCAGCTTGAGGTCGCTGCGGCCCTTCTGGGCGGTCGACATCAGGGTGCCCGCACCGCGCAGTTCGAGGTCGACCTCGGCCAGCTCGAACCCGTCGGTGGTGGCCACCAGCGCCTCCACCCGTGGGTTCGGGTCGTCGGATGCGGTGACCAGCCAGCACGTCGACGGGTGCTTGCCCCGGCCCACCCGCCCGCGCAGCTGGTGGAGCTGGGCGATGCCGAAGCGGTCGGCGTCGATGATCACCATCACGGTCGCGTTCGGTACGTCGACGCCGACCTCGATCACGGTGGTGGCGACCAGCACGTCGAGCGCACCGCGCCGGAACAGGTCCATCGTCTGGTCTTTCTCGGCGGGCGTCAGACGCCCGTGCAGCAGCCCCACCCGGAGCCCCTGCAACTCGTCGTGCAGGAGCCGCTCGAACGTCTCCTGCGCCGACGCCACGTCGAGCTTCTCGCTCTCCTCGATCAGTGGCGTGACGACGTAGGCCTGGCGCCCGGCCGCCACCTCCGACCGCACGTCACCCCACACCTCCGTCTCCATCAACGGTCCCGCCGCCCACTGGGTACGGATCGGTGTGCGGCCCGGGGGCAGCTCGTCGAGCACGCTCACGTCGAGGTCGCCATACACGGTCATCGCCGCCGTGCGCGGAATCGGCGTGGCGGTCATCACGAGCACGTCGGGTACGTGCCCGCGCGACTTGTCGCGCAACGCGGCCCGCTGCTCGACGCCGAACCGGTGCTGCTCGTCGACGACGACCGCGCCGAGCGACCGGAACTCGACGCCCTCCTGGATCAACGCGTGCGTGCCGATCGCCAGGTCGACGGACCCGTCGGCCAAGCCGGCGAGAATCTCGCGGCGCTCGGCCGCACCGACGCGGTTCGTCAGCAGCCCGACGTGCACCGGCCGTTCACCGAACAGGTTGCCGGGGTCGGGTACCCGGAGGTCACCCAGCAACGCCTTCACTCCGGCTGCGTGCTGCTCGGCGAGCACCTCGGTCGGTGCCATCAGCGCGCCCTGGTGGCCACCCTGCACCGCCGCCAACAGCGCCGACACCGCGACCACAGTCTTGCCCGCACCGACATCGCCCTGCAGCAGGCGGTGCATCGGGTGCGGCGCGGCAAGGTCGGCGTCGATCTCGCGGATCACCCGGGCTTGGGCAGCCGTCAGCGGGTACGGCAGCGCGGCGTGGAACCGGCGCACCAACTCGCCGCCCACGACGTGGGCCAGGCCGGCCGACTCGGCTTCGAGTGCACGCTTGCGCAACACCAGCACGAGCTGTACCCGCAACAGCTCGTCGAACGCCAACCGGCGACGGGCGACCTCTTTGGCACCCATCGAGTCGGGGGCGTGGATCGCCCGCAGGGCGGCAAACCGGTCGATCATGCCCAGCCTGCCGACGACATCGCCGGGCACAGGGTCGGCGATGCCCCGCTCGGTACAACGCCGCAGCGCCTCGTCGACGAACCCGGCGATCTCCCAGGTCGACAGCTGGACCTTGTCGGACTGCGGGTAGATCGGCACGATCTTGCCGGTCCGTTCGTTCGACCCGTCACCGATCATGTCGACGATCGGGTTCGACATCTGGAGCGCGCCCTGGTACACGTCGGCCTTGCCGAACAGGGCCACGTGGAGGCCGGCGCGCAGCTGGCGCTCGCGCCACGGCTGGTTGAAGAACACCACGTGCATGCGACCCGAGCCGTCGCCGACGACGACGTTCACCATCGTGCGCCGGTTGCGGGTGACCCGCTTGGTGACCGAGCGCACCTCGGCCAGCACGAGCGCCTCGTCACCGGGGACGAGGTCGGCGATACGAGCCTCGCGGGTGCGGTCGACCCAGCGCCGCGGGTAGTTGGTGAGCAGGTCGAGCAGGTTCTCCACGCCGAGCCCGGTCAGCGCCGAGCGCTTCCGCTCCCCCACCCCCTTCAACCGCCCGACGTCGATCCCCCCCAACTCCCGAAGCGTCAACGGATCCGACGTCATCGGCGTGTACGACTGACCGTGACGGTGGTCGAGTGCCGGGCTCTGCCCGGTGTATCGAGACCACGGGCGCGCACCACGTCTCGATACGGGCGCTGCGCGCCCACTCGACGACCGGGGGGAGCGGTCAGGGTCACTCCACCCCAAACAAAAATGGATACAAGGGTTGGCCGCCGGGGTGGACTTCGACTTGGACGTCGGCGTGGTTCTCGGCCAGCCAGGTGGTGAGGGCCACCGTGTCGGCCGGGTCGGCGGTGTCGCCGGTGACGATCGTGAGCAGCTCGCCCGAGTCGCCGATCAGCTCGTCGAGCAGCTTGGTGGCGGCGCCGACCGGCGAGCCGGCGACCGCCACGATGCCGTCGCCCTTGACGATGCCGATCCAGTCGCCGTCGTGGATCGGCCCGGCGTCGCTGTTCGAGTCGCGCACGGCGCGGGTGACCTCGCCGCTGGCGACCGACTCGGCTGCGGCCACCATCTCGGCGGCGTTGGCGGCGGCGCCGGCCTCGGGGTCGTACACCACGAGCGCGGCGAGCGCTTCGGGCATCGTGCGGGTGGGCACGACGAGCACGGTCTTCGACGTCAGCGCGTCGACCTGCTCGGCGACCGGGATGATGTTCTTGTTGTTCGGCAGGATCACCACCTGGTCGGCGTTGACGTGTTCGACCGTGTCGAGCAGTTCGGCCGTCGACGGGTTGAGCGACTGCCCGCCGGTGACGATGCCCTGTACGCCGAGGCTGCCGAACAGTTCGGTGAGACCCTCGCCGTTGCACACCGCCACAACTGCCGTGGTGACCGGAGGCAGCCCGGCCGCTCCGCTGGTTGAGCCCGTCGAAACCCGCGACCGTGCCGTGGTAACGACCGGCTCAACCAACGACTCGACGCCCAGCGCAGCTTCGCGGGCGGCGTGCTCGCTGGCGACCTCTTCGAACAGGTCGGTGACGCGGATCTGCTTGGGCCGGCCGCCGAGGTCGAGCGCGACCTCGATCGCGGCACCGATGTCGTTCGTGTGGACGTGACAGTTCCACAGCCCGTCGCCACCCACCACCACGATCGAGTCGCCGACCGCCAGCCAGCCCTCCTTGAACGCGCCGATCGAGGCGTCGGCGAGGTCCATGAGGTACATCACCTCGTAGCGCTGCTCGCTGACGTCGAGCTCACCGTCGACACCCGAGCTGCGATGGGCCACCGCAGCCGCCCGCTCGGCCGCGGCCGGGTCGTCGTCGACTTCGGCGGGCGCATCGGGCAGCGGGTCGCCGCCCACCACGTGCAGGGCCGAGTCGAGCAGCAGCAGGTACCCGGCGCCACCGGCGTCGACCACCCCGGCGTCTTTGAGCACCGGCAGGAGCTCGGGGGTGTTGTCGAGCGCCTGCTTGCCGGCCGCGCGCGCGGCGCGGAGTACTTCCAGCAAGCCAGCCCCATCGGCGGCGGACGCCCGGGCCGCCTCGGCCGATTCGCGCACGACGGTGAGGATGGTGCCCTCGATCGGCTTGCCGACCGCCTCGTACGCCTTGGTCGAGGCCTCGGTCAGCGCCTCGGCGAACGCCCGCGCCGAGTCGCCGGCGGGTTCGACCAGACGGCTCTTCAACGTGGCCGACAGGCCGCGCAGCACCTGGCTGAGGATCACGCCCGAGTTGCCGCGGGCCCCCATCAGCGAGCCGTGGCTGATCGCATCACAGGTCGCGGCCAGGTCGTCGTCGGCAGCGGCCTCCATCTCGGCCACCACCGAATCGAGCGTGCGCGCCATGTTCGTACCCGTGTCGCCGTCGGGCACCGGGTAGACGTTGAGCCGGTTGAGACCCCCCTGGTGGTTGCGCACCGTGTCGCGGAACGTGGTGATCACCGACCGCAGGGCATGGACGTCGAGCCGCTCGAGTGTGGGCACCGACCCAGCGTAGACCCAAGCCGGCGGGCGCCGACCGCCCGCCGCGAACAGCCGCGCGTCGGCATTGTCCCAGCCCTCCGACAGTTGCGTCGATGTTTGGCCCTGGTGCGTCGTCAGCGGGGCCCAGCCTGCGTGGCGCTTGAACGCACAGCGTTATGGAGCCTGGATTCACCGGGATGACGGCGAGGAACGAGCCGCCAGATCGGTGGATTCGGGCTCGTGGTGCCGGGCACCTTCCGGCCCGATAGCCTGGACGGCCGTTCTGAATTAGATCCGGAGAAGGTCATGGCATCCAAGTGTGAAGTGTGCGGCAAGGGCCCGTCGTGGGGCATGACCGTGTCGCACTCGCACCGGCGCACCAAGCGGCGCTGGAACCCGAACATCCAGCGTGTCCGCACGCTCGTCAACGGTGCCACCAAGCGTCGCGACGTGTGCACCAGCTGCATCAAGGCCGGCAAGGTCGTCAAGGCCGGCTGATTCCGGCCGGATCGCACGCTGGCGTCGTTCCCGCAGCACTCATTGCCGACCAGGCAACGTCGTGCTGCGGCGCCTCGCCAGCGCACGATCCGACTCGGAATCAGACCCAACCGCTTCTCCGCTTCTGAACTGATCCGCTACCGTCACCGACCATGCAGGGTGTCATCAAGGCCTACGAGCCCCAGACCGGGATCGGCGTCGTGATGTGCGACACCGACCTGGCCGACTACGACCTCGCCGGCGACGCGCTCGCGGGTTCGATCTTCCGCATGCTGCGCCCTGGTCAGCGCGTGATCTTCCAGCTCGACGAAGCCGGGCGCGCCACCAAGCTGCGCATCGGCAGCGAGATCGACATGGGCACCCCGGGCTACGCGTAACCCTGCCCTCAGCGCACGACCCCCGCGCCGCCCGGCCTGCCGGAGCGACCGGGGGTCCTTCTGTTTTTCCGCTACATACTCTCTGATCATCTCATCCACCGATGGGTGTGCATCGGAACAAACTGTTCATGGTGAATCGATCCAGTGGATGACTCGTGTTCACCGATACGTCAGACTGGCCATAGCTCTGACAACGACAACGGTGTCAACGAGAGGGGTCTCCACATGAGCGCAACCACCACCCACGCCCGGCTCCAGCAATGGGTCGCCGACTGGGCGGCGATCTTGCAGCCCGCCGATATCTATTGGTGCGACGGCTCGGCCGAGGAATACGACCGGCTGGCGCAGGAACTCGTCGACTCCGGCACGTTCACCAAGCTCGACGAGGCCAAGCGCCCGAACAGCTACTGGGCCCACTCCGACCCCGGCGACGTCGCCCGCGTCGAGGACCGTACGTTCATCTGCTCGGCCACCGCCGACGAGGCCGGCCCGAACAACAACTGGCGCGAGCCGGCCGAGATGCGCGCCGAACTGACCGCGCTGTACACGGGCGCGATGGCCGGGCGCACGCTCTACGTGGTGCCGTTCTCGATGGGCCCGCTCGGCAGCCCGATCGCCCACATCGGCGTGCAGCTCACCGACTCGGCCTACGTCGCCGTATCGCAGCGGATCATGACCCGTATGGGCCAGGGCGCGCTCGACGTGCTCGGCACCGACGGCGAGTTCGTGCCGTGCGTGCACTCGGTCGGCGCCCCGCTGGCGCCCGGCCAAGCCGACGTGGCGTGGCCGTGCAACCCCGACAACAAGTACATCGTCCACTTCCCCGAGACCCGCGAAATCATGTCGTACGGGTCGGGCTACGGCGGCAACGCGCTGCTCGGCAAGAAGTGCTTCGCCCTGCGAATCGCCTCGGTGATGGCCCGCGACGACGGCTGGTTGGCCGAGCACATGCTGATCCTCAAGCTCACCAACCCGGCCGGCGAGAGCAAGTACATCGCCGCCGCGTTCCCCTCGGCGTGTGGCAAGACCAACCTGGCCATGCTGGTGCCCACCGTGCCGGGCTGGACGGCCGAGACGATCGGCGACGACATCTGCTGGATGAAGTTCGGCGACGACGGGCGCCTGTACGCGATCAATCCCGAGGCCGGTTTCTTCGGCGTCGCCCCGGGCACCGGCGTCGACACGAACCCGAACGCGGTCGCCACGCTGCACGCCAACTGCATCTACACGAACACCGCCCTGACCCCCGACGGTGACGTGTGGTGGGAAGGCCTCACGCCCGACGCGCCGGCCGCGGCCACCGACTGGAAGGGCAACCCGTGGACACCCGCCAGCGACGGGCCGGCAGCGCACCCGAACGCCCGCTTCACCGCCCCGGCCGGGCAGTGCCCGTCGATCGCCCCCGAGTGGGAAGACCCGGCCGGTGTGCCCATCTCGGCGATCCTGTTCGGCGGCCGCCGGCGCACCACCGTGCCGCTGGTGACCGAGGCGTTCGACTGGGAGCACGGTGTGTTCCTCGGGTCGATCATGGCGTCGGAAACCACCGCCGCCCAGCAGGGCGAGGTGGGCAAGCTGCGCTTCGACCCGATGGCGATGCTGCCGTTCTGCGGTTACAACTACGCCGACTACTTCGCCCACTGGCTGTCGATCGGCAAGTCCACCGACGCCGACAACCTGCCCAAGATCTTCTTCGTCAACTGGTTCCGTCGCGACGACGAGGGGCGCTTCCTGTGGCCCGGTTACGGCGAGAACAGCCGCGTGCTGAAGTGGGTGTTCGAGCGCACCGACGGTGACGCCGACGCGGTCGACACCCCGATCGGCCAGCTGCCCACGCTCGACGCGCTCGATCTCGACGGGCTCGACATCACCGCCGACGACGTGCAGACACTGCTGGCGGTCGACGCCGAGGGTTGGAAGTCGGCGATCCCCCAGATCCGCGAGCACTACGCGGCGTTCGGCGACAAGCTCCCCGCCAGCCTCCAAATCGCCGTCGACACCCTCGAATCCCGCCTCAAGTAGGCCTGGCTTCGTAACGCTTTGCGTTCAAGCGCCACGCAGGCTGGGCGTCACTGGCGGTGTACTCAGGGGGACAGCGAGTAGGCGGCTCGCCCGGTGGTCGAGTGCCGGCGCAGCCGGTGTATCGAGACCATTGGCGCGCGCACCACGTCTCGATACAACGAAGTGGCGGCTACGCCGCGGGTGCGCCACTCGACGACCGTCACCACCTACCCGCTGAGCCCCCGAAGGGCGAGCGTCGACCCAACCGCCGTGGGCCCGGAGCGTGCCACCACTCGGCTGTCGCGTCTCAGGTCAGGCGTGTTCGTACGTAGCGGGCGAGGCGGCGCGTTGCCAGCGTGTCGACCAGACGCGTCGCCACCGGGCCGGCCACCGCGAGCACGAGCACGTACGCGGTCGCCAGCGCGCCCAACCCGGCGCCGTCGGCCACGCCCACCGCGAGCGCGGCGATCACGATCGAGAACTCGCCACGGGCGACCAACGCGGTTCCCACTCGCAGGCGCCCTCCCCTGCCCACGCCGTCGCGCCGCGCCGCGTACCAGCCGGTGCCGATCTTGGTCAGCATCGTCACGCCCGCGAGGATCAGCGCCGGGAGCGCTGCGCCGGCCAGCGCGGCCGGGTCGACGCGCAGCGAGAAGAACAGGAAGAACGTCGCCGCGAAGAGGTCCCGCAGCGGCGCGATCAACCGCGCCGCGCGCTCGCCGACCGAACCCGACAGTGCGAGGCCCACGAGGAACGCGCCGATCGCACCCGACACACCGACCCACTCGGCAAGCCCGGCCACCAGCAACGTCAGCCCGAACACCGCCAGCAGGAGCGCCTCATCGCTGCCCGCCCCGAGGAGGGCCGCGATGTGGTCGCCCCAGTGCAGCGCCATCGCCGAGACGGCGGTGACGGCAGCGACCGCACCGGCGACACTGAGCAGCATCTCCGACGGCGTGCCGCCCACCACCAGCGCCGCGGCGACGGGAAGGTAGACGGCCATCGCCAGGTCCTCGATGACGAGCAGCCGGAGGATGGTCGAGGTCTCGCGGAAGGCCAACCGGTCGAGATCGCGAAGCACCTTGGCGATGATTCCCGACGACGAAACCCAGGTGATCCCACCGAGCAGGACGGCCGCCTGCCATCCCCAGCCGAGGATCAGCGCAAAGAGGAATCCTGGAACGGCGTTGGCCACCATGTCGACCACCCCGGGCCAGACGCCGGAACGCAAGCCCGAACGCAACTCACTCTGCTCGTACTCCAGCCCGAGCGCGAGCAGCAGCAGGATCACCCCGACCTCGGACGTCAACTCGACGAACCCGTCGCTGACGCGCAGACCGATCAGCCCGCCGTCGCCGAGAGCCAAGCCGGCGATGAGGTACAGCGGGACAGCGGTGATCCGTACCCAGGCGGCGACTCGACCGATCGCAGCCAGCGCGAGTGCGACGACCCCCATCTCCACGAGTTGGTTGGCAACGGCGGGCACGTCGAACGAGGGTAACGAACCGTGCCTGGCACGGTTCGTTACAGAACCAGGTTGCGCAGGCCGAGACCCATCACGAACAGGCTGCCGCAGCCGTACAGCAGGGTCTCTTTGCCCTTCATGAACCCGCTGTTGCGGTAGCTGTACATGATGCCCACGGCGACGATCGCCGAGAAGCCGTACAAGGCGTGCATGTCGCCCAGCACCTCGCCGTCCTCGCGCGAGTCGAGCGCCCCGGTGAGCGCCTGGGTGAACGTGGTGAGTTGGGCGACCACGACGAACACCCACATCGCCCGGCCACCCGCCCGCGGCCAGCGGTAGGCGGCGAGGCACCACGCCCCGGCGAGCGCGTTGGCGACGATCAACACCCACGCGTTGACGACGTGCAGGTCGCGCATGTCAACCGCCGCAGCGGTAGCCACCGAACAGCACCGTGACGAAGTCGTCCTCGCCGATGCCGCTGAGCCAGCCCATGAAGCTGTCGTCGCCGACGTAGAAGTAGTCGGGCAGTTCGACGTCGGGGTCGCCCTCGATCAGGGTCGCGTCGGGGAACTCGCCGAACACGTCGACCACCCGCGCGCCGATCGTCACCCCTCCGGCGGTGCGTAGCCCAACCGGCTCGTCACCGATCGTGCCCAGCCGTCCGTACTCCCAGCCGAGGAAGTGGCGCCGCCCGGTGGTGATATCGGAGGCGTCGCTGAACAGCAGCGACAGCACCCCCCAGTCGACCCGGCGCACCTCGTTCCCCGGGCAGCCGAACCGGTCGGGGTCGGTCCACCCCGAGTCGCTCGTGTTGCTGCCGAGAATCGAGCTGATGTAGCTGATGACCGCATCGGGGTCGGTGCCGAACAGTGCCGACCCGACCCCCTCGCGCGACAGCACCAGTTCCTGCACCGACAACGGCTCGCTGCTCGGCGGGCCCGTGTCGACCGCGGTGTCGGCGACGGTGGTGGGTGGGGTGGTCGTGACGGCGACCGGAGGTGTGGTGATCAGCGGCTCGGTGGGCGGGGGTGTGGGCTCGGGATACAGCGGGTCGCCGCCGTCGGTGCCCGGCACCAACGCGGTCGGCGGGGGTGGTGCCGTCGTTGGGGCGGAGGTCGCCGCCACCGTGGTGGGCGCGGTGCTGTCCGGGGTGGACGGCGTCGCACCGTCGCTGCCGCCGCACGCCACGAGCGCACTCGCCGCGACCAGCGCGGCAACAACCTGGCGAGCGCGACCCATCGCGCCATTGTGGCCCACGGTCATGCCTGAGTGGCGGCTCCCCCAGCGATCAGTTCGTCGACACGGTCGGCCGGCACACCCCAGTCGGCGAGCACCGCCCGCGTGTGCTCGCCCGGCAACGCCGGTTCCTGACCGAGCGTGGGCGTGGTGCGGCTGAAGCGCGGGGCCGGCGCCGGCTGGCGCACCCCACCGACCTCGGTGAACGTGCCCCGGGCCACGTTGTGCGGGTGCGCGAACGCCTCGTCCATGCGCAGCACAGGGGCGAAGCACACGTCGCTGTGTTCCATCAGCTCGCACCACTCGGCGCGGGTCTTCGTGCGGAACACGTCGGCGAGGCGCAGCTTCAGCGCCGGCCACTGCGCCTGGTCGAACTGGCGGGCGAACTGTTCGTCGCCGGCCAGCCCGGTGAGCCGCATCAGCTCGGCGTAGAACTGCGGCTCGATCGACCCGATCGACACGTGCTCGCCGTCGGCGCACTCGTACACGTCGTAGAAGTGGGCGCCGGTATCGAGCGTGTTGACGCCGCGTTGGCTGGCATCGTGGATGCCCATCGACGAGAACGCCCAGAACATGGTCATCAGCGTGGCCGTGCCGTCGACCATCGCCGCGTCGACCACCTGGCCGCGCCCGCTGCGCTGCGCTTCGAGCAGCGCACACACCACGCCGAAGGCGAGGAACATGCCGCCCCCGCCGAAGTCGCCGACCAGGTTGAGCGGTGGCGTGGGCCGCTCGCCGGCCCGGCCGATGTGGGCGAGTGCCCCGGCGAGCGCGATGTAGTTGATGTCGTGCCCAGCGGCCAGGGCGTACGGCCCGTCCTGGCCCCAGCCGGTCATCCGCCCGAACACGATCTTGGGGTTGCGCTCCAGGCACACCTCGGGCCCCAGCCCGAGCCGCTCCATCACGCCCGGCCGGAACCCCTCGATGATCGCGTCGGCCTGCTCGACCAGGTCGAGCACGGTGGCGACGCCGTCGGGGTGTTTGAGGTCGAGCGCCACGTTGCGGCGCCCGCGCTGGAGCACGTCACGGTTGCCGTCCCTTGCAACCCCAGGTGCGGCCTGCTTCGGGGGCCGGTCGACACGGATGACCTCGGCCCCCATGTCGGCCAGCATCATCGCTGCGAACGGGCCAGGCCCGATGCCGGCGATTTCGATGATGCGGTATCCGGCCAGTGGCCCTGTTCCAGTCGTCACCCGCCGAGCATGGCATGACGAATTGTGCGCCACACAACTCGCCGTCGGGCCCAGCCTCGATCCACCGATTCACAGCGGATGCTCGCAGGCGTTGCCCCAGCCCGCGACGGTTGCGTCGGCGTCGGCCCTGATACACCGCCGGTGACGCCCAGCCTGCGTGGCGCTTGAACGCAAAGCGATCCGGGCTCAGGTGTCGAGCAGTTTGGCTTTCTGGCGGTCGAACTCGTCCTGGCTGAGGGTGCCGCGTTCGAGCATGCCTTCGAGTTTCTCGAGTTGGCTGGCGACGTCGTTGCCGCTGGTGAGGCCCTCGAAGTTGCGCCGACCGTTGCTCTCCATCTGCGCATGCAGCAACTTCTGGACGCGCTCGGGGTGCTTGATGTCGGTGAACCGCTGCTGGCCCTCGGCACCGGCCGACTCGATCATCAGGTCGCCCGCCCCGAGGATGCGCTCGAACACCGACTGGTTGAAGATCACGTTGTTGACACGTTCGACCGGAATCTCGATACCCCGCTTGGCAAGCACCCCCGAGCGGTAGATCAGCCGGTCGCTGGTGATGACGAAGTTGGTGGTGGTCCACTTGGCGTAGCGCCCGGCCAGCCAGAACGCCGTCACCACCACGAGCACCAGGGCAGCCCAGCGCCACACCGTCTGCAGATCGTCGTTGACGTCGACCACCAGGCTGGCGATGCCGAACGCGACCGCCGCGAGCAGCGTGGTGACCGGCTCGGCGAAGTACCACCAGTGCGGGTGGAGGTCGAGCGCCACGGTTTCGTACTCGTTGAGCAACTTCTTGGGATACCCCATGGAAACGAACAGTACTTTGGGACGGTGACCTCGGACGCGCTCGACGACGATCGACTGATCGCCGACCTCGACGCCGACCAGCACCGCGCCGTCACCACCGAGTCGCGATTGGTCGCCGTGATCGCCGGTGCCGGGTCGGGCAAGACCCGTGTACTCACCCGCCGGGTCGCCTGGCGTGTCGCCAACGGCACCGCCGACGCCGCCCACACGCTGGTGCTCACGTTCACTCGCGAGGCCACCGGCGAACTGCGCCGACGGCTGCCCCGGCTCGGGCTGTCGGCGCGCGTGCCGTCGGGCACGTTCCACTCGGTCGCCCTCCAGTTGCTCCGCCAGCGCTGGGCCGACCTCGACCGGCGAGCGCCCGAACTGGTGCCCGACCGCTCCCGGCTGCTCGCCCAACTGGCCGGCGCCAGTATGGGGCGGCGGGCGCTCGACGACGGTCTGCTCGCCGATGTCGACTGGGCGACCACGCGCGGCCTCGATGCCACCGCCTTCAGCCGGGCCGTGAGCCGCGGCGACTACCGCCCGACCAACGACACCACCCGCGTCGCGGCGATGCTCGACGCCTACGCCACCGCCAAGCGCGAACGACGCCAGATCGACCTCGACGACGTGCTCGCGTTGGCGGCGGCCGAGATCGCCGGCGACCCGGCCTACCGGGCGGCGATCCAGTGGCGGTACCGGCACGTCCTCGTCGACGAGGCCCAGGACCTCAACCCGCTCCAGCATCGCCTGGTTGCCGCGCTGGCCGAGCCCGGCGACCTGTTCCTCGTCGGCGACCCGGCCCAGGCGATCTACGGCTTCAACGGGGCCGACCCGGGCCTGCTCTTGAACGTCGAGACGCACTTCCCCGGCATCGAGGTGATCCGGCTACCGGCGAACCATCGCAGCACGCCCCAGGTGGTCGACGCCGGCGCCCACGTTCTGGCGGGCGGCGCCGAGCTGGGCGACCTCGCCGCGGCGCTGACGACGACGCGACCCGATGGCGCGCTCGTGCACATCGTCGCCGCCGACGACGAAGTGGCCGAGGCTCAGCTGGTCACGAATCAGTTGGCGGTGGCCGACCCGGGGCTGATCCGTTCGGGGGGTGTCGCCGTGCTCGCCCGCACGCACGCCACACTGGCGCCGGTCGCCGAGGCGCTGCGTGCCGGTGGTGTGGCCGTACGGCACGCGGCCGACGGCCCGGACTCGCCACTCACCCCGCTGCTCCGCCAGGCCTACCGGTTGCGTACCGCGGCCGAGTTGCGCGACTGGGGGCACGCCCAGCTCGAACTCGCTGCCGAGGAATCGGGGCCTGACTCGCCGCCGGCGATCGTGGGCCGGGCGGCGCTCGACTTCGTGCTGGAACAACCGGCGGGTGACGGGGCTGCGCTGCGCACGTGGGTCGATACCACCGACCCGTTCGGGGCCGAGACGTCGGGGGTCGAGCTGCTCACGTTCCACGCTGCCAAGGGTCGTGAGTGGCACACGGTCGTGGTCGTCGGCTGTGAGACGAGCCTGGTGCCGCACCGCTCGGCCCGCACCCAGCTCGCCCGCGCCGAGGAGGCCCGGCTGCTGTACGTGGCGATCACGCGGGCCACCGACGACCTGACCGTCACGTGGGCCGGGCGGCGCAACGGCTACCAGCGCAAGCGGTCGCCGTTCCTCGACGGGTTCACGAGCACCACGCCCCCGGCCGTTCCTCCACCGCCGGAACTGCGGCGGGCGCGATCGGACGACGACGTGTTGATGCAGCACCTCCGCGGCTGGCGGGCATCGGTGGCGCGCGGTGCCGACCTGTTGCCCGAGGTCGTGTGCAGCGACCGCACGCTGATGATGATCGCCCGCACGCGGCCGACGTCCCCCGAGCAGCTCGACGCGGCCACCGGCCTCGGTGGCATCACCTCACGACGCCTGTGGCCGACCCTACGCGAGGTCCTATCGACCACCGACTGAGGCACCTGCGACCGTTCTCCGACGTTGCCGACATTCTCGATGCATCATGCGCGAGCGAACCACTGATTCCGAGTCAGATCGTTCGAGCGCAAGGCGCGGGAGCCCGAGTTGGCTTCGGCCAACGAGCGGCGACCGCAACGCAGCGATCGGGCGATCTGGCCGGAATCAGGGAGATCAAAGAAGGTCGACGATGACGGGGGCGTGGTCGCTGGGGGACTTGCCTTTTCTGGCGTTGCGATCGACGACGGACCATTCCAGCCGGTCGGCCACGGCCGACGTGCCGAGGACCAGGTCGATCCGCAGGCCTCGGCCCTGGTGAAAGTCGCCGGCGCGGTAGTCCCACCACGAATACACGCGCTCGCTGTCGGGGTGTTGCAGGCGGAACAGGTCGACGAGGCCCCAGTCGATCAGGGCCGCCAGCCGCTGCCGTTCGGGCTCGCTGACGTGGGTGGCGCCGGCGAACTTGCGCGGGTCGTAGACGTCGGCGTCGGTGGGGGCGATGTTGAAGTCGCCGGTGACCACCAGAGCATCACCAGGTGCCGACACCAGGCCGAGATGCTGGTGAAGCCGGTCGAGCCAGCTCAGCTTGTAGTCGTAGTGCGGGTCGGCGAGCGCGCGCCCGTTCGGCACGTAGCAACAGACGACACGCACCTCGCCACAGGTGGCGGTGATGACGCGCGCGTCCGGGTCGGGGTCGATGCCGGGAGCGAAGTTGGCGACCACGTCGGTGAGACCGACCTTGGACAAGATCGCCACCCCGTTCCACTGGCCCTGACCGAAGTGGGCCGACTCGTAGCCGAGCGACTGGAACGCCAACGCCGGGAAGGCGTCGTCGGCGAGCTTGGTCTCCTGGAGGCACACCACGTCGGGTTGCACCTCCACGAGCCATTCCTCGACCCGTTCGAGCCGAGCCCGCAGCGAGTTGACGTTCCAGGTCGCCAGACGCACGACTACTTCTTCTTGGCGGCGGCCTTCTTGGCGGGAGCAGCCTTCTTCGCGGGAGCCGCCTTCTTGGCCGGCGCAGCCTTCTTCGCGGGAGCCGCCTTCTTGGCCGGCGCAGCCTTCTTCGCGGGAGCCGCCTTCTTGGCCGGCGCAGCCTTCTTGGCCGGCGCAGCCTTCTTCGCGGGAGCCGCCTTCTTGGCCGGCGCAGCCTTCTTGGCCGGCGCAGCCTTCTTCGCGGGAGCCGCCTTCTTGGCCGGCGCAGCCTTCTTCGCGGGAGCCGCCTTTTTGGCCGGTGCCGCCTTTTTGGCCGGCGCAGCCTTCTTGGCGGGCGCGGCCTTCTTCGCCGGCGCAGCCTTCTTGGCGGCCGCCTTCTTTGCCTGGGCCATTGTGGTGTCCTGCCTTTCGGTGGGCTGTTCTGGCGCGGCGGTCGCCGCGTCCGTCAGCGCAGAGGTTTGCACCTCTGCGCGCACAACCGGCGGATTTCCGCCGCCGGTGTCGCTCGGGCGGCGACGGCGCCGCCCGCTGCGAGTGGGTTCGTCGGCCACCGGCGTTGCCGGTGGTGCCGCAGCAGACGCCGCGGAAGCGGCGACGTGCGGCCGGGCGACGTCGATCGAGCGCCGCTCGGGTACGAACCCGACGACGACGAAATCGTACGACTCGCCGATCCGCAGCGCCTTACGGGCGCTGGTGGGAGCCGGGTCGTCGATCAACCGCAGCGGCGCGTAGACGAGGACATCGCCCACCCGCGCGTACGCGCCATGCGACGAGTAGTGGTCGACCACGCCCGACACGGTGGTACCCACCGGTGCACGCTCGACGAAGTCGAAGAACGGGCCAAGCTCGTTGACGAAGTTGGTGGTGGGCGCAGGCCCGCCGGAGGCGACGATCTTGGCGGCCCGCTCGCGCAACGCCGGCGGCGACGGCGGCGGTTGGTCGACAGCCGGGGCAGCAACCGGCTTGCCCTCGGTGGCGGCCAGCTCGTCGGCGGTGGCCTTGCGGCGTACTCGTGTGGACGCCTTGTACTTGTCGGCCTGCACGTCGCCGCTGGCCTCGCGCACCGAGCGGCGGCTCTTCGGTCCGCGCACCGGGTTGCGAGCCACGAACACCCAACCGACGTTCGGCACCGGCTTGCCTCCGACCAGGCGACCCGGCTCGAACAGCCACGGGTACTCGCCGTGGAACTCCTGGAACGAGTCGTTCGACAAGATGCCGGCGTTGGCCTTGTGGGCGATGTTGAGCACGAACGCGTCGCCGCGCCCGATCGCCCCGGCGGGGGGCGCGACCACCTCGTTGTTGGCGATCGCGGCGTCGAACTCCTTGACCTCTTTCGGGCTGATGCGATGCCCGAACGTGGCGTCGACCACGACCGTCACGACCACCCCCGGATGGTCCTCGAGAAACGCCAGCACGGCCTCGTTGAGTTGCTTGAGGCTGGGCTCCGAGCGTCCCTCGGTGGCGATGTTGGAGCCGTCGACAACGAAGTGGTCAGGTTGTCGCGGCGTCATGCGTGGGACATCTTAAGGACTTCGTCGGCGTTGGGGTCGGGATCGCGCGCGGTCAACCCGCTCAGAGCCCGGCGAACGTCCGGTCGAGGAGGTCTTCGAGCTCTTGGTCGTGCACGGCCTTGGCGCCGGTGGCCGGGCTGCCCGACGGCACCCGGGCGACCGCGCGCAGGTCGTAGCCGAGTTCCTTGACGCGCCACACGTGGTGCTCGACGAAGCTCCACGCGCCCATGTTCTCGGGTTCCTCCTGGAGCCAGACGAGCTCGCGGGCGTTCGGGTACTGCTCCTGCACGATCTGGAGCATCTGCTGGGTGGGCAGCGGGTAGAGCTGCTCGATACGGATGACCGCCACCGGCGCCTGCCGCGCGTCGCGGGCTGCGATCGCGTCCCACGCCACCTTGCCCGAGCAGAACACGAGCCGCCGCACGGCCGACTTGTCGGCGACGAACGGGTCGTCGAGCACTTCTTCGAACGAGCCGGTGGTGAGCTCGGCGAGCGGCGAGCGGGTCTGCTTCATGCGCAGCCCCGACTTCGGCGTGAACACGACGAGCGGGGTGTGGCGCACCTGGTGCACCTGGCGGCGCAGGAGGTGGAAGAACTGGCGCGCCGTGGTGGCGTTGCACACCTGGATGTTGTCTTCGGCGGCGAGCGTGAGGAAGCGTTCGATGCGCGCCGAGCTGTGCTCGGGGCCCTGCCCCTCGTAGCCGTGCGGCAGCAACATCACCAGCCCGTTGCGCTGGCCCCACTTGTCTTCGGCGGCGACGAGGTACTGGTCGATGATGATCTGGGCGCCGTTGACGAAGTCGCCGAACTGCGCTTCCCAGATGACCAGCGCCTGGTCGTTGGCGTGCGAGTACCCGTACTCGTAGCCGAGCGCGGCGTACTCGGACAGCAGCGAGTCGTACACCCAGAACTTGGCGCGGGCGTCGGGCAGCTCGTTGAGTGGAATCCACGGCTTGCCGGTCTCGTAGTCGATCAGGACCGCGTGACGTTGGCTGAACGTACCCTCGCGTGAGTCCTCGCCGGCGAGCCGAACGGGGTGCCCTTCGAGTACCAGCGAACCGATCGCGAGCGCCTCGGCGGTGGCCCAGTCGACGTCGCCGTCGGCAGCCAGCTGCTTGGTGCGTCCCTCGAACTGGCGTGCCAGCTTGGGGTGCGGTGTGAAGCCCTCGGGGTACGCGGTGAGCCGTTCGAAGATGCCTTCCAGCACGGTCTGGTTGACACCGGTGGCGATGTGCGGCAGCACGCCGAGCGGCTTGGGCGGGGGCGGCACGCGCGGCGTGCTGGTGGCCCGGGCGCGGGTGGCGTCGAGCGCGGTCTGCATCTTGGCGTGGAAGTCGTCGAGCGCCTGCTCGGCTTCCTCGGCGGTGATGTCGCCGCGCCGCACGAGCGTGTCGACGTACACGGTGCGCACGCTCGGGCGGGCGGCGATCGCCTTGTACATCAGCGGCTGGCTGTAGCTCGGGTCGAGTCCTTCGTTGTGGCCGTAGCGGCGGTAGCACACCATGTCGATGACGACGTCCTGGTGGAACTTCTGGCGGTATTCCCAGGCCAGCTGGGCGACGCGCACGCACGCTTCGGGGTCGTCGCCGTTGACGTGGAAGATCGGTGCCTGCACCGTCTTGGCGACGTCGGAGCAGTACTGCGACGAGCGGCTCCACTCGGGTGCGGTGGTGAAGCCGATCTGGTTGTTGATGATGAGGTGGATCGTGCCGCCCACCCGGTAGCCGGCGATGTCGCTCATTGCCAGCGTTTCGGCCACCACGCCTTGGCCGGCGAACGCGGCGTCGCCGTGGATGAGGATGGGCAGCACCGAGAACGCGCCGGCCGGCTCGATTTGGTCCTGCTGGGCGCGGGCGATGCCCACCACGATCGGGTCGACGGTTTCGAGGTGGCTCGGGTTGGCGGCCAGTTCGAGCGGGATGGTGGCACCGGACGGGCTGGTGTACTTGCCGGTGGCGCCGAGGTGGTACTTGACGTCCCCCGAGCCCTGCACGGTGGTGGGGTCGACGTGGCCTTCGAACTCGCCGAGGATCGCCTCGTAGCTCTTGCCCATGATGTTCGACAGCACGTTGAGGCGGCCCCGGTGAGCCATGCCGATGACCGAGCCGTGCAGGCCCTCGTCGGCTGCCCCCGACAAGATCGTGTCGAGGATGGGAATCGCCGACTCGGCGCCCTCGATGCCGAACCGCTTGGTGCCGGCGTACTTCGTGGCGAGGAACTTCTCGAACGCCTCGGCCGCGTTCAGGCGTTCCAGCAGGCGCCGCTTCTGCTCGATGCCGAGCGCCGGTGGCTTGACCTCGACGTGGCTCTGGATCCACTGCTGCTCGTCGGTGTTCTGGATGTGCATGTACTCGACGCCGATCGTGCGGCAGTAGGCGTCGCGCAGCACGCCGAGCAGGTTGCCGAGCTTGAGCTTGTCGACGCCACCGACGCCGTCGGTGAGGAACTCGCGGTCGAGGTCCCAGATGGTGAGCCCGTAGGTGGCCGGGTCGAGCTCGACCGGTGTCTCGGGCTGGCGCCAGCGCAGTGGGTCGAGGTCGGCGATCAGGTGCCCGCGCACGCGGTGCACGCGAATCAGCTTGGCGACGGCCATCTGCTTGGCCAGCATCGCCTCGTCCTTGTCGAGCGGGTTCGTGTCGGGCCGCCACTTGACGGCCTCGTACGGCACGCCGAGGCTGCGGAACACGTCGTCGTAGAACCCGTGCTCGCCCATCAGTAGTTCGTGCACACGCTTCAGGAACAGCCCCGACTCGGCACCCTGGATGATGCGGTGGTCGTACGTGCTGGTGATGGTGACGACCTTGGAGATGCCGAACGACGACAGGTTGCGCGGGTCGGCGCCCTCGAACTCGGCCGGGTAGCCGATCGTGCCGACGCCGACGATGACGCCCTGGTTCGGCATCAGGCGCGGCACCGACTGGACGGTGCCGATCGTGCCCGGGTTGGTGAGCGACACGTTGGCCCCGGCGTAGTCGTCGAGCGTCAGCGAGTTGCTGCGGACCTTGCGGATCAGCGCCTCGTACTCGGCGTAGAAGCCGGCGAAGTCGAGCGTGTCGGCCTGCTTCAGCACGGGCACGACGAGCGTGCGCGTGCCGTCGCCCTTGTCGACGTCGGCGGCGAGGCCCATGTTGACGTGCTCGTTGCGTACCAGCCGGGGCTTGCCGTCGGCTCCAACCACGAAGCTGTTCTTCATGTTCGGCACCGTGTCGGCGATCGCCCGCACCACGGCGAAGCCGATCAGGTGGGTGAAGCTGATCTTGCCGGCGCCGGTGCGCTCGCGGTAGCCGTTGACGACCTTGCGGTTGACCTCGAGCAGCTTGGCGGGCACGTTGCGGAAGCTGGTGGCGGTGGGGACGTCGAGGCTGGCCGCCATGTTCTTGACGATCGCCGCCCCGACCCCCTTGATCAATTCCCCCGGCTCGTGCTTCGGCGGCGCGGTGGTGGGCTCGACAGGCTGAGCCACCTTGGTCCCGGTGGTTTCGACAGGCTCAACCACCTTGGTGGTCCCGGTGGTTGAGCCGGTCGTTTCCAGCTCCGGCTGCGGTGCGACCGGCTGTGTCTCCCGCGGTTCGACGATCGTCACCCCGGCGCCGGACCGACCGTTCGCCAGCGAAGGGGTTACCGCCGGTTCGCCGTGGGCGGCGAACAGATCGCGCCATTCGTCGCCGACCGATGAGGGGTCGTCGCGGAACTGCTCGTACATCTCCTCGACGAGCCACGAGTTGGCCCCGAACGGGGAGCCTTCGAGATCCTGTGCCACGTCAACAAAGGGTACTGTGACGATGACGTTACGCACGGCTTCCGTACCTGGCCCTCGGGTGGTGGCGGCACCCCTCTTGCCAACCTGCCGGCGAAGCCGCCTACCAGCACGCCGCGCTCGTCGCTCCAAGCCGATTTCCCGGGCACGCCGCGGGCCGATCTGCCAGGATGGCCCGATGAACGCATCTGCTCTCCGCCGCCGCCGTGCCTGGCGCCCGGCCCGCGTCGCTGCCATCGGCGCGGCCGCGTTGCTCACGCTCACCGGGTGCCTCCAGGCCGACCTGGGCGTGACCTTGAACGACGACGAATCCGGCGAGTTCCGGGTCCGCACCCTCATCAACCGCGAACAGGTGCTCCAGATGCAGCAGATGTTCGGGGGGATGTTCAGCGACTTCGGTGAGGACTTCGGCGAGTTCGACGACCTCGACGACTTCGGCATGACCACCGAGGCACCGATCGACCCATGTGTCGAGATGTTGAACGACATGGACGGCGACGAGCTGCCGGCCGGAGCGGTCGTCGAGCCGATCAACGACGGCGACTGGTGCGGCGCCAGCGTCGTCATCCCGTTCGCCAACCTGGCCGAGTTCGCCGACCTGGCAGCTGACTTCGCCGACGAGTCCGACGACGACATGAGCAACCTCGGCGCCCCCGCGATCGTGAAGACCGCAGACGGCTACCGGTTCGAGGTCACCGGCTTGTCGATGAGTGACGACAGCATGGGCCTCGGCGACGAAGGTATGGAGGGCATGGATGGGTTCGGCGCGTTGTTCGAAGGCATGTTCGACGACATGCGGATCTCGTACGACGTGCGCCTGCCCGGCAACCCGCTCGACCACAACGCCGACGCGGTCGACGGCAACCGGTTCCAGTGGACGCTGCAATGGGGCGACTCGCGTACCGAGTTGTTCGCCGAGACCGGTTCCGGTCAGCCTGACGGCAGCGCCGACACCGGCGAGATCACCGAGCCCGGCGACGCCGGCTCCAGCGACGACGGTTCGGGCGACGCCGGCTCCAGCGACGACGGTTCGGGCGACGACGGTTCGGGCGACTCGGACTCCGGTACCGCCGATGGCGCCGCGGGCGGGGGCTCGGGGTCGCCGACCGCGCCCACCGGCGACAGCGACGACGACGGTTCGTCGCTGCTGTGGCTGTGGATCGTGCTGGCGGTGGCCGTGGTCGGCGGCGTGGTCGGCTTCCTGCTCGTCAAGAAGAACAAGTCCGGCAGCGGCCAGCCACCCGCCCCGGGCACCCCGCTGCCGCCCCCCGGCCAGCCCAGCCCCGGCTGGCAGCCCCCCGCCGAAGGCTGAGGGCCGCCAGGGCGGTCGCTCAGTCGCCCGGGAGGCGCAAATGGTCTCCCCGGTGCTCGGCCAACCCGTCGGCGATGAGCGCGTCGACCAGGCGGGCGGCAGTCGTTTCGTCGCGCGACATCACCGTCGCCGCGTCGGCATGGGCCACCGGGCCGGCGGCGAGCGCACGAAGCAGACACCCGCGGGCCTCGCGGTCACTGCCGGCGAAGCGGGCCTGACGGCCCGACACCCCGGCCGAGCCGACGGCCGGGTCGGGCTGGTCGGCGTTGCCGCGCCACACGCACTCCCCCACCAGCGGGCACTCGCCGCACATCGGTGCGGGCCGGCAGATCAGCGCGCCGAGGTCCATCAGGCACTGGTTCCAGGCCCACGCCTGCCCGGGTGGTACGCCTGCGTCGGCGATCGCCTGCACCTCGCGGGCGGTCAGCCGGCGGCCGACCATCCGGGCGTAGACACGGGCGATGTTCGTGTCGACCACCGCCGCATCGGCTTCGTAGGCGAACACCAGCACGGCCCGAGCGGTGTACGGGCCGACACCGGGCAAGGCCAGCAACCCGTCGAGGTCGTCGGGAAACCGGCCGGCGGCGGCCACCGCGGCAGCGGCCGCGTGCAGGTTGCGTGCCCGGCGCGGGTAGCCCAGGCCTTGCCACTCGCGCAACACGTCGGCAAGCGGCGCGGCCGCGCACGCTGCCGGTGTGGGGAAGCGGGCCAGGAATCGTGGCCACCGGTCGAGCACGCGGGCAACCTGAGTTTGTTGCAGCATCACTTCGCTGACGAGCACTTCGTACGGGTCGCGGGTGTGCCGCCACGGCAGGTCGCGCAGCCGCGGCACGCCCCACGCGAGCAGGTCGCTCACGACCGCCCGGTCACTCGTCGCGACTCGGACGCCGGATCAGCTGACCGGTGTCGTCGCGCGTCGGGAACTGGAGGTCGAAGTCGAACGTGCTCTCGCGTTTGAGCGACTCTTCCTCGGCCAACTCGTGCAGCGGTTTGAGGCCGTCGCGGCGAACGATCGACCACGGCCCGACCCGCAGCGACAGGTACAGCAAACCGCCCAGGATGGTCGGGAAGAACAGTTGGGCGAAGCGATACGACGCCACCCCCAGCGCCGCCCGCCGCGCCGACGCTCCAAACCCAGCGAGCATCGAGACGTACCCGGCGTCGACGTAGCCGAGGCCACCGGGGGTGATCGGAACGGCCGCCAACACGTTGGCGATGCCGAACGCGATCAGCAGCGCGTCGACGTCCATCGTGATGTTGAACGCCCGCAGGAACACCCACAGCGAGGCCGCGTTGAACAGCCACCCGAGCGTCGACCAGATCACCACCCGCGCCAGCAACTGGCGGTCACTGAGCAACTGCTCGAGGCGCTCGGCCACCCGGTGCAGCGCCCGGGCGGCGCGGTCGTCGTCGAGCCGGAACTTGCGGGCGATCCAGCGCACCGCCCGCTCGGCCCGGCCCTGACCCTCCATCAGCCCGAACACGAGCACCCCGGCGATGGTCATGACGATGACCCCGGCGAGCGCGGCCGTGCCGTAGAACGCGTTCACCCCGCGGATGGGGATCGAGATCAACAGCGTGGCCCACAAGATCAGGTTGAGCACCACCGCCGAGCCGACCCCGGCGATCGCCAGGGCGAACCCGGCGTCGGCGCCCGGCACGCCCGACATGGTGAGCAGCCGGTAGCCGAGGGCCGAGCTGGCCGCGCTGCCGCCAGGCACGATGCTCGACAGCGCCCGTGTACTCATCTGGATGCGGAACAGGCGCGTCGACGACACCTGCTCGGCCGCCTCGCCGATCGCCGACCGGGTCAGCGGCACGTACGTCCACAACGCCATCATCTGCAAGCCCAGCCCGGCGACGAGCAGCACCGGCTGCACGCGCTGGATCTCGTGCAAGGCCTGCTCGAAGTCGGGAATCAGGGGGACGACGAAGTAGTAGACGACGAACGCGACAATCAGCAGCTTGATGGTGAAGCGGAACGGGCGCCGTTGCCGCCCGGGCTCGCGCGCCGCGGACGGGCGTTCGCCGGTGTCGACCGGGACGGGAGGGGTTGGGTCGGTCATCTTCGGATGGGCGGCCGGCGCCCGCCGCCGACGACGTGCGGCCTGGGCCGACCGGGCAAGCCTATGCGGACGCGTCCGGTACGACCGCCACGGCATCGACCACCCGGTACAGCAGGCGCACCAGATGGTGACGCTGGTCGGCCGCGGTCTTGCCGAGATGCACCAGCGTCAACTGCCGGTCGGGGACCACCGCCACGTACTGCCCCTCGTATCCCTGGGCGACGACGCACCCTGGATACTCGGGCCACATCCACCAATGGCGGCCGTAGTCGACGCCGTTTGGCAACAGCCCGTCACCCGCGTCGTGGGCCGCGAACGTGCGGGCATGATCGGCCCAGCCCGGCGGCAGGACGCCGGTGCCGTCGGGCAGTACGCCGTCGTTGCGGTACAGCTCGCCGAACTTGGCGAAGTCGCGGGCGGTGGCGTACACGTACGACGAACCCACCCATGTACCCGCGTCGTCGAACTTGGGGGCCGCGGTAGTCATGCCGAGCGGCCCGAACAGACGGCCGTGGAGGAACTCTTCCATCGCCGCCCGCCGGCCGGCCGGGGTGCCACCGGGGCCACCGTTGACGACATCGCCCACGATCCGGCAGACGATGTTGGTGGTGCCCGACGAGTAGTTCCACACGGTGCCCGGGGCGTGGTCGAACGGAAGCCCCGCGGCGTAGGCGGCCATGTCGGCGCTGGCCGCCCCGTACAACATTTCGAGGCAGTCCGACACCTCGCCGTCGACGTAGTCCTCGACGAACCGCAACCCGGGCCGCATTTCGAGCAGGTCGATCAGGCGGATCGCGGCCTTCGGTGTGCCCGCCCATTCGGGAACGGGGGCTGGCGCGGCGGGGTCGAGCCGGCCGTCGGCGACCAGCAGGCCGACCGCTGCATGCACCATCGACTTGGCCGTGCTCCACGAGATCAACGTCGTGTCGGTGCCGACGTCGAGCGCATCCTGGAACGCGTTCGCCGGCTGCCGGCCGTAGCGCTCGGCGACGACCTCGCCACCGACGAGCACGAGCAACGCCAACGAGATCCCCTGCTCGCCGGGCCGGGCGAACACCGCGTCGACCGCGTCCTGCAACTCACTCCCCATCCCGCGACGGTAGCCCCTCTTCAGGTGGTTGAGCCTGTCGAAACCACCGGTAGCCGGTGACGCCGGTGGTTTCGACAGGCTCAACCACCTTGGGGCCGCTTCGGACAACGCGTTGTGTGCCAGAGTGCGGGGGTGGACACGTTGGGGGACGTGGCGGCGCGGGCGGGGGCCCGGGCTGCCGAGATCGAAGCGATGCGACGGCTGCCGCCCGACCTGGTCGCCGCGCTCGCCGCCACCGGAGTTTTCAAGCTGTGGGTACCGGCCGTGTACGGCGGCGCCCAAGCACACCTGCGCGACGGGCTGGCGGCAATCGAACAGGTCGCCTACCACGATGGCTCGACGGGATGGTGCGTGATGATCGCCACCACCACCGGGCTGTGCGCCGGGTTCCTCCCCAGCGAGCACGCGGCCGCGATCTACGGGCCGGCGGCGGCGATCACCGGGGGGTTCGCGATGCCCGCGGGAACCGCCACCCGGGTCACGGCACCCGATGGCCTACGCGTCGACGGGCGCTGGTCGTGGGGCTCGGGCACCGACCACTGCACCGCGATCTGCGGCGGTGTGCGCCTCGACGACGGCACCGGCCCGCCCCGCTTCCCGATCGTGTTCTTCGACCCGGCCGACGTCGAGTTGCTCGACACATGGCACGTCGCCGGGCTCAAGGGCACCGCCTCGGGCGACTACACGGTGCACGGCGCGTTCGTTCCCGAAGGCCGCTGGGTCGAGTTCGCCGTCCAACCCGAGCCGGTGATCGACCACCCCCTCTACCGGGTGTCGTTCCTCGGTGCGCTGGCGGTCGGTGTGGCCGCGGTGGTGGTCGGGCTCGGCCGCCGGGCGATCGACGAGCTGCTCGCGCTCGCCGCCAAGGTGCCCGCCGGAAGCAGCCGCAGCCTGGCCGAGCGGCCGGTGGTGCAGGCTCAGGTTGCCCAGGCCGACGCTGCGGTGCGGAGCGCCCGGGCGTTCCTCGGCGACGCCGCCGACGAGTGCTGGCAGGCGGCCGCCGCCGGTCAGCCGGTCACCCCCGAACTGAGGCGCCTGCTGCGCCTGGCGGCCACCGACGCCGTGGCTCGCTGCGCCGCCGCGGTCGACCTGTGTTACCACGCCGCCGGCGGCTCGGCGATCTTCGAGTCGCATCCGCTCCAGCGCGTGTTCCGCGACACCCACGTCGCCACGCAGCACGGCATGGTCGCCGCGCGCACGCTCGAAACGCTCGGCCGGATGCAGTTCGGCCTCCCCACCGGGACGGGGCAGCTGTGAGTGAATTCACGTGCATCCGGTTCGAGCGCGACGGCGACGTATTGGTCGTCACGATCGACCACCCCACGAGCGCGCTCAACGCGGTCGACGCGGCGCTGCACCACGACCTCACCCAGCTGTTCCCGCGCCTCCAGGCCGAACACGACGCCCGGGCGGTGCTGCTGACGGGGGCCGGCGCGGCGTTCTCGGCGGGCGGCGACTTCGCCTGGTTCCCGCAGCTCACGTCCGACCGCACCGCCCTGGAACGCCTGCGCATCGACGCCCGCAACATGATCTACGACCTGCTCGACGTGCACCTGCCGATCGTGTGCGCGCTGAACGGGCACGCGATGGGCCTCGGGGCATCGGTGGCGTTGCTGTGCGACGTGATCTTCATGGCCCGCTCGGCCACGCTCGGCGACCCGCACGTGCGCGTCGGCCTGGTAGCCGGCGACGGCGGCACGCTGATCTGGCCGCTCGCGGTCGGCCCGGCCCGCGCCAAGCAGTACCTGCTCACCGGCGACCCGCTGAGCGCCGACGAGGCCGAGCGGATCGGGCTCGTCAACACGGTGGTCGACGACGCCGAGTTGCACACCGCGGCGCTGGCGTTCGCCCACCGCCTGGCGGCCGGCGCCCCGCTCGCCGTGCAGTACACGAAGGCCGCCGTCAACGCCTCGATCAAGGCCGCCGCCGCGGTGGCGTTCGACCAGGCCGCGGCGCTGGAGATCGCCACGTTCGCCAGCGCCGACCACACCGAGGCGTTGGCAGCGATCGCCGAGCGCCGCCCACCCCGATTCCACGGACGTTGAAAGGGACGCTGAGATGGATCTGTACGAGGCGATGGCGACCCAACGTGCGGTGCGCCGCCTGCAACCCGACCCGATTCCCGACGACGTGCTCGGGCGAGTGCTCCAGGCCGCGACGTGGGCACCCACCGGCGCCAACACGCAGCCGTGGCGAATCGTCGCCGTGCGCGACCAGCAGCTCAAGCAGGGGCTCGCCGACGTCTACCGGCCCGAGTGGGAGCGCTTCGCCGGCGTGTACACCACCCAGATCGACGCCGCCCCACCCGAGTTGCGCCCCCAGCTCGAACGCAATCGGGCCGCCGGCGACCACCTCGCGGCCACCCTCCAGAGCGCCCCCGTGCTGCTGGTGTTCTGCTTCGACCCACGCCAGATGGCCGTCACCGACCGCAAGCTCGACCGGGTCAGCGTGGTGGGTGGCGCGTCGGTGTACCCGGCGGTGCAGAACGTGCTGCTGGCGTGCGTCGCCGAGGGGCTCGGGTGCGTGCTCACCACGCTCCACTGCCTGCGCGAGCCCGAGGTCAAGGAGTTGCTCGACATCCCCGCCGAGTGGGGCACCGCCGCGCTGGTGCCGATCGGCTACCCCGAACGCACCGGCCACGGCCCCACCACCCGCCGCCCCGTCACCGACCTGGTCTCCACCGACCGCTTCGGCACCCAAGGTGGTTGAGCTTGTCGAAACCACCGGGTCTGCGGACTGCGGTGGTAACGACCGGCTCAACCACCTTGAGGCTCAACCACCTTGGGGAAGTTCGGTCCATTTGCTGACGTTGGCGGGGGCGGGGCCGGTGGCGATCGAGATCGCTTCGGTCACGGTCGTCGCCCGCTGGGCTGCGGCGCGGTGAGCGGGCATCAGCAACCCGGCCCCGGTCGCTTCGTCGAAGAACCGGAACAGCGACCCGTAGTAGCCGGCGACATCGAGGAACGCGACCGGCTTGGCGAGCGTGCCGATCTGGTTCCAGGTCAGCACTTCGAGAATCTCGTCGAGCGTGCCATATCCGCCCGGGAGGGCGACGAACCCGTCGGCGTGTTCGGCCATCGCCGCCTTGCGGGCGTGCATCGACGACACCACCACCAATTCCGTCAGCCCAGTGTGGGCGATCTCGTGGGCCACCAGGTGCTCGGGGATGAAACCGATCACCTCGCCCCCAGCCGCCAGCGCGGCATCGGCCAGCGTGCCCATCAACCCGACCCGGCTGCCGCCGTACACCAGCCGATGCCCCGCCGCGGCGATCGCCGTGCCCAGTTCGCCGGCCGCAGCCGCGAACGCCGGGTCGGTTCCCGGGTTGGCGCCGAGGTACACCGTCACCGTCCGCTGTGTCATGGCCCGCAAGTATGGCGAACCCCGAGCGGGTAGCGCCCGGCACTATCCGTTCGCGGAGGGCTCCAACTAACTTCAGGGCATGTCGAGCCCGATCCTCCCTGATCTCGCCGCCGCTGCCGAGGCCGTCAAGCTCGCCCAGGAGGCGATCGACACCGGGTGGACCCGGCTGTTCGAGCTGGGCGGCCCCGACGCGGAGCAGGTCTTCGCCTACGAGCTGGCACACGCCGCGGCAGCGGTCACGATCGCCCGCGGCATGCTCGACTACGGCGCGCGCGGCGACACCGAAGCACGGCTGGCGTGCGCCTTCGTGGCTGACGCGTTCCAAGACTTGGTCGCCAAGCTGATCGGGCGCAAGGCCCTCTGGGGGGTCGACCCGGCCATGCTCGCCCCGGCCCACGACTTCGTGACGCGCTACTACTCCCCCGACTTCGTCGCTTCACTGGCCAAGTCGCCCGGCCCCCGTCACCTCGGTGGCGACATGGAGATGGTGCAGGACACGTTCCGGGCGTTCGCCGCCGACGTGATCGCACCCCACGCCGAACACGTGCACCGCACCAATGGCGACGTGCCCGAGGAGATCATCACCGGGCTGGCCGACCTGGGTGCGTTCGGCCTCAGCGTGCCGGCCGAGTACGGCGGGTTCTCCGAGGGCGGCGACGACGAGTACATCGCGATGGTGGTCGCCACCGAAGAGCTCAGCCGGGCCAGCCTGGGCATCGGCGGCTCGCTGGTGACGCGTCCCGAGATCCTCGCCCGGGCGCTGGTGAAGGGCGGCACCGAGCAGCAGAAGCAGCACTGGCTGCCCAAGCTGGCGTCGGCCGAGGTGATGCCCGCGGTCGCGGTGACCGAGCCCGACTACGGCTCGGACGTCGCCGGGGTGAAGGTCACCGCCACCGCTGCCGCCGGCCCCGACGGGCGCCCCGGTTACGTGATCAACGGCGTCAAGACGTGGTGCACGCTCGCTGCCCGCGCCGACGCGCTGGCGCTCCTGGCGCGTACCGACCCCGACCGGTCGAAAGGTCACAAGGGCCTGTCGCTGTTCGTGGTGCCGAAGGAGCGCGGCGACGGCCACGGGTTCGTGCTCGACAACCCCGACGGTGGCCGCATGGAAGGCCGCCCGATCGACACGATCGGCTACCGCGGCATGCACTCGTACGAAGTCGCGCTCGACAACTGGTGGGTGCCCGACGACCACCTGGTGGGAGGGGCCGACGGGCTGGGGAAGGGCTTCTATCTCCAGATGGCCGGGTTCGAGAACGGGCGCCTGCAAACCGCGGCCCGCGCGCTGGGCGTGATGCAGGCCGCCTACGAGGCGGCGGTCGAGTACGCCGACAACCGCAAGGTGTTCGGCCAGCACGTCGGCGACTACCAGCTCACCCAGGTCAAGCTCGGGCGGATGGCGTTCCTCATCCAGGGCTCACGCCAGTTCGCCTACGAGGTCGGGCGGATGATGGCCCGCGGCGGCGGCTCGATGGAGGCGTCGATGGTGAAGGCGTTCGTGTGCAAGGCCGCCGAGTGGGTCACCCGCGAGGCGATGCAGATCCACGGCGGGTTCGGCTACGCCGAGGAGTACACGGTGAGCCGCCTGTTCGTCGACGCCCGCGTGCTGTCGATCTTCGAGGGCGCCGACGAGACCCTCGCGTTGAAGGTCATCGCCCGCCGCCGCGGCTGATCGACGGTGGTTTCGACAGGCTCAACCACCTGGGGTTGAGCCTGTCGAAACCACGCCTACGCCACGCACACCTCGACCAGGCTGTCCACGACGGCTTCGTCGTCGGTGAGGTCGCCCACACCGGCCAGCTCGGCGAGCATGCAGGTGGCCTGTTCGTCGGTGAACCCTCGGTCGGTGAAGAAGCTGGTGACGTTGCAGGCACTGATGACCGACAGGCCGAGCGCGCCGGTGTCGTCGACATCGAGGTCGGTGCTGGCCAGTGTGTCGATCACGCACTGGGCTTCGTCGGCGCTGAACCCGGCATCGATCAACGGCTGGACGATGCCACAGGCGGCGACGAGGGCGATGCCCATCGCCACCTCGGAGCCGGCGAGCTCGGCGGTGGACAAGAAGTCGACCGCGCACGCCGCCTCGTCGGCGCTGAACCCAGCGTCGATCAACGGCTGGACGAAGCCACACGTCGCCATCACCGCGATGCCGAGTTCCATGTCCGATCCGGGCGGCGCCGAGGCGACGAACTCGACCATGCACGCGGCCTGCTCGGGCGTCGCGCCGCCTTCGACGAACTGGCCGACGAGCAGGTCACGCAACGTGCCCTCGATGGCGGGCGGGTCGGAGCTCTCGTTGTCGCGCACGATGCCACACACCTGGTCGAGGTAGGCGTTGACGCGGGCCTTGGCGGCGTCGATCTCGGGAGAGTCGGGAATCGCCGACAGTTCGACGTCGAGGAACTGGTAGCCGACGGCGGCGAACACCGCGTCGAGCTCGGCGAACGTCGCTGCCTCGACGGCGAGCGCAGCGGCGATCTCGGGCGGCGCAGCCGCCACCAACTCGTCGTACAGCGGCCGCATCGTGGTGATCATCGACTCGTAGAACGCCGAGTCGAACGGGTTCTCGGGGTCGCGTTCAACGGCGTCCATCGTGGTCGCGATGCCACAGAACACCGAGTCAGCGTCGCCGGTGAACGTGGGTACCGACGTCGCCGTGCCTACCTCGGTGGTCGTGACATCGGTCGAGGCCGGCGTGGTCGACGTCGGAACGGTCGCGGTGGTCGTGACCGGCACGGTGCTGGCCGGGCCGGGGTCGGTCACCTCCGGCGCGGCAGCCTCGCTGGATGCCGGTGTGGTGACGGTGCTCTGCGCCGCATCGTCGTCACCGCCGCACCCCGCCAGGCCGACGACGAGCGTCGCCGCGATCAGTCCGCTGCCAATCCGCCCGACGGCGACACGTGCGCGCATGGCCGGCAGTGTGGCACAGCGATACGGGCCACGACCGTTCACCACAGCGCAGTCAGGTCGCTCACCCCGGCCACCCGCGACACCACGCGGCCACCGAACTCGAGGCCGGCATGGTCGTCGTACGGGTCGACCAGCACCGGGTGCAGCCCAGCCGCGGTCGCTCCGCCGACATCCATCGTGACCGAGTCGCCGACGTAGGCGATGCGCTCGCGGGCGATGCCGTCGAAGAACGGCAGCGCGTGATCGAAGATCGCCGGGTCGGGTTTGGCAACACCGACCACCGTGCTGTCGACGATCACGCGCATCGGCGTGCCTGCCCCTGGGCCAACCTGGCACACGCCGGCACGCGCCAGCTCCGCCTCCACCTGGCCGGCCGCGTTCGACACGACGCCCATCGGCACGTCCACCGCCGCCAACGCCTGGAGCGCAGCGAGTGTCTCGGGAATCGGCCATCGCCACAGCAGCGCAGTGCGTGTCCCGTTGAGCAAGATCGCCGCGTGCTCCACGTACGGTTCGGTCACGCCCACCAACCGGACGTACGTCGAGTCGTACGCGTACCAGTCCATCTCGCCGGCGGCAGCCGCCGACTTGGCCGCCATGGCCGCGTAGTGGGCACGCCGATGCGCGGCCACGTCGGTCGCTCCGCCGTACGGCGCGAGCAGCGGCGCCAGCACGGTCGGGTCGGGAAGCACCAGCACCCCGCCGGCGTCAAACAGCACTGCGTCGAACATGCCGCGTGTCAGTGTCGTCTGGCTTGTGGTCATGGAACGTCCTCCCCGGTCACACCGATGTCGATGCCGCATTCGGCGGCGTTGTAGGCACGGATTCGATCGTTGGCCGCCGCGATCTCGGCGGTGCGCGCGTCGACCTCGGTGAGGTCGGCGGCGGTGATGTCGTAGCCCACCGTGGCCAGTGCCGCGTCGAGCAACTCGAACGCCTCGGCCGAGACCGCCAGGTCGTCGGTCAGGTCGGCGGGCGCGACCGGGGCGATCGCCGCCAGCCGTTCGAGGATCGCCACCAGCGACATCTGCACGGCTGCGGTCTGGCCGGTGTCGAGCCGACGGAACGCCGCGGTCAAGGCATGCAGGTCGGCGGCCACCGCGCACCAGCCGGCCGACACGTCGGTGGTCGGAGTGGTCGGGGAGGTCACCGGCACCGGTACCGCGGCGGTTGAGCCGGTCGTTACCGCCACCTCGGTCGTTAACCCTGCCGAGACCACCTCCGTCGCCGACACTTCGGTGGTTGAGCCTGTCGACACCACCTCCACCGGCGACGCAGCGTCGCCCGAGCACCCCGTCAGGGCGGCGGCGAACGCGGCCGCGAGCACGATGCCTCGGTTCACGTTGCTCCGGTGGGTACGCGCAGCAGCTCGGGGGCCAGCGGTGCGGTGGGACGCAGCGCCGCGCGCACATCGGCGCTCGCCCCGTGCGGGCCGATCACCCGGCTGACCACCGCTCGGTCGAGCTCGACCAGCCGTGGTCCCGCGGCTTCGGCGACGGCCTCGACGTACCGGGTGGGCAGGCACGTACCGACCGGGGTGACGAGCCAGACCGGCTGCTCGGCAGCGGCGGCGACCCGCGCCTCGGCACCCATCTTCGGCGAGACCAGCAGCCGGTCGGGCGAGCCAGCGGCGAGCACCACGATCGCCACCTCGGCCCGATCGATGCCGGTGAGCGCTGTGTCGAGCACGTCGGCGGTCGGGTCGTCGGCGACCTCGTCGGCAAGGTCCCAAGCCCGGTCGTACACGTCGGCCGCCACCAGGAGGTGGGCACACATCCACCACATCGGCCCGACGCTGGCGTGGCGTTCGAGGATGCGCCGCACGGCCAGCACCAGCGTGGCGGGGTCGTTGCCCAGCGAACCGAGCGCGGTCGCCGTCTCGCCGACCATGCGGGCCGCCTCGGTGCTGTCGGCCCGAGCCAGATAGCGCAAGTGCTCGATCGGATGCACGCCCGGCAGGGTAGCCGTCACCCCCAACGGTCGAGCAGCGGCCCCGCCCGGAAACCTCCACCGGTGGTCGAGTGCCGCCGCCAGGCGGTGTATCGAGACCACACCGCACCCGGCAATTGGTCCCTCTCGGCGGTGCGAGTACGATCCGGGCCGTGGCGACCAAGCTTCCCTCCGACCTCCAGCTGGCCCCGCTCACCACCTCCGCCGTCAGCCGCCCGCTCGGCGAGTGGCTCACCACGTTCCACCTGGCCACGGTCGTGCTCGACCCGTACACCAACGAGAGCTCGTGGGTGCTCGATACGGCGGTGCGCATCCTCGAAGGGTTCCGCGGGTCCGACGCGCGGGTCGCGTTCGTGGTCACCGCCGACGCTGCCGACACGCGCCGCTTCCTCGGGCCGCTGAGCGAACGGTTCCTCGCCTTCACCGACCCCGACCGGGCGTTCGTCAAGGCCGCCGCACTCACCACGCTGCCGGCGTTCGTGTTCGTACGGGTCGACGGCGAGGTCGTCGCCAGCGCCGAGGGCTGGGACCCCGCCGCCTGGGCCGAGGTAGCGGACGCGATCACGGCCGCCACCAGCTGGCGCTCGCCCACCATCCCGATGGCCGGCGACCCGCACGCCTTCGCCGGCGCTCCGGCGTAGTCCGGCTGGCCCGGAGTGCATCCGGCGCTTCCCGACCTACCCGTCACCGAGACGTTCCCCGCCCTGCGCGAGGCGCTCACCGACGGCCGCCACGCGGTACTGGTCGCCCCGCCCGGTGCCGGCAAGACCACGCTGGTGCCGCTGGCCCTGGCCGGCGAGCCGTGGCTGGCCGGCCGGCGAATCGTCATGCTCGAACCGCGCCGCCTGGCGACCCGCGCGGCGGCGCGCCGGATGGCCGACCTGCTCGGCGAACCGGTCGGCGCCACCGTCGGCTACCAGACCCGCGACGAACGCCACATCGGCCCCGCCACACAGGTCGAGGTGGTCACCGAAGGCATCCTCACGCGGCGCCTCCAGTCCGACCCGGAACTGCCCGGCGTGGGCCTGGTGATCTTCGACGAGGTCCACGAACGCAACCTCGCCACCGACCTCGGGTTGGCGCTGACGCTCGATGCGATCGCGACGATCCGGCCCGACCTGCGCGTCGTGGCGATGTCGGCCACGCCCGACACGGCCGCGCTGCTCCGCGTGCTGCCCGACGCGGCTGTGCTCGCCAGCGAGGGACGCATGCACCCCGTCGACGTGCGCTGGATGCCGCGCCAACCACGCGACCGGGTCGAGCCGGCCACCGCGGCGGCCGTGCAGCGAGCCGTGCGCGAGGAGTCGGGAGACGTGCTGGTGTTCCTGCCCGGCATCGGCGAGATCACGCGGACGAAGCGGCTGCTCGACGACGCGCTCGGCAGCGACATCGACGTGTACCCGCTGGCCGGCGCGCTCAGCCTCGCCGAGCAGGACCTCGCCCTGGCCGCCTCGCCAGCGGGGCGCCGGCGGGTGGTGCTGGCCACCGACATCGCCGAGACGTCGCTGACCGTGGAAGGTGTGCGGGTGGTCGTCGACTCGGGATTGGCCCGCGAGCCGCGCTTCGACACCGGCACCGGCATGACCCGGCTCACCACCGTCACCACCAGCCGCGCCTCGGCCGACCAGCGCGCCGGGCGGGCCGGACGCGTCGAGCCCGGCGTGTGCTATCGCCTGTGGAGCAAGGTCGAACACGGCACCCGGCAGGCACACCGCTCGCCCGAGATCGCCGAGGCCGAGCTGGCCGGGCTTGTGCTCGAGGTCGCTGCCTGGGGCACCCCCACCGAATCGCTGGCGTTCATGACCGAGCCGCCACGCAAGGCGCTGCGGGCAGCCACCGAACTGCTCACAGCACTCGGTGCGCTCGACGCCGACGCCGCGCTGACCGAGGCCGGGCGGCGGATGCTGGCCCTGCCGGTGCACCCCCGCCTGGCACGCATGCTGGTGGCCGAGCGCTCGTCGCTCGGCTGCGCGCTGGCCGTGCTGCTCGACGAGCGCGACCTGCTGCGCGGCCGTCCCGACGAGCTTCCCAGCGACATCGCCGTGCGCCTGCGTCTGCTGGCCGGGCACGGCACCCACGACGCGCTCGATCCCTCGAGAATTGATCGTGGCGCGGCGCGCCGGCTCGCCGACCGCGCCCGCGACCTGGCGCGGCGGTTGCGGATCGAGTGGGATCCCGGCCGGATCGACGCCGATCGTGCAGGTGCCGCCCTGCTGCACGCGTACCCCGACCGGCTCGCCACGCGGCGACGGCCGGGCCAGTTCCAGCTGCGCACCGGCTCGGGGGCTTGGCTACCCGACACCGACCCGCTGGCGCACGAGCCCTTCATCGTCGCCGCCGACCTCGACGGCAAACGCGACCGGGCGCGGATCCGGCTGGCCGCAGGGCTCGACGCCGACGAGATCGCCCGCGAGCTGGCCGACGAGGTCACCGAGACCGTCGTGCTGGAGTGGGATACCGACCGCGACGACCTGGTCGAGCGCGTCACACGCCGGCTCGGCAACCTCCAACTCGGCAGCGTCACCCGACGCCCCCAGCCCGGCGAGGCGACCACCGAGGCGTTACTCGACCGGGTCGTCGCCACCGGCCTGGCGGTGCTCGGTTGGAGCGGCGCGGCCGTGACCCTCCGCCAGCGCGTCGCCTTCCTCCACCGCGCCACCGCCCAGGTGGTTGAGCACCAGGTGGTTGAGCCCGTCGAAACCACCGGAGGCAACCGCTGGCCCGACTGGTCGCCCGAAGCACTCGTCGCCACCCGCGCCGAATGGCTGGCCCCGTTCCTCACACAAGCCACCGGGCGCGCCGACCTGGAACGGCTCGACGTGGCGATGTTGCTGCGCGCCCAACTGTCGTGGGATCAGGGGGCCGAGCTCGACCGGCTCGCCCCGCTCACACTCGACTTGCCGACCGGCCGCTCGGTGCCCATCGACTACACCGGCGACGAGCCGGCCGCCAGGGTGCGCGTGCAAGACCTGTTCGGCACCACCGTGCACCCCACCGCCGGGGGTCGCCCGGTGGTGCTGCATCTCCTGTCGCCCGCCGACCGGCCGATCCAGGTCACCGCCGACCTGCCCGGGTTCTGGGCCGGTACCTGGGCCGAGGTGCGCAAGGAACTCGCCGGCCGCTATCCGAAACACGCTTGGCCCGCCGACCCGGCGACCGCCGCGCCGAAACGTTTGAAGGGCCGGCCGTGATCGCTGCACTCCCGATCACCGCGCTCATCGTGGGTGTCGAGCCGCCGTTGCTCGCCGTGTGCCTGCTGATCGTGTTCGTGGGGGCGCTCGTGCAGGGCACGGTCGGTGTCGGGCTCGGCATGCTCGGCGCACCGCTCTTGGCGCTGGTCGACCCGGCCTTCGTGCCCGTCGGCATCTTGTTCTCGGTCGTACCGCTCTCGCTGACGATGGCTTGGCGCGAGCGTCACCACGTCGACCGGTCGGGCATCCAGTGGGCCGTCGTCGGGCGCGTCCCGGGCACGGTCGCCGGGGCGTGGGTGGTGGGCCACGCCAACGGGTCGGTGCTGGCGTACACGATCGGGGCGGTCGTGCTGCTCGGCGTGGTGGCCTCGCTGGCCGGTGTGCGCTTCGCCCCGACCCGCCGCAATCTGGCGATCGCCGGGGTGGCGTCGGGGTTCACCGGCACGTCGGCCGGCATCGGTGGGCCGCCGATCGTGCTCACCTACCAACACGGCGACCCGGCCACCATCCGCAGCACGCTCGCCGTGTACTTCACGATCGGCCTCGTCATCTCGTTCGTGTCGCTGTGGATCGGCGGGGTGATCGACCGCCGCCAGATCCAGCTCGGGTTGCTGCTGATCCCGGCCTCGATCGTGGGCACGGTCGTGGCGCCGTGGTTCGCCCGCCGGGTTCCGGCCGGGCGCGTACGGGTGGGCGTGCTGCTGCTGTGCGCGATGTCGGCCCTACTCCTGCTCGCCGAAGAACTGCTGTGACCGGAACCGGCCTGGGGAGTCGCGCGCGGCGCCCGTAGCCTGGACCGGATGTTGCAAGCGCAGGCGCTCTCGGTGGAGGTGGGTGGTCGACTCGTCGTCGACGACGCCAGCTTCACCGTCATGCCCCGCGACAAGGTCGGCATCGTCGGCCGCAATGGCGCCGGCAAGACCTCGCTGTTCAAGGTGCTCGGCGGGGCCGCCGAACCGAAGGCGGGCAAGGTCGTCCGCAAAGGCGGGTTCGGGTACCTGCCCCAGGACCCGCGCATCGCCGAGCTCGATCAGGGCCGCAGCGCGGTGACCCACGTTCTCAGCGGCCGCGGTATCGACGAGCAGGTCGAACGGATCGAGAAGCTGCGCGCGGCGATGGAAGAGAACCCCGACACGCGCAACGTCGAGCGCTACAGCCGCGCCGAGGAAGCGTTCCGGGTGACCGGTGGCTACGCCGCCGAGTCCGAAGCCCGCGCGCTGGCGTCGGGGCTGGGCCTACCCGACGACCGGATGGAGCTGCCGATCTCGGTGCTGTCGGGTGGCGAGCGGCGCCGGGTCGAGCTGGCCCGCATCCTGTTCGCCGGCTCCGACGTGCTGTGCCTCGACGAGCCCACCAACCACCTCGACGTCGACGCCAAGGCCTGGTTGATGGACTACATGCGCAACTACAAGGGCGCCCTGCTGGTCATCAGCCACGACCTCGACCTGCTCGACGAAGCGATCACCCGCGTGCTCCACCTCGACCGGCCCGGCGAGGCCGCGGTCGGCCACGTCGTCGAGTACCGCGGCACCTACAGCCAGTACGTGCGAGCCCGCGCCGACGACGAGGCCCGGCTGGCCAAGCAGGCCGCCCAGCAGCAGCGCGAGATCGACCGGATGCAGAAGTTCGTCGACCGCTTCGGCGCCAAGGCCACCAAGGCCGCCCAGGCCCACTCGATCGAGAAGCGCATCGCCCGGTTGGAGTCGGAGAAGGTCGACGCACCGCAGGCCGGCAAGCAGATCGCGGTCAAGTTCCCGCCACCGCCGCCGTGTGGCACCACCGTCATCAAGGCCTCGGGCATGTGCAAGGGCTACGGCGGGCCGCCCGTGTTCGAAGACATCGGGTTCGACCTTGGCAAGGGCGAGCGCCTGCTCGTGCTCGGCCTCAACGGTGCCGGCAAGACGTCGCTGCTGCGCATCCTGGCCGGCGAGACCACCGCCGATCTCGGCGACTTCGAGTTCGGCTACCAGGTCACCGCCGGCTACTACGCCCAGGAACACGACAACCTCGACGGGCACGCCACGTTGCTCGACAACATCCGCCGGTCGGTGCCGCCGGGTGTGGCGCTGACCGAGACGCAGCTGCGCGGGCTGCTGGGCATGTTCGGCCTGTCGGGCGACAAGGTGTTCCAGGACGCCGGCACGCTGTCGGGCGGTGAGAAGACCAAGCTCGCCCTGGCGATGCTGATGACCGGGCGCAACAACCTGCTGCTGCTCGACGAGCCCACCAACAACCTCGACCCGCCGTCGCGCACCGCCGTCGCCGACTCGCTGAAGGCCTGGCCCGGCGCGATCATCTTCGTCAGCCACGACGAAGAGTTCGTGCTCGAACTGGCCCCCACCAAAGTCCTGCTGATGCCCGACGGCGACGTCGACTACTTCAACGACACCTGGCTCGACATCGTCTCCCTGGCGTAGCACAGCGTGGTCTCGATACACCGGCTGCGCCGGCACTCGACCACCGGTGGTCGAGTGCCGCCCCGTCCACCGGTGGTCGAGTGCCGCCCTCTGGGCGGTGTATCGAGACCACGCTGTGACACCCCCTGCGTACCGTTCCGGGAATGGCGTTCACCTACATCCTCGAGTGCGCCGACGGCTCGCTGTACGTCGGCAGCACCAGGAACCTCGAGGCGCGGCTGTGGCAACACCGCAACGGGGCCGGCGCCGAATACACGCGGCACCGGCTCCCCGTTCGGCTGATGTGGGCTCACGAATTCGCGCGCGTCGACGAGGCGTTCGCCTTCGAGAAGAAGGTCCAGCGGTGGGGGCGCGCCAAGCGACTGGCGCTGATCGAAGGTCGGTTCGCCGAGCTGGCCGAGTTGAGCCGCAAGCAGTTTCCTGTGGGTGGTGGTCTCGATACACCGCCTGGCGGCGGCACTCGACCACCGGATGGCCACGTCGGCGGTGGTGGTCTCGATACACCGCCTGGCGGCGGCACTCGACCACCGGACTGAGCGCGTCCTTACCGGTGGTCGAGTGCCGCCCTCTGGGCGGTGTATCGAGACCACCTCAGGTGAGGCGGACTTGGGTGGGTTTGGCGGCGGCTTTCACTTGTTCGAAGAAGTCGTTGCCTTTGTCGTCGACGACGATGAAGGCGGGGAAGTCCTCGACCTCGATCTTCCAGATCGCCTCCATGCCCAGCTCGGGGTACTCGAGCACCTCGACGTGCTTGATGTTGTCGAGCGCAAGGCGCGCGGCCGGGCCACCGATCGAGCCGAGATAGAACCCGCCGTGCTCCCGGCAGGCATCGGTGACCTGCTTCGAGCGGTTGCCCTTGGCCAGCATCACCATCGACCCGCCGGCCGCCTGGAACTGCTCGACGTAGCTGTCCATGCGACCCGCCGTGGTGGGCCCGAACGAGCCCGACGCGTACCCCTCGGGCGTCTTGGCCGGGCCTGCGTAATAGATCGCGTGGTCCTTCAGGTACTGCGGCATCGGGTCGCCGGCGTCGAGGCGTTCCTTGATCTTGGCGTGGGCGATGTCGCGGCCGACGATGATCGGGCCGGTCAGCATCACCCGCGTCTTCACCGGGTATTGCGACAGCTCGGCACGGATGTCGTCCATCGACCGGTTGAGGTCGATGTGTACCACCTGAGCGCCGTCGAGTTCGGCCTCGTCGACGTCGGGGAGGAACCGGGCCGGGTCGTGTTCGAGCTGTTCGAGGAACACGCCGTCCTTGGTGATCTTGCCGAGCATCTGGCGGTCGGCCGAGCACGACACGGCGATCGCCACTGGGCACGACGCGCCGTGCCGCGGCAACCGCACGACGCGCACGTCGTGGCAGAAGTACTTGCCGCCGAACTGGGCGCCGATGCCCGTGTCGCGCGACAGCTGGAGCAGCTTGGCTTCCAGCTCGACGTCGCGGAAGCCATGGCCGGTCGGCGAGCCCGCCTTGGGCAGCGAGTCGAGGTACCGGGCCGACGCCAGCTTGGCGGTCTCGACGGCGATCTCGGCCGACGTTCCCCCGATCACCACCGCCAGGTGGTACGGCGGGCAGGCCGCGGTGCCGAGCGTTTGCATCTTCTCGAACACCCACGGCAACAGCGTCGCCTCGTTGAGCAGCGCCTTGGTCTCCTGGTACAGGTAGCTCTTGTTGGCCGAGCCGCCGCCCTTGGCCATGAACAGGAACTTGTACGTGTCTCCGTCGACCGCGCTGATCTTGATCTCGCCCGGCAGGTTGTTGCCCGTGTTCTTCTCATCGTACATGTCGAGCGGCGCCATCTGGCTGTAGCGCAGGTTGCTCGTGAGGTATGTGTCGGCGATGCCGCGGGCGATCGCCCGCTCGTCGCCACCAGCGCTGTCAGAGTCGCCGGTGAACACGCGCTGGCCCTTCTTGCCCTTCACGATCGCGGTGCCGGTGTCCTGGCACATCGGCAGCACGCCACCGGCCGAGATCGCTGCGTTCTTGAGCAGGTCGAGCGCCACGAAGCGGTCGTTGCCCGAGGCCTCGGGGTCGTCGAGGATGTTGCGCAACTGCTGGAGGTGGCCCGGACGCAGGAAGTGGGCGATCTCGCGCATCGCCTCGGCGGTGAGCCGGCGGATCGCCTCAGGCTCGACCTTCAGGAACGTGCCGAGCGGCGTGTCGACGGTGGACACGCCTTCGGTGGTCACCAACCGGTAGGGGGTGTCGTCGCCGCTCAGCGGAAGCAGTTCGGTGAAGCCGAAGTCAGCGTCGAGCGGGGGAAGGGTCACGTCGGCGGGCGGGGCGTCGGCCATGGCGCCCATGGTACGGCCCGCCACCCCGGCGGCCCCCAAACCGCCGCCAGGGTGGCACCTCCGGACGGTCGCCGGGCCGCCGCTCTGGGATGAGGGACGCAGGCGGCCCGGCGACCGGCTCAACGCAACCGTGCTGGGGTCAGCGCGGTTACGTGAAGATGGAGACGCCGCCGGGGCCGACCGCGAAGCCGACGACGATCAGCACGATTCCCCACAGCACCTCCTTGCGGAACAGGGCGAAGATGCCCGACACGACCAGAATCACCGCGAGGATCCACAGGATCAGGGCCATCACCGAACCTCCTGGTCCTCGTACACGTGGTTGCCGTCAGGCGAGACGTGGCGTTCGACGCGAGTGCGCCGACTGCTCATGCTCATCCAGCCGGCGCCCTGGATGGCGGCGATGATCAGCGCGAGTGCGCCACCGCCCATCAGGATCCACCCGATGGTCTCGAGGTTGGCTCCGTCGACTGCTCGGTCGATGGCGAAGGTGAGGATCGCTCCCCCGACGAGGAGCAGTAGGCCCAATGCGGCATACATGCGGATCTCCTTTACCGCGCTCCCCGGTGGAGCGTCGTAGATCCGGAGTACCCAGACGGCCCCGCGCCAAACCTGCCGGTCAGGGGTGGGTCATGTCGATGGGGACGACCCAGGCGTCGAACTCGTCGGCCGTGACGTCGCCCGAGACGAGCGCCGCGTCGCGCAGCGACAGGCCGTGGAGGTGGGCGTGCTTGGCGATCGCCGCGGCCCGGTCGTAGCCGATGTGCCGGTTGAGCGCAGTGACCTGCATCAGGTTGGCGTCGAGGTTGGCCTGGATACGTTCCAGGTTCGGTTCGATACCGGCCGCGCAGTGCTCGTCGAATGCCCGGGACGCGTCGGCCAGCAGGCGGACGCTTTCGAGCACGGCGTGCAACATCACCGGTTTGAACACGTTGAGCTGGAAGTTGCCCTGGCTGGCGGCGAACGCCACCGTGGCATCGTTGCCGTACACCCGGGTGACCACCATCGTCAGCGCCTCGGCCTGGGTGGGGTTGACCTTGCCGGGCATGATCGACGAACCGGGCTCGTTCTCGGGGATGACGATCTCGCCGATGCCGTTGCGCGGGCCCGACGCCAGCCAACGGACGTCGTTGGCCATCTTCATCAACGCCCCGGCCAACGTGCGCAACGCGGCCGACACCTGCGCGATCGCGTCGTGTGCCGACAGCGCAGCGAATGTGTTGGCGGCCTGGCGGAACGGGTAGCCGGTGAGGGCGGCGAACTTGGCCGCGGCCAGGCGACCGAACTCGGGGTGCGCGTTGAGCCCCGTGCCGACCGCAGTACCCCCGATCGCCAACTCGTACAGGCCGTGCTCGGCGTGGCGAACCTCGGCGAGCGCGCCGTCGATCTGGGCCACCCACGCCCCGATCTCCTGGCCGAGCGTGATCGGCGTCGCGTCCTGGAGATGCGTGCGCCCCACTTTGACGATGTCGGCGAACGCGGCGGCCTTGGCGGCCAGCGTGTCGCGCAGTGCTCCGACCGCGCCGTACAGCCGCTGGTTGAGTTCGACGACGGTGGCGATGTGCATCGCCGTCGGGAAGGTGTCGTTGCTGGACTGGCCGCGGTTGACGTGATCGTTCGGGTGCACCGGGGTCTTCGAGCCGAGCACACCACCAGCCAGTTCGTTGGCCCGGTTGGCGATCACCTCGTTGGCGTTCATGTTCGACTGGGTGCCCGAACCGGTCTGGAACACCACCAGCGGGAAGTGTTCGTCGAGCGTGCCGTCGATCACCTCGCCGGCTGCCCGCACGATCAGGTCGGCCACGTCGGCGGGCAGCTCGCCGAGTTCGGCGTTGGCCTGGGCTGCACCCTGCTTGAGCACGCCGAGTGCGTGCACCACCGGGCGGCCCATCACGAACGTGTCGCGGCCGATCGGGAAGTTGCCGATGCTGCGCTCGGTCTGGGCGCCCCAGTATTTGTCGGCGGAAACGTCGATCGCCCCCATCGAGTCGGTCTCGGTACGCGTGGCGGGCATACCTCTACGGTAGGCCGGGGCTGCGGCGGTTGGCGGGCGTGGTCTCGATACACCGCCTGGCGGCGGCACTCGACCACCTGGGGCTACCGGTCGTCGAGTGACGCACCCGCGGCGCAGGGCGGCCCTACTGCACGTGTTCGACGCAGGCGGGGCGGCCGATGGTGTCGGGTGCCTCGCCGAGCGCGGCGGCGGTGAACATCACCAGCCGGCCACGTCCCTCGTCGCTGAGGTGGAGACCGTCGCCGGCCAGCAGCCTCTGTGGCTCGTCGGCGGTGAGTTCGGCCCAGTCGACGACGATCACGTTGGGGTGGAAGTACGTGCGCCAGCGGATGTAGTCGTTGAGGCGCGCGTGGTCGGGCTGCTTCTCGGTCAACGTGAACAGCACGGTGGGCCGCGGCGCGATCCGGTCGAGCAGGGCTTCGAGCTGTTGCGTGAACTCGTCGTAGTTGCCGCGGTAGTTGTTGCCGAGCATCACCGCCACGGCGTCGAACCCGGCCAGCCCGAACGCGTCGAGACGGTCGTCGAGCACGGTGGTGGCGAACTCGATGTGCTGGCCGGTCTCGGCGTGGATCTCGACCGACCACCCGAAGCTGTCGGCAAGCACCGCGCACAGCACACCCTCGAATCGCGACGCCGTGGACGCGAAGATCGAGTCACCGATGATCAAGAGGCGGTTCCCGTCGACCAGTTGGCCGACCGTGCCGGATTCGATCGGCGGGTCACCCGGTTCGGTGCCGATCACCGGCCCAGTCGTGGGCGGAACCGTGTCGGCCGGCTCGGTGGCGACGGGGGGCAGCCCAGGGAGCGAGCCCGCCGTCAGCGGCTCGGGCAGCCCGTCGATGCCGATCGTCGCCGCAGTGACGCCGCCCGGGGTGGTGCCAGGGGAATCGCCCCGGGCCGTCGCGCTGCACCCGCTGGCGAGCGCGACCAACGCCAGCACGGTCGCGATCGGGCGAATCATGGTGGGTAGTGAACCGTTCGCGGGGCCAGCAGGCACGTCAGCCCCGCGAACGAGTGTGAAAAGTTGGTGAGCTGCCGTCGCTCAGCGGTTGCGCAGAGCGTCGCGGATCTCGATCAGCACGCTCAGTTCATCTTCGGACGGAGCGTCTTCCTCGGGCTTGGCGACGTACTTGTTGTACGCCTTGATGATGAGGAACAACACGAAGGCGACGATCACGAACATGATCGCGGCGTCGATCACCATGCCGATGCTGAGGCGCGTGGGCGCCTCGCCCGGAGCGCCGTCGCGGAGGTTGAAGCCGACGTCGCCGAGCGACGGCTTGCCGAAGATCGCGGCGATGATCGGCTTGATCACGCCGTCGAGCACGGCGTCGATGATCGCCTGGAAGTACAGGGCCATGACGAGGCCGATCGCCACCGTCAGCACGTTGCCCCGGTTGATGAAGTCCTTGAACTCTTTCAGCATGATTCCGTTGACCTCCTGAGGCCCAGAGATAGATGTCGTCGCGTGGGAACGTCACCGGACGGCCCACCCGCAGGGCTGTCAGGCGCGTGTCATGAGCGGCACCACAATGTCACAACCGGAGACGCCATTGCGGAACAATCGTCGGACGGGGCGAACTCGTCGTGCCGGAATACTTGAGTGCGCAATCATGTTGTACGCAGCACGGCACCTACCATCAGAGGGAGCACGCGATGACCGCCGACACCGACACCTCAACTACCACCTCGACCACCACCGATCTCCGGGCCGTCGCCCACGTCGCCGGCGAGGGGCGCTACCACTGGGTCGGCGACGGGTTCCGAGTGGAAGGCATGTTCGCGCCCGGCGACGGGCTCGCGCACCTCGTCAGCCCGTTCCTGCTGCTCGACTACCACGCCCCGCACGAGTACGGGCCGACGGCTACCCCACGAGGGGTCGGCGTGCACCCGCACCGCGGCTTCGAGACCGTGACGCTGGCGTTCGACGGGCGCGTCGCCCACCACGACAGCACCGGTGCGGGCGGGGTCATCGCGGCCGGCGACGTGCAGTGGATGACCGCCGCCGCGGGCATCCTCCACAAGGAGTACCACGAAGCGGAATGGGCCGCCACCGGGGGCCGCTTCCACATGGCCCAGCTGTGGGTCAACCTTCCGGCCGCGCACAAGATGGACACGCCGCGTTACCAGCCGCTCACCGCCGAACAGATCGGCCGGGTCGATTTGGCCGGAGGCGGGTCGATACGCGTCGTCGCCGGTGACTTCGACGGTCACCTCGGGCCGGCCACCACCTACACACCGATCAACCTGTGGGACGTGGAACTCCCAGCAGGTGCCGCGCTCGCACCGGCCGTGCCGGCCGAGCACAACGTCGCCGTGCTGGCACTCGACGGCGCGCTCGTCGTCAACGGGCGCGAGGTTGTGGCCGGCCGGCTGGCCGTTCTCGACCGGGCCCAGCCCGGACGCGACGGCGTCGAGGTGGTCGCGCCGACGGGCGGCCGGGCGCTGGTGATGACCGGCCTGCCGATCGACGAGCCGGTCGCCGCCTACGGCCCGTTCGTGATGAACACCCGCCAGCAACTGATCGAGGCGTTCGACGACTTCCAGGCCGGCCGCTTCGGCCACCTTGACGACTGACCGGACGACTGACCGGAGGGCTGTTCAACGTCAGCACTCCGGCAGGGTCGCATGACGGATCCGCGACAGAACGCGCGTATTTCGCGATCAATCCGAAAATCGTTGTGTAGAGGGCACCCCGACCGGACACATTACGGGTATGGACACTCGGACGTACGCCTCCCCCGCCCGGGGGTTTGACGCGTCGATCCGGCTCGCCACCGGCCTCAGCCTGGTGGCGATCGTGTTCGCCCTGCTGGCCCACCTCGCCGCGGTGCCCGAGCAGGCGATCGTGCTCAGCGTGATCGTCGTCGGCTTCGCCGCCAGTTGGGTGCGTTCCGGCCGTGCCGCCGGGCGTCAGCCCACGGTCACTGCGGTGACGGTGTCGGCCGCGCCGCGGGCGTGGTAGCTGCTGCGCGTCAGCGGGCTCGCCTCCACATGGCCGATGCCGAGTGCCTCACCCACCTGCTTCCAGCGGGTGAACTCGTGCGGCTCGGCCCAGCGCGCCACCGGTAGGTGGTTCGACGTCGGTCGCAGGTACTGACCGATCGTGACGATGTCGACACCCACACCCGCCAGATCGGCGAGCGCCCCCTCGAGCTCGGTGTCGGTCTCGCCGAGGCCCACCATGATCCCCGACTTGGTGACCAGCCCGGCTGCCTTGGCGCGGGCGAGCACGCTCAGGCTGCGCACGTAGCCGGCCGACGGCCGGACGGCACGCTGCAACCGGGCAACGGTCTCGAGGTTGTGGTTGAGCACGTCGGGCCGCTCGGCGAACAGCAGGTCGAGTGACGTCGCGTCGCCTTTGGCGTCGGAGATCAGCGTCTCGACGCGGGTACCCGGCCGGCGGGCGCGGACGGCGGCGACGCAGGCAGCGACGTGCGCCATCCCACCGTCGGGTAGGTCGTCGCGGGCCACCATCGTCAGCACGGCGTGGTCGAGGTCCATCCGGGCCACCGCCTCGGCGACCCGCTCGGGCTCGTCGGCTGCCGGCGGTTCGGGGTGGCGCGTGTCGACCAGGCAGAACCCGCACGCCCGCGTGCAGCGCTCGCCGAGCACCATCAACGTGGCCGTGCCGTCGGCCCAGCACTCCGACAGGTTCGGGCACCCGGCGTCTTCGCACACGGTGACCAGCCCGAGTTCGCGCAGGCTGCGTCGCAACGCCAGCACCTCGGGGCCGTGGTGCACCTTGGGACGCAGCCAGTCGGGCTTGCGAGTCGAGATCGACAGGCCCTCGGTGACGCCGGCCTGCGCCAGCCGGGCGTGCGACCGGGGCGCCACTTCCGGTTGTTGAGCCTGTCGAAACACTCCTGGGCCGGCACCACGCGAGAACGCCGACAGGTCGGACGGGCGATGCTGCCAGGCGACGTCCTGGCGCTCGGCGACGCCACCGCCCCACCGCTCGGCTGCCAGCTCGGTGACCAGATCGACCAGGCGCGCCATCGGCACGTCGAGGCCTTCCTCGGCCAGCGACGTCACCGGCCGGTCGGCGATGCCACAGGCGACGATGTGGGTGCGCATGTAGGTGAGGTCGGTGGTGTTGTTAAGAGCGAACCCGTGCATCGTCCGGCCATGCGCCAGCCGCACGCCGATCGCCGCGATCTTGCGCGGGTTCGGTCCGGTGGCTTCCACCCATACCCCGGGGTAGCCGTCGAGCCGGCCGGCGTCGGCCACCCCCAGCCGGGTGAGCACGTCGATCAGCAGTTGCTCGACGGCGCGGACGTGTTCGAGCGAGCCCTTGGCGTTCGGCAACGACAGGATCGGGTAGCCGACGAGCTGGCCGGGGCCGTGGTAGGTGATGTCGCCGCCGCGGTTGACGGCGACGAAGTCGGCCCCCACCGCGGCCGGGTCGCACTTCAGGTTCTTGTCGAGCTCGGCATGCGGGCCGTACGTGAACACGTGCTCGTGTTCGAGCAACAGCAAGTGCTGCTCGCGCCCGTGCTCGAACAACGCCGACTGGAGCGCGAACGCCTCGCGGTACGGCACCCGCCCGAGCCACCGCACGCGCAGCATGGCTAGAGCTCGGTGGTCCAGTCGCGGGTTTCGAGGATCTCTTTGACCTTCTTGAGGAAGCCCGCTGCGTAGGCGCCGTCGAAGGCACGGTGGTCCCAGCTCATCGCCAGGTTGCCCACTGGGTGCACTACGATCGCCTCGCCACCGTCGGGCAGCACGGCCACCACTGGCTTGCGCACGATCGCGTCGGTGGAGATGATGCCCACCTGGGGCTGGTTGATGATCGGCATCGTCAGCACCGACCCGGCCGAGCCGTTGTTCGACAGCGTGAACGTGCCGCCCTGGATCTCGTCGGGGGCCAGCTTGCGGTTGCGCGCCCGGTTGGCGAGGTCGCTGATCTCACGGGCGATCGCCCGCAGGCGCTTGTCGTCGGCCGCCCGCACCACCGGGGCGAGCAAGCCCTCGTAGTCGAGGTCGACGGCGATGCCGAGGTCGATGTAGCCGTGCACGATCAGTTCGTCGCCGGCCACGCTGGCGTTCAGGTTGGGGAACTCGCGCAGCGCGTCGACCACCGCACGGGCGATGAACGGCAGGTACGTCAGGCTGAAGCCCTCGTCGGCCTTGAAGGCGTCCTTGACCTTGGTGCGGGTGCGGTCGACGTTGGCGTAGTCGACCTCGACCACCGACCAACTGTGCGGCGACGTCGCCAGGCTCATCACCATGTGGTCGCCGGTGAGCTTGCGGATCTTCGACAGCTTGACGCTGGTGTCGCGGGCGCCGGCGACCACCGCCGGGGTGGCCGTCACCACCTGCGCGGCCGGGGCCGGCGCGGGAGCAGGCTGCGGCGCCGGGGCCGCGGGGGCGGGAGCCGGGGCCGCCGCAGGCTGTGCCGGTGTGGTTTCGACAGGCTCAACCACCGGTTGGGCGCCGCCCTTGGCGTCGAGATGGTCGAGCACATCCTCGCGGGTGATGCGCCCGCCGGGGCCGGTGCCGACGATGTCGTCGGGGTTGAGATCGTTCTCGTTCACCAGCCGGCGCACCACCGGCGAGAGCAGGCGGGCATCGCCCGACGTGGCGGCTGGCTCGGCCTGCGGCGCGGGCGCCGGGGCAGGCTCGGCCGCGGGAGCCGTGGCAGCGGGCGCCGGGGTGGCTTCGACAGGCTCGGCCGCTGGGGCTGGGGCAGGCTCGGCCGCCGGGGCTGGAGCTGGTTCAGGCGCCGGCACGGGCTCCTCGGTGGTTTCGACAGGCTCAACCACCTGGGAGTCGGGGTCTGCTGCGGGTTGAGCATCAGCCGCGGGGGCGTCGGCGGAGTCGCCGACCACGGCGACGACGGTGCCGACCTCGATCGTGTCGCCCTCGGCGGCGCGGATCTCGAGCACCGTGCCGGCCACCGGCGACGGCACCTCGGTGTCGACCTTGTCGGTGGAGATCTCGAACAACGGCTCGTCGGCGGCGATCGAGTCGCCGACCTGCTTAAACCACTGCGTGATCGTGCCCTCGGTAACGGTCTCGCCGAGTTGGGGAAGGGTGACGTCAGCCATGACGGGTGCGTGCTCCTAGGTGGGGTTGCAGATGGTCAGCCGTTGAAGTCGCGCCCGGTGAGCGACAGCATCGTCTCACCGAACAGCTCCGACAGGCTCGGATGGGGTTGGATGAAGGCGGCGACCTCGTCGACCGTGGCCTCCCAGTTGACGGCAAGGTAGCCGCCCGACAGCTGTTCGGTCACCCAGGGCCCCACCATGTGGACCCCGAGCACCTGGCCGGCGGTGCCGTCGGCGTTCTTCTTGGCGACGACCTTCACCAGGCCGTCGGTGTCGCCCACGATCTGGGCTCGCGAGTTGAACTTGTACGGGTGCTTGCCGACGACGACGTCGATGCCCTGTTCCTTGGCGGCATCTTCGCCCAGCCCGGCCCAGGCGACCTCGGGGTGCGAGTAGATCGCCATCGGCACCCGGTCGTAGGCGACCGGCAGCACGTGCTCGCCGAGGAGGTGCTTGATCGCCACGATCGCCTCGGCGTAGCCGACGTGGGCGAGTGCCGGAGTGTTGACGACGTCGCCCACCGCGTACACGCCCGGCTCGCCGGTCTGGCAGTACTCGTCGACGTCGACGAACCCGCGCTCGGTGACCGTCACGCCGGTGCCGGTGAGACCGAGCTGGTCGGCGAACGGGCGCCGCCCGACGGCGACGATGACCACGTCGACGTCGACCGACTCGGCCGCCCCGTTGGCGCCCTCGAAGTGCACGGCGGTGCCGCCACTGGCATCGGGGGTGTGGCCGGTGACCTTGACGCCGGTCTTGATATCGACCTTCTTCTTCTTGAACGCCCGCACGACCACGTTGGCGAGGTCGGCGTCGAGGCCGGGGAGGATCTTCGGCAAGCCCTCCAGCACCGTCACCGCCGAGCCGAGGTCGGCGAAGGCCGAGGCGAACTCGATACCGATCACGCCACCGCCGATCACGGCAACGCGGTTCGGCACGTAGTCGAGGTCGAGCACCTCGTCGCTGGTCATGATCGGGCCACCGGCCTCGAACCCGGGGATCAGCCGTGGCACCGAGCCGGCGGCGATGATGACCGCGTCGCCGGCGAGCGTGGCGGACGAGCCGTCGGCCATCGCCACCGACACCGTGCGACCGGGCCCGAGCGAACCGACCCCGTTGAAGACGTCGACCTTGCGGCCCTTGCACATCGCCGCGATGCCACCCACCAGGCCGGCGACGATCTTCTGCTTGCGCGCCTGGGTGACGGCGAAGTTGACGGACGGGGCCGACGACTCGATGCCGAACTCGCCGGCGTGTTCGACGTGGCGCTTGACGGCAGCCGTTTCGAGGAACGCCTTGGCCGGGATGCAGCCCCGGTTGAGGCACGTGCCGCCGAGCGCGTCCTTCTCGACGAGGGCTACCTTGAGGCCGGCCGAGGCGCCGTACAAGGCGGCCGAGTACCCGCCCGGCCCGCCACCGATGATGACCACGTCGTACATCTCGCTCACGAGTTCACCGTACCTTCCGTCACCACCGGCCTGTTAGGGAGGCTGCGCGTCATCATGTTGCTCAGCCCAATACCCAGCGCGCCTGCTCGTCGCCGCGCTCGTAGAACAACACCCGCGAGGTGCCGTCGGCACCCGACACGTCGAACTCGATCGTGCACTCGTCGGGGCACGTGACCGACCCCGGGGCGACGGCCCGCCCGGACGCGATCAGGCGGAACCCGGTGGTGGGGTCGACCCCGTCGGGGGCCTCGAGCATGACGCCGACCGTCAACGTGCCGCCGGCCTCGGCCGCGCCGGTGACCGTGGCGCGCACGTCGCCGACATCGGCAGGGGTGCCCACCGGAACCGGCTCGGAGATGTCGTCGCGAGTGACGAGCTGGAACAGCAGCACCGCTCCGGCGAGCATGATGGCCACGCCGCAACCGAGCGCGAGCAGCAGCAGCGTGCGGGTCTTCATACCCGCCGGAGGGTACCCAGCCGTCGGCCGATGACGTCAGGCTTTGACGAGCTGGATGTCGAGTTCGATGGTGACCTTGTCACCGAGCAGCACGCCGCCGGTCTCGAGCGCAGCGTTGAACTCGACGCCGAAGTCGGTGCGGTCGACGACGGCCTTGGCTTCGAACCCGGCGCGAGTGCCGCCCCACGGGTCGGCGCCGAGGCCCTCGAACTCGAGGTCGAACTCGACCGGCTTGGTGATGCCCTTGATGGTGAGTTCGCCGTGCAGCTGGTAGTCGTCGCCGTCGGCGATGATCGAGGTCGACCGGAACGACAGCGTCGGGTAGTTCTCGACGTCGAAGAAGTCGTTCGTGCGCAGGTGCCCGTCGCGGTCGGCGTTGCCGGTGTCGACCGAGCCGACCTGCACCACTGCCGACACGCTCGACTCGAGCAGATTGTCGGCGATGACCACGTCGGCGGTGTAGTCGGCGAACGATCCGCGGACCTTCGACACCATCATGTGGCGGGCGACGAACCCGACCCGCGAGTGGGTGGGGTCGACGTTCCAGGTGCCGGCCGGGATCTGGGGGGTGGACATGTTGGCTCCGTTCGGTTTGGTTGTTATCGCAACTAAGTCGCTGATGTCGAAACAACACCCTGAGGGTCGTTATTCCCGCGGTCAGCTGTGTCGCCACGCAAGACTGCACGGCCACAAGTCTTGTGACAACAACAAGTTTGCTCTCGTACACTGAACCGATGGCGACCACCCAAGATGTACCGGTACGTCATCTCGACGACGTCGAGATGGCCGCCTGGCGGACCTTCATCGAAACCTACAACGACCTGATCAACACCCTCCAGGCCGACCTCGAACCGGCCAAGCTGGCGCTCGGCGACTACCAGGTGCTGGTCACCCTGTCGGAGGCCGAGAACAAGGCGATGCGGATGTGCGACCTCGCCGACGTGCTCCAGCTCACCCCCAGCGGCGCCACGCGCCGGCTCGATGGCCTGGTCAAGGCCGGCTGGGTCGAGCGGCGTAACTCCGAAATCGACCGCCGGGTGATGCTGGCGATGCTCACCGACGCCGGATGGGACAAGCTCCACGAGGCACTCGTGCCGCACGTACGCAGCGTGCGCACCCACCTGATCGACCTGCTCGACGAGCCCGAGATGAAGGCCCTGGCGTCGGTGTTCGGCAAGGTCCGCGCACATCTCGACTCGCTCAAGTAGCACCGGTGACCGACCTTCCGGGCGGGTTCCGCGCCCACGTCGCCAACGTCGGCGTGAAGGACGACACCGACGACTTTGTGGTGCTGACCGCCGACCGGCCGGTCGCCGCCGCCGGCGTGTTCACACGTAGCCGGTTCGCCGGCCCGAGCGTGCTGATCTCGCGCGAGCACCTGGCCCACCCTGCCAGTACGGGCACCGCCCAAGCGATGGTGATCGTGTCGAAGAACGCCAACGTCGCCAACGGCCCGGCCGGCGAGGCCGATGCCCGCGAGCTCGTGGCCGGTGTCGCCGAGCGGCTCGGGTGCCCCACCGAGGCGGTGCTCGTCGCCTCGACCGGCGTGATCGGCCGGCGCTACCCAGTCGATGCGATCCGGGCTGGAATCGCTGCACTTCCGGCCACGCCAGCAGGCACGTCGGCCGACGCTGCCGCGCAGGGCATCATGACCACCGACACGGTGCCCAAGGTCGTCTCGGTGCAGGTGGGCGACGGGCCGGCCCGGGTGGTCGGCATCGCCAAGGGGGTCGGCATGATCGAACCCGACATGGCGACGATGATCGCCGTGCTGCTCACCGACGCCGACGTTGCGCCCGACGCGCTCGACGCCACGTTCCGGCGAGTGGTCGATCGCACGTTCAACTGCGTGTCGGTCGACACCGACACGTCCACCAGCGACACCGCGGTGGTGCTGGCCAGCGGGGCCGCTGGACCGGTCGACGCGGCGGCGTTCGAGACCGCTCTGGGCGAGGCCTGCCGCGAGCTGACACTGATGATCGCCCGCGACGGCGAAGGCGCCACCAAGCTGATCGAGGTCACCGTCGACGGCGCCCGCGACGCGGCCCAGGCCAAGCGCGTCGCCAAGGCCATCGTCAACTCACCGCTCGTCAAGACCGCCGTGCACGGCGCCGACCCGAACTGGGGTCGTGTGGCGATGGCCGTCGGCAAGTGCCACGACGACATCGACATCGACCAGGAACGGGTGGTGATCCGCTTCGGCGGCACCGAGGTGTACCCCCGCCAAGTCGACGAGTCCGGCCTGGAGGAACTCTCGCGGTACATGCGCGGCGACACCGTCGCGATCCGCGTGACCTTGCACACCGGCGACGCCACCGCCACCGTGTGGGGCTGCGACCTCAGCGACGGCTACATACGAATCAACGCCGACTACACCACGTAAGCCTCGACAAGCTCCCCGCCCCCCGGTGGTCGAGTGCCGGCGCAGCCGGTGTATCGAGACCATTTGGAGCGCGCACCACGTCTCGATACAACGGAGTGGCGGCTGCGCCGCGGGTGCGCCACTCGACGACCGTCACCGCCTATCCCCTGAGCCCGCCGTGGGTAGGCACGACGACCGTCCGCTGGCGAGCCTCTGTGCGGCTCAGTTGGCGCGGAGTTCGGCGACGATGTCGGCCATCAGGTCGCCGGCTTCGGTGGGGTTCAGGCCCACCCGCACACCGGCCTCGCGGAGCGCGTCCATCTTGCCCTGGGCGGTGCCTTTGCCGCCCGACACGATCGCCCCGGCGTGGCCCATCTTCTTGCCGGGCGGGGCGGTGACGCCGGCGATGTAGGCGCTCATCGGCTTGGTGACGTTGGCCTTGATGTACTCGGCGGCCTCTTCCTCGGCCGAGCCGCCGATCTCGCCGATCAGGATGATCGCGTGCGTCTCGGGGTCGGCCTGGAAGCCTTCGAGGGCGTCGATGAAGCTGGTGCCGGGCACCGGGTCGCCGCCGATGCCGACACACGTCGACACGCCGATGCCGCGCTGCTTCAGCTCGTACAGCGCCTGGTAGGTGAGCGTGCCCGAGCGGCTGACGATGCCGACGTTCGGGCCCTCGGCGGTGGGTTCCTGGGCGATTTCGCCGGCGGTGATGCCGATGTTCGACTTACCGGGGCTGATCACGCCCGGGCAGTTCGGGCCGAGCAGGCGCGTGTTCGGGTACTCGTTGACAAGCGTGTTGTAGACCTTGGCCTCGTCTTGTGCGGGGATGCCCTCGGTGATGCACACGATGAAGGCGATGCCCGCCGCGGCGGCTTCGAGGATCGCCGCCGAGGCCGCCTTGGGGGGCACGGCGATGAAGCTGGCGGTCGCACCGGTTGCGGCGACGGCGTCGGCCACCGAGTCGAACACGGGAATGCCGTCGACGTCCTGGCCGCCCTTGCCGGGTGTGACCCCGCCCACGATCTGGGTGCCGTAGTCGCGGTTGCGCAGGCCGTGGTACTTGCCCTGCCCGCCGGTGAGGCCCTGGACGATCACCTTGGTGTCGGCGTCGATGAAGATTGCCATGGTGGTGCTCCCGGAATCAGGCGTTGGCGAGTTCGACGGCCGCGCGGGCAGCATCGAGCATGGTGGGCTGGGACTGCAACTTCGACTCGGGGATGCCCGCTTCGGCGAGGATCTGGCGACCCTCCTCGGCGTTGGTGCCGTCGAGGCGGATCACGATCGGCGCCCGCAACTCGACCCGGCCGAGCGCCTCGACGATGCCCTTGGCGACCTCTTCGCCGCGGGTGATGCCGCCGAAGATGTTGATGAAGATCGACTTGACGTTCTGGTCGAAGTTGATCACCTCGAGTGCGGCGGCCATCACGTCGGCGTTGGCGCCGCCACCGATGTCGAGGAAGTTGGCGGCCTGGCCACCCACCTGGTTGACGACGTCGAGCGTCGACATGGCCAGCCCGGCGCCGTTGGCGATGATGCCCACCGTGCCGTCGAGGCCGATGTACTGCAGATCGTTCTTGCGGGCCAACTGCTCGCGTTCGTCGAGTTCTTCGGTGGCCGCGTACTCGGCCCACTCGGGGTGGCGGAAGGCGGCGTTGCTGTCGAGGCTGACCTTGGCGTCGAGCGCGTGCACTTCGCCGGTGGGCTTGAGGATCAGCGGGTTGATCTCGGCCAGGTCGCAGTCACCCTCGGTGAAGCAGGTGTACAGCTTGGCGAGGATGTCGGCGGCACCCTCGATCGCGGCCTCGGGCAGCTTGGCGTCGATCGCCGCCTGGCGGGCGTCGTCGATCGAGAACCCGACCGTGGGGTCGATGTGGCGCAGCAGGATCGCGTCGGGGTTCTGCTCGGCGGTGACCTCGATCTCGACGCCGCCCTCGGCCGACAACATCAGCAAGTGCTGCTTGGCCGCCCGGTCGAGCGTGAAGCTGGCGTAGTACTCCTCGGCGATGTCGCTGGCGTTCTCGACCCACAGCCGCTTCACGACGTGGCCCTTGATGTCGAGGCCCAAGATGTTGCCGGCGTGGAAGCGGGTCTCTTCCTCGTTGGTGGCGAGCTTGACACCGCCCGCCTTGCCGCGCCCGCCCACCTGCACCTGGGCCTTGATGACCACGGGGTAGCCGGCCGCGGCCGCCGCGGCGACCGCTTCGTCGACGGTGTCGGCGACGTCGCCGGGGCTGACGGGAATGCCGAAGCGGGCGAAGTACTGCTTGCCCTGATACTCGAACAGATCCACGGAGGACGTTCCTTCCTGATGGAGGCCTGAGAGGCCCAACGCCGGAGTGCGCCGACACGTTATGCGCGGCCACCACTCACGACCCAAAGCGCGAACGGATAGTGCCAGGCACGATCCGTTCGGCACAATGGGGGTTGTGCCGACGCCCGAGTTGCGCTCCCCCGTTGCCCGGGCAGTTGTACCGGTGCTCGGCGGCCTGGCTCTGCTCGCCGCGCTGGCCGGCTTCACCTGGGCGATCGCGTCGTGGATCTCGGGCGGCGGCGGCACCACCAGCGACCGGCTCGCACCCAGCGTGTGGACGGTCGGGCAGGTCGAGTCGCTGTCGGAGTCGATCGCCGAGGACGGCCCGCTGTACTTCCCCGAGCTCGGCACGGCGATCGGTGAGCGCTCGATCGTGGTCGACCACACCGGCGACATCCCTGCCGACGGCTGGCGGATCTACTGGGCCTACCCGGCCGACCGCGACGCGACCTGCACGGTGACCCAGGTGGTCGGCACCCGCCAGTTCACCGACTGCGACGGACGCACGCTCGACGTCGGCCAACTCGCCCCGCCCGACGCAGGTGTCTTCCCGCGGGTTGAGGACCGCCGCACGCTGGTGCTCGACCTACGCGGGGCAACCGCCACGAGCACCCCCTGAAACGCGCCTACGCGAGTTGGACGGCAGCGAGGAGGCGTTCGACGAACAGGTCGGTGTGCTGCTCGAGGTGGTTGCGCTTGATCTCGAGCCCCCCGACCACACTGGCGCCGGTCTGGCCGACCGCCTTGGTGAGCTTGTCGATCGACTTGCCGGCGTTGAGGGCGAACGTGAGGAAGCACGCCGCCTGCTTGCCGCGCATCGTGGGCAGGTTCGAGATCACGCCCGCGTTCCACGGCGCCTGACCCACCACGAACAGACCGTGGGTCCATGTGCCGACGAGCACCAGGTCGGCACGCTGCACCGACGCCAGGTCGGGGTCGGCGACCTTCGACAGGCCGGTGATGCCCCATCGCTCCTGCTGGAGCTTGTCGGCGATCAACTCGGCCGCCTTCCACGTGTTTCCGGTGAGGCTCTCGACGAGCAGCGCTGCCTTCATCGGCTGCGATTGTGCCACGCCAGCCCTTGCCGAGCGACAACCACGGCGATATCTTCATATCTGTGCAGGTATTGAGTCATCCCTCCGAGCTCGCCGAACGTGCCGCCGACCTGTTCCGGCTGCTCGGCGACCCCACCCGCGTGCGCCTGCTGCAGGTGCTGGCAGAGACCGACGAGCTGTGTGTGCACGAGTTGGCCACCGCGGTCGGCGCCGGCGAGACCCGCGTGTCGCAGGCATTGCGGCTGCTGCGCACGGCCGGCGTGGTGCGCAACCGCCGCGACGGTCGCCACATTCACTACCGCCTCGACGACGACCACGTCCGCACGCTGCTCGAGGTCACCCAGGTGCACCTGGCCCACCTGCACGGCGGCGACGATGAGTGACCACGGGGTGGTTTCGACCGGCCCGGCCGCCGGGAAGCATCACGGGCACGATCACGGGGTGGGGTTGGCGCGGGCGGGGGAACGCCATCGCACTCCCCTGCTGATCGCGTTCGTGCTGCTGGCCGTGTTCCTCGTCGTCGAGGTGGTCGCCGCGTTCGCGACCGGGTCGCTGGCATTGCTGTCCGATGCCGCGCACATGCTCACCGACGTGATCGGGCTGGGCATGGCCTTGGCCGCGATCACCCTCGCCACCCGGTTCGCCACGTCGCGCTCGGGGGCCGCGACCCGACACACGTTCGGGCTGTATCGGTTGGAGATCCTGGCCGCGTTCGTCAACGCCCTGCTGCTGTTCGGCGTGTCGATCTGGGTGCTGATCGAGGCCGCCCGACGCCTGAATGGCGAGCACGAGGTCGACGGCATCCCGATGCTGGTGGTGGCCGTGCTCGGGCTGGCCGCCAACCTGGTCGCGTTCGCACTGCTGCGTGCCGGCTCGAAGGAGTCGCTCAACATCGAGGGCGCCTACCTCGAAGTGCTCGCCGACACACTCGGCTCGGTCGGCGTGATCGTGGCCGCGCTCTTGTTGCAGGTGTTCGGCTGGTGGTGGGCCGACCCGGTCATCGCCGCCCTGCTCGGCCTGTGGATCCTCCCCCGCACCTGGCGGCTCGGACGCCAGGCCGCACACGTGCTGCTCCAGGCCGCCCCGCCCCACGTCGACCTCGCCGAACTCCAGCACGACCTGGCGGCGATCGCCGACGTCGTCGACGTCCACGACCTGCACGTATGGACGCTGACGTCGGAGATGGACGCCGCCTCGGCCCACCTGGTCACCGTCCCCGGCGCCGACGCTCACGGCGTGCTCGACCAGGCCCGCGACCTGCTCGCCGAGCGCTACGGTATCAGCCACGGCACGTTCCAGGTCGAACCCGACACCCACCACGGCTGCCACGACGTCACCTGGTGACGTGAGCGAAACCCATGGCCGCCGGTCCGCTTCCGGTCCGTACTGTCGGGGAGGTGGGGAGCGACCTCGTGTTGCGATCGTGGTCACGCGCCGACCTCCCGGCGATGGCCGCGCTGATCAACGAACGGGTCGCGGCCAACGGCGGGCTCGACGAACCGGTCACCGAAGCCACGATCACCGCGGTCTACGACCACCTCGGGTCGTGCGACCCCGTCCGCGACATCGTGGTCGCCACCGACGGTGACGGCACCGTATGCGGGTACGCGCGCACTATCAGCGAGGACATGGCGGACGGCTCGCGTACGTACGCGCTCGCGTTCGAGGGTCGTGGAGAAGCGCACGCCCGGATGTTCGAGTGGGCTGCGGCCCACGCGCTCGAACAGGCGGCTGCCGACCCGCACCCCGACCGCTGGATCGACGCCGGCGCAGCCGACGGCACCGAACGCCAACGTCTGATCGTCGAGCACGGCGGGTTCGTACCGTACGCGTGGTCGGCGGTGATGGTGCGCCCGACGCTCACCGACGTGCCCGACCTTGCACTGCCGGCCGACGTGCTCGTCCGGCCGGCCGACCAGGCCGACCTGCGGGCGATCTGGGAAGCCGACGTCGAGGCGTTCCGCGACCACAACCACCAGCTCGCCCACGTCGGCGAGGACGAGTGGGAGCAGTTCCTGGTCGAAGCCGAGCCGGGCACCGGGTGGTGGCAGGTCGCCTGGGACGCCAGCGGGGTGGTCGGTCAGGTTCGCACCCGGGTCGTACCCGGCGAAGCCGAGCGGATCGGCCGCCGCCGAGCGTGGACCGAGAACATCTCGACCCGCTGCGACCGCCGCGGCGAAGGCATCGCCTCGGCCCTGATCGCCGCCAGTCTGCGACAGCTCGCGGCGGCTGGGTTCGACGAGGCCGCGCTGGGTGTCGACCTCGAGAACCCCACCGGCGCGCTCGTCGTCTACGAACGCCTCGGCTACCAGGTTGTGCAACGCCACACCGGCTACCGACACCCCGTCACCTGACGCGCTGCGCCGGTGCGCGCACCGGGTCTCGATACACCGGGCAGAGCCCGGCACTCGACCACCGTCACCACCGGTCGTCGAGTGACGTTGGATCGCGACGACACCGTCACCACCGGTCGTCGAGTGGCGCACCCGCGGCGCAGCCGCCACCCCGTTGTATCGAGACGACGCCGGCGCGCACCGATGGTCTCGATACACCGGGCAGAGCCCGGCACTCGACCACCGTCACCACCGGTCGTCCAGTAACGCACCGGCACTCGACCACCGGGGGTGGGCGCCTCGCGGATCAGAGTTTTTTGAGGGGGGCCCAGGCGAGGGAGAGGTGTTTTTGGCCGACGCCGGCGAAGTTGATCACGGCTTCTGCCTTGTCGCCGGTGCCGGAGATGTCGATGATCACGCCCTCGCCGAACGCCGGGTGTTCGACGTCGTCCCCCACCCGCAAGCCGAGCTCCTGTGAGTTCGACGGCTGGGCGGCCTTGCCCGAACGCAGCGCCGCCTCGACCACCCGGTCGCGGTGCTCGTCGCTGGCGGCACGGGCGGCGCCGGGGTCGCCGGCACGTGGGCCCCGGCGGTACGGCGGCGGGTCGCTGTAGTCGCGCGAGTCGCGTTGCCGGTAGCTCTGGCGGCCGTACGTGTTGCGGCCCGACACGTTGCCCTGCTGGTCGACCAGCTCGGCCGGGATCTCGTCGAGGAACCGCGACGGCGGGTTGTACTGGGTGGACCCGAACAGCATCCGGCTCCACGCGTGCGTCACGAACAGGCGCCGCATCGCCCGGGTGATGCCGACGTAGGCGAGCCGCCGCTCCTCTTCCATCTCGGTCGGCTCGGTGAGTGCCCGGATGTGCGGGAAGATGCCTTCCTCGACGCCGACGATGAACACCGACCCGAACTCGAGCCCCTTGGCCGAGTGCAGCGTCATCAGCACGACCTGGTCCTCGACTTCTCCCTCGGGCAGGTCGTCGGTGTCGGCGACCAGGGCGACCTGTTCGAGGAACTCGTCGAGCAGCGTGAACTCGCGCGCCGAGCCGACCAGCTCGCCGAGGTTCTCGATCCGGCCGTGGGCCTCGACCGAGTCGTCGGCCTCGAGTTCGGCGAGGTAGCCCGAGTCGTCGAGCGCGGCCTGCAAGATGTCGCCTGGCCCGACGCCCGACCCCTCCTCGTTGGCGGCCGGCACGAGTGCGGCCAGCCGGTCGACCAGTTCGACGAAGCGCTCGATGCCGCGGCGGGCCGGCCCCGCGAGGCCGACCTCGTCGGCGCGGCGCAACGCCTCGAAGAAGGCGATGCCCTCGGCCGCGGCAAACTCGTCGAGCCGGGCGACCGACGTGTCGCCGACGCCGCGCTTGGGCACGTTGAGCACACGCTTGACCGACACCTCGTCGGCCGGGTTCACGACCGCCCGCAGGTAGGCCATCGCGTCCTTCACCTCGCGCCGGTCGTAGAAACGCGTACCGCCCACCACCTTGTACGGGATGCCCAGCCGCATGAACGCCTCTTCGATCACCCGGCTCTGGGCGTTGGTGCGGTAGAGCACGGCCATCTCGCGCCAGTTGATGGCGTCGTCACGGTGCATCCGCTCGACCGTGCGGCCCACGAACATCGCCTCGTCGCCCTCGTCTTCGGCGTGGTAGCGCACGATCCGGTCGCCCTGGCCCGTGTCGGTCCACAAGTTCTTCGGCTTACGTTCGACGTTGTGGTCGATCACCGCGTTGGCGGCGTCGAGGATGGTCTGGGTCGACCGGTAGTTCTGGTCGAGCACGATGGTGGTGACGACCTGCCCCGACGCGTCGAACGCGTCCTCGAACTGCATGATGTTGCGAAAGTCCGCCCCGCGAAATTTGTACACCGACTGATCGGTGTCGCCCACGACGGTCACACCACCGCTTTCTGCGGTCAGCATGAGGACCATTTCGTTTTGGGCCTGGTTGGTGTCCTGGTACTCGTCGACGAGGACGTGCGTGAAGCGCTGGCGGTAGTGCTCGAGCACGTCGGGGTGCTCGCGGAACAGGCGCACCACGTTGAGCAGTAGGTCGTCGAAGTCCATCGCCCCGGCCTTGAGCAGGCGCGCTTGGTACTCGGCGTAGATCTCGGCGTGCTTTCGGTCGAACGGGTTCTCGGCTGTGGCCTTGGCCTGGTCGGGTGACACCAGCTCGTTCTTCCAGAGCGAGATGATGCCGTGCACGGTGCGCGGGGCGAAGCGCTTCTGGTCGAGGTGCAGGTCGCGGATGACGTAGCCGACCAGGCGCGCCGAGTCGGCCGAGTCGTAGATCGAGAACGTGCGCGGGTATCCGAGCACCTCGCCGTCGCGGCGCAAGATGCGCACGCACGCCGAGTGAAACGTCGACACCCACATCGCCCGCACCACCGGCCCCACCAGATGGGCCACGCGCTCGCGCATCTCGGCTGCGGCCTTGTTGGTGAACGTGATCGCCAAGATCTCCTGCGGACGCACGCCCTCGTGGATCAGGTGGGCGATGCGATGGGTGAGCACGCGGGTCTTGCCCGACCCTGCCCCGGCCACCACCAACAGCGGCCCGCCGGTGTGCACCACCGCGTCGAGCTGGTCGGGGTTGAGGCCACCCGTGAACGGTGACGGACCCGCGTCGCCCGAGGGGTCGGAGAAGAGATCGGCCTGGTCGGACATCCACCGCCATCCTACGAAAGGGGTGCGCGATCGCTCCGAACACCTGGGCTCGGAAGGCGGGTCTGCGATGATGGGGACGATGCGAGGGCGGCTGGCGCGAGCGGTGACGGTGGTGGCCCTCGCCTTCGGAGCGGCGTGCGTTGCCGGGTGCGGCAGCGATGCGGCAACGTCGGAGAGCGGCCGCACCCTGCGCGTGCCGGCCGATCACGCGACCATTCAGGCGGCCGTCGACGCGGCCCACCGGGGCGACCTGATCCTGATCGCTCCCGGGGAGTACCGCGAGCGGGTGCTCGTCGCGACCGCGGGCCTGACGATCCGCGGCGAGCAGCGCAATGAGGTGATCCTCGACGGCGGCCACGAGCTGTTCAACGGGGTGGAGGTCACCGCTTCCGGCGTCGCCGTCGAGAACCTGACGGTGCGCAACTACGTCTACAACGCCGTACTGATCGACGGCGCCGGCGATGGCTACGGCGACCCGGGCGAGTTCGCGCCGGCGGTCGACGGCTACCGCGTCAGCTACGTCACCACGTCCAACAACGGGCTGTACGGCATCTACGCGTTCGGTGCCCGCAACGGCGAGATCAGCCACTCGTATGCCTCGGGTCACCCCGACTCGGGCTTCTACATCGGCCAGTGCAAGCCGTGCAACGTCGTGCTCGACGACATCGTGGCCGAGCACAACGCGATCGGGTACTACGGCACCAACGCATCGGGTGGCGTGTACGTCGTCAACTCGACGTTCCGCGGCAACCGGCTGGGCATCGCCCCCAACTCGCAGGATGCGGAACTGCTCGCGCCGCAGGCCGAAACCGTGGTGGCCGGCAACCTCGTCGACGGTCGCGACGCAGCCGCCGCCCCGGCCATTCCGCAGGGCCTGTTCGGCGGCGGCATCGCGGTCGGGGGCGGCACCGGCAACACGGTCGTGCGCAACCGCGTGTTCGGGAGCGCGGCCTATGGGATCGGGCTGGTCGCGCTCGGCAAGTACCAGCCCGAGGGCAACCGGGTCGAGGCCAACGTGCTCGACGACAACGCGATCGACCTGCTGTACGCGCCGAGCGTGGGAACGTCGGCGGCTGGCAACTGCTTCACCGGCAACACGTTCACGGTCACCGTTCCCGACGCGATCGAACAGTTGCTGCCGTGTTCGGGAACGGCGGCCGCGGCGCTGCCGCTGGAGCAGCCGGTGCTGCCGGTCGCGCCACCCACCGTCGACTACCGCACGATCGCGTTGCCCGGCCCGCAACCCGACATGCCCGACGCAACCACCGCCGCACCCCGCCCCGCGGGCCCACCCACGGTGCCCGATGTCGACGCGATCCAAGTGCCCGCTGCTGTGACCTGACGTGGTAACGACCGGCTCAACCACCGGGAACGCGGCGACCGGTCTGTACGGCGCCGGTAGTGTCCGGGGAATGAAGCACCGGATCGCGGCGGTGTCGGTGACGGCCTTGCTGACCCTCGCCGGATGCGGATCCGACAGCGTGTCGTCGGACGAGGCCCGACGAATCGTCGTGAGCGGCCTGATCGACGCCGGCCAGTCGCCCGATGTCGCCGCCTGTGTGGCCAACACGGCGTTGGAACGTCACTCCCCCGGTGACCTCGTCAACACGTCCGGCACGACCTCGGCCGCGGTCAACGCCTCGATCGGCGTGATCGTCGCCGCCTGCACGGCCGAGCTGACGCCGCCCACCTCCCCGCCCCCGACCGTGCCCTCCACCACGGTGCCGGCAACCACCACACCGGCCACGACCATCCCGCCACTCGACCCGACCGCGTGCGCGGCCGGCCAAGCGGTGCTCGTGGCGCTCGACGCGGCCGCGCTGATCGACGACCCCGGCCCGGCGGCATTCGAGGCGTGGCTCGACGAAGCCCGCGCCCGCGCCGAGCTCGCCGTACTGGCCACAGCCGAGGCCGAGCTGCGCGAACTGCATCGGTCGATCCAGGCCGCAATCGGTGAACTCGACCAGCTCGCTGCCGCCAACGGGTACGACGCCTCGGCGCCCGATGTCGCTGATCGTGCCAATGCGATCGGCACCGAGCTCGACACGCTCGCCGCCGACGTGACGCGCGCCAACGCCGAGCACGGTTGCGACGCCGACCCGAACGGCGCCGCCGATGCCGCCGTGCTCGCCGCCCAGCTGATCGCGCTCGACGACGTTCCCCCGCCCACGACCATCCCCACCACCGTGCCCGCGGCCGATATCGAGGTTCGCCACGCCGGGTCGGGCATCGTCGTGTCGGTACCCGCCGGATGGACCGGCGAGCGCGGCGGGGTGGCTGCGACGCCGTTCGCTCCGTCGACTCGGTTCCTCATCCGGGCCGCCGACCCGGCGGTGTTCGACGGCGGTCGCTTCGACGGCACGGGAGTGGCGATCTACGCGGTCGACGGCACTGTCGACGTTGGCGCTGTGCTGGCCGCTTCGGAACCTGCCAGGTATTGCACGCTGGCCGGCGAGCGGGCGTACGACGACGGCGTGTACGTCGGCGTGCGCCGCGAGTACACCGACTGCGGCGGCACGCCCGTGTCGATCGTGGTCGTCGGCGCCGCCGACAACGCGGCCCGGGTCACCACCTACGTCGAGGTGCGGGCGGCGTCACTCACCGACCGCGCCGTCGACGTCGTCCTCAACTCGTTCTACGTCTGACCGCCCGAACGCGGTTGGCTGGCGAAGGACCGTTCCCGACTCATCGGCAAGCGACGTCAAACGCAAGCGGGGCGGTTTCGCCGAAGGCCACGGCGACCGCGTTCATGTCGATCGCCTGGCCTTCGCCGCTGATCCCACCATCCACCAGCGCGAACTCCAACGTCTGCTCGCCGCCGAACAGGACCGCGTCGTTCGAGGCTTCCCAATCGGGCGCATCGGAGTCACCGTCGCTGTACATCGAGTCACGCCCCACGTCGACGCCGACGCGTGCCACGTCGGCCGTGTCACCGTCGCCGAACATCAGGTCGAGCACTTCGTCGGGCAGATACGGGGCAAGCTCATCGCGAGACGAGATCGATCGTTCGATCGACACCCACGCCAGCGAGCCATCACTTCCCTCGGCCGGGCCCTCCAACAAAAACTCGGTTCCTTGCGCGATACACAGCTCGCTGCTCACGGTGTACGTCACACCGGCAACCGTGACGCTGCCGACGGCGTCGCCGGTGCTCAACGCCGAAGCGGTCTGCTGATGCTGCTCCTGAAGCTCGTCGAGCAGGTCCGCCTGCGGAACCGTGACCTCGACCGACGCGTCGCCACCGACCGATCGCGCGTCCGATGGCGCGTCCTGGGCATCAGTCGCGGCCGGGTCGCCGGCCTGCTGATCGTCGCCACCGCAGCCGGCGGCAGCCAGCGCAAAAACGGAAACGGACACGACTCGGGGGAACCAACGCATCCTGGCAGGGTAGGGGCGGCCCCGGCCTCCCCCAAAACTAGCGGTGGTCGCGTCACCACGAGGCGTGACCGTTTTTGTTTGGCTGCCAGGCGGGGCTTGGTCAACCGGTCGGCGTCGGCGCGGCCAGGGTGAAGCCGACGATCGCTCCCCCGCCGGGCGCGTTGGCGGCTGTGGCGGTACCACCGTGGCGTTCGGCGACGGCGGCCACGATCGCCAGGCCGAGGCCCGAGCCCGGCAGCGTGCGCGCCTCGTCGGCGCGGTGAAAGCGGTCGAACACCAAGCCCAGTTCTGCCTCGGCGATACCGGGCCCGTGGTCGCGGACCCGCACATCGGCTGCGTCCCCCACCCGCCCGACGGTGACCTCGACCGGCCCCCCGGCGGGGTCGAACTTGCAGGCGTTGTCGATCAGGCACGACACGGCCCGCTGTACACCGGTGCGTTCGGCCACCACGGCGACCACCCCGCCGGTGACGGTGATGTCGCGGCCGGTCCGGCGGGCGTAGCGCTCGGCCACGGCCCGGGCGAGTTCGGTGAGGTCGAACTCCGACGGGTGCTCGCTGCCCACCCCGCTGGTCAACCCGCCGCCGGCGACGGCGACGATTTCGTCGACCAGTTCGGCCAGCTCGCCGACCTCGGCCTGGAGGTCGGCGACGATCTCCCCACGCTCGCCGGGCGGAATGTCGGGAAACCGGGCGAGCACGTCGAGGTTGGTCCGCAGGCTGGTGAGCGGCGTGCGCAGCTCGTGGCCGGCGTCTTGCACCAGCCGTTCCTGTTCCTCCTGCGAGCGCGCCAATGCCCGCAGCATGCGACCGAACCCGGCGTTGAGACGGCCGACCTCGTCGCGCCCGCCCGTATCGGCGACCAGTGCGACGCCACGTTGCGGTCGGCCCGACTCGGCCACGTCGTCGGCGGCCGCGGTGAGCCGTCGCAACGGGGCCGTGATGCGGTCGGCCAGCAGCGCCCCCAGCGCGGCGGCCACCGCGGCGACGAGCACGAGCAGGAGGATCGTGCGCTGACGGACCCCGTCGAGCACCCGGTGCGTCTCGTCGAGCGAGCGGCCGACCACCATCGTCCCGGTCGGCAGCGACACCATGCGCAGACGGAACTGGCCGTCGGAGGTGGTGACGGTGGAGAACGACGAGGTCGACACCGCGGTCGCGGCAGGGAGCGGCTCGGGGAACGTGCTCAGCATGACGCTGCCTTCGCTGGTGACGTACTGGGCGCTGTACTGCGGCAAGCCACCCGAGGCGGCCGACACCGAGATCGTGGCGGGCCCGCGCGACACCACGATTTGGTCGAGGTCGACCAGCGACTGGTCGACCTCGGCCAGCAGGCGTTGCTCGGTCGACCGGTAGCTGGCCACACCGAACGCTGCGGTCGCCAACGACGACACGACCATCATCGCCAGCGCCAGCTTCCAGCGCAGGCTCACGTCAGTATCCGTTGGTCGACACGGGCGACATAGCCGACCCCGCGCACGGTGTGGATGAGGCGCGGCGCGCCGTCTACCCCTTCGTCGGCGAACTCGGTCTTGCGTCGCAGGTAGCCGATGTAGACGGCCAGGTTCTTCGATTCCGGCCCGAAGTCGTAGTGCCAGATCCGCTCGTAGATGGTCGTGTGGTCGAGCACGATGCCGGTGTTGCGCACGAGCAGTTCGAGCAGGTCGAACTCGGTCTTGCTGAGCTCGATCGGGCGGCCACCGCGCAGCACTTCGCGCCCGGCGGTGCGGATTTCGAGGTCGCCCAGCCGCAACGTGTCGCCGCCAGCGCTGCCCGTGGTCGCGTCGGCGGGCGCGGTCCGGCGCACGAGGGCGCGCACCCGGGCGAACAACTCGTCGAGGTGGAACGGCTTGGGCAGGTAGTCGTCGGCGCCGGCGTCGAGCCCGGCGACGCGGTCGCGGATCTCGGTGCGCGCGGTGAGCATCAGAATCGGCAACTTGGCGACAGCCGGGTCGGCGTGGGCCCGCAGCGCCCGGCACACGGTGAGCCCGTCGACGACGGGCATCGACACGTCGAGCAACACGACGTCGAACACCGGCCCGGCGTGCAGCGCCTCCAGTGCCTGGGCACCGTTGATCGCCGCGGTGACCTGGTAGCCCTCGAGGCCGAGCGCGCGCACCAGCGACTCGCGAACCGCCCGGTCGTCTTCGGCCAGCAGCACGTGCACCCCAGCAGTACACCAGACAATTCCGGCGCCGCGGGTGAGCGTTGGGTGAGAATCCGTCCGGCCCGGGCGCCTCCACAACCGGGTGTGTGGTCGCCTATGTAATAGTGTTCTTGCGACTGCAACGAGCACGCTCGTTGCCACAACCTGATGCAAACCCTGAGTTCGCGGGAGACGAAATTGGGATGAGCCACGAATACGACGCCACGAGCGCGGCCCTCATCAGGGCTGCTCACACGATCCTGGAAAGCGCCGGGCCCGAGGCCCTGACCGTGCGCCGGATCGCCGCCGAGGCGGGGATGAGCACGATGAACGTGTATTCCCGGTTCGAAGGCAAGCACGGGGTGATCGACGAGTTGTACGCCGACGGGTTCCGCCGTCTCGCCGCCCAACTTCAGGCGGTGCCCACCACCGACGACGTGGTGCACGACATCCTCAGCGTGATGGACGCGTACCGGCGGTTCGCGATCGACAACCCGACCTACTACCGGGTGATGTTCCGCTCGGCCACGCTGCCGTCGTACACGCCGTCGTCGCCCGCCCTAGCGGTCGCGTTCACATGCCTCCAGTCGATGACCGCCCGCGTCGAGCTCGCCCAGGCCCGCGGTGACGTGGCGACGTTCCCCGACTGGTCGGCGCAAGAGATCGCCGCCTGGCTGTGGGCCAACTGTCACGGCCTGGTGTCGGTCGAGGCATCCGACGTCAGCGTGCCCGCCGTGTCGTGGGCCACCGTGTTCGACCACGGCGCCCGCACCGCCGTCCACGGTCTGCACCCCTCGGTAGCCCCAGCCCCCGCATAGCCGCGACCTGCGGCAGGGTGGTAACGACCGGCTCAACCACCGAGCGAGCAGGGCGTTACCCTGCGGCGTCATGTTCGCCGGGGTGTTCGACGTGGTCGATCGGGTCACCGGGCACCTCGACGACCTCTCGGGCCGGTGGTGGTTCCTCGGCGTGATCTTCCTGGTCGCGTATCTCGACTCGATCATTCCGGTGGTACCGAGCGAGACCGCGGTGATTCTCGGCGGGGTGGCCGCCGGGCTGGGCAAGCAGGAGATCTACCTCGTCATCGCCGCCGGGGCACTGGGGGCGCTGCTCGGCGACCTGTCGGCCTACCAGGTGGGCGCGCGTCTGCGCGGGCTGGTCGAACGCCGCGCCGCCCGGCGACCGGGCTTCCGGGCCCGACTCGACTGGGCCAAGCGGGCGATCCACACACGCGGCGGAACGCTGCTGATCACCGCCCGCTTCATCCCCGGCGGTCGCACCGCGCTGACGATCTCGTCGGGCGTCACCCGCCAGCCGCTGGGCTGGTTCACCCGCTGGATCGTCGTCGCTGTCGTTCTGTGGGCCGGCTATGCCGGCCTGCTCGGCTACTTCTTCGGCAGTCGCTTCGAGGACGACCACACCACCGCATTCCTGCTCGCGTTCGGCACCGCGCTGTCGGTGACGATCGTGATCGAAGTCGTGCGACACCTCCGCAAGCGACGCACCAGCGGTACCGGTGACGCGTCCGGTGAGCCGACCGGCTGACACCGCCACCTACTGTCGGCGCCGTGACGCCACCCTCCCTTATGTCCGTGTCCGCTGCCGTGGCCGCCCGCAAATCGGTGCGCGCGTTCCTGCCCGACCCCGTCGACGACGCGACCCTTGCCGACCTCGCCGAGCGGGCCGCCCGGGCACCCAGCGGCGGCAACGTCCAACCGTGGCGGATCTACGTCGTCAACGGGCCGTCAATGGCACGGTTCCGCGACTTCATCGCCGCCCGGCCCGGCGAGCAGGCCGAGTACGACATCTACCCGCCCAACCTGTGGGAGCCGTACCGCACCAACCGGTTCTCACTCGGCGAGGCGATGTACGCCACGATCGGCATCGCCCGCGACGACAAGGCCGGGCGGCTGGCTCAGTTCGCCAAGAACGCCGACTTCTTCGGCGCGCCAGCGGCGCTGTTCTGCTTCGTCGACCGCAAGATGGGCCCTCCCCAGTGGAGCGACCTGGGCATGTACCTCCAGACGTTCATGCTGCTCGCCCAGGAAGCCGGGCTCGACACGTGCCCGCAGGAGTTCTGGGCGGTCTACCCGCAGGCGGTGGCCGAATTCGTCGGCGCGCCGCCCGACGAGATGCTGTTCTGCGGGATGGCGATCGGCCACGCCGACTGGGCCCACCCCATCAACACCCTCGACAGCGCCCGCATGCCCCTCGACGAATGGTGCCGTTTCGTGTAGCCGTGCCGACGGCCCGCCTCAGAGGATTTCGCCGCGCTTGAGGATGACCTTGTCGACCAGGCCGTAGTCGCGGGCTGCGTCGGCGGTGAACCAGCGGTCGCGCTCGGAGTCGGCCTGGATCTGCTCGAGCGACTGGCCCGAGTGCTGGGCGATCAGCTCGGCCATGCGCAGCTTGGTAAACGTCAGCTGCTCGGCCTGGATCTGGATGTCGGCGGCCTGGCCGCGCAGCCCGGCCAGCGGCTGGTGCATCATGATCCGGGCGTTGGGCAGCGTGTACCGCTTGCCGGCCGCACCGGCGGTGAGGAGGAACTGACCCATCGAGGCCGCCAGACCGAGGCACACGGTGGCCACGTCGGGGCCGACGAACTGCATCGTGTCGTAGATCGCCATGCCGGCGGTGACCGACCCGCCAGGGCTGTTGATGTACAGCCAGATGTCGGCGCTCGGATCTTCGCCTTCGAGGTACAGCAGTTGGGCGCAGATCTGGTTGGCGATGTCGTCGTTGACGTCGGAGCCGAGCATCACGATGCGGTTCCGGAGCAGCCGGTTGAACACGTCGGAACGCGGATCGAACCCGGCGTCGAGCGCCATCGGTACAGCAGGCGATGTCATAGCGCCGAGGCTACCCGTGCCGACGACCGCGCCGTTCGGATCGGGCGACCCACGCTGACGGTCGAGCTGCTAGCCGAAGCCCGCGACCTTGCCGCTCGCCATCGGCGTCACGGCCCCGTACCCGCTTCTTGACACGTCACGCTTGCATCAAGCGTGGTCATGTGTCTACGCTGCGTGGCGTCGAGTAGCTCTCGGCGGCGGAAGGTGGCGCGCGGGCGTCACCGCAAACGGCGGAATGAATTGAAAGCGGGAATTATGCGCAAGCCTCGTAGCTTCAGCGCGGCCCGAGTGCTCCTCGTCGGTGCACTCGTTGCCGGGCTCGTGGCCCTCATCCCCCTGGGACCTGGCGGGGTCTCACCAGCAGCGGCGGCACCTGGCGACGGCACGATCACCGTGCGCGTCGTTCAGGAAGTCAACGCCAACGGACTGGTCGACTCGACCATCATGGAACCACCCCTCGCCGGAGTGACGGTCCACGTCAGTGACGGCGAGGGCAACAGCATCTCGAGCGTCACCGACGATGCTGGCCTGGCCGTGTTCGATCTGTCAGCGACCGCACTGGTCGGCGGCAACTACCGGGTCGAGGCCGACAACCCGCGGCCCGACTTCTTCTACCCCTCGCACGCGGCCAACGGCCAGAGTGGGCCCGCGGCGAAGATCACGCCGGCCAACCTGCAGTCGCCGTCGAACGCCAAGCTCTCGTCGACGGTCGAATTCGTCGACGTCGATGACGAGACCGACGCCTACGTCAACATGGCGTTCTGGTACCCGCCGTACTACTGCCAGGAGAACCCGACGCTGTGCAGCGCGGTGCAGCCGTGGAGCGCGACCCCACCCGGAGGTGTCAGCCCGCCGACCGAGCAGACGCTGATCTCGGTGCCGTACCGCTTCAACGTGGGTGACCAGGACCTGGCGACCAACGCCGACACCGGTGTGGTGTACGGCATCGCCTACGACCGGGCCAACCAGCGGATCTTCTCGGCGGCCTACGCCAAGCGTGGCTCCGCGTACGGCCCCGGCGGCCCCGGCGCGATCTACGTGACCGACCTGTCGACGACCACGTTCCCGCTGGCCGGCACGACCAGCCAGTTCGCGACGGTCCCGAACCCTGGCAGCACCGCCCGCGACATGGCGACGAACCACGACCATGCGTTCTTCGACCGACCGGGCAAGGAGTCGCTCGGCGACATCGACATCACCAACGACAACCGGTACCTGTTCGGCGTGAACATGTTCGACAAGACCGTGTTCGTGTTCGATCTCGCCGACGACTCATACGTCGGCTCGTATGCGATCCCGAACCCTGGGTGCGGTGACGACTGGCGGCCGATGGGCACCGGCGTCGGACTCGACGTGAGCTACGTCGGCGGCGTCTGCTCCGGCCAGACCAACCAGGACATGGACGAGATGACCGCCCACGTCTACACGTTCGATCCCGCCGACGGTACGTTCGGCGCGCAGGTCCTCGACCAGCCACTCACCTACAGCAAGGGTCAGGCCTACGACGGCGGCAACTGCAACGGGGGCATCGAGGGCAGCGCCATCGGCCGGTGGTTCTCGTGGGTCTCGCGGTTCCCCTCGGTGCCAAACGAGCAGCGGGCTGCGGGTTGCTCCACTGGTTGGATGGCCTACCCGACGCCGATGCTGGGCGACATCATTGAGGAGACCAACGGCGACCTGGTGATTTCGTTCCGCGACCGCTTCACCGATCAGGCCGGATGGAATGCCCTCGAGGAGACGGCTACCGGAACGTTCTCGACCCTCTATCAGCCAGCGGCCGGCGGCGACATCGTGCGCGGTTGCAAGCTGAGCGACGGCACGTTCGTACTCGACCCGAACCTCGACGCCGGCGACGTGCTCGCCCCGTCGGCGCTGTGCACCAACAACAACGACGGCAGCACGAACAACGGTGGCCAGTCCACTACCTTCCGAGAGTTCTACACCGGTGATTGGCGGACCGGCTTCCATGAGGAAGCGTTCTACGGCGGCATCGCGCTGGCCCGCAGCGAAGTGAACCTGACCGGCACGGGCTACGACATGAACGGCGCAGTCTGGACGCAGGGCATCGGCGCGATCAACCGCAACGGCAGTCTGACCAGTGGAAACCTCGGCGTGCAGACCGACGACAGCACGGTTGGCCTGTTCGGCAAAGGTACCGGCATGGCCGACCTCGAAGTGCTCTGCGACGAGGCACCGATCCAGGTCGGCAACCGGGTGTGGATGGACACCGATGGAGACGGCATCCAGGACCCGGGCGAGATCCCGATCGTCGGTGTGACCGTGCGTCTCTACGACGAGCTCGGCAACCTGGTCGGCACCACGACGACCAGCGCCAACGGCGAGTACTACTTCGACCAGACCAACGTCACCGGCGGCTTGTCGCAGGACACGACCTACGTCGTGCGCCTCGACCTACCGACCGACTACGAGGCCGGCGGACCGCTGTACAGCACCCAGCCCACGCTCGCCAACGTCGGCGCCAACGACGAGTTGGACTCCGACGGCGTAGTGGTCGACGGATATCCGCAGGCCACCCTCACCACCGGTGGGGCCGGCGTCGACGACCACACCTGGGACTTCGGGTTCACGCTCCCGTCGGTCTCGGTAGGTGACTTCGTGTGGGTCGACACCAGCCGCGACGGCATCCAAGACCCCGGCGAACCCGGCATCCCCGGCGTCGTGCTGATCCTCACCGACGCCGACGGCCAGCCCGTCACCGACGTGTACGGCAACCTGGTCGGCCCGGTGACCACGGATGCCGACGGGCTCTACGACTTCCCCGGGTTGCCGGTGGGTGCGGCGTACACGGTGACGATCGACGAGGCGGCTTCGGCGGCGGCGTTGGCTCCGTACATCCCGACGATTCCCGGTGCCGGCGATCCGGACGAGGATTCGTCGACGGGGTCGGCGACGTCGGTGGTGTTGCCCAACGACGGTGACCGCGACCCGACGCTCGACTTCGGGTTCGTGCTGCCGGCGGTGTCGGTTGGCGACTACGTCTGGGTCGACACCGACCGCGACGGCATCCAAGACCCCGGCGAACCCGGCATCCCCGGCGTCACCCTGACACTCACCGGACCCGACGGCGAACCCGTCACCGACGTCTTCGGC
>Ga0182745_1000136_pt1 | contig 102834 bp, 88 predicted proteins | sample eDN3rd30CKraftBY_FD_128523 | JGI IMG/M metagenome (GOLD analysis project Ga0182745, IMG submission 128523) | Enriched backyard soil microbial communities from Emeryville, California, USA - eDNA 3rd pass 30_C Kraft BY (version 2) (version 2) | ecosystem: Environmental > Terrestrial > Soil >...
CGAGGATCGCGAGCGCTTCCAGCAACTGGTGCATGCGCTGAATCTCAAGCAGCCGCCGAACTGCACGGCGCGCACTGAAGACCAGGCAATCGCCATGTCGCGCGACATCGGCTTCCCGCTGGTGGTGCGTCCCTCGTACGTACTGGGTGGCCGTGCCATGGAAGTGGTGTTCAACGAGGACGACCTGCGCACCTACATGACCGATGCGGTCAAGGTGTCCAATGACAGTCCGGTGCTGCTGGACCGGTTCCTCGATCTAGCCATCGAAGTGGACGTGGACGCCATCTGCGACGGTAACGACGTCTACATCGGCGGCATCATGGAACACGTGGAGCAGGCCGGGGTGCACTCTGGAGATTCGGCGTGTTCGCTGCCGCCGAACAGTTTGAGCGCCGCCATCCAGGCCGAGTTGCGCGAGCAGACTCGCAAGCTGGCGCGGGGCTTGAACGTGGTGGGCCTGATGAACATCCAGTTCGCCATCCAGAACGGCATCGTTTACATCCTGGAAGTCAATCCGCGCGCATCGCGCACCGTGCCCTTCGTCTCCAAGGCCACCGGCGTCCCACTGGCGAAGCTGGCGGCGCGGGTCATGGCGGGCGCCAAGCTCGCGGAACTGGACTTGACCGGCGAGCAGCGCGTGCCCAAGTTCTTCGCGGTGAAGGAGGCGGTGTTCCCGTTCGCCAAGTTCCCCGAGGCCGATCCGATCCTGGGCCCGGAAATGAAATCCACCGGCGAAGTGATGGGCACCGGCCGCTCGTTCGGCGAGGCCTATGCCAAGGCGCAACTGGCCTCGGGCATCACCTTGCCGACGCGGGGCGTGTGCCTGATCAGCGTGCGTGAGCGCGACAAACCGGCGGCAGTGACCCTGGCGCGGCGCCTGGTGGCACAGGGCTTCGAGATCGTGGCCACCGAGGGCACGGCCAAGGCCATTACCGATGCCGGCATCCCGTGCCGCCGCGCCAACAAGGTGCGAGAGGGGCGGCCGCACATCGTGGACATGATCAAGAACGACGAGATTTCCTTGATCGTGAACACCACCGAAGGCAAGCAGGCCATTTTCGAGTCACGTTCCATCCGCCGCGAGGCGGTGCACCGGCGGGTGACGTACTACACTACCGTGGCGGCAGGTATCGCGACCTGCGACGCTATTGCCCATATGAACGAAGTGGACGTGAACCGTCTGCGTGACTTGCATCAGGAGATCGCATCATGAAACGGATGCCGTTGACGCTGAAGGGCGCCGAGCGCCTGCGTGCCGAGCTCAAGCGCTTGAAGAGTGAGGATCGCCCCCGCGTCATCCAGGCCATTGCCGAGGCGCGCAGCCATGGCGACCTGAGTGAAAACGCCGAGTATCACGCCGCGCGTGAGCAGCAGAGCTTCATCGAAGGCCGCATCAAGGATGTGGAAGGCCATCTGTCGAACTCCGAGATCATCGACGTGACCCGCCTGAACGCCAGCGGCAAAGTGGTGTTCGGCGCCACCGTCGATCTGGAGGATCAGGACGACGGCAACAAGGTGGTGTATCAAATCGTCGGTGACGCCGAAGCCGACATCCGCAATGGCTGGATTTCGGTGTCATCGCCCATCGCGCGCGCGCTGGTGGGCAAATCCGAGGGTGACATCGTCGACGTGGTGGCGCCCAATGGGACGCGCTCCTACGAGATCATGGCGGTGAGATACGTGTGACGCTGACGCGCCTCGCGGGGCTGCTCATCGCATTCTGGGCCGGCAGTCTTTGGACCATCTGCGGGCTGGTGGCGCCGACGCTGTTCCGGATTCTGGAGAGCCGGCAGCTGGCGGGGCACTTGGCCGCGACTTTTTTCAATGCCCTGACTTGGATCGGCGTGGTCATGGCCACGGTGCTGCTGGCGCTGAATCTGGCGGGCAGGATTGCGCTGCCCGGCGGCCGGCCGCTTTCGGGACGGGCGTTGGTATTGATCACTGCCGGGTTGCCGCTGGCCAGCCGTTTGGTGCTGGGGCCGTTGATGGACCAGGCGCGCGCGGCCGGCAACATGGCGCGCTTCGGAGCTTTGCACGGCGTGGCTGGGGCGTGCTTCCTGTTGGCCTGCCTGGGCGCGGCGCTGCTGCTGTGGAAGTTCAATCGCCCGGCAGAATGATCTTGGGGCGTTCCGGATGCGGGCGATAGAACACGCCCACGTTGCCGATGCGCTGCACCAATGCGCTGCCGGTCTGGCTGGCCAGTTGTTCCAGGATGCCGTCGCGTGCTTCCCGGTCGCCGACGCGGGCCCGGACCTTGACCAATTCATGCGCGGTGAGGGCGGTGTCCAGCTCCCGGGTCACGCCTTCGGACAGGCCTGACTGGCCGATCAGGACGATGGGATCCCGGCCGTGCGCCAGGCCGCGCAGGTGTTTGCGTTGCTTCTCGGACAGATTGCTCATGACGATGGCGCCAGTGCGGCGAAAAAGGGCGCGTACCCTACCAAATCGGGCCGTCGCTGGCTCGGCAAACTGCAAGCTCGAGTTGCGCAGCCCACGGGTATTCATCGTGGTGCAGTGCGCGAAATGACCACGGATGAGCCTCCAGGGCAAGTTTGCTTGCAAAACCGCATCCTGCCCCCAACATGGGATAGGCAGGCCAGGCGCGGGGCCGGTTAGATCGATGTATCTTATTGAAGTAACGGATGTTTTTTAGGTGGGAGCGAGGCGACGGAGCGGTGGTGGCGGATGGTCTCCGGCATTCCTGCGCGCCGACGCGCGGAGCGCAGCTCATGGTTGGTGAATCTGCGACTTACCGTTCTAGCGTTGCTGGAGGAGATTGTAGTAGTGTCGTTTCACTTGCATCTGTTGCTTGCCCGCGCCGCGAATCGCGTCGTCCCGCCCGGCTTGGCGCGCTTCACGCTCTGACTGACATTCATTTGCGTCGCGCCGACGCTGGCATAGCAGCACACCGGGTTTTCCGAGGATTTCGACTTTGAACGATCTTGCCAAGAACATAGTCCTGTGGATCGTGATCGCCGTGGTGGTGGCCACGGTGGTCAGCAACTTCAGCACCCGTGCTGGAGCCGAGCCCGAGATCGCCTATTCGACCTTCCTGGAGCAGATCAAGGACGGCGGCATCTCCGAGGTGGTCTTCAAGGGCGACCAGCTCAAGGGCGTGCGCAGCAACGGCGAACGCTTCACGGTCAACAATCCTGAAACCGACTATTCGGCGCTGATCGGCGAACTGAAGAAGTCCGGCATCAAGTTCAGCAAGGCGCCGGCGGAGCGCCAGGGATTGCTGACTCAGCTGCTGATTTCATCGTTCCCCATCCTGCTGCTGATCGCGGTCTGGGTTTATTTCATGCGCCAGATGCAAGGCGGCGCGGGAGGGCGAGGGGCCATGTCCTTCGGCAAAAGCCGGGCACGGCTGCTCGGCGAGGACCAGGTACAGGTCACCTTCGCCGATGTGGCCGGCGTGGACGAAGCCAAGGAGGAAGTGGTCGAGATCGTCGAGTTCCTCAAGGATCCGGCCAAGTTCCAGCGCCTGGGCGGCAAGATCCCGCGCGGCGTGCTGATGGTGGGGTCGCCGGGCACCGGCAAGACCCTGCTGGCACGCGCCATTGCGGGTGAGGCCAAGGTACCGTTCTTCACCATTTCCGGTTCCGACTTCGTCGAAATGTTCGTCGGCGTAGGCGCTTCGCGCGTGCGTGACATGTTCGAACAGGCCAAGAAGCATGCGCCCTGCATCATTTTCATCGACGAGATCGACGCCGTCGGCCGCCATCGTGGCGCCGGCCTGGGTGGCGGTCACGACGAGCGTGAGCAGACCTTGAACCAGTTGCTGGTGGAAATGGACGGCTTCGAAGGCACCGAGGGCGTCATCGTGATCGCCGCCACCAACCGGCCGGACGTGCTCGACCCCGCGTTGTTGCGGCCGGGCCGCTTCGACCGCCAGGTGGTGGTGCCGCTGCCGGACGTGCGCGGCCGCGAGCAGATCCTGAAGGTGCATATGCGCAAGCTGCCGCTGGCGGAGGACGTGCGTCCGCAGATCATCGCGCGCGGCACCCCTGGCTTTTCTGGCGCCGATCTCGCCAATCTGGTGAACGAGGCGGCGCTGTTCGCGGCTCGCGCCAATCGGCGTACCGTGACCATGGACGAGTTCGAGCGCGCCAAGGACAAGATCATGATGGGCGCCGAGCGCCGTTCCATGGTCATGGACGATCAGGAAAAGAAACTCACCGCCTATCACGAGGCCGGCCACGCCATAGTGGGCCTGTCGGTGCCCGAGCACGATCCGGTCTACAAGGTGACCATCATTCCGCGCGGCCGGGCGCTGGGCATCACCATGTTCCTGCCCGAAGCGGACCGCTACAGCACCAGCAAGCGCCGGCTGGAGAGCCGCATCGCCACGCTGTTCGGCGGCCGCATCGCCGAGGAAATGATTTTCGGCCACGAGTCGGTGACCACCGGTGCTTCCAACGACATCGAACGGGCCACCGAGATCGCCCGCAACATGGTCACGCGCTGGGGCTTGTCCGACAAGCTCGGGCCGCTGACCTACAGCGAGGAGTCGGGCGAGGTGTTCCTGGGCCGCTCGGTCACCCAGCACAAGCAGGTGTCGGATGTGACCGCGCATGCTATCGATGAGGAAATCCGCTGCCTGATCGACTCGAATTACACGCGCGCCAAGACCATTCTCGAGACCAACCTCGAGAAGCTGCACAAGATGGCCGATGCGCTGATCAAGTACGAGACCATCGACGAAGGCCAGATCAAGGACATCATGCAGGGCCTGGATCCCAAGCCGCCGGCGGGTTGGGACGATACCGCCGCGCCGCCGACCGGCGGCAAGCCCCGCGATCGCGAGGCCTCCGAGGCCCCGATCGGCAATCCGGCCAGCCAGCACTAGCGTCCACCGGCGTGGCGGGAGTCACCGAACTCCCGCCACGCACGGGGAAGTGCTCATGTTCCTGCACTGCGGTCGCCACCAGCTCGATCTCACCACGCCCATGGTCATGGGCATTCTCAATGTCACGCCCGACTCTTTCTCGGACGGAGGGCATTTCACCGGTTTCAATGCGGCCATCGACCATGCCATGAGCATGATCGAGGCGGGCGCGGGTTGCATCGATGTGGGCGGTGAGTCCACGCGCCCTGGCGCGGCGGCCGTGACGGCCAGCGAAGAAATCGACCGGGTGGTGCCGGTCATAGAAGCGCTGGCCACCCTGAGCGGAGTTCCGATCTCGCTCGATACCAGCAAGGCTGAGGTGATCCGGGCCGGGGCACGGGCGGGTGCCAGCATGATCAACGACGTGCGCGCGCTGCGTGAGCCAGGGGCCCTGGAAGCTGCCGCTGCAACCCAGGCCGCCATTTGCCTGATGCACATGCAGGGCCAGCCCCGCACCATGCAGCACGACCCACGCTATGACGATGTAGTGAGGGAGGTGGGTGAGTTCCTGCAGGCGCGGATCGACGCCTGCGAATTGGCCGGCATTGCCCGCGAACGCCTGATACTCGATCCGGGCATCGGTTTCGGCAAGCGCCTGGAGCACAATCTGCAGCTGCTGGCCTCGTTGCCGCAATTGCTGGAACTGGGACGGCCGTTGTTGATCGGGGTATCGAGAAAGTCGATGTTCGGGGCCTTGCTGGGACGCGCCGTGGATCAGCGCCTGGCGGGAGGGCTGGCGGCGGCGACCGCGGCGACGCTGGCGGGAGCGAGTATGCTGCGGGTCCATGACGTGGCGGCGACGGTCGATGCGGTCAAGCTGGCGGTGGCCCTGCAGGAACGTGGTTATACGATGTTGCAGCGCGGCCCGGCGCCGGATTCAACAACCAGGCCAGCGCCCTGACACGACGTGTCCGGGGTGTTGGGGAGACGATTCGTGAGTCGAAAATATTTCGGAACCGACGGGGTGCGGGGGCAGGTGGGCCGGCATCCCATGACCGTGGAGTTTGCATTGCGGTTGGCCAGCTCGGCGGCGCGCGTGCTGGCGCCCGATGGCGGCTCGGTACTGGTCGGCAAGGACACCCGCCTGTCCGGCTACATGTTCGAGGCGGCGTTGGAGGCTGGCTTCGTGGCCTCGGGCGTCAACGTCATGCTGATGGGGCCGCTGCCGACCCCGGGCATCGCCTACCTGACCAAACGTTTCGAGTGCAAATTCGGCGTGGTGATCAGCGCTTCGCACAATCTGTACGAGGACAACGGCATCAAGTTCTTCGATGCCTGCGGCGGCAAGCTGACGGACGAGGTGGAAGCGCAGATCGAACGGCTGCTGGATGAGCCGGCGGTGACTCGCATTTCCGGCGAACTGGGCAAGGCGACGCGCATGGATAAATCACGCGTACGCTACCAGGAGTTCTGCGCCTCCACCGTACCCGGGCTGGACTTGAGCGGCTTCAAGATCGTGATCGATTGCGCCAACGGCGCCGGTTACAAGGTGGGACCGAGGATCCTGGCCGACCTGGGGGCCGAGATTGTGCCCATTGGCTGCTCCCCCAACGGTCGCAACATCAATTTGAACTGCGGTTCCACGTCGCCCGAGCTGTTGCAGTTGACCGTTCCGGGCGTGCGCGCCCAGGTGGGGATTGCGCTGGATGGCGACGGCGACCGGCTGGTGATGGTCGATCACTTGGGACGGGTGGTCGATGGCGATCAACTGCTGTACGTGATTGCGCGGGCGCGGCACGAAGCGAAGCTGCTGACCGGGCCGGTAGTGGGTACGGTGATGAGCAACCTGGGACTGGAACAGGCCCTGGGGCAGATCGGGGTCGAATTCCGGCGCGCCAAGGTGGGCGATCGCTACGTGATGGAGCTGCTGAGGGAGACCGGCGGGACCTTGGGTGGGGAGTCCTCCGGGCATTTATTGTGTCTGGACCGTACCACCACGGGCGATGCCTTGATCAGTGCTTTGCAGGTACTGGACATCATGCAGCGGACCGGCCGCAGCCTGGCCGAATTGACCGCGCCCATGCCGAAATACCCGCAGGTGCTGAAGAACGTGAAGCTGGCGCACAAGATAGATGTGGCGGCTTCACCGGCCATCCAGGAAGCCATGTCCCACGCCGAACGTCGCCTCGGCAACGACGGCCGGGTGGTGTTGCGGGCGTCGGGTACCGAACCGGTGATTCGGGTCATGGTGGAAGGGGCCGACGAACGGCTGGTCCAGGAGCTGGCGGGCAGCCTGGCCGCCGCGGTGACCGCTGCTGCCGCCCAGGCGGTGGCTTGAGCGGGCGAGGGGCCATCCCCAAGGAGGCTGGTTTGCTTTCCCGGCGGGCCGCCGTTAAGCTGCCGCGCCTTTTTTGTGACCACCATCCCTGGCGGTCACCCTTGCAGGGCCACCGTGGAGCGGTGTCAAAAATCGCTCCTGGCGATTTTTTGTGCTCGACTGGAATTCAATGATGCGTCGGCCTTTCGTAGCCGGAAACTGGAAAATGCACGGCACCCGTGCGGAGAACGCCGATTTGATCGAGGCGTTGCTGCTCGGCCTGCCGCCACAGCCGGTGGCTGAGATCGCCGTGTGTCCGACGTTCGTGTATCTGTGGGAAGCGGCAAGGCAGCTCAAGGAATCCAGCATCTCGCTTGGCGCCCAGTCGGTCTGCGCCGAATCCATCGGGGCTTTCACCGGCGAAGTGTCCGCCGCCATGCTCAAGGACGTCGGCTGCCGCTACGTCATCGTGGGGCATTCCGAGCGGCGTGCTCTTTATAAGGAGGACGATGCGCTGGTGGCCCGGAAATTCCTGGCCGCGCAGGCGCAGGGTCTGACGCCCATCCTGTGCGTGGGCGAATCGCTGGATGAGCGGGAGCGCAACCAGACCATGCAGGTGGTCAGCAGGCAATTGACCGCGGTACTGGACTTGGCCGGCATCAAGGCCATGCGGGACGCGGTGGTGGCGTATGAGCCGGTCTGGGCCATCGGCACCGGCAAAAATGCGACGCCGGCGCAGGCGCAGGAAGTCCATGCCCACATTCGTGCCGAAGTGGTGGCGCGGGATGCTAAGATAGGCGACTCGCTGCGGGTTCTGTACGGCGGTAGTGTCAAAGCTGGCAATGCCCGTGAGATTTTCTCGATGCCGGACGTGGATGGCGGCCTGATCGGCGGCGCTTCGTTGAAGGCGGATGAATTCCTGAAGATTTGCGCCGCGGCGCAAGCTCACTGAAGGTTGGCGGGCCTCGAGTTGGGCCGGAAATTATGAGACAGGTATTGGACTGCGGCATGCTGGCGCAGCAAGCGACATGAACTGGCTACATACAGTGATCCTGATTCTGCACGTCCTGTTCGCCGCGGCGATCGTGGGCTTGGTATTGCTTCAGCGCGGCAAGGGCGCTGATGCGGGTGCCGGCTTCGGCGCGGGCGCGTCCGGCACGGTGTTCGGTGCGCGTGGTTCCGCTTCGTTCCTGTCGCGCACCACTGCGACGCTGGCCGCCTTGTTCATTGCTACCAATCTGGCGCTTGCCTACATGGGCAGCCATGGTAGAAGCGAGGCCCCGAGCAGTGTGATCGATCGCCTGCAGCAGAAGCAGGAGCCCAAGTCTTCATCGTCGATGCCGGCGTTGCCCGAGGCCCCCGCGGCCGCGCAACCCGAGCAGCAGCAGCCGGCCGAGGCTCCGAGCGCCACACCCGAGGCGCCGCAGCAGCCGCCGAAGCAGTAATTCGATCGGGCGCGAGGCCGCGTAAGACGGCTGGCGCAGCAGGTTTTTTTCTCGGTGCGGATGTGGTGGAACTGGTAGACACGCTACCTTGAGGTGGTAGTGGAGCAATCCGTGGAGGTTCGAGTCCTCTCATCCGCACCAAATCTTTCTCTTTTGTTGTTTTCTCTCCCTTCCTGACAATCTTTTCATCCTCATTCGCGCCCGCCCGCGAAATCCCTGCGCCGTATAGGTATGACTCCCTAACCGCCGTGCCTCCGCGGCGTAGTATCGGCAGCCCTGATCGTCCAATTGCACATCATCGGCTGCCTGCGGGGTTACTGCGCCGCAACTCCCTGATACAATCCGCGCCCGGCGCCGGTCCCGGCTCCGAGAGTCCGTGAGTGATGCTGCAAAACTACGTACCCATCCTGATCTTTCTGGGCGTTGCCGCCGCGCTGGGTTCAGTGCTCATCGGCCTGGGATTTCTGTTCGGACCACGCCGTCCGGATGCCGAGAAGCTGTCCGCTTATGAGTGCGGTTTCGAGCCGTTCTCCGACGCGCGCATGAAGTTCGATGTGCGCTACTACCTGGTGGCCATCCTGTTCATCGTGTTCGACCTGGAAATCGCCTTCCTGTTTCCCTGGGCGGTGTCGCTGGGCAGCACGGGCAGCGCGGCCCTGATCGCCATGGGCCTGTTCCTGGGCATCCTGGTGGTCGGATTCATTTATGAGTGGAAGAAGGGTGCGCTGGAATGGGATTGATCGCATCCATGGAATCGCCCGCAGTGACAGAATTGACCGCCCCTACGGCGGAAACGCCTGACGCCGTCCCCACGCAGCGCGGCTTCGTCACCACGTCGGTGGACAAGCTGGTCAACTGGGCGCGCACCGGTTCGATGTGGCCGATGACGTTCGGTCTGGCCTGCTGTGCCGTGGAAATGATGCATGCCGGTGCGGCACGCTACGACCTCGATCGTTTCGGTGTCGTTTTCCGTCCCAGCCCACGCCAATCGGATGTGATGATCGTGGCCGGCACGCTGGTCAACAAGATGGCGCCGGCGCTGCGTAAAGTTTATGACCAGATGCCTGAGCCGCGCTGGGTGATTTCCATGGGCTCCTGTGCCAATGGCGGCGGCTATTACCATTATTCGTATGCCGTGGTGCGCGGTTGTGACCGCATCGTGCCGGTCGATGTGTACGTACCTGGTTGTCCGCCCACGGCGGAGGCCCTGCTGTACGGCATCCTGCAACTGCAGAATAAGATTCGACGTACCAGCACCATTGCGCGGTAAGCGCGTGGGTTCACGGTTGCATTGTGTAAGGTGAGTGATGGCTGCACGCAGCGAAACTCTGGCTTCGGCACTGACAGCGCGTTTCGGTGAGCGCTTGCGCGCATCGCCGGCGCTGGCCGGAGATGTCGCGTTCGACGTTCAGGCGTCGGACCTGTTGGCGGTCTGTCGCGAGCTGCGCGACAGCCAGGAACTGGCGTTCGAGCAATTGATCGATCTGGCCGGCGTCGACTATCTCTACTATGGCCGCGAAGAGTGGAGCACCGAGAGCTCGACGGCGACGGGGTTCAGCCGCGGCGTGAATCGCGCCGGCGAGATAGTGCGGGAAGCGCGTCCTGGACGTTTCGCGATCGTGTATCAACTGCTGTCGGTGACGCACAACTGGCGCTTGCGGCTGCGCTGTTTCGCGCTCGATGGCGAGCCGCCCAGCATCGCTTCGGTGAACGACATCTGGGCCTCGGCCAATTGGTACGAGCGCGAAGCGTTCGATCTGTTCGGAGTGCTGTTCCAGGGACACCCGGATTTGCGCCGCATCCTGACCGACTACGGCTTCATCGGCCATCCGTTCCGCAAGGATTTCCCGCTGATCGGCAATGTGGAAGTGAAATACGATCCGGCCAAGGGCCGCGTCGTATATCAGCCGGTGAGCATCGAACCGCGCACCTTGGTGCCGCGGGTGATTCGCGAAGACAACCGCTATGACCGGGAGCTGAAAGACGTTCCGGTCGGCGCGCAGGTGGAGTCCGGTTCCCGTGGCTGAGATTCGCAATTTCTCCCTGAACTTCGGGCCGCAGCATCCGGCGGCGCACGGTGTGCTGCGCCTGGTGCTGGAAATGGATGGCGAAGTCATCCAGAAGGCCGATCCGCACATCGGTCTGCTGCACCGGGGCACCGAAAAGCTGGCCGAGTCCAAGCCCTTCAACCAGTCGATCGGCTACATGGACCGCTTGGATTATGTGTCCATGATGTGCAACGAGCACGCCTATGTGCTGGCCATCGAGCAACTGCTGGGCATCAAGCCGCCGCTGCGCGCCCAGTACATCCGGGTCATGTTCGATGAGATCACGCGTATCCTGAACCATCTCATGTGGCTGGGCGCGCATGGCCTCGACATCGGTGCCATGACCGTCTTTCTGTACGCGTTCCGCGAGCGCGAAGACCTGATGGATTGCTACGAGGCGGTCTCGGGCACGCGCATGCACGCCACCTATTATCGGCCGGGTGGCGTGTATCGCGACCTGCCGGAGTCGCTGCCGCGCTACCAGCCGTCGAAATGGCGTTCGCAAAAGGACGTGGACCGGCTCAACGAGAACCGTTCGGGCAGCCTGCTGGACTTCATCCAGAACTTCACCGAGCGCTTCCCGGCCTGCATCGAAGAGTACGAGGCGCTGCTGACCGACAATCGGATCTGGAAACAGCGCACCGTCAACATCGGCGTGATATCGCCGGAGCGCGCGCTGCAGCTTGGCTACACCGGCCCGATGATCCGCGGTTCCGGCATAGCCTGGGATCTGCGCAAGAAGCAGCCGTACGAAGTCTACGATCGCATGGACTTCGACATTCCGGTCGGAGTGAACGGCGATTGCTACGATCGCTACCTGGTGCGCATCGAGGAACTACGTCAGTCCAATCGCATCATTCGTCAGTGCGTGGATTGGCTGCGCAACAACCCCGGCCCGGTCATGACCTCCGATCACAAGATCGCGCCGCCCAAGCGCGAGGAAATGAAGGACGGCATGGAATCCTTGATCCATCATTTCAAGCTGTTCACCGAAGGCTATTGCGTGCCGGAAGGCGAAGCGTATGCCGCGGTGGAAGCACCCAAGGGTGAGTTCGGCGTGTATCTGGTCTCGGATGGCGCCAACAAGCCATATCGTCTGAAATGCCGTGCCCCGGGCTTCCCGCACCTGGCGTCGCTGGAGGAAATGGTCAAAGGCCATCTGCTCGCCGACGTGGTGGCGGTGATCGGTACACAGGACATCGTTTTCGGGGAAATCGACCGGTGAGCGAAACCACCCACACCCACGACCATGGCGCCGGCAACGGTGGCCTGTCCGAGCATGCCAAGCATGAAATCGATCATTGGCTGACCAAGTTTCCGCCCGATCGTCGCCGTTCGGCGGTCATTGCCGCGCTGCGCACCGTGCAGCATGAGAACGGCGGCTATCTGACCAAGGAGTCGATGGACGCGGTGGCCGAATATCTCGGCCTGCCGCCCATCCAGGTGTATGAGGTCGCAACCTTCTACTCCATGTTCGAGACCAAGCCGGTGGGCCGGCACAGCATTTCGGTGTGCACCAACATTTCATGCATGCTGTGCGGCGGCGACGACATCCTGGCTCACGTGGAGAAGCGTCTGGGGATCAAAGTGGGCGAGAGCACGGTGGACGGCCGCTTCTACCTGAAGAAGGAAGAGGAATGTCTGGCCGCGTGCAATAACGCACCGATGATGATGGTCGACCACGTCTATTACGAGAACCTCACCACCGAGAAGGTGGATGAGATTCTGGACCGCCACAAGTAACTGAACATGAGCGCGACGTACCCGCAAAATCTGGTGTGCTTCGAACCGCTGGGCAAGGAGCGTTCCTGGGAACTGGCCACCTATCGCAGCATCGGTGGCTATGAGGCCTGGGAGCGCATCCTGCGCGAGAAGACACCGCGCGAACAGATCATCGAGGAAGTCAAGGCGTCGGGCCTGCGTGGCCGCGGCGGCGCCGGGTTCCCGACCGGCATGAAATGGAGTTTCATGCCCCGCAACGCACCGGGTCAGAAATACGCCGTGTGCAATTCGGACGAGAGCGAGCCTGGTACCTGCCACGATCGCGACATCCTGCGCTACAACCCGCATGCGCTGATCGAGGGCATGGCCATCGGCGGTTACGCGATGGGGGCGACCGTCGGCTACAACTACATTCGGGGTGAGTTCCTCGAAGAGCCGGTGCCGCGTTTCGAGGCCGCGCTCAAGGAGGCCTACGCGGCCGGGCTGCTGGGCAAGAACGTGCTGGGCTCGGGTATCGATTTCGACCTGTATGCCTATGTGGGCGCGGGCGCGTACATTTGTGGCGAAGAAACGGCGTTGCTGGAATCGTTGGAAGGCAAACAGGGTCGGCCCCGTTTCAAGCCGCCGTTCCCCGCCAACTTCGGTCTGTACGGCAAGCCCACCACCATCAACAACACCCAGAGCTATGCTTCGGTGCCGACCATACTGCGCAAGGGCGCGAAATGGTTCGTCGACCTGGGCGTGCCGAATGCCGCCGGCACCATGATCTTCTCGGTCTCGGGCCACGTGAACAAGCCGCAGAACATCGAGCTGCCGCTGGGTATCCCGTTCAAGCAAATGCTGGAAATCTGTGGTGGTGTGCGCGGTGGGCGCAAGCTCAAGGCCGTGATCCCCGGAGGTGTCTCCGTGCCGGTGGTGCCAGGCGACATCATGATGGAAGCGAACCTTGACTATGACTCGGTGAAGAAGGCTGGCTCGGCGCTCGGCACCGGCTCGCTGATCGTCATGGACGAGACCACCTGTATGGTCAAGACGCTCGAGCGCATCACGCGCTTCTACCGTGCCGAATCGTGTGGCCAGTGCACTCCATGCCGCGAAGGCACCGGTTGGATGAACCGTACCGTCAAGCGCATTCTGGACGGCCAGGGCAAAAAGGCCGATCTGGACATGCTGGTGGACGTGGCCAACAAGATCGAAGGCCATACCATCTGCGCGTTCGGCGATGCCTCGGCCTGGCCGGTGCAGAGCTTCATGAAGCATTACCGACACGAATTTGAATACATGATCGAGCATGGCCATAGCATGGTCGAGCGCGACCAGCGGCAGGCCGCCTGATTGGCCGGTGAAGTGACGACATGAGCGACCCCAAGCCGACCGACGAGATCAACCTGGAAGTCAACGGCGTGCCCATGAAGGCGCGCAAAGGTCAGATGTTGATCCAGGTAACGGACGCCAACCAGGTGTACGTGCCGCGCTTCTGTTACCACGACAAGCTGCCGGTCGCGGCCAATTGCCGTATGTGCCTGGTGGAGGTGGAGAAGGCGCCCAAGCCCATGCCGGCCTGCGCCACGCCGGTGGCCGAGGGCATGAAAATTTTCACCAAGTCGCCCAAGGCCATTGCCGCGCAAAAATCGGTGATGGAGTTCCTGCTGATCAATCATCCGCTGGACTGCCCGATCTGCGACCAGGGCGGGGAGTGCGAGCTGCAGGACCTGGCCATGGGATTCGGCCGCGACGTGTCGCGTTACAACCAGCGCAAGCGCGTGGTGAAGGACAAGAACCTGGGACCCCTGGTGTCCACCGATATGACGCGCTGCATTCATTGCACGCGTTGCGTGCGTTTCACGCAGGACATCCAAGGCTTCCAGGAGCTCGGCACCATCGGCCGTGGCGAGAACACCGAGATCGGCACCTTCATCGAACGCAGCGTCGATCACGAACTGTCCGCCAACATCATCGACCTGTGCCCGGTGGGCGCGCTGAACAACAAGCCCTATCGTTATCGGGCGCGCGCCTGGGAGATGAGCCAGCACCCGCTGGTGTCGCCGCACGACAGTGTGGGCACGAACATTTATGCCCACGTATTGCGTGGCCGCGTCATGCGCGTGGTGCCACGTCCCAACGAAGCCGTGAACGAAACCTGGATTGCCGATCGGGACCGTTTCAGCTTCCAGGGTGCGTACAGTGACGATCGCCTGGAGAAGCCGCTGCTGCGTGACAACGGGGTGTGGCAGGAAACGGATTGGGAAACCGCGCTGGAGGCGGTGGCGGAACGTCTTGGACGCATTGCCCGGCAGCATGGTGGCGCGCAGATCGGCGCGCTGGCATCGCCAAACTCGACTCTGGAGGAGCTGTACCTGTTGGCCAGGCTGGCTCGCGGCCTGGGCAGTGCCAACCTGGATCACCGGCTGCGCCGCAGCGATTTTCGTGACGAAGCCAGCGATCCGCTGTACCCGGCGCTGGGCTGCGCCATCTCGGAGCTGGAACAGGCCTCGGCCATCCTGGTGGTGGGCTCGAACCTGCGCCGCGAAGTTCCTTTGCTGGCGCATCGCATCCGCAAGGCCGCGGTGAGCAAGGGCGCGAAAGTGTCCTTCATCAATCCGCAGCAGCAGCAGTACCTGTTCCCGGTGGTGGCGCAGCTGACCGTCAATGGCATCGGCATGCTCGAGCATCTGCTCGCCATTGCCGCGGCAGCGGTTGCCGTATCGGGCAAGAATGCGCCGGCCTCGGTCGCCGCGCTGGTGGCGCGTGCGCAGCCCACCGAGACTCACAAAGCCGTCGCCCAGCAACTGAGCGATGGTGCACGCCGTCTGGTTCTGCTGGGTGCGATTGCGCAGCGCGATCCGGCGTTCGCGGATCTGCGTCTGGCCGCCGCCGCGGTGGCCGAACTTACCGGTGCGACGCTGGGTTATCTGCCGGAAGGCGGTAATGCAGTGGGCGCGCATCTCGCCGGCGTGCTGCCGACCCGCGCCGCGGCGGGGCAGGCGGTGCAGGCTGCAGGCCTCAACGTCGCCGACATGCTGGCGGCGCGACTCAAGGCTTATGTGGTGCTGGGGGGCATCGAACCGCAGCACGACATGATGGCGGCCAATGCGCTCGAAGCGTTCGGTGCCGCCGAATGCGTGATCGCCTTGTCGCCTTATGCCTCGGCGAAGGAGTACGCGGACATCATCCTGCCGATTGGCACGTTTGCCGAAACCTCGGGTACCTATGTGAACCTTGAAGGCCGCTGGCAGAGCGTGCCAGGCGCCGCCAAGCCGGTCGGCGAGTCGCGCCCGGCGTGGAAGGTACTACGCGTGCTGGGCAATCTGCTGAACCTGCCGGCGTTCGAGTACACCAGCTCCGAGCAGGTGGCCGACGAGTTGCGGGCACAGGTCAACGCCGCTGGCAACGTGACTTATGCTGCGCCTGCGCGCTCATTGTCGACTTTGACGCCCGACAAACCATCCAATGACGACGTGCCCATCTACCAGGCCGACGCCCTGGTGCGCCGTTCACCGGCACTGCAGGCGACCCTGGAAGCGCAGCGCACGCGGGGTGAAGCATGATTCCTGAACTGGTGGCGAATCTGCTGTCGTTCCTGCCGCAATGGTTGCAGGCCGTGGTCTGGTATGGCGTGGTTGCGCTCATCCTGTTCATCAGCGTGATCCTGACCATGGCGTTCCTGACGCTGGCCGAGCGCCGCGTCATCGGCTCCATCCAGGCGCGCATCGGACCGAACCGGGTGGGACCGGGCGGCATCCTGCAGCCGTTCGCGGACGTGCTGAAGCTGCTGGTCAAGGAAATCGTCATCCCGTCCCAGTCGAGCAAGTTCCTGTTCCTGCTGGCGCCGCTGCTGGCGCTGATCCCGGCACTGTGCACCTGGGCGGTGATGCCGCTGTGGCCGGGGTTCACGGTGGCCGACATCAATGCCGGCCTGCTGTACATCCTGGCGCTCACCTCGGCGGGTGTTTACGGAGTGATCCTGGCCGGCTGGGCCGCCAATTCCAAGTACGCGCTGCTGGGCGCCATGCGGGCCGCTGCCCAGATGGTGGCCTACGAAATCGCCATGGGCTTTGCCCTGGTGGGGGTGGTGATGGCGGCCGGTTCGCTCAACCACGGCGATATCATCGAGGGGCAGCGTGGCGGGTTCTTCAGCTATTACGTCTGGTGGCTGCTGCCGCTGTTCGTGGTCTATTTCATCTCCGGCGTCGCGGAAACCAACCGTGCCCCGTTCGACGTGGTGGAAGGCGAATCGGAAATCGTGGCCGGCTTCCACGTCGAGTACTCCGGCATGGCGTTCGCCGTGTTCTTCGTGGCCGAGTACGTGAACATGATCCTGATTTCGGCGTTGACCTCGGTGTTCTTCTTCGGCGGCTGGCTGTCGCCGTTCGAGGGCTGGCCGGTGCCGTCGTTCCTGCAGGCGCCGCACTTCCTGTGGTTCTTCGCCAAAATCTCGTTCTTCCTGTTCTGTTTCCTGTGGTTTCGCGCCACGTTCCCGCGCTACCGTTACGACCAGATCATGCGGCTGGGTTGGAAAGTTTTCATCCCGGTGACGCTGGTGTGGATTTTCGTGCTCGGGCTGATGGTGCACTACAAGATCGGCCCCTGGTCGGCCGTGGCCGGGTGAGAGGGCCGGGCAAATGCATACACGAGCCAGTTTTTTCAAGACCTTTTTCCTGACCGAGCTGTTCATCGGCCTGTGGGTGACGCTGCGCCAGTTCGCGTTCCGTCCCAACGTGACGGTGCAGTATCCGGAGGAGAAGACGCCGCAGTCGCCGCGCTTCCGCGGCCTGCATGCGCAGCGCCGCTATCCCAATGGCCAGGAGCGCTGCATCGCCTGCAAGCTGTGCGAGGCGGTGTGCCCGGCACTGGCCATCACCATCGAGTCCGACGTGGCGGCGGACGGCACGCGCCGTACCACCCGTTACGACATCGACCTGTTCAAATGCATCTATTGCGGCTTTTGCGAGGAAGCCTGCCCGGTGGATGCCATCGTCGAGACGCGCATCCATGAGTACCACATGGAGAATCGTGGCGAGAACATCATGACCAAAGACAAGCTGCTGGCCATCGGCGAGCGCTATGAAGCCATGATCGCGGCCGACAAGGCCGCCGATGCGAGGTACCGCTGAAGCGGAAACGCAAGCATGACCATTACCGAAATCCTGTTCTATGCCTTCGCCGCCGTGCTGGTGGTGGCCGCGCTGGGGGTGATCACGGCGCGCAACCCGGTGCATGCGGCGCTGTTCCTGGTGCTGTCGTTCTTCACCAGCGCCCTCATCTGGCTGTTGCTGGAGGCCGAGTTCCTGGCCATCGTGCTGGTGCTGGTCTATGTCGGGGCCGTGATGGTCCTGTTCCTGTTCGTGGTCATGATGCTGGACGTGAACCTGTCGCAGGTGAGGGAAGGCTTCACGCGCTATGCGCCGCTGGGCGTGCTGGTCGCGGCGCTGGTGGTGGTCGAGATCGGCAGCGTGGTGTGGGTCAAGCATCTGGGCCTGCCAGCCACCGCGGCGGCCGGCAGCGCCGCTACCGCCGACTACAGCAATACCCAGGCACTGGGCGAGCTGCTCTATAGCAAGTACCTGTACCCGTTCGAACTGGCGGCGGTACTGCTGTTGCTGGCCATCGTCGCGGCCATCGTGCTGACCATGCGCCAGCGCACCGGCATGAAGGCGCAGAACGTGGCGGCGCAGGTCGCGGTGCGTGCCCAGGACAGAGTTCGCATCGTCAAGGTCGAGTCGGAGAAGCAGGAATGATCCAGCTGGAAACCGTATTGCTGCTGGCCGGCTTGCTGTTCGCGCTGGCGGTGGCGGGCATTTTCATCAACCGCAAGAACGTGATTCTGCTGTTGATGTGCATCGAGCTGCTGCTGCTGGCGGTGAACTTCAATTTCGTGGCGTTCGCGCGCCATCTGGGTGACCTCAATGGGCAGGTCTTCGTGTTCTTCATCATGACCGTGGCGGCGGCGGAGGCGGCCATTGGCCTGGCCATCCTGGTCGTGCTGTTCCGCGAACGCAAGAACATCAACATCGAACAGCTCGATAGCATGAAGGGCTGAACCGGGCATGATTTCCGAATCCACATTATTGACCATCGTCCTGGCGCCCCTGGTCGGCGCCATCCTCGCCGGTCTGGCCGGGCGCGTCATCGGCCGGGTGGGGTCGCATTGCGTCACCATCGCCGGCGTGGCGTTGTCATGCGGCTTGTCCATCTACGTGCTGAAGCTGCTGCTGGACGGTGCGCCGGTGTTCAACGACGCGGTCTACACCTGGCTGGTCAGTGACGGCATCAGCATGGAAGTGGGCTTCCTGGTCGACAAGCTGTCGGCGCTGATGATGGTGGTGGTGACCTTCGTGTCGCTGTGCGTGCACGTCTATACCATCGGTTACATGCACGAGGATCCCGGCTACCAGCGCTTCTTCGCCTACATTTCGTTGTTCACCTTCTCGATGCTGATGCTGGTGATGGCCAACAACTTCATGCAGCTGTTCTTCGGCTGGGAAGCGGTGGGCGTGGTGTCGTACCTGCTGATCGGCTTCTGGTACACGCGGCCGAGCGCCATTTTCGCCAACCTGAAGGCGTTCCTGGTGAACCGGGTCGGCGACTTCGGCTTCGTGCTCGGCATCGCGGGGGTGGCGTACTACACCGGCTCGCTGGACTACGGCACGGTGTTCAGCCTGCGCGACAACATCGCCGCCAACACCTTGCAGATCATCCCGGGCACCGACTGGCAGGCCATTACCGTGGTGTGCATCTGCCTGTTCATCGGCGCCATGGGCAAGTCGGCGCAGGTGCCGTTGCACGTGTGGCTGCCGGATTCGATGGAAGGCCCGACCCCGATCTCGGCGCTGATCCACGCCGCGACCATGGTGACCGCGGGCATTTTCATGGTGGCGCGCATGTCGCCCCTGTTCGAGCTGTCCGAGACCGCGCTGTCCACCGTGCTGGTGATCGGAGCCACCACCGCGTTCTTCATGGGGCTGCTGGGCCTGGTGAACAACGACATCAAGCGGGTGGTGGCCTATTCGACCCTGTCCCAACTCGGCTACATGACGGTGGCCCTGGGCGTGTCGGCCTATGCCGGCGCCATCTTCCACCTGATGACCCATGCCTTCTTCAAGGCGCTGCTGTTCCTGGCCGCCGGTTCGGTGATCATCGGCATGCATCACGAGCAGGACATGCGCAAGATGGGCGGCCTGAAAAAGTACATGCCCATCACGTACTGGACCTGCCTGATCGGCTCGCTGGCCTTGATCGGCTTTCCTGGCACCGCGGGGTTCTTCTCCAAGGACGCGCTGATCGAAGCGGTGCACGAGTCGCACATTCCGGGCGCCACTTACGCATACTGGTGTGTATTCCTGGGCGTGTTCATCACCGCGTTCTACAGCTTCCGTCTGGTGTTCATGACTTTCCATGGACCGGAGCGCTTCGCCGCGCACGGCCACGAAGGGCACGGGCACGATGGTCATGACGATCATGCCCACGGCCATGGGGGCAAGCCGCACGAAAGCCCGTGGGTGGTGACGCTGCCGCTGGTGCTGCTGGCCATCCCGTCGCTGTTCATCGGCTGGCCCACCATTCAGCCGCTGCTGTTCGGCGACTATTTCCAGGGCGCGATTTTCGTGGCCGACCACCACGACGTGCTTGGCCACCTGGGCGGGGAGTTCCATGGCACGCTGGCGTTCCTGCTGCATGCGCTGACCCAGCCGCCGGTGTACCTGGCGTTGGCGGGCGTGGTGGCGGCCTGGTACCTGTACATCAGGCGTCCGGACCTGCCGGGCAAGATTGCCGCCGCGGTCTCGCCGCTGTACCAGCTGCTGGTCAACAAGTTCTATTTCGATGACCTGTACCAGGCGCTGTTCGCCAGCGGCGGCCGCAATCTCGGCGCAGCCTTGTGGCGCGTGGGTGACGCGGCGCTGATCGACGGCGTGGCGGTCAACGGCTCGGCGCGTGTAATCGGTTGGATGTCCGGCATCCTGCGCCGGGCGCAGTCCGGCTACCTGTATCACTACGCTTTCGCGATGATCATCGGCTTGTCGGTGCTGCTGGCGTGGTACGTGCTGCGCTGATGCCCGACGCCCTAATGACAACAATTCAGTTCATGCTCGGTTCGCCATGCAATTAACCTGGCCCATCCTAAGTGTCCTCATCTGGCTGCCCGTGCTCGGCGGCGTGGCGCTGCTCGCCTTGGGCGACCGCAGCATCGCGCTGGGCCGTTGGGTCGCGCTGCTAGTCACGCTGCTGACCTTCCTGCTGTCGACACAGCTGTACACCCATTTCGACTCCACCACGGCGCAGATGCAGTTCGTCGAGAGTCTGCCCTGGATCCCGGGCCTGAGTGCGCGCTATGCGCTCGGCGTGGACGGTATTGCCATGCCGCTGATCGTGCTGACGACGTTCATCACGCCGCTGGTGGTGATTGCCGGCTGGAGCGTGATCGAGAAGCGCCCGGCGCAGTACTTTGCCTCGTTCCTGATCCTGGAAGGATTGATGGTGGGCGTGTTCGCCGCCACCGACGCGCTGTTGTTCTACGTGTTGTGGGAAGCCATGCTGATCCCGATGTTCATCATCATCGGCGTATGGGGCGGGGCGCGGCGCGTCTATGCCACGATCAAGTTCTTCCTGTACACCTTCCTGGGATCGGTGCTGATGCTGGTGGCGCTGATCTATCTGTACCTGCAGAGCTGCGAGGCTGGTCAGTGCAGCTATGCCATCGCCGATTTCCAGGCGTTGCCGCTGGGCTTGCATGCGCAGTTGCTGATCTTCGGCGCCTTCCTGCTGGCGTTCGCGGTGAAGGTGCCGATGTGGCCGGTACACACCTGGCTGCCCGATGCGCACGTCGAGGCGCCGACCGGCGGCTCGGTGATCCTGGCGGCCATCATGCTGAAGATGGGCGGTTACGGTTTCCTGCGCTTCATGCTGCCGATCACGCCCGACGCCAGCGCCCAGCTCGACTGGCTGATCATTTCGCTGTCGCTGATCGCGGTGGTTTACATTGGCTTCGTGGCCATCGCGCAGCAGGACATGAAGAAACTGATCGCCTATTCGTCGATTGCGCACATGGGGTTCGTGACGCTGGGCTCGTTCCTGGCATTCGACCTGATCGCGGTCAACGGCGATGCCCGCGGCGCGTCCATGGGCATCGATGGCGCCATGGTGCAGATGATCTCCCACGGTCTGATTTCGGGGGCCATGTTCCTTTGCGTCGGGGTGCTGTATGACCGGGTGCACAGCCGTGAAATCAGTGCTTATGGCGGCGTCATCAATACCATGCCGAAGTTCGCCGCCTTCGCGGTGCTGTTCGCGCTGGCCAACTCGGGCCTGCCGGGCACCTCGGGTTTCGTCGGCGAATTCCTGGTCATCATTGCCAGCTTCCGGGCCGATTTCTGGTACGCGTTCCTGGCTGCCATCACTCTGATCCTCGGCGCGGCCTACACGCTATGGCTGGTGAAGCGGGTGATCTACGGCGCGGTGGCCAATCAGCACGTGGCCGAACTGACCGACCTGAATGGGCGGGAATTCCTGGTGTTGGGTGTGCTCGCGGTAGCGGTGCTGCTGCTGGGCATATGGCCGGCACCGCTGCTGGATGTGATGCGGCCCACGGTCGAGCACCTCGTACAGCAGATCACTGTGTCCAAACTCTAATTCATGGCGCAAACCGTGTTGTCCAGTTTCAATTTCGCAGTCGCAGGCGCCGAGACCTTCCTGGTCGCGGCCATCTGCGCGATCCTGCTGGTGGATGTTTTCCTGAGCGAGCGCAGCCGCTGGGTGACCTATGCGCTGTCGCTGGCGGCACTGGCCGGTGCCGCCTATATGACTGTCACTCACGCGGTGGACGGGCGGGTGACGGCCTTCGACGGCACATTCATCGCCGACCCGATGAGCGACGTGCTGAAATTGTTCGCCTACGGCATGGTCGCGGTGGCGTTCATGTATTCACGCGAGTATCTGCAGCGCAACGGTTTGTTCAAGGGCGAGTATTTCATCCTCAGCCTGACCGCCTTGCTCGGCATCATGGTGATGTGCTGCGCGGGCAGCCTGCTCACGGTGTACCTGGGGGTGGAACTGCTGTCGCTGTCGCTGTATGCCCTGGTGGCGTTCAACCGTGATTCGGGCGTGGCGGCCGAGTCGGCCATGAAGTACTTCGTGCTGGGTGCGATCGCCTCGGGCCTGCTGCTGTACGGCTTCTCCATCATTTACGGCATGACTGGCACCTTGCAGCTGGACGAATTGGCGGTGGCGGTGCGCGAGGTCGGTCCGGACAAGATCGGCCTGGTCTTCGGCCTGGCCTTCATCGTCGCCGGCATTGCCTTCAAGTTCGGCGCGGTGCCGTTCCATATGTGGGTGCCGGACGTGTATCACGGCGCACCCACGCCGGTGACCCTGTTCATCGGCTCGGCGCCCAAGATCGGTTCGTTCGTACTGGCCATCCGCGTCCTGGCGGAGGGCCTGGATGCCATGGTGGGCAGCTGGCAGGGCATGCTGATCGTGCTGTCGGTGCTGTCCATGATCATCGGCAACGTGGTGGCCATCGCCCAGACCAACCTGAAGCGCATGCTGGCGTATTCGACCATTTCGCACGTGGGCTTCATCCTGCTGGGCATCCTGGCCGGTACCAACGAGGGTTACCGCGCCGCCATGTTCTATACCCTGACGTACATCATCATGGCGGTCGGCGCGTTCGGCATGATCATCCTGTTGTCACGGCAGGGCTTCGAGGGTGACGAACTGGAGGACTTCAAGGGACTGAACCGCAAGAGCCCCTGGTTTGCGGCGGTCATGATGATGATCATGTTCGGTTTTGCCGGCGTGCCGCCGTTCGTGGGCTTCTGGGCCAAGATCCTGGTGCTGGGCGCGGTGGTCGACGTGGGATTGACCTGGCTGGCTGTGGTGGCGGTGCTGCTGGCGGTGGTAGGTGCGTTCTATTACCTCCGGGTGATCAAGCTCATGTATTTCGACGAGCCCACCGACCAGGCGGAAGTGCAGGCGGGGGGGACGCTGCGAGCGCTGTTGTCGGTCAACGGCCTGGCGGTGCTGGCCCTTGGTATTTTCCCCGGCGCCCTCATTGAGTTGTGTGCACGGGTGCTGCCTTGATCGGCATTTATGTAAATTAAGCTGACACTTGGGTCGGCTTTTCGGGCGCAAAACCCGTGTTTGGGCGGGCCTGTCGTCAGGCTGGGTAAGGAATCCCTCCTAAAGATCGATTCCGCCTTGTAATACCCCTGACAGGCCCTTACAATCCGCGCCCTCTGTTGCGGGGTGGAGCAGTCTGGCAGCTCGTCGGGCTCATAACCCGAAGGTCGCAGGTTCAAATCCTGCCCCCGCTACCACTTCGGTGGTGACAGAGACTGACCGGCCATACCATGGCCGGTTTTCGCAGGAATGCCGTCCCGGCCTGCCAGGGCCGACGGCGCAGGAAGGGACGATCGCGAGAATGGGCCTTGGGCCCATTTTTCGTTTCTAGGGTCTGTATAGCGCGTTTCATTCAACCAATCGGAGGGGCCATGCTGCGAGACCAGCTGATCGAGCTGCTTCAGCCCGTGGTCGCCGATCTGGGGTACGAGCTCTGGGAGCTCGAGTACGCGAGCCGCCGCGGCGCCAATCTGCTGCGCCTGTACATCGATACGGCGGCTGGCATTACGCTCGACGATTGCGAGCGGGTGAGCCGGGCGGTCAGCACCAGCCTGGATGAGGCTGATCCGATCACCCAGGCGTATACCCTGGAAGTGTCCTCACCGGGCCTGGACCGGCCGCTGCGGACGCTGGATCACTTTGCGCGTTCCAAGGGTGAGCGGGTCAAGCTGGAGACCGTCCAGCCAGTCGATGGCCGCAAGCGTTTCGCGGGATTGTTGAGCGAGGTGGATACCGCCACGGGCAGGATTGTCCTGGAGGTGGACGGTGGCAAGGTCAGCCTGCCTGTTGATGGAATTCACAAGGCGCGAGTGGCGCCGGACTATTGATGGGCCACGAGCCGGAGTTCGCACGATGAACAAAGAAATTCTGATGGTGGTGGACGCTGTTTCCAACGAGAAAGGCGTCGACAAGGAAATCATTTTCGAGGCTCTCGAAGCGGCGCTCGCATCCGCCACGCGGCGGCGCTACGGCGAGGGTATCGACGTGCGCGTGTCGATCAACCGCAAGAGCGGCGATTACGACACCTGGCGGCGCTGGAAAGTATTCGCCGACGACTCCACCGAACTGGAATCCCCGGACAAGGAACTGCGCATGGAGGACGCCTTGGACGTGTCCAAGGAAGCCGAGGTGGGCGGCTACGTCGAGGTGCCGATGGAGTCGGTGGCGTTCGGCCGCATCGCGGCCCAGACCGCCAAGCAGGTCATCGTGCAGAAGGTGCGCGAGGCTGAGCGTGCCCAGGTGGTCGATGAGTACCAGAGCCGGGCCGGTACCTTGGTGTCGGGTCTGGTCAAGCGCGTGGACCGCAACGGCATTTTCGTCGATCTTGGCGCCAACGCCGAAGGTTTCATTGCCCGCGACCAGATGATTCCGCGCGAGCCGATCCGGGCGCAGGACCGCGTCAAAGCTTTCTTGCAGGAAGTTCGTTCCGAGCCGCGCGGCCCGCAGCTGTTCCTGTCGCGCACCGCGCCCGAATTCCTGATCGAGCTGTTCAAGCTGGAAGTGCCTGAAGTGGGTCAGGGACTGATCCAGATTCTGGGTGCTGCTCGGGACCCGGGGGTGCGCGCCAAGATCGCGGTGAAGAGCAACGATAGCCGCATCGATCCGGTCGGCGCTTGTGTCGGCATGCGTGGTTCCCGGGTGCAGGCGGTTTCGAACGAGATCGCCGGCGAACGAGTGGATATCATTCCGTTCGACGACAACCCGGCGCAGTTCGTCATCAATGCCATGGCGCCGGCCGAAGTGGTGTCCATCGTGGTCGACGAAGACTCGCATTCCATGGACATCGCGGTGACCGAGGAGAAGCTGTCGCAAGCCATCGGACGCGGTGGCCAGAACATCCGGCTGGCCAGCGAGCTGACCGGTTGGGAACTCAATGTGATGACCGAGCAGGCCGCGGTCGAGAAGAGCGAAGGCGAGTCGCGCAAGCTGGTGGAAATGTTCCAGAAGCAGCTGGCGGTGGACGAGGAGGTGGCACAAATCCTGGTCACCGAGGGCTTCTCCACGGTGGAAGAGATCGCTTACGTGCCGGCCTCGGAGTTGGCGGGCATCGAAGAGTTCGACGAGGAAATTATCAAGGAACTGCGCGATCGCGCCCGCGACGTGCTGTTGACGCAAGCAATTGCGAGCGAAGAAGAGATCGACGGCGCCGAGCCGGCCGCTGACCTGCTCGAAGTCGAGGGCATGGATCAGGATCTGGCCATGGTGCTGGCCAGCAAGGGAATCGTGACGCGCGAGGATCTGGCCGAGCAGGCGATCGACGACCTGCTGGAGATCGAAGGCGTGGATTCCGAGCGTGCGGCGGCGCTGATCATGGCGGCACGCAAGCACTGGTTCGAGCAGGCTTGAGGCGGGTAGCAGCCTACAAGTCGCAGGAGGGTGGTTCATGGCGGATGTGACAGTCACACAATTTGCAGAGGTACTGAAGGTACCGGTCGAGCGCTTGCTGACGCAGCTCGACGAAGCCGGCATCCAGGTGTCCGGCGCCGATGCCACTATCAGCGACGAAGCCAAGATGGAGTTGCTGACCTTCCTGCGGCGCGCGCACGGCCGTAACGAGGGTGGAGCGCCGCGCAAGATCACTTTGCAGCGCAAGTCGCAGGGCGAGATCAAAGTCGCTTCGTCGCAGGGGCGCGCACGCACCGTCAACGTCGAGGTGCGCACCAAGAAAACGTATCTGAATCGCAGCGTCTTGCAGCAGACGCGCGCCCAGGCCGCCACCAAGGACGAGGCTCCTCCAGCTCCGCAAGAGCAAGAGAAGGAGCCGGTGCTCAAGGAAGAAGTCGCGCCGGTCGTGCCGGTTGCCGAGCCGGTCCAGGCCGCTCCCGAGCCGGTTCCGCCGGTGGTGGATGAAGAGACGCTGGCCAGGGAGCGCGCCGAAGCGGCCGTGCGTGAGGCGGAAATGCTCGCGCGCGCCGAGGAAGAGGCCCGCCGCAAACTGGAAGACGAGGTACGCGCCCAGGCCGAAGCGGAAGCCCGGCGTGAAACCGACGCGCGCGAGCGCATCGAAACCGAGCGCCGCCAACAGGCCGCGCGCGCCACTGCCGCGCCCGCTTCCAAGCCGGCTCGCGAAGGCCGCGACAAGGACTCGCAGCGCCCCCAGCGTACCGAACTGCACGTTTCCAGCGATGCGAGTGCGCGTTTCAAGAAAAAGAAACAGCATCAGCAGCAGACCAGGACCCGCCGTCCGGTGCAGGTCAATGTCAGCAGCCAGCATGGCTTCGAGCGGCCGGCAGCGCCGGTCAAGCGCGACGTACAGATCGGCGAGACCATCACGGTCGGCGAGCTGGCGCAGCGCATGGCGGTCAAGGCCAACGAAGTCATCAAGGTCATGATGAACATGGGCGTGATGGCCACCATCAACCAGCCCATCGACCAGGACACGGCGATCCTGGTGGTCGAGGAACTCGGCCATACCGCGGTGGTGATCAAGGAAAATGCCATCGAGGACGAGTTGCTGGCGGCGGATGCCAATCACGAACTGGCGGCGCGTCCGCCGGTGGTCACCGTGATGGGCCACGTCGATCACGGCAAGACCTCACTGCTGGACTATATCCGTCGCACCAAGGTGGCTTCGGGTGAGGCCGGCGGCATCACTCAGCACATCGGTGCCTACCACGTCGAGACGCCCAAGGGCGTGATCACGTTCCTGGACACACCCGGCCACGCGGCGTTCACCGCAATGCGTGCTCGTGGCGCCCAGGTGACCGACATCGTCATCCTGGTGGTGGCGGCCGACGACGGCGTCATGCCGCAGACCATCGAGGCGATCGAACACGCGCGCGCCGCGGAAGTGCCCATTGTGGTGGCGGTCAACAAGATCGACAAACCCGACAAGGACCTGGATCGGGTCAGGAACGATCTGTCCAAGCACAATGTCATCTCCGAGGAATGGGGCGGCGATACCCAGTTCGTGTACTTGTCGGCTAAGACCGGCGAGGGCATCGATGCCTTGCTCGAAGCGGTGCTGTTGCAGTCCGACGTGCTGGAGCTCAAGGCGACGCGCGATGGCATGGCCGCCGGCGTGGTTATCGAGTCGACCATGGAAAAAGGCCGTGGCGTGGTGGCCACGGTGCTGGTCAAGCGTGGCGTGCTGAAGCCGGGCGATCCCATTATCGCCGGCCAGGAGTTCGGCCGCGTGCGCGCCATGTTCGACGAGACCGGCCGGGCTGTCACCGAGGCGGGTCCGTCGTTGCCGGTGGTGGTGCTCGGTCTGTCGGGCGCGCCCAATGCCGGTGACGATCTGCTGGTGGTCGAAAGCGAACGCAAGGCGCGCGAAGTGGCGCTGTATCGGCAGGGCAAGTTCCGCGATACCAAGCTTGCCAAGCAGGGGCCAGCCAAGCTCGAGGACATGCTGTCGCAGATGGGCGATGGCAAGGTGGCCAGCGTACAGGTCGTGCTCAAGGCAGACGTGCAGGGCAGCGCGGAAGCGCTGCGCGATGCGCTCACCAAGTTGTCGACCGACGAGGTCGCCGTCAAGGTGGTATCGAGCGGCATCGGCGGCATCAGCGAATCCGACGTGACGCTGGCGCAGACCTCCAATGCGCGCATCATCGGCTTCAATGTGCGCGCCGACAGTGCGGCACGCGGCATGATCAAGGAGTCCGGCATCGATGTGCGCTATTACAGCGTCATCTACGAGGCCATCGACGATGTGCGCCAGGCGCTGTCGGGCATGCTGGCGCCGGAGGTCAAGGAACAGATCGTGGGCCTGGCCGAGGTGCGCGACGTGTTCCGTTCGAGCAAGATGGGCACCGTGGCGGGTTGCATCGTGGTGGACGGCTACGTCCGCCGCAACAACCCGATCCGTGTCCTGCGTAACAACGTGGTCATCTTCGAGGGCGCGCTGGAGTCGTTGCGCCGCTTCAAGGATGACGTCAACGAGGTACGCGCCGGCACGGAGTGCGGCATTGCGGTGCAGAACTACAATGACGTGCAGGTTGGCGATCAGATCGAGTGCTTCTCGCGCGTCGAAGTGGCACGTTCGATTTAGAGCATTGAGTATCCGGACAGGGTGTCCGGATACTTCTATGCATGACGGGACATCCTGTATGGCGACTCGCTCCAAATCCAACAAGGCGTTCCCGCGCAGCCGGCGCGTGGCGCAGCAGATCCAACGCGCCCTTAGCGATCTGATTCGTCGCGAGATCCGCGATCCGCGCCTGGGGATGGTGACGTTGACCGAAGTACGGGTCTCTAGCGACTTGAGCTATGCGACGGTGTATTACTCGGTGCTCAACGCCAAGCCCGAGGAAGCCCACCAGGTGCTGATCTCGGCCGCCGACCTGCTGCGCGGTCCGCTTGGACGGGCACTCGGGCTGCGCCACGCCCCGGAATTGCGCTTCGTGGCCGACGAACTGATCGAAAGCGGAGCTCGCCTGTCGGCGCTGATCCATCGGGCAGTCAAGGAAGATGAAGCCCGGCACGTCGATGGGGAGCCTGATGGTGAGGCGGCTGACGGGCAGAATACTGATCCGGATGACGCAGCAGGGGGGCGCTGAGCGCCCGGGCACGGAGGCATGTCCAAGTCACGGCGCTTTTACCGCGAGGTAGATGGGATTCTGCTGTTCGACAAGCCGCTGGGGCTGTCCTCCAATGCTGCGTTGCAGCAAATACGCCTCTTGTTCGGGGCCAGGAAGGCCGGGCATGCGGGCAGCCTCGACCCATTGGCCTCGGGACTGTTGCCCATTTGTTTCGGCCAGGCCACCAAGGTGTGCGGCCGGTTGCTCGATGCCAGCAAGACCTACCGCGTCGAGGTGCAACTGGGCGCACGCACCGAATCTCTCGATCTCGAGACCGAGGTGGTCGAACGAGCCCCGGTGCCGCCGCTGAACCTGGCCAAGGTGGATGTGGTGCTGGCCAGCTTCACCGGCGAACAGGAGCAGGTGCCACCCATGCATTCGGCTCTGAAGCACCAGGGGCAGCGCCTGTACGAACTGGCGCGCCGGGGTGAAACCGTCGAGCGGCCGGCGCGGCGCATCGTCATTCACAGCATCGATCGGGTGGGCCTGCAAGGGGAGCGCCTGCAGTTCGATGTGCGCTGTTCGAAGGGGACTTATATCCGCTCGCTGGCCGCCGACATTGCCCAGCGCCTCGGCACGCTGGGCTACCTGGCCGGCCTGCGGCGCTTGTCCGTCGATCCGTTCGACGGCCACGCCATGCATACGCTGGCCGAATTGCAGGCCCTGCAGATGTCCGGCTCAATCCAGTCTGACCCAAACCAGTCCGGTCCGGTGGGACTGCAGCAACCCCCGGATTTGCAGCGATTGGACGCCTTGCTGCTGGGGGCCGATACCGCGTTCGGGGAGCTGGCGGCCGTTCAGCTGGCGCCAACCGCGGAACAAGGCTTGCTGCAGGGGCAGGTGGTGGTCACGCAGTCTCCAACCCCGCCGGGCGCGCTCCGCGCCTACGGCGCTGGCGGGCGTTTCCTTGGGCTGGTGGAAACGGTGGCGGCCGGCCGGGTCCGGCCGTTGCGGCTGTTCGTGGGCGGGGCGGGCTGAGCACGGCGCCCCAGGCGGGCTGAACGCCCCCAGGTTCAATGACCCATCAATGACTTAGATGCACCTTGAGGTTGATGGGGCCGGACGGGTAGAATGCGCGGCTTCTTAAACGACCTTCATAGAATCAAGTCATTAGGATCGATCCAAAGATGTCATTGTCGAGCCAGCAGAAAAGCGGAATCGTCGAGCAGTATCGCCGCAATGCGAACGACACGGGTTCTCCAGAAGTTCAGATCGCGCTGCTGTCGGCGCGCATCAGCGAACTGGGTGGCCACTTCGTCGCTCACAAGCGCGATCATGCTTCGCGCCGCGGTTTGCTGAAGATGGTCAATCAGCGCCGCAAGCTCCTCGACTACCTGAAGGGCACCGCGCCGGAACGCTACCAGACCATCGTTGCCAGCCTCGGTCTGCGGCGCTGAGCCGCGGATCCCACCAGGATGACGCCCCACCCGCGCGTTCGTCCGGTTCCCGTCATTCGACCCTAATTCATTCCGCCTGCCGGTAGGAAGCATCGTGAGCGCAATCAAGAAAACCTTTGCCTATGGTCAACACCAGGTCACCTTGGAGACCGGTGAAATGGCCCGTCAGTCCGACGGCGCCGTACTGGTCTCGATGGGCGAGACCGTGGTGCTGGTCACTGCCGTGGCGCGCAAGCAGGCGGACCCGAAGAAAGACTTCTTCCCCCTGACCGTCAACTACGTCGAAAAGACCTATGCCGCGGGCCGTATTCCCGGCGGCTTCTTCAAGCGCGAAGGCCGGCCGTCGGAAAAGGAAACCCTGACCTCGCGCCTGATCGACCGCCCGATCCGGCCGCTGTTCCCGGAAGGATTCCTCAACGAAGTGCAGGTGGTGGCCACCGTGGTGTCGGTCAACCCGGACGTCGATCCGGACATCGCCGCCATGCTCGGTGCTTCCGCGGCGCTCGCCCTGTCGGGCGTGCCGTTCCAGGGCCCCATCGGCGCGGCGCGCGTCGGTTACATCGACGGCCAGTACGTGCTCAACCCGACCAACAGCCAGCTCAAGACCTCCAAGCTGGACCTGGTGGTGGCCGGTACCGCCGAGGCGGTGCTGATGGTGGAGTCGCAAGCCGATTGCCTGTCCGAAGAAGCCATGCTCGGCGCCGTGGTGTTCGGTCACCAGCAGCAACAGGCCGCCATCCAGGCCATCAATGAACTGAAGGCCGAGGCCGGCAAGCCCGCCTGGGATTGGCAGCCGGCGCCTGTCAATGCCGCGCTGGAATCGGCAGTGGCCGCCAAGGCCGAAGCCGGTCTGTCCGAAGCCTACAAGGTGACCGTGAAGCAGGCCCGCCAGGCGCGCGTCGGCGAGGTGAAGCAGGCCGCTCTCGAAGCGCTGAGCGGCGGTGAAACTCCGGCGTTCGCCGCCGATGCAGTGGCCAAGGAGTTGGGCAATCTCGAATATCGCATCGTGCGCAGCCGCGTCATCGCCGGTGAGCCGCGTATCGACGGCCGCGACATGAAGACAGTGCGTCCGATCAGCATCCGTACCGGCGTGTTGCCGCGTACGCACGGCTCGGCACTGTTCACCCGTGGTGAAACCCAGGCCCTGGTGGTGACCACCCTGGGCACCGGTCGCGACGCGCAGATCATCGATGCGCTGACCGGCGAGCGCAAGGAGCCGTTCATGCTCCATTACAACTTCCCGCCGTTCAGCGTCGGTGAGACCGGCATGATGGGATCGCCGAAGCGCCGTGAAATCGGCCACGGTAACCTGGCCCGCCGCGGTATTTTCGCGGTGATGCCCGATATGACCACGTTCCCCTACGTGTTGCGCGTGGTTTCGGAAATTCTCGAGTCCAACGGTTCCAGCTCCATGGCCAGCGTGTGCGGTACCAGCCTGGCGTTGATGGATGCCGGCGTGCCGATCAAGGCCGCCGTGGCCGGCGTGGCCATGGGCCTGGTGAAGGAAGGCGAGCGCTTCCAGGTGTTGACCGACATCCTGGGCGACGAAGATCACCTGGGCGACATGGATTTCAAGGTGGCTGGCAGCCGCGCAGGCGTCACGGCGCTGCAGATGGACATCAAGATCAACGGCATCACCAAGGAAATCATGCAGGTGGCGCTGGAACAAGCCCGTGCCGGCCGGTTGCACATTCTGGACGAGATGGACAAGGTCATCAGCACCCCGCGTACCAAGATGTCCGAGTGGGCGCCGTCCATCATCACCATCAAGATCGATCCGGAGAAGATCCGCGAAGTCATCGGCAAGGGCGGTGCGGTCATTCGCGCCATCACCGAGGAGACCGGCACTTCGATCGACATCGAGAACGATGGCACGGTCAAGATTGCGTCGGTGGACGGTGCTTCGGGTCGCGAGGCGCAGCGCCGCATCGAGTTGATCACGGCGGAAGTCGAAGTCGGCCGCATCTATGAAGGCCGCGTGGCGCGCCTGATGGACTTCGGTGCCTTCGTCACCATCCTGCCGGGCAAGGACGGCCTGGTGCACATTTCGCAGATCTCCGAAGAACGCGTCGAGCGTGTCAGCGACAAGCTGAAGGAAGGCGACGTGGTGCGCGTCAAGGTGCTCGAAGTCGATCGCCAGGGGCGTGTGCGTCTGAGCATGCGCAACGTCGACGGCGAATAGGCCGGGCTTTCAGCCGACAGAAACAAGCCCCGCGGTGCGCAAGTGCCGCGGGGCTTTTTGTTATAGGCGCTTTTCGGTCGGCGGACTGTCCTGACCGAGGTCGCGCTCCTTGCGCGGGCCCGGGGCGGCCGCGTTGCTCATGGCGCGGAAAATATCGTCCTGAATGGAGCGCCAGCGCTCCAGGTTGCGCTGGGTGAGCGTGGCGATGCTGTCGAAAGCTTCGTTGCCCATGGCGCCGCGCACATGATCGCGGATTTGCTGCTGTTGGCTGGCCAGCAGTTTCAAGCTTTGTTCCAGGTAGCTGCCGACGAAGCTCTGCATGGCGCTGCCGTAGGAGCGAATGATTTGCGACAGGAAGTCCTGGCTCAGCAACGGCTCGCCGCTATGCTCCTGCTCGGCGATGACCTGCAGCAGAATGGCGCGCGTGATGTCCTCCTGGGATTTCTTGTCGATCACCACGAACTCGACTTTGTCCATGACTAGCCGCCGGATATCGGCCACGGTGATGTAGCGGCTCTCCGCCGTGTCATACAGACGGCGGTTCGGGTATTTTTTGATGACTCTCGGCTCGGTCATGGATCGCTCCTCACATTGCAACGGGAGCCTTGCGAAACCGGTCGTGTCGCGAGACGTCAGCTTACTGCCAATCCATTCCTCCCAGTCAGTTCCGTTGGGCACCTACACCGGTGGTTGGTTGACGGCATCGTCCGCGCAGGCTGCCAATTGGCCGCGCAGCGGTGCCGGTGTCCAATGCACGATGGCCCAGCTCCACAGGTCGGCAGGTTTGGCGTGGCGCAGTTCTGGCGGCGGGTTTTGTCGCAAAAACAACAGCGCACGCCATAACTCATCGCCAGGGTGCGCCAGATCGAGCGCCGCGGCACCCGCCGATTTGGACAGTTTGACGCCGTTACGATCCGTGGCTACCGGCATATGTGCGTATGCCGGCGTCGGTAGACCGAGAGCCCGCTGCAGCAGCAACTGGCGCGGGGTGCTGTTCAGGAGGTCGGCGCCGCGCACCACCGAGGTGATGCCTTGGGCAGCGTCGTCGATCACCACGGCCAGCTGGTAGGCGAACCAGCCATCGCGCCGCCGGATCACCAAGTCGCCTACCTGCGCGGCAACATCGCAGCTGACCGGGCCCTGCAACTCGTCTTCGAAGGCCACGGGACCGGCGGGGGTACGAAACCGGATGGCCAATGGACGGCCCGGCGCTCTAATGCCGTCACGGCACCATCCCGGATAGCGCAACTCATCGCCATCGTCGCTGGTTGCGCCGGCCGCGGCGATTTCGGTGCGACTACAGGAGCAGGGGAAGGCGTCACGGCTTGCCAGCAGCCGCTGGAGGGCCGCCTCATACAGCTCGCCGCGTTCGCTTTGCCGGACGATAGACTCATTCCACTCGAAACCAAGGCGTTCCAGGGCGACCAGAATCTGGTCGCGGCTGCCAGGTATTTCGCGTGGGGGGTCGAGATCTTCGATACGCACCAGCCAACTACCTCCGGCCTGGCGGGCACAGAGATAGCTGGCGGTGGCGGCCACCAGCGAGCCGAAGTGCAGGGGGCCGGTGGGAGTGGGGGCGAAGCGCCCCCGGTAGGGGTTCCGGGGGGTGGTGGCCAAGTACCTAACGGTAGCGGTCGTCCCGGTCGCCGTACTGCTTCTCGCGGCGCTCGCGTCGTTCCTGGGCTTCCAGCGACAGGGTGGCCACCGGGCGGGCTTCCAGACGCTTTACGCCGATCTCCTCGCCGGTCTCGATGCAGTAGCCGTAGCTGCCGTCGTCGATGCGCTTGATGGCTTCCTCGATCTTGCGAATCAGCTTGCGCTCACGGTCACGGGTCCGCAGCTCCAGGCTGAACTCGGATTCCTGGGTGGCGCGGTCGTTGGGGTCGGGGAAGTTGGCGGCTTCGTCCTTCATGTGCAGCACGGTCCGGTCGACTTCCTGCATCAGGTCGCGTTTCCAGGTTTCCAGAATGTGCCGGAAGTGATCGAGCTGTTCCTTGCTCATGTACTGCTCGCCGCGGCGGGCAACGTAGGGCTTTACGTTACGTGGACCGGCCAGCAGATTGGTGCTGGACTCCAGGCCGTCGTCGGCGTCGACGTCGTTGGCGGAGTTCTGGTCGCTGTCCAGGGGACGGGAGCTGGCTACGGGACTGACTGACATCGTTGCTTTGGGCACCGGGGCAATAAGGGGTGTTTTAACGGGTTCCGTCGCGGCTTTGGCGGCCTTGACGGGCTTGGCTGGTGCCGCAGTGCTTTTCACTGCCGGCTTGGCCGCGGGTTTGACCGCGGATTTGGCCATAGGTTTGGAATGCGCGGCTGCGGGTTTGCCGTGCGACGCTGCAGGTTTCTTTGCAGGTGCTGATTTCTTCACAGGGGCAGCTTTCTTGGCGACGGGCTTCTTGGCCTTGGTCGCCTTGGCAGCCGGTTTTTTTGCGGCCATCTAGGAGCCTCCACTCATCGAGCATCGAGCAGCAACCACGCCGTTTCGTCCTGGCCTCAAGCACCGGGCGAATCGAACGAGGGGCGGGATTATACAGACGCCGCTCCACAGGTACAGGGGAGGAAAACGGCTTATTTTTCGCGCCTCTAGCCCCACCGGGTCATGGATCCATGCCCCGGTGGGTGGTTTCGTATGACCACCGTCCCTGGCGTCACCCCTGCGGGGCCAGCTCCGGCGCCGTCAAAAATCGCTCCCGACCCGATAAACGCACGCACGCCAGACTGGCATGCGTGTACCGTTTCCGTAAACTACCGCGCCAACCCTTCTGCCTTGCCTGGACCCTGATGCGACTCAACAAGATCAAGCTGGCCGGATTCAAGTCCTTCGTCGATCCGACCTCGGTCAATTTGCCCGGCAATCTCATCGGCGTGGTCGGCCCCAACGGCTGCGGCAAGTCCAACATCATCGATGCCGTGCGCTGGGTCATGGGCGAGATCTCGGCCAAGCATTTGCGCGGCGATTCGATGGCCGACGTGGTGTTCAACGGCTCCAGCTCCCGCAAACCGGTCGGCACCGCCTCGGTGGAGCTGGTGTTCGACAACTCGGACGGCACCCTGGCCGGCCAATACGCCGGCTATAACGAGGTCGCGCTCAAGCGCGTGGTCTCCAGGGATGGCACCTCCGCCTATTTCCTGAATGGCATTCGCTGCCGCCGCAAGGACATCACCCAACTGTTCCTCGGCACCGGCCTGGGAGCCCGCAGCTACGCCATCATCGAGCAAGGCATGATCTCGCGTGTGATCGAGGCGCGTCCCGATGAATTGCGCGGCTTCATCGAAGAGGCGGCCGGCATTTCCAAGTACAAGGAGCGCCGGCGCGAGACCGAGAACCGGATTTCCCACACCAAGGAAAATCTCGAACGGCTCACCGACGTGCGCGAGGAGGTCGAGAAGCAGCTGCGCCACCTGCAGCGTCAGGCGGCCACCGCCCGGCGCTATCAGACCTTGAAGCAGGACGAGCGCAAGGTGAGCGCCGAGCTGCTGGCATTGCGCCTGAAGGCCATCGAGCACGACTCGCAGAGCAAGGAAGGCATCCTGAGCGAGCGCGACACCCAGATGCAGGCATTGATCGCCGACTTGCGTTCCATCGAAGCCGCCATCGAGGCCGCGCGTGAAGAGTTCACGGAAAAGTCCGAAGCGCTGAACGTGGTGCAAGGGCGCTACTACCAGATCGGTGCCGAGATTTCACGCCACGAACAGTCCATCCAGCATGGCCGCGAGCTGCGGCAGCGCCAGAAACAGGAATTGGAGCAGGCCGAGCAGGGCGCCACCGAGGCCAGCATGCATCTGAGCCGCGACCAGTCGCAGATCGACGAACTGCGGCGCGAACTGGAACAGCTGGAGCCGGGGCTCGAGGCGGCGCGCGAGAGGGAGCGGACCTCGGCCGAAGCCCTGTCGCAGGTCGAGGAGGCCATGCAGGATTGGCAGGAGCGCTGGGAGGATTTCAACCGGGAGTCGCGTGCCGCGAGCGAAAAGACCCAGGTCGAACGCGCCCGTATCGAACAACTCGAGAGTCAGTTGGCGCGCTTGACGTCACAGCGCGACCGCTTGACCGCGGAGCTGGCTACGCTGCAGAGCTCCGATATGGAGATGCGGATCGCCACACTGCAGGAGCAGGAGGCCCAGGCCAGCAACGCCAGCGAAGCGGCGGCGGCGCAACTGCAATCGGTGACCGAGGAACTGCAGCAGTTGCGTGAGCGCGAGCGTCAGTTGCGACTCTCCGCCGACGGCAATCGCAAGGAGCTCCAGGAAGCTCAGGGGCGTCTGTTGTCGCTGCAGGCACTGCAGCAGGCGGCGCTCGGGCTGGCGCAGGGCAAGGTGACGGAATGGTTGGAGACCAATGCGCTCGGCCAGCGTCCCCGCCTGGCGCAGCAGTTGACAGTGGAGCCGGGTTGGGAGCGGGCGGTGGAGACCGTGCTGGGCTCGTACCTGGAGTCGGTGTCGGTGGACGCCATCGACGCCATTGCCACCAGCCTGGATTCGTTGCAGGTCGGATCGGTCAGCTTCTTTGCCGACGGCGGCACGACGCCCAGCGCGGTCGATCCGGGCCGGCTGCTGGCGCGGGTGCAGGGACCGGCCGCCATTTCGGCGCTGCTCACCGGCATCGTCGCGGTCGACAGCCTGCCCGAAGCCCTCGAATTGCGCCGCACTCTGCTGAGCGGGGAGTCGGTCATTACGCGCGATGGGTTGTGGATCGGCCGGGATTGGCTACGGGTCAGCCGCGACAAGGACGTGCATGCGGGTGTCATCGGCCGCGAAAAGGAAATGCGCGAGCTGGGCGAGACGGTGAGCGCGGCCGAGGCCAAACAGGAATCGCTGCAGGCCGAGACTGGCGACACCCGCGAACGCCTGCAGGACCTGGAAAGCCGGCGCGACGCGTTGCAGGCGGAAGCCACCCGCCTGCACCGTTCACAAAGCGAGTTGGGCGCCCAGGCGGCCTCGCTGCTGGCCAAGGCCGAGCAGACCGCTGCGCGTGCCCGCAACATCACTGCCGAGACCACCGAACTGGCCGGGATCCATGAACGGGATACCGAGGCGGTGGATACGGCGCGCGCGCGCTTGGAGGAGGGCCTCGAGCAAATGGCCGGCTTCGAGGCCGTGCGGCAGCAACTGGAACAGAGCCGGGAAGAGTTGCGCCAGAACCTGGCCCAGAAGCGCTCCCAGGCGCAGACCGATCGGGGCGGCGCCCAGGATGTCGCCATCAAGGTCGAGTCCAAGCGCTCGGCCCTGACGTCGATTTCCGCGGGGCTGGAACGTCTGCAGCATCAGCTCGAACAGATGAGTGCGCGTCGCGAGGAATTGACCCAGCAACTGGCCGAGGGCGACTCTCCCCTGCAGGCGCTGGCCGAACAGCTGGAGGAGTTCCTGCAGCAGCGCGTGGGGGTGGAACAAGAGCTGTCGGGAGCCCGCGATACCGTCGAGGGTGCCGAGGGCCGGATGCGGAGCCTGGATCAGGGCCGCATGGAAACCGAAGCCAGCATCGACGAGGCGCGTGCGCGCCTCGAGGATGTCCGCATGGCGGCGCAGGAGCTGAAGGTGCGGCGTGAAACCTTGCTGGAGCAGTTCACGGCCACCCAGTTCGAACTGGCCACCGTATACCAGGAAATGCCCCCCGAGGCCGAGATCGGCGCCTGGGAGCAAACCGTCGCCGATCTGTCCCAGAAGATCGAACGCCTGGGCCAGGTCAACCTGGCGGCCATCGATGAATTCAAGGAACAGTCGGAGCGCAAGGAATACCTGGATCGCCAGTTCAAGGATTTGACCGAGGCGTTGGAGACGCTGGAGACCGCGATCCGGAAGATCGACCGCGAAACCCGGGCGCGCTTCCAGGATACCTTCGACCGGGTCAATGCCGGCCTGAAGGAACGCTTCCCACGCCTGTTCGGCGGCGGCCACGCCTATCTCGAACTGGCGGGTGAGGACATCCTGAGCGCGGGCGTTTCCATCATGGCGCGTCCGCCGGGCAAGCGTAACAGCACCATCAACCAGCTCTCCGGCGGCGAGAAGGCGCTCACCGCCGTGGCGCTGGTGTTCTCCATTTTCGAACTCAATCCAGCGCCGTTCTGTCTGCTGGACGAGGTGGACGCCCCGCTGGACGAGAACAACGTCGGGCGTTTCTGCGACACGGTCAAGGAGATGTCGAGCCGGGTCCAGTTCATTTTCATCACTCACAACAAGTCCACGATGGAACTGGCCTCGCAGCTGGTCGGTGTGACCATGCACGAGCCCGGTGTGTCGCGCCTGGTGGCGGTGGACGTCGATGAAGCCGTGCGGATGGCGGCCATGTAATGGGCGAACTGCGCTGGATATTGATCGCTTGTGGGGCCGCCCTGCTGGTCGGCATCTACCTATGGGGCCGGCGCAGCGGCAGGCAGGCCGCGGAGAGCAATCTCGCGCTCGAGCGGGGGCGCGCCCAACAATTTTCGCCGCGGGAACAGCCGGCAGTAACGGCGGATCCGCGCGAAGATTTCGATCCGGACGACGATCCGACATACGATTCGGCATACGACGAGCCGCCGGCTTTGCGCCAATCCCACAGTGAGTCCCAACGCGAACCCCAGGTACGGCCCACCAGTTGGGAAGATGCCCAGGAAGAGGCAGCCACGGCGGATGCTCATGGCGATGCCGCAGACTCATCGTCGGAAGAGGTTGCACGAGACGCAAGAGTGCGCGATATGCGGCGTACACGGGTGGAGCCGACCTTCAATGAGCCCCCCGTCTTCAATGAAGCTCCGATCGAGAACGACGTCTTCGAGCCTGCCGATGAAGACGTGATCGTCGCTGAGCCGGTCGAGCCGCAGCCCGACCTGTCTGAGGTCGAAATCCGCGCAGATCTTCGCAACGAGGCCCATACGGAGCACGTCGAGGCGAGCGAACGACCCGCGGCGGCGGCCCCGACCTTGAGCATGAGCGATACGCCGCCTGCGCCGCGCAGGATCGAGCGGCGCAAGATCATTGCGCTGCGCCTCGCGGCCGGGACTGAACGCTTCGCCGGCCGGGCATTGCGCCAGGCGCTGGAAGACGAACAGTTGCAGCATGGCAAGTACCAGGTATTTCATCGCCTGCATGACGATGGGGTGAGCATTTTCAGCGTCGCCAGCATGGTGGAGCCGGGGACTTTCGACCCGGAGAAAATGCTGGGCTTGAGCTATCCCGGCGTCACCTTGTTCGCGCAATTGCCCGGCGCGGTGCCTGGCGTGCAAGCGCTGCACGATCTGGTGAACTGCGGCAAGCGTCTGCAGGAGAGCCTGGGAGGCGTTTTGCAGGACGATCGCGGCGTGCCGCTGACCGTGCATCGCATCGACCGGTTGCGGCAGGAGGTTGTGGAATTCGAGCGCGCCCCCGCACGGGAAGCGCACCGCCATTCTCCGTCGTAATGCCCGCTCGCGACGGCACCCCCGCAAAGCGTGTTCGCGAGCTGCGCGAGCAGCTCGGCCGGCACAATTATCGCTATTACGTACTCGACGATCCGGAAGTCTCCGATGCCGAGTATGACCGCCTGATGCGCGAGCTGCAGACCCTGGAGTCGCAGCATCCACAACTGGTGAGCGCCGACTCACCCACCCAACGGGTTGGCGCTGTTCCGGTGAGCGGGTTGGCGGAAGTGGTGCATGCCACCCCCATGCTATCGCTGGACAACGCGTTCGATGACGAGGACGTGACCAATTTCGACCGGCGGGTGCGCGAGCGCCTCGATGATATCGCCAGTGTCGAATATGCCGCGGAACCCAAGCTGGACGGCCTGGCGATCAGCTTTCGTTATGAGGCCGGGCGTTTGGTGCAGGCCGCGACGCGGGGAGACGGCACGCGCGGCGAGGATGTGACGCACAATGTGCGCACGGTCAAGGCCGTTCCGGTGCAACTGCGGGGTTCTTTCCCGGAGCTGCTGGAGGTGCGTGGCGAAATCTTCATGACCCTGGCCGGCTTCAAGGCCATGAACGAGCGAGCCTTGGCGGCGGGCGAGAAAGTATTCGTCAATCCACGCAATGCCGCGGCGGGCAGTCTCAGGCAGCTCGATCCTCGCTTGACCGCCACCCGTCCGTTGGACGTGTTCTTCTATGGAGTGGGCGAAACGCGCGGCTGGCAGCTGCCGGGTCGGCATAGTGAGACGTTGCAGCAACTCAAGGAATGGGGCCTGAAGATTTCCCCGCTGTTGAAGGTGGTGCAAGGTGCGGAAGGCTGTCTCGCGTACTACCGGGAGATCGGTGCGCAGCGCGCCAGCCTCAAATATGAAATCGATGGCGTGGTCTACAAGGTCAACAGGTTCGCGCAGCAGCGTGATCTGGGATTCGTGGCTCGCGCTCCCCGCTGGGCCGTCGCCCACAAATTCCCGGCGCACGAAGAGAACACGGTGGTGCGTGGTGTCGAGTTTCAGGTCGGTCGCACTGGCGCCCTGACTCCGGTGGCACGGCTGGAACCCGTATTCGTCGGTGGTGTGACCGTGAGCAATGCCACCCTGCACAACATGGATGAAGTCCATCGCAAGGACGTGCGTATCGGCGATACGGTGGTGATCAGGCGCGCCGGCGATGTCATCCCCGAAATCGTCAAGGTCATCGTGGAGCGCCGACCCGAGTCGGCGCGCGAGGTCGAACTGCCGGCACGGTGCCCGGTATGCGGTTCGGAAGTGGAGCGGGTCGAGGGCGAGGCGGTCGCCCGCTGCACCGGCGGCTTGTTCTGCGGAGCCCAGCGCAAGGAAGCCTTGCGCCATTTCGCTTCACGCCGCGCGCTGGACATCGAAGGGCTGGGCAGCAAGCTGATCGATCAGCTGGTCGACGGCGATCGGGTGCACAGCCCGGCGGACCTGTACCGGCTGACGCTGGCACAGCTGGCGAATCTGGAGCGCATGGCGGAAAAGTCCGCCACCAACCTGTTGCAGGCGCTCGAACACAGCAAGCACACCACGCTGGCCAGGTTCCTGTATGGCCTGGGTATTCGTGATGTCGGCGAGGCGACGGCGGCGGCGCTGGCAGCGCATTTCGGGGAGCTCGATCCCTTGCTGGAGGCCAGCGAGGAAGCGATCCAGGAAGTACCGGATGTCGGACCGGTGGTAGCCGCGCACGTGTATCACTTTTTCCAGCAACCCCAGAACCGTCAGGTGATCGACGATCTGCGCAAGCTCGGTGTCGAATGGCCGGCGCAAGCACGGCGTTCGGCCACGAGCGAGGGTGCGCTGAGCGGCAAGATTTTCGTGCTGACCGGAACGCTCAGCAGCATGGGACGCGACGAGGCCAAGGACCGCATCACGGCTCTGGGAGGCAAGGTCTCGGGCAGCGTGTCGAAAAAGACCGATTACGTGGTGGCGGGCGCCGAGGCTGGTTCCAAGCTCCAGAAGGCCGAGGAGCTGGGGGTACAGGTGCTCGACGAGGCGCAGTTGCTGCAGCTGTTGGGTGAGGGCTGATCAGGGAGCCGAGAGCGGCTCAGGGGGCATGGAATACCCCCTGACGCGCTGTATCAGCTCTTCTTCTCGATCTTGGCGCTCTTGCGTAATTCCTCGAGATAGCTCTGCAGGTGCTTGCGTTGCACGATCACCTTGACCCGGTCCTTGACGTCGGTGAACGCCGGCGGGGCGGGGACACGGCTTTCCTCCAGCTTGATCACGTGCCAGCCGAACTGGCTGTGGACCGGCTGTTCGGTCAGCTTGCCGGGCTGCAGTTGAGCCACTGCCGCGGCGAACTGTTTGTTCATGGTGTCGAGCGTGAACCAGCCCAGGTCGCCGCCGGTCTTGCCTGAGGAATCTTTCGACTTTTGCTGCGCCAGCTTGGCGAAGTCGGCGCCTCCCTGAAGTTCCTTGGTGATGGCTTCGGCGGTGGCCTGGTCGTCCACCAGGATGTGGCGCGCGTGGTATTCGCGGGGCATGGCGGCGACCTGCGCGTCATATTCCGTTTTGAGCTCGGCGTCGCTGACCGGGTGCTGTTCCAGGTACTTGTTGAGGCCGGCGTCGAAGATCACGTTCAAGCGCGCCAATGCCAGCTGATCCACCACCTTGGCTTCCTTGGTGATGCCCGATTTCTCGGCGACGTCGGCCGCCAGCTGCATGCCGATGAACTGGTCGAGCAGCTGGGCCTTCTGGTCCTCGGAAAGCTCCCGCCCGGCTTGGCGCGCCAGGTTGTCCAGGTACAGGTCGAATTGCGCCTTGCTGACCGGCTTGCCGTTGACGGTGGCGACCGATGCGCTCGGGGCGGCGGAGTCATTGGGTGCGGCAGCCTTGCCGCAGGCGGCCAGCAGCAGCAGGGGTGCGACGAAGGCGAAAGCGGTATGGCGACGGTTCATGATGTCCTCGGGAGGGTATGTCTGGCTGGGTGCGTGTTCAGAGTGCGTCTTGGTCCGGAGGCAGTTCCTCCGGCGTCAGAGCGACGATGCCCAGGGCGTGTATGTCGGTCTGCATCAGCTCGCCCAGCGATTGGTAGACCAGCTGGTGGCGCTGTACGGTGCGCAGTCCTTCGAAACGCCGCGAACACACGCGGACACGATAGTGCCCCCGGCCGTCGCGGGCACCGGCATGTCCGATGTGCAGGTGGCTGTCATCGATCAATTCCACCGCATCCGTGGCCAGTTCGTGGCGCAGGCGCTCGGTGATGCGTTCGATCCGGGTCATGGGATTGCCTCTAGCCAGCCTTCGGCGAGTCGGGGTCATGCGCGTCCTGAGCAGTGGTTTCAGGAGGCAGTTTGCTGGCCAGCCAGGCACCCTGCGCCAGCGCGAACACCACGGTCAGGCCCAGCACGCCGAACACTTTGAACTTGGCCCAGGCGTCGAGGCTGAAATTGAACATGACGTAAAGGTTGATAGCGCCGAGCACCAGGAAGAACAGGCCCCACATGCCATTGAGCTTGAGCCACAACGGCCGTTCCAGGGTGACGTTGCCGCCCAGCAGCCGCTGGATCACGGGCTTTTCGCCGATCACCTGGCTCAGCAGGAAGCCAACGGCGAACAGCCAGTTCACCACGGTGACCTTCCATTGGATGAAGGTCTCGTCATGGATCAGCAGCGTGAGGCCGCCGAACACCAGCACCAGGCCGGCCGATACCAGCGACATGGTGCTGACCTTGCGATGCCGCAGCCACTGGTAGCCGGTCTGCGCCAGGACTGCCACGATCAGCACGCCGGTGGCCCAGAAAATATCCGCCAGCTTGTAAACGGCGAAAAAGACGATCAGCGGGAAGAAATCGAACAGAAGCTGCATGAGACCGCGGTGCTGGCGAAGGGGCGAGTATGATACTGAAAAGCGGCGAGATCGCCCAAGAACCTCCCAAGAACAACCAATAGCCGACCCACGTTGCAATCACCGGTTTCTGGCCCCCAGCCCGAGCATGTCGAGTCAATATCTAGAGATTCATCCCAAGGACCCCCAGTCGCGCCTGATCCGCCAGGCGGTCAGCATCATTCGCGATGGCGGGATCGTCGTCTACCCGACGGACTCGTGTTATGCGCTGGGGTGTCACATTGGCGACAAGGCCGCCATGGAGCGTATTGCGCGCATCCGCCAGGTCGACAAGCACCATCATTTCACCCTGGTGTGCCGCGACTTGTCCGAGATCGCCAGGTACGCGCGCGTCAACAACCAGCAATACCGCACCTTGAAAGCCTTCACTCCGGGACCGTATACCTTCATCCTGGCCGCGACCAAGGAGACACCGAAACGCCTGCAACATCCCCGGCGCAGCACTATCGGCATCCGCGTACCCGAGCACCCGGTGCCGCGGCTGTTGCTGGGGGAATTGGGGGAACCGGTCATGAGTTCCACCCTGATGTTGCCAGGAGACGATTTGCCGCTGACCGATGCGCGTGAAATCCAGGAGCGGCTGTATCACAGCGTCGATGCGGTGATCGACGGCGGCAATTGCGGCCTGGCCCCCACCAGTGTCATCGACCTGGCCGGGCCGGTGCCGGTCATCGCCCGGCGCGGCAAGGGCGATGTCAGCGCGTTCGAATAAAGCCGTCCGTCAAGCTGCGTATAATGATCGTTTTTGCGGGCCGCAGTGTAGCGGCTTACTTGGAATTTTGTCTTAAGTAAGCTGCGTAAGACTGTGTAATTTTTGAAATTTTGCCATCAGAAATTCGAATCCCGGGCTTCGTTGTGCCGGGTTCGAGGGACCAGCATTGAGCGCCACCAACAATAGCAACCGACGTGTCCTTTCCGGCATGCGCCCCACGGGTGCCCTGCATCTGGGCAACTACCTGGGCGCGCTCAAGAACTGGACCGAGCTGCAGTATCAGTACGAGTGCTATTTTTTTGTCGCCGACATCCACGCTTTGACCACGGGCTACGAGGACACCTCGGAACTCGAGAGCAATGTCTGGGAGATGGTGATCGACTGGCTGGCCGCCGGGCTCAATCCAGCCGCCTCGACTATGTTCATCCAGTCGCGCGTACCGGAACATTCAGAACTGCATTTGCTGCTGTCCATGATCACCCCGGTGGGTTGGCTGGAACGTGTCCCCACTTACAAGGACCAGCAGGAGCAGCTCAAGGAGCGGGACCTGTCCACTTATGGCTTTCTGGGCTATCCGCTGTTGCAGAGCTCGGACATCCTGCTCTACAAGGCCGCCTACGTGCCGGTGGGCGAGGATCAGGTCGCGCACGTGGAGATTACCCGCGAGGTGGCCCGTCGCTTCAACCACATTTATGGGCGGGAGCCGGATTTCGAGCTCAAGGTGGACAAGGCCATCAAGAGTCTGGGTAGCCGTAACGGCAATCAATACAAGGAATTACGTAAAACTTATCAGGAAAAAGGCGATCAGGAGGCCCTGGAGAAGGCCAGAGCGTTGCTGGCGGGCAATGCGCGCCTGACGCTGGCCGACCGTGAACGCCTGTTGGGCTCGCTGGAGGGTACCGGCCGCAGCATCCTGGTCGAGCCGGACGTACTGCTGACCAAGACACCGAAGGTGCCGGGTTTGGACGGCCGCAAAATGTCCAAGTCCTATGGCAACACTATCGGTTTGCGCGAAGATCCGGACTCGGTGGCCAAGAAGCTCAAGGGCATGCAGACCGATCCGGCGCGGGTACGACGCACCGATCCGGGCGATCCCGACAAGTGTCCGGTCTGGGACCTGCACAAGATCTATTCCGACGAATCGACCCGCGAATGGGTGCAGCAGGGCTGCCGCAGCGCCGGCATCGGCTGCCTGGATTGCAAGAAGCGGGTGTCGGACGTGCTGGTGGCTGAGATTGCAACCATCCGTCAGCGTGCACTGGAGTTCCAGGAGAACCGCGACCTGGTGCGCGGGATCATCGCCGAAGGCTGCGAGAAGGCGCGCGATGTGGCCCGCCGCACGCTGGAGGAAATCCATCAGGCCATGGGTATGAACTATCGCTAGGGCGAAGTCCGCCGGATCGAAGCGCCGCCCGTGGAGAGTTGTCTCTTGAAGAGTTGCCGATGAAGCCTGACCTGAAACTTGTGGAAGATACCGGCTCGGAGCTGCTGGAGGATCGTTTCGATCCGCCGCCGCAGCAGGCCGAGATGCCGTTCGCCGTGATCGACGGCGAGCCCATGACGCAATTGCCGCGGGACTTGTACATTCCCCCGGATGCGTTGCAGGTGTTCCTGGAGGCGTTCGAAGGCCCTCTGGATCTGCTGCTGTACCTGATCCGCCGCCAGAACCTGGACGTGCTGGACATTCCGATCGCCGAGATCACCCGCCAGTACATGAAGTACATCGACGTCATGCACGAGCTGCAGCTCGAACTGGCGGGCGAGTATCTGCTGATGGCCGCCATGCTGGCGGAAATCAAATCCCGCATGTTGCTGCCTCGGCCGCCGGCAGCCGAAGGCGCCGAGGAAGAAGATCCGCGCGCCGAACTCGTGCGTCGTCTGCAGGAATACGAGCGTTTCAAGCAGGCCGCCGAGGACATCGACAAGCTGCCGCGCATGGAGCGCGATGCACTGCCTACCTCGGTGGAATTGCAGGAGCGCAAAGTGGTGCGCATCCTGCCTCAGGTCACGCTGCAGGAGATGCTGAACGCGCTCAAGGATGTGATGTCGCGGGCCGAAATGTTCGCGCACCATCACATTCGCCGCGAGCGTTTGTCGGTGCGCCAGCGCATGAGCGACATCCTGGACCGGTTGCGCGACGCCGCGTTCATGGAATTCACTCATTTGTTCCGGGCCGAGGAGGGTCGCATGGGCGTGACGGTTACGTTCAGCGCCATTCTCGAGCTCATGAAGGAAGGCCTGATCGAGATCGTGCAGGCCGAGCCGTATGCGCCCTTGCACGTTCGGCCCGCCTCCGGGCAGCGGCGCTTGAAGGTGGTGGGTGAGGACGAAGGTATCGACACCGACGCCGATGCTGAAAACCAGGCCGCTCTGGCTCAGCCGGCCCAGCCCGACGAGAACGATCTCGACGAAGAAGATCTCGATGCCGAGCTGGCGGCACTCGAGGCGGCGGAGCCTGATGATACCGCTGCCACGACGGAAGCCGCCGCCGATGCAACGGTGTCCGATTCAGCCGGGGTCGAGCCAGCCCAGCCCGATACGACCCAGTCCGATCTGGTCCAGACCGCCTCAGTCGCGATCGAGCCAGTCGAGACCGATTCGGCCCAGAGCGACACGGTTCAGTCCGACTCGACCCAGACCGATTCAGCCCAGACAGTCGAAGCCGAGTCAGTCAAGGCCGGCTCAATCGAAGTCAGTTCAGTCGAGGCCGACCTGGCAGGGTCGCCCGAGGCCGACAGCGTGACAGCCGTCGCCGCCGAGGATCAGACTCCAGAGCTGGCTTCGTCACCGGCCCAGCCCGACCCCGATCACAAGCCAGAGTAAGCGGCGCGCAAAGGTAAGCAGCCAACATGAATGAACAGGATTTGAAACACGTCATCGAAGCTACGCTGCTGGCCGCGGGGCGTCCGGTGCCCACGCAGCAATTGCTGGAGCTGTTCGATGAGCGCGAGCGGCCGACGCCCGAGCAACTGCAGACGGCGCTGGGCATGTTGATGACGGACTATGAGACTCGCGGCATCGAAGTGATCGAAGTTGCCAGCGGCTGGCGCATCCAGGTGCGTGCGCGCTGTGTGGATGTGGTGTCGCGTCTTTGGCAGGAACGGCCTTCGCGTTATTCGCGAGCCTTGCTGGAGACACTGGCCCTCGTGGCGTATCGACAACCGATCACCCGCAGCGAGATCGAGGAGATTCGCGGCGTGGCCATCAGCACCACCATCATGCGCACCATGCAGGAGCGCAACTGGATTCGAGTGGTCGGCCATCGTGAAGTGCCGGGACGGCCGGAGCTGCTGGGCACCACGCGCGAGTTCCTGGACTATTTCGGTCTGAAGGGCCTGGATCAATTGCCGACGCTGGCCGAGCTGCGGGACGTCGAGACCATTGGCGTGCAGCTGGAACTGCCGGGCGCGGAAGGCGCGCAGGGTACGGAAAGCGGACCGGCGCCGGAAGGCACCAGCGAACCGGGCGCCGAAGCCCAAGAGGGCCAGGTGACCGGCCAGGAACAAACTGAAAGCCAGGGCGCGGAACAGGATGGGGCGGATCAGGAGCACGAGTCATCGAGCGAAGACGACCTGGCACGCGCTGATCAATTGCTCGCGCGCGCCGAGGAAGCCGCTCGAGGCGGTGACGCGAACGCCGACAGTGGCTCCGAGGCAGAGTCGGACGATACCGCAGCCGAGACCGAGGCTGTTGAATCCTCTGAGCATCACGACTCCGCGGCGGAAGGCGATGATCCCGAGCTGTTGGCGGACGCCGAAGGCGACCTGGACGATGCGGACAGCGACGACGAGGACCTCGACGATCAGCAGACGCCCACGCTGGTGGCCGCGGATCAGGACGAGGGACAGCAGGATCGTGCCGCCATCGCCGAACCGCCGCCGGAGCGCTAGCACTGGACCATGTCCGAACGATTACATAAATTGCTGGCTCAACACGGTCTCGGCTCCCGTCGCGAAATCGAAAAATGGATGCTGGCCGGCCGCGTGCTGCTGAACGGCAAACCGGCGCAACCCGGCGACCGTTTCAACAACGGTGACCGGGTTACCGTCGATGGCCAGGATGTCAGCAGCCGCTTGCGGGTAGCGCGCAAGGCCGCGGTGATCGCATATCACAAACCCCAAGGCCAGCCCGTGGCCGCGCCGACCGCTGTGTCCGTCTCCGCTGAAACTCCAGTTGGAACCACCGCCGAGACCGTGATGGAGCGTTTGCCGTCGGTGCGGGGTTCGCGCTGGCTGGCGGTCAACACCATGCAGGCGGGCGACAGCGGCCTGCTGATCCTGACCAGCGACGGACGTCTGGCGGACGCGCTGCGCCGTCGCTCGGACCAGGTACCGTCGGCTTACGTGGCACGGGTACTCGTGCCCACGCCCGAGTTCGATCCCAAGACCCTGCCGCAGTCGGTGCGTTTCGATGAGCAGACCGTTGAATTCGCCAGCATCGAGCCGGCCGGCGGCGAGGGCACCAACCGCTGGTTCAGGGTCGATGCGGCCCATGCACACCGGCGTGCCGCGGTGCGTGCTTTGTTCGAGACCCATGGGTTCAAGGTGAGCCGTGTGACGCAGGTGCGGTTCGCGGATATTGAATTGCCGCGTGATCTACCGCGTGGCAAGCACCGTGTCCTTTCGGACGCGCAGGTGGAACGCCTGTACGAGTTGGCCGAACTGGAGCAGCCGGCCGAGGCCGATGCGCCTCGATCGGGACGGCCAGGGCCCAGGTCGCAAGGCAGGTCACCAGGTAAGTCATCGGGCAGATCGCAGGGGCGAGGTAAAACGGGCGGGTCGCGCAGTTCCTCGCGCCGGGAACCTACTGGCAGGAAAAGGTCTGGCCGTTGATGCCCTTGCTGTCGGGGCCGAGCAGGAACAGATAAGGCTTGACCACGTCCTCGGCAGCGGCGAGCTTGCTGCGATCTTCCGCGGGATAAGCCTGCAGGCGCATGTTGGTGCGTACCGCGCCGGGGTCCAGACTGTTGACCTTTATGCGAGTGATGGATTCCAACTCGTCGGCCAGCATTTGCATCAGGCCCTGGCTGGCCCACTTCGAAGCGAGATAGGCCCCCCAGTAGGGACGTGGACGGGCCACCACGCCGCTCGATGTGAATATGATCGAGGCATCCTCCGAGCGCCGCAGCAAAGGCAGGCAGCTTTGTGTGAGCACGAACGGCACATTGGCGTTGAGGTGCATGGTGCGGAACCATTTGGCCACGTCGTAGTGTTCGACCGGCGAGCGTTCGCCGAGCATGCCGGCGTTGTGCAGCAGGCCGTCCAGCCGGCCGAACTCCTTGTCGATGGCCGCCGTCAGGGCGTCGTACTCGGCGGGACCCGCCTTTTCCAGGTCCAGTGGCACGATCGAGGGGCGCGGCTGCCGGTTGGCCACGATGCTGTCATAGACCGCTTCGAGCCGTTTGACGTTGCGGCCGTGCAGCACGACTTGAGCGCCATGCGCGGCGGCGGCCAGGGCGACCGCTTTGCCGATGCCGTCGCTGGCGCCAGTGATCAGGATGACGCGATCGCGCAGCGCATCGGCCGCGGGAGTGTAGGTACGAGGATCGAGCATGACGGTCGTGGTAGCGAAAAAATAAAATGGTGAAGACGGGGACGGTGAGGGCGGTCAGCCCGCGGCGCGTGCCGAACGCCATGCGACCCAGGGCTTTTCCACCGGCCCCAGTTCGATGCGCCGGCTGGCGACGTCGTAACGATGACTGGCGATACGGTCCAGGAGCCGGCGATGCAGCCCGGCCATGACGAACAGCGGGCGCAAGTATGCCCGCGTGGCGGGTTCGAAGGCAGTTTTTTGTAGTTCCAGGTCGGCAACGACGGCGGCACGGAAGTCCGCCAGCAGGCCTTTCACCGACTCGCTCAACTCATTGCCGCGCAGGTCTTCCACGCTCACGCCAACCCGGTCCAATGTTTCGAGCGGCAGATAAAGGCGGCCGTCATGGGCATCCTGCCGCAGGTCACGCAGGATTTCCGTCTGGCGCACGCCGATGCCGATCCGGTTGGCGGCGGCGCGCGTGGGCTCGTCCATCGGTCCAGGCAGCAGCAGCATCGCGATCAGTTCATGCAACACGCCGCCACAGCGGGAGCAATAAGCGCGCAACTCCTGCTGGTTCAAGTAGGTCATGCGCGCAAGATCCATGTCCGCGGCCGCCAGCAGCTCATGCAGCCGCGCGAATTGTTTGCGATCGAAACCCGGTGCCGCGTTAAGGATACGGGTGGCCGGATGCTGCGGATTGGCATTCACCAGCCGATCGAACTCCTGCCGCCACCATTGCAGGCGCGTGTGCGCGACGTCATGATTGGCGCTCTGGGCGGATTCACGCAATTCAGCGTCGATGACGTACATGGCGGTGATCGCTGCCCGCTGGTCGGCCGGCGTGTACAGCAGGGTGAAATAGCGCATCGAGCCGGGCGGCGCGGCGCGATTGATCAGCGAGTCGTCCAAGGGGCTGGGATTGAGCACGGCTGGGGGCACGGCGGCACTACTTTTCCGCGGCGGCGTCCGCCGGCGGGGGCAGGTCGCTGGCCTTGATTTGAGTCTGGGGGTCACGCGTCAGCCGGTCGATGGGCTCGACCGTGTCGAGCTCGCGTTCCGGCCGCACGCCCAGTTCGGTGAATTTGCGAGCGCCAGGCAGCACTTGGCGCTCCAGCGAGCCCACCGCGCTGTTGAAAGCGTCCACGCTGCCGCCCAGGCTGCGGCCGAGCCGTCCTAGATGGCTGGTGAATACCGCCAGGCGCTTGTACAGGTCTTCCGCCAGCGTGCGGATGGTTGCGGCGTTCTGGGCCAGTGTGGTCTGGCGCCAGCCGTAAGCCACGGTTTTTAGCAGCGCCACGAAACTGGAGGGGGTGGCGATGATGACGTTCTGGCGGATGGCGGCCTCGATCAGGTCGGGCTGTTCGGCCAGCGCCGCCGACAGGAATTGATCGCCAGGAATGAACAGGATGACGAAGTCAGGGCTGTTCTCGAACTGATTCCAGTAACTCTTGGCGCCCAGTTGGCGCACACGTTCCGCCAAGGCGGCGGCGTGTCGCTGCAGGGCCGCGCGGCGCAGCGCATCGTCGCTGGCGTCCACGGCATTCAGGTAGGCGTCCAGCGGTGTTTTCACATCCACCACCAGGTCGCGCCCATCCGGCATGTGTACGATCATATCGGGTCGCAGGTTGCCATCGTCGCCGCGCACGTTGACCTGCTCGCTGAAGTCGCAGTGCTGCACCATACCGGCCAGTTCGGCCAGCCGGCGCAACGTCAGTTCACCCCATTGACCGCGCACTTCCGGCCGGCGCAGCGCGTTGACCAGGGTGCGGGTTTCACGCTGCAAGACCTGCTGTCCCAGCGTCACCGCTTCGAGCGAACTGCGCAGGCTGCCGAAAGCCTCGGCGCGCTCCTTCTCGATGCGCAGCATCTGCTGCTCGGTCTTGCCGAGTGTTTCGCGGATCGGTGCCAACAGGGTCTCGATGGCTTTCTCGCGTTCGGTCAGCGAAGCCACCGCGGCCTGCTGGTGCTGGCTCAAGTGCTCGCGTGCCAGTTTGAGAAACACTTCGCTGTTGGCGCGCAACGACTGGCCGGCCACGGTCTCGAACGAGGCCTGCAGCCGTTCGGCGGCGCGTTGCAACGAATCCTGCCGCTCCTGTTCCAGCTGTTGTTCGGTCTTGACCTGGGCCTGCAGCACCGCCAGTTCCACATGCAGGTCCTGCGAGCGTTTGCGGTTGAGCCAGGACGCGAGCAGGGCGCCCAGCAACAGGCCGAGCAGCAGGGCGGCGCCCGCCGCGAGCAGCAAGGGACCGTTCACCGTTGCGACTCCGCGGCGTCTCCAATGTCACGACCAGCGTCGCGGCGCAGATGCATCATGTAGTTCACGTCCACGTTGGGGCTGAGCCGCGCCGTTTCACGCAATGGGTCGTATTCCAGGCCGGCGAGATCCACCAGGTCCAGTTCGGCCTGCCGGGCCCAGCGCGCCAGTTCCGAGGGCCGGATGAACCTGGAGTAGGTATGCGTGCCCCGTTCCAGCAGGCCCATGACGTACTCGGCGCCGACAATGGCGAACAGCCAGGATTTCAGGTTCCGGTTCAAAGTCGAGACCACCACGCAGCCGCCCGGTTTGACCAAGTCATGCGCGGCGCGCAGCACCGCCCCGGGATCGGGTACGTGCTCCAGCATTTCCAGGCAGGTGACCACGTCATAGGTCCCTGGCGAGTGCAGCGCATGTTGTTCGGCGGATTCACGCAAGTAGCGGATGGACAGCCCGGATTCCAGCGCATGCAATTCAGCCACCTCGACGGTGGCCGCACCCAGGTCGATGCCGGTCACGTTTGCGCCGCGCCGCGCCATGGCTTCGCTGAGCAGGCCGCCGCCACATCCCACATCCAGCACCCGCTTGCCGTCCAGGCCACCGGCGCAACCCGCCACATAGTCGGCGCGCACCGGATTGAGGACGTGCAGTGGACGAAATTCGCCGCGCGGGTCCCACCAGCGTTGCGCAGTGGCGTCGAAGCGGGCGATTTCCGCGGGATCGTGATTGGGCGATGAGTTCGGGGTCATGTCGGGGGGAGTTCAAGCAGCGGCGATGCGGTTGTGCCAACGCTGAGCGCGTTGCAACAGGTCTTCGGTGTCCAGGCGAGTCAATCGGCCGTCGGCCAGCAACCGCCGGCCGGCGACCCACACATCGCTGACCTGGTCGCGCGATGCCGAGTACACCAACTGTACCGCGGGGTCGTACAGCGGCTGGGTATGCGGCCGGGCCAGGTTCACGCAACAGACGTCCGCCCATTTGCCCACCGTCAGCGAGCCGATCGAATCGGCAAGTCCCAGCGCACGGGCGCCATTCAAGGTTGCCACCTGCAGCCAATCGTGCGCGCTCATGGGGATGGCCGTATGGGCGCCGAGGACGGCGCGGGTCACCGGCAGCCCGCTCGCCAGCAGGGCCGCGCTGCGCAGCTCATCGAGCAGGCTCAAGTCGTTGTTGTGGGCGGCACTGTCGGTTCCCAGCGTCAGATTGAGGCCATGGGCCCGCAGGGCGGGCACCGGACAGACGCCATGACCCAGCTTGAGGTTGGCCTGCGGGCAGTGCACCACATTGATGCCGCCGCGCGCCGCGCGCTCCAGGTCGTCCCGTTCGAGCTGCACCATGTGAATGGCCAGCAGCAGGGGCGACAGCAGGCCCAGCCGTTCCAGCCTGGCCAGGCTGCCTTCGCCGCCGACGCCGCGGTCCTGCAGCACCGGCATGGTGACCGGCAGTTCCAACTCGTCGGCCGCGCGCTGCACGCGTCGCAGGGTCTCGTCGCTCACCGTCTCGCTGTACGGAGCCAGCGCCGTGCTGATCAATGGATCGTCCCGATACTCGTCGTGCAGCCGCAGCCCCTTCTCCAGGTGTTCATCCGTGCTCTCGGCCCAGGGACTGGCGCCGTCCAGGATCGGCAGGCCCACGCAAGCCCGGATATTCGCGGCCGCGGCGCTCTGTGCCACCAGGTCCGGAAACAAATGCAGGTCGGCGCAGCAGGTGGTGCCGCTGGTCAGCAGATCGGCAATGGCCAGCTCGGTGGCATCGCGGACGTATTCGGCATCACTCCAGACGTCGCTGCGGACTTGATCCCAGCCATCCCGGACATTGTTCGGGGGGCGCTGCGGCGGTTGCCCCTGCGGCAGCAGCCAGTCGGCCTGTGGCGAACTTTCCGCCGCGCCGCGCAGCAAAGTGGTCGCGGTGCGCGTGTGGGCATTGACCAGGCCCGGCAACACCACATGGGTGGGGCGCTCGATGTACTCGGCGGCCGCGAAGCGGGCCTTCGCCTGCGCGGTGGGTTCGACCGCCACGATCCGGCCCTGCCGGATGGCCAGCGCATGATGATCGAGCACGCGCGCGCCGGGCTCGATGGGAATGACCCAGCGCGCGCTGATCAATGTATCGACGGGTTCCATCGCCGCAGTATAGCTTGGCCGGGCGCTCGACGAGTCCCTGCCAAGCCCCTGGTTGTGATAGCATTTACGACTTTATCGCCCCTCAACCGACACACTTTCACGCCAAGAGACCCATGGCAGAAATCGCTCGCGAAATATTGCACGTCAATCTCGAAGACGAGATGCGCAAGTCGTACCTCGACTATGCGATGAGCGTCATCGTCGGGCGTGCCCTGCCGGACGTTCGCGACGGTTTGAAGCCGGTGCACCGGCGCATCCTGTTCGCCATGCACGAGAGCAACAACGTGCATTCACGGCCATACGTGAAGTGCGCGCGCGTGGTCGGTGACGTGCTCGGCAAGTACCACCCGCACGGCGACACCTCCGCCTATGACGCCCTGGTGCGCATGGCGCAGGACTTCTCGATGCGCTACCTGCTGGTGGACGGGCAGGGCAACTTCGGTTCCATCGATGGCGACATGCCGGCGGCCTATCGCTATACCGAATGCCGCATGACGGCACTGGCTTCGGAGCTGCTGGCCGACATCGAGCGCGAGACCGTCGATTTCGTCGACAACTACGACGGCAAGGAACAGGAACCGGTAGTGCTGCCGACGCGGGTGCCCAGCCTGCTGGTGAACGGCACCTCGGGCATCGCGGTCGGCATGGCCACCAACATTCCGCCGCACAACCTGAACGAGGTGATCAGCGCCTGCATCGCGCTGATCGACGATCCGGAGCTGTCGCTGGCCGGCCTGATGCAGCACATTCCGGGCCCGGATTTTCCCACCGCCGGCATCATCAACGGCTCGGCGGAAATCGCCACCGCCTACGCCACCGGCCGCGGCCGGGTGCACATGCGGGCCCGCACCCAGATCGAAGAGGATGACAAGGGCCGCCAGGCCATCATCGTCACCGAACTGCCGTACCAGGTGAACAAGGCGCGACTGATCGAACGTATCGCCGAGCTGGTGCGCGAGAAGGTCATCGAAGGCATAGCCGGCGACGGCTTGCGCGACGAGTCCGACAAGGACGGCATGCGCATCGTGATCGAGCTGAAGCGCGGCGAAGTGGCGGATGTGCTGCTGAACAATCTGTACAAGCACACCCCGATGGAATCCGTGTTCGGCATCAACATGGTGGCGCTGCTCGACGGCCAGCCCAAGTTGTTCAGTCTGAAGGAAATGCTGGAGGCATTCCTGCGCCATCGGCGCGAAGTGGTCACCCGCCGCACCATTTTCGATCTGCGCAAGGCCCGCGAGCGGGCCCACATCCTGGAAGGCCAGGCCGTGGCGCTGGCCAACATCGACGAGGTGATCGCGGTCATCAAGGCTTCGCCCACGCCGGCCGAGGCCAAGGTCGCGCTGCTGGGGCGGGTCTGGCCGGCCGGCGCCGTGCCGCAGATGCTGGAGCGCGCCGGCCAGGTAGTGACGCGTCCGAGCGGGCTGTCGGCCGAGTTCGGTTTCATCGACGGCGGCTACCGGCTGTCGGACGTGCAGGCGCAGGCCATTCTCGAATTGCGGCTGCACCGCCTCACCGGGCTGGAGCAGGACAAGATCCTGGCCGAGTTCCATGAACTGCTGGTGCAGATCCAGGATCTCGAGGACATCCTGGCGCGCCCCGAGCGGCTGCGGGCGGTGATTCGCGCCGAGCTGGAGGACATCCGGGCCAAGTACGGCGATGCGCGCCGCACCGAGATCATCCAGGACTATTCCAACCTGACCATGGAGGATCTGATCGAGCAGCAGGACGTGGTGGTGACGCTGTCGCACGGCGGTTATGCCAAGGCGCAGCCGGTGACCGCCTACCAGGCGCAGCGCCGCGGCGGACGCGGCAAGGCCGCCACGACGGTCAAGGACGAGGATTTCATCGACAAGCTGTTCGTCGCCAATACCCACGACACGCTGCTGTGCTTCTCCAGCAGCGGCAAGCTCTACTGGCTCAAGGTGTATCAATTGCCGCAGGCCAGCCGCGGTTCGCGCGGCAAGCCCATCGTGAATCTTCTGCCGCTGCAGGAAGGCGAGCGCATCAACGCGGTGCTGCCCATCCACGAGTTCGAACCGAACAAGTTCGTGTTCATGGTCACCGCCAACGGCACGGTCAAGAAGACTTCGCTGGAGGCGTTCTCGCGGCCGCGCCAGGCCGGCATCATCGCCATCGAGCTGGAGGAGGGCGACCGACTGGTGGGCGTGGACATCACCGACGGCAGCAAGCACATCGTGCTGTGCTCCAGCGGCGGCAAGGCCATCCGCTTCGACGAGAACGACGTGCGTCCGATGGGGCGCAATGCCGCCGGCGTGCGCGGCCTGCGTTTGCCGGAAGGCGAGCAGGAGGAAGTGATTTCGTTGCTGGTGCTGGGCGCCGAAGGCTTGGTGTTGACGGCGTCGGAAAACGGCTACGGCAAGCGCACCCCGATCGACGACTTCCCGGTGCATGGCCGTGGTGGCCAGGGCGTGATCGCACTGCAGGTCACCGAGCGCAACGGCCGCATGGTGGGCGCGCTGCAGGTCAAGCCCGATGACGAGATCATGCTGATCAGCTCCAGCGGTACGCTGGTGCGCACACCGGTGAGCGATATTTCCGAACAGGGCCGCAATACCCAGGGCGTGCGCCTGATCCGTCTCGACGAGGGCGATCGGTTGGTCGGGCTGGAGCGCATCATTGCCGAAGGCGCCGGCGAGGCGGGTGCCCAGGAGGAGGGCCAGGAGGACAGTCAGGGAGAGGGTGACGGCGCGGCAGACAGCGGCAGCGAGGAGGAATGATGCGAGTGTTCAATTTCAGTGCCGGCCCGGCGGTCCTGCCGGTCGAAGTCCTCGAGCAGGCACGCGAGGAAATGCTGGATTGGCGTGGCACCGGCATGTCGGTGATGGAAATGAGCCATCGCGGCAAGGCGTTCATTTCGATTGCCGAGAGCGCCGAGGCCGACCTGCGTGAACTGCTGTCGGTGCCCGACAACTACAAGGTGCTGTTCCTGCAAGGCGGCGCTACGGCCCAGTTCTCCGCCATCCCGCTCAATTTGACCGCGCCTGACAGCGTGGTGGATTACGTGAACACCGGAACCTGGTCCAAGAAAGCGCTCACCGAAGCCAGGCGCCACACCAAGGTGAACGTGATCGCGGATGCCGGCGAACCCTACAACTCGATTCCCGATCCCGAGCAGTGGAGCCGGACGCCGGGCGCCGCGTATCTACACTACACTCCGAACGAGACCATCGGCGGGGTCGAATACCATTTCGTGCCGGAGGCGGGTGACACGCCGCTGGTGGCCGACATGTCCTCGACCATCCTGTCGCGGCCCATCGACGTGGCCAGGTTCGGCCTGATCTATGGCGGCGCGCAGAAGAACATCGGACCCGCCGGCTTGACGCTGGTGATCGTGCGTGAGGACCTGCTGGGCCGCGCCCGGGCCAGTACCCCCGCGTTCATGGACTTCAGCGCCATGGCGAAGGAAGGCTCCATGCTCAACACCCCACCCACCTATGCGTGGTACATGGCCGGCCTGGTGTTTCAGTGGCTCAAGCGCAATGGTGGCCTGGCCGCCATGGGCGAGCGCAATCGCACCAAGGCCGAACTGCTGTACGGGACCATCGACGCCTCGCCGTTCTATCGCAGTCCGGTGTCCAAGGACGCGCGTTCCTGGATGAACGTGCCGTTCACCCTGGCCCGGCCGGGTCTGGACAAGACCTTCATCGAGGAGGCCGGGCAGGCGGGCCTGGTGACCCTGGAGGGCCACCGCTCCGTGGGCGGCATGCGCGCCAGCCTCTATAACGCTATGCCGCTGGCGGGCGTACAGGCGCTGGTGGCCTTCATGAAGGAGTTCGAAAGGAAGTACGGATGAGCTTCCGGATTCTCACGCTCAACAACATTTCGGTACGCGGCCTGGAGCGGCTGCCCCGCGATCGTTACGAGGTGGCCTCGGAGATCGGTCATCCCGACGCCGTGCTGGTGCGTTCGGCCAACATGCATGCCATGGCGTTGCCGCCCAGCGTCAAGGCCGTGGCCCGCGCCGGGGCGGGCACCAACAATATTCCGGTGGCGGAATTGTCCCGGCGCGGCATCCCGGTATTCAACGCGCCCGGGGCGAACGCCAATGCAGTCAAGGAATTGGTGATCGCTGGTTTGTTCATCGCCGCGCGCAATATCTGCGCCGCGTGGCAGTACGTGCGTGGCCTGCAGGGCGGCGACGAGCAGCTCGACGCGTTGGTGGAGCAGGGCAAGAAGAAGTTCGTGGGCTATGAACTGCCCGGCCGGACCCTGGGCGTGGTCGGTCTAGGCGCCATCGGCGTCGAAGTGGCCAATACCGCGCATGCGCTGGGCATGCACGTGTTGGGATTCGACCCCCAGATCACGGTGCAGCGCGCCTGGCAGCTGTCTTCGGGAGTGGAGCAGGCGCTGTCGCTGGATGACTTATTCGCCCGCTGCGACATGATCTCTGTGCATGTACCGCTGATCGATGCCACCCGGCACCTGGTCAACGCCCATCGTCTGAAGCTGCTCAAGCAACCGGGGGCGGCCATCCTGAACTTCGCGCGGGGTGGCATAGTGGACGAGGTTGCGGTCGTGCAGGCGCTCGACGCCGGCAGGCTGGGCTCCTATGTGTGCGATTTTCCGACCGCGCAGCTGAAAGATCATCCCAAAGTGGTGGCATTGCCGCACTTGGGGGCCTCCACGGGCGAGGCGGAAGAGAACTGCGCCATCATGGCGGCGGATACGCTGCGTGACTTCCTTGAAAATGGCAACGTTCGCCACAGTGTGAATTTTCCCGAGGCGATTCTGCCCCGCACCTCGGGCGCCACCACGCGGCTGTCGATCGCCAACGTGAATGTGCCCAACATGGTGGGCCAGATTTCCACGGCGCTGGCCGGCGCGAATCTGAACATCGCGGACCTGTTGAACAAGTCGCGCGGCGATCTGGCGTATACCTTGATCGACGTCGACGGACCGGTGCCGCAGCCGGTGATCGAACAGATGCGGGGGATCGATGGGGTACTGGCCGTTCGTTCATTGTAGGAAACTCTCTTGAAGCCCGGTTCGAAAGCGCACGCGCGTGGTCGCGGCGGACAACAGCAGAAAGCCGGGCAACGCAATGCCCGATCTGGCAAGGCCAGCCCCAGCAAGCTCAAGCGGCAACCCGTGCCGCCGCGGACCGCACCAGCGGACGCGGCGTCCTTCGCGCGTGCGGCATCCCAGACGGCGCCCGCAGCCCTGGATCTGAAGGCGTTCCGGGATCGGATCGACAGTATCGACCAGCGCATCCACGAACTGCTCAACGAACGGGCCCGCTGTGCCAAGGAAGTGGGCGCGAAAAAGCTGGCACAGGGGCTGCACACCGCCGATTTCTATCGGCCGGAACGCGAGGCCCAGGTGCTGCGCAAGGCACTGGAGCGCAACGATGGGCCGCTGCGCGACGAGGAAATATTGCGGCTGTTCCGTGAAATCATGTCCGCTTGCCTGGCGCAGGAAGAGCCGCTCAAAGTGGCGTTTCTGGGGCCGGAGGGTACCTTCTCGCAACAGGCGGTGCTGAAGCATTTCGGTCATTCGGTGCGGGCGTTGCCCATGGCCGAGATCGGCGAGGTGTTCGCCGAGGTGCAGGCCGGACATGCCGATTTCGGCGTGGTGCCGATCGAGAACTCCACCGAAGGCACCGTCAACCACACGCTCGACATGTTCCTGAGTTCGCCGCTCAAGATTTGCGGCGAAGTGGAACTGCGCATCCACCAGAACCTGATGGGCCGCATGCAGAGCCTGCAGGGCATCGTGCGCGTGGTGTCGCATCAGCAGTCGCTGGCGCAATGCCGCCAATGGCTGGACGAGCACCTGCCCGACGCCGAGCGCATCGCCGCGAGCAGCAACGCCGAAGCGGCGCGGCGTGCGCGCGACGAGGAGGGCACGGCTGCCATTGCCGGACTGACCGCCGCCGAAGTGTACGGCCTCGACGTGATCGAGCCGCGGATCGAGGACCGGCCGGACAACACCACTCGCTTCCTGGTGATCGGCCGCAAGCTGTTCGAGGCCAGCGGCAATGACAAGACCACGCTGCTGTGCTCCACCGGCGACACCAAGTCGCCCGGCGCGCTGCACCGGCTGCTGGAACCGCTGGCGCTCAATGGCATCAGCATGACGCGTATCGAGTCGCGCCCATCGCGCAAGCACAAATGGGACTATGTGTTCTTCATCGACGTACAGGGGCATGCCAGCGAGGCGCCGCTCAAGCAGGCTCTGGAAAATTTGAAGCAGGCGGCCTCGCTGTTCCGGGTGCTCGGCTCCTATCCCTGCGCGGTACTTTGATCATGCCTCACTACGTAGTCCAACCCTCCGGCGGTGCCGCGGGTACGATCAGCGTTCCAGGCGACAAATCCATTTCGCATCGGGCCCTGATGCTCGGCAGCATCGCCGAGGGCGTTACCGAGGTGCGTGGCTTCCTGGAAAGCGAGGACTGCCTGGCCACCATGAAGGCGATGCGGGCTCTGGGAGTGACGATCGATCGGCCGGGGACGCAGGAAGTGCGCGTCCATGGCGTCGGCCTGCGCGGCCTCAAAGCGGCCGGGCAGACGCTCGACATGGGCAATTCCGGCACCGCGATGCGCCTGATGACGGGATTGCTGAGCGGCCAGGACTTCGATAGTGAAATGATCGGCGATGCCTCGCTGATGCAGCGGCCGATGGAGCGCGCGGCCGCGCCATTGCGGCTGATGGGGGCCAGGATCGCCACCTCGAACGGCCGGCCGCCGGTGAAGATCAGCGGCGGCGCACCGCTCGTCGGGATCCACTACGACTTGCCCGTGGCCAGCGGGCAGGTGAAATCGGCAGTGCTGCTGGCCGGGTTGTACGCACAGGGCGCCACTTCCGTGCGCGAGCCGGCGATTACCCGCGACCATACCGAACGCATGCTGCTGGCCTTCGGCTGCCATGTGACCGCGGACGATGGGCTGGTGACACTGGATCCACCGTCGCGACTCGAAGCCTGTTCGCTGGAGGTCCCGGGGGATTTTTCGTCCTCGGCCTTTTTCCTGGTGGCCGGCTCGATCAGCCGCGGCGCCGGCCTGACGCTCAAGGGCGTAGGTATCAATCCCACCCGCACCGGCCTGTTGGACATCCTGGCCTTGATGGGCGCGGACCTGCGAGTGGTCAATCACCGGTCGGCCGGCTCGGAACCCGTGGCGGACATCGAGGTACACCCGGCCCGCCTGCGGGGCATCCGGGTGCCCGAACACCTGGTGCCGCTGGCCATCGACGAGTTTCCGGCCCTGTTCGTGGCTGCCGCGTGCGCCGAAGGTGAAACCGTCGTCACCGGGGCCGAGGAACTGCGCGTCAAGGAAACCGACCGGATCGCCGTCATGGCCGAGGGGCTGCGGGCGCTGGGAGTGCAGTGCGAAGTGCTGCCCGACGGCATGCGGGTGCAAGGGCGGCCGGACGGCAGCGCGTTCTCTGGCGGCAACATCGACAGCCATGGCGATCATCGCATCGCCATGTCGTTCGCGGTGGCCAGCCTGCGGGCGGGCGGGGCCATCGAAATCCAGGACGTGGCCAACGTGGCCACCTCCTTCCCGGGATTCGTCCCCACCGCGCGGGCGGCCGGGCTGGATGTCGTGGAGCACGCTTGACGCCAGTCATCACCATCGACGGGCCGAGCGGCTCCGGCAAGGGCACCGTGGCCCGTCAGGTGGCCGAACATCTTGGCTGGCATCTGCTCGACAGCGGCGCGCTGTACCGCCTGGTGGCCCATGCGGCCCGGGACCGCGGCGTGGACCTGGCCGACGAGGCTGGCTGTTCCGACATCGCCAGGGGGTTGCAGGTGCGTTTTGGGGCCGACGCGGCCGGCCAGGAACGGATCTGGCTGGAAGGGCAGGAGGTCAGTACGGCCATTCGCACCGAACAGGCCGGCGACGGGGCCTCGCGAGTGGCCGCCATGCCAGGGGTTCGTTCGGCCCTGGTCGAGCGCCAGCGAGCCTTTGCCAGCCCCCCCGGGCTGGTGGCCGACGGCCGGGACATGGGAACGGTCATTTTCCCGGCCGCGCCGCTCAAGATATTCCTGACCGCGAGTGCCGAGGAAAGGGCGCGCCGACGCTATAACCAGTTGAAAGACAAGGGCCTGGATGCTAACCTCGCCGCCCTTTCGCTGGAGATCGGCGAGCGCGACCGGCGCGATGCGAGCCGCCCGATCGCTCCGCTCAAGGCGGCCGACGACGCCCGGATCATAGATTCGACATCTATGAGTATCGAGGCGGTGGTGGCGCGCGTGCTGGAGTTTGCCCAGCGGGTGTTCCCATAACAGATTTTGGTGCCGCGCCGGACGCGCGGTTCGACGTAACAACCCCTAGCGGGTCAAGGACGCCGGCCAGGGCCAGCGGGTCGAAACGACCCCGGAAAGCACTCATGACCGAAAGTTTTGCACAACTATTCGAAGAAAGCCTGGCCTCGCAGAAGATCAAGCCTGGCGCCATCCTGACCGCCCATGTCATGGAGGTCGGCCCCGACTTCGTGATCGTCAATGCCGGCCTGAAGAGCGAAGCCGTCATCTCCGTCGACCAGTTCAAGAACGAACGCGGCGAAATCGAGGTGTCGGTGGGCGACGACGTGGAAGTCGCGCTCGACAGCGTCGAGGACGGCTCCGGCGAGACCCGCCTGTCGCGTGAGAAGGCCAAGCGCGCCCGCACCTGGTCGCGGCTGGAACAGGCCTTCGAGAAGCAGGAGATCGTCAAGGGCATCATCAATGGCCGCGTCAAGGGCGGCTTCACCGTCGAGATCGATTTCGTCCGCGCGTTCCTGCCGGGTTCGCTGGTCGATGTCCGTCCGGTGCGCGATCCTTCGTACCTCGAAGGCAAGGTGCTCGAATTCAAGGTCATCAAGCTCGATCAGAAGCGCAACAATGTGGTGGTGTCCCGCCGCGCCGTGGTGGAGCAGGAGTACAGCGCCGAGCGTTCGGAACTGCTGGAGAAGCTGCAGGAAGGCGCGGTGGTGCGCGGTTCGGTCAAGAACCTCACCGACTACGGTGCGTTCGTCGACCTGGGCGGCATCGACGGCCTGCTGCATATCACCGACATGGCCTGGAAGCGGGTCAAGCATCCGTCGGAAGTCGTCAACGTCGGCGACGAGATCGACGTGCGCATCCTCAAGTTCGACCGCGAACGCCAGCGTGTTTCACTGGGTATCAAGCAGCTCGGCAACGACCCCTGGCAGCAGATCGGCCGCCGTTACCCGACCGGCACCCGCCTGTTCGGCAAGGTGACCAACATCGCCGACTACGGCTGCTTCGTGGAAATCGAAGAGGGCGTGGAAGGCCTGGTGCACGTCTCGGAAATGGATTGGACCAACAAGAACGTCAGCCCCTCCAAGGTGGTGCACATCGGTCAGGAAGTGGAAGTCATGGTGCTCGACATCGACGAGGAGCGCCGTCGCATCTCGCTCGGTATCAAGCAGTGCCAGTCGAATCCCTGGAAGGACTTCGGCGACAACTTCAACCGTGGCGACAAGGTGGCGGGCCAGATCAAGTCGATCACCGACTTCGGCATTTTCATCGGTCTGTCCGGTGGCATCGACGGTCTGGTGCATCTCTCGGACATCTCCTGGGACATCCCGGGCGAGGAGGCGGTGCGCAACTACCAGAAGGGCCAGCAGGTCGAAGCCATGGTGCTGTCCATCGATCCGGAGCGCGAGCGCATCTCGCTGGGGATCAAGCAGCTGGCGAAGGATCCGTTCTCGACCTGGATCGCCGAGCACCCCAAGAACTCCATCGTCACCGGCACGGTGCGCGAAGTGGATGCCAAGGGCGCCATCATCGACCTGGGCGGCGGCGTGGAAGGCCATCTGCGTGCCTCCGAGCTGTCGCGTGATCGCGTGGAAGACGCTCGCACCATGTTGAAGGTGGGCGACGAGGTGGAAGCCAAGTTCACCAACGTCGATCGCAAGAGCCGTAACATTGCGTTGTCGATCAAGGCGAAGGAAATCCACGAGGAGAACGAAGCGGTGCAGGGTTACCGCGCCGGCGAATCCTCGACCGGGACCAGCCTGGGCGATCTGCTCAAGGAGCACATCGGCGGCCAGGACAACTGACCGGACTGCGGTGAGGCTGCGACCGCGCAGCCTCACCGTGTTTTCCAGTGCTGGAAGAACAACAACGGGCCCGAGCATGACCAAATCGGAACTCATCGAGCTCATCACCGCCAAGCAGAAGCATCTGCCCGCCAAGGACGTGGAGCTGGCGGTGAAGCAGATGCTGGAAATCATGAGCGACGCACTGGCTCAGGGTAGCCGCATCGAGATCCGCGGGTTCGGCAGCTTCTCTCTGCATTTCCGCCCCCCGCGCCAAGGACGCAACCCCAAAACCGGCGAGACCGTGGCGCTGGCCGGCAAGAACGTACCTCATTTCAAGCCTGGCAAGGATTTGCGCGAGCGCGTCAACGACGGCACCGGCAACCCCATTCGGGATTAGAGGTCATTTTCGGGGCCACCGCTGAAGCGATGTCAAAAATCGCTCCCGGCGATTTTGTTGCGTACTGGCGTCATCCTGCGCGCGCCGTCGCTTGCGATATGATGGCTGCACCAGTGTTGCGGAGATGCGGCCAGTGCCCCAAGTCAAAAGCCAGACCAACAAGATCACCACCGCGGTATTCCCGGTGGCCGGCCGCGGGACCCGCTTTTTGCCCGCGACCAAGGCCAGCCCCAAGGAAATGCTGCCCATCGTCGACAAGCCCTTGATCCAGTACGCTGCCGAGGAGGCGCTGGCGGCCGGGGCGCGTAAGCTGGTGTTCATCACCGGCAGCTCCAAGCGCGCCATCGAAGACCATTTCGATACCGATCGCGAATTGGAAGAGGCGCTGGAGGCTCAGGGCAAGGCCGAACTGCTCAAAACCCTGCAAGACATCGTGCCGTCCTGGGCCAGTTGCATCTACATCCGGCAGCCGTCGCCATTGGGCCTGGGGCATGCGGTCCTGTGCGCCAGGCCGGTGGTCGGCGATGAACCGTTCTTCGTGCACCTGGCGGATGACTTGATCGATGCCGATACCGCCTGTCTGCGCCAGATGGCGGATGTCCATGCCGAGCGCGGCGGCAGCGTCCTGGGGGTCGAGACCGTGCCGCGTTCCGAGACCGACAAGTACGGCATCGTGGCCACCGAACAGGCCGAAGGCCGCGTCAGTCGCATCAAGCAGATCGTCGAGAAGCCGCGACCCCAGAACGCCCCGTCCACACTGGCGGTGGTCGGTCGTTACCTGTTGTCGCCCGCCATTTTCGACAAGCTGGAACACACCGAGCGCGGCGCGGGCGGCGAAATCCAACTCACCGACGCGATCGCGGATTTGCTGGCCGACGAGAGCGTTTATGCCTACGAGTTCGCCGGCAAGCGTTATGATTGCGGCAGCAAGCTGGGCTATCTGCAGGCCACGGTCGAATATGGGCTGAAGCATGCGAGCCTGGGGGCCAAGTTCAGCGAATACCTGGTGAACCTGGCCGGGCAGCTGGGGAGCGGCCAGGGGAACGGCAAGTAGCGCGGCGGGCTTGGGCTCGCGGGTACCACTCGAGGGGTCGATTCTGGTCATGGCCAATTCGCAGAATTCGAACAATTATTCGAATAATGGGGCGCTGCATGAGCGCCGTACCGCGGCGTTGTCACGAGGCATGTCGACCATGCTGCCCGTCTATGTGGAGCGGGCGCAGAATGCCGAGCTGTGGGATGCGGACGGGCGGCGCTTCATCGATTTCGCCGGCGGTATCGCGGTGCTGAACACCGGGCATTTGCATCCGCACGTGAAGGCCGCGGTCCAGCGCCAGCTCGATGCGTTCACCCACACCTGCGTGATGATCACACCCTATCGGGTGGCGGTCGAACTCGCTGAGAAGCTCAATGCCTTGGCGCCCGGCAAGTCGCCCAAGAAAACCATGTTCGTGACCACCGGGGCCGAAGCGGTCGAGAACGCTGTCAAGATCGCCCGTGCGAGTACCGGGCGGCCCGGTGTCATTGCCTTCGGCGGCGGTTTCCACGGCAGGACTTACATGGCGATGGCCTTGACCGGCAAGGTGGTCCCCTACAAGACCGGCTTCGGTCCGTTCCCCGGAGACGTGTATCACGCGCCGTTCCCGATCGAATACCACGGCGTCACCACCGAGGACAGCCTGGCGGCCCTCGATCAGTTGTTCAAATATGTGGTGGAACCAGCGCGCGTCGCGGCAATCATTGTCGAGCCGGTGCTGGGAGAGGGCGGCTTCTATGCCGCGCCGCCCCAGTTCCTGCGGGCATTGCGCGAGTTGTGCGACAGGCACGGCATAGTGTTCATTGCCGATGAAATCCAGTCCGGCTTCGGCCGCACCGGCCGGATGTTCGCCATGGAGCACCATGGTGTGGAACCGGACCTGGTGACCATGGCCAAGAGCCTGGCCGGTGGTTTTCCGCTGGCCGCCATCGTGGGCAAGGCCGAACTCATGGATGCGCCGGTCGCTGGCGGTTTGGGCGGCACTTATGCGGCGTCGCCGGTGGGGTGTGCCGCGGCCCTGGCCGTCATCGAGGTGATGGAGAAGGAAAACCTGTGCGAACGGGCGCGTCAGCTGGGTACCCGGCTGACTGAGCGCCTGGGCAAGTTGCAGCAGCAGTTCTCTTGCATCGGCGAAGTGCGTGGCCTGGGCGCCATGGTGGCCATGGAACTGGTCAAGAATCGCGATCCGCATGCGCCCGATGCCGAGCTGGCCAAAGCCCTGGTGCAACGTGCCGGACAGAACGGCCTGGTGCTGCTGTCTTGCGGCGTCTACGCCAATGTGATTCGATTCTTGATGCCGCTCACCGCGTCCGACGCGCTGGTCGACGAGGGATTGGAAATCCTGGAGCGTTCGCTGCGCGAGCTGGCAGGCTGACGGGCGTGAACGGCGGGGCAAACAATAAGATGGATTGCAGTGGAAGGGCAGCGCTATGACACGTCCGACGGTGGTGGAACTGAATTTCCCGGAGTTCAGGCGGGCGCTGGAACAGGCTACGGCCAACGGCACCAGGATTCTGCCGCGCGAAACCGCCCGGTGGCGCGCCTATGTGGACACCCACAAGGTGCGCGAGACCAACTTCAAAGCCTATGTGCGCGGCAAGTACGAGAATCTCGAACCGGTCATCATCGACGCCGGTCCGCCGTGGGGTGGCTATTACATGTGGTCGGCGATGGATGAGGTGGCGATGCGCTGGCAGCGCGCCGAGACCGCGGCCGCCGATCCCGCTCCAGAAGGCTGATTGGCCAGATCCGGCTGAGTTTTCCCCTGGCTGAACCGGTCCCTATGGGATTGGCGTCCCCGCAGGTCCGCGGGGCCGGTATGTGATCCAGTTCCATGCGATATGACATAGTGTCAGGGCAAGCTTGGCCGTTGGGATGCCAGGCTCGCGTAGCCTGTAGGCCCGCGTCGGACACCGATCGGAAAGCGGCCCGCCGGAGCGGCGGCCGCTGGGGAACACAGTGAACAGAGACATCACGCTGCAAAGCCCGCTTGGCGAGGACCTGCTGCTGCAGGCGGCCACCATCACGGAGCAGTTGGGGCAGCCCTTCAGCATGGAACTGCGGCTGCTCAGCGCGCAGGAGAACCTGGCGTTCGACGATCTGCTGGGCCAGGAAATCACGGTGTCGGTGCTGGCCCATGAGGGCGAGCGGCATTTTCACGGCCACGTGGTCCGGTTCGCTCAAGTCGGCCGGCACGGCGCCTATGCCGCCTATCATGCACGCGTGGTGCCGTGGCTGTGGTTCCTGACCCGCACGGCCGACTGCCGCATTTTTCAAGTGAAGACCGCCCCCGAAATCGTCAAAGAGGTGTTGCGCGAGCACGGCTTCACCACCTTGAAGGACACTCTGACCAAGACCTATCGCAAACGCGATTATTGCGTGCAGTACCGCGAGACGGATTTCAACTTCATTCAGCGGCTCATGGAAGAGGAAGGCATCTATTACTATTTCACCCACACCGACGACAGTCATACGCTGGTGCTGACGGATTCCTACAGTGGCCACGAAACCTTCCCCGGCTATGCCACGATCGACTATTTCCCGCCCAGCGAGAATGAGGTGCGCGAGCAAGACCATATTCATGACTGGCACTGGGAACGCAATGTGCAACCGGGCAAATACGTGGTGAAGGATTACGATTTCATCAAGCCGCGCGCCGAGCTCAAGACCCAATACGTCCAGAAGCGCGACTTCGCCAAGTCCGACTATGAAATGTTCGACTACCCCGGCAATTTCACCGTTGCCGCGGATGGCGATCACTATGCGCGTACCCGCCTGGAAGCGCTGCAGGCACAGCACGAGCGGATCCAGGGGCTGGGCAACGCCCGCGGCATCTGTGCCGGCAGCTTGTTCACCCTGGACGGCTATCCGCGTGACGACCAGAACAAGGAATACCTGGTAGTGTCGGTCACGCATCAGCTGCGAGTCGGACAATATGAAAGCGGCGAGGGCGCCGCCACGCCGGATCAGTATGAATGCTCCTTCGAGGCCGTCGACGCCAAGGAGCCGTTTCGCATCCCCATCACCACTCACAAGCCGACGGTGGGCGGGCCGCAGACCGCTACGGTGACCGGCGCCGGCGGCGACGAGATTTGCACCGATGAATACGGTCGCGTGAAGGTGCAGTTCCATTGGGACCGCGAAGGCCAACGCAACGAAAAGAGTTCCTGCTGGGTGCGGGTGGCGCAAATCTGGGCCGGCAAGGGCTGGGGCTGGATGAGCATTCCGCGCGTGGGTCAGGAAGTGGTGGTGGATTTCCTGGAGGGCGATCCGGATCAACCCATCATTACCGGCCGCGTCTACAACGCGGACAACATGCCGCCGTTCCCGTTGCCGGACAACAAGACCCAGTCGGGTATCCGTACCCGCAGTTCACCGGACGGCTCCGCCGACAACTGCAATGAGCTGCGCTTCGAGGACAAGAAAGGTTCCGAGCAACTGTTTATTCACGCCGAGAAGAACCAGGACATCGAAGTCGAGAATGACGAGACCCACTGGGTCGGGCACGACCGGCAACACAAGGTCGACAACGACGAGAACTCGACCATCGGCCGCGACCGCAGTGAAACGGTGCTGCGCCACAAGGTGATCCAGGTGATGGGTAACCACACCGAGAACATCAATGGCGCCGCTACCGTCGTGGTGGGAAAAACGCGCGCCGAGACTGTGATGATCAACCAGGCGACGACCGTGGGCGGCGCCATGGAACTCACCGTAGGTGGCGCACTGGCCATCACGGTGGGCGGCATCATGAACGAGGCGGTGGGAGGCAACAAAGGCGAAGCCATCGGCGGCTCCAAGAGCGAGAGCACCGGCGGGGACAAGTCGCTGCAGGTGGGCAAGAACCTGACCGAGATCGTCAAGGACAACCGCACGGTCAACATCGGTAAGGACTTGAAGGAGGACGTGGAGGGGCAGCAGCAGCTCAGCGTCAAGAAGGAAGCCAAATGGAGCGCCAAGAAGATCGAGATCACCGCCGAGGATGAGATCAATCTCAAGACCGGCGATGCCAGCATCATCATGAAAAAGAACGGCGACATCACCATCAAGGGTGGCAAGATCACCGTCAAGGGCAGCAGTGACGTGGTGGTCAAGGGCAGCAAGATCGCGGAGAACTAGATATGGCAGCTCATCCGATCCGTTTGCCGCGACTCGGTGTGTCCGAGCCTGCGGTGCCCGCCAACGGTTTTTCGACGCCGCGCGTGGGACGGCTGATGGCCCTCGATGCCGAGGCTCGTCCGCTGGTCAGTTTCGCCGGCGGGCCCGACCAACCCGTCGTCGCGCGGGTGGCTACGGCGGAGCCATGCCCGGTCGACAGCGCGCTGCGCGCTCAGCCAGCGGTCCTGCTGGTGTTCGAGAACGGCGATCCGCAACAGCCGGTCATCGTGGGCTTCGTGCGTGGAGGCTTCGCGCCGGCACCTGAGTCGCAGCAGCTTGCATTGACCACCGATCGGGGACGCTCGATGGAATTGAACGGCAAGGTGCTGGTGTTCGAGGGCCAGGAGGAGATCGTGCTGCGCTGCGGACAGGGTTCGATCACGTTGCGCGCCGACGGACAGATCGTGCTCAAGGGCACGCGACTGACCAGCCGAGCCTCGCAGACCAACAAAATCCGCGGCGCCTCGGTGCAGATCAATTAGGGTGGCCTGTTTATGCCCGTGACCGTGGGTGTGAATTTCATGTCGGTGGTGCATGCCGGCAGCAACGGCATCACCACTGCCTTTCCCGATGTCTGCAAGACACCGGCGCCGCCGGCGCCCCCGGTGCCGATTCCGTATCCCAACATCGCCAAGTCGTCGGATACGGCCAAGGGCGCCGGCACGGTCAAATGCGATGGCAATCCAGTGTGCGTCAAGGACTCGAATTTCATGGTCAGCAGCGGCGACGAAGCCGGCAGCCTGCTCGGCGTGGTGTCGAACAAGGTGAAGGGCAAGGCCGAATTCGTGAATTTCTCGTTCGACGTCAAGTTCGAAGGCAAGAACGTGCCGCGCGCCATGGACCTGATGTTGCACAACGACAAGAACACGCCGCCGTTTCCAGTACTGCAAGGTCCGGTGATCGCCATGGGCGATGACCGGGGGACCTGCTACATCTGCGGTAAGCCGCTTTGACCGGGATGGCGGCAACGGCATCGATCATTGGCGCAGGCATGGTTACCGCGCTGGGCTACGATGCACCCACGGTTTGCGCCGGCGCGCGTGCCGGCCTGAGCCGGTCCAGCGTCATCGAGCACTACCGTATCCGTTCCGAGGTGGAAGGCGACCCCGAGGCCGTGGTGGGGCATCAAGCAGGCCTGCTGACCCGTGGTTTCGAGGACGAGGCGCGCTTGGTGCGCCTGGCCCAGGGCGGACTGGCGGATCTGCTGGCTCAGACCGCGCAACTGGATTGGCAGACGCGCAGGCATCACTTCTATGTTTCACTACCCGATGTGCGGCGCACCCGTGAAGGCGCCAGGTTGATTGCCGATGACGACGCACGTCGGGTACTGATCGAACGACAATCCCAGTTGCCACCCGACCAGGCTGACACCGCCAACAAGACCAGAGCGGAGCGGGTTTTGTTGCGCGCCGCGGCATTGGCCCAATGGCCGATACAACCGGTGCCGCGGTTTCAGACATGCTCCGGACACGCTGGCGGCCTCGAAGCCCTGCAGGCGGCGCTGGCCGATCTGCAAGCCGGCGTAACCGAGATCGCCGTGCTGCTCGGCGTGGATTCCTTGCTCGACGAGGGCACTCTGGACTGGCTGCAGCAACTGGGCCGCCTGAAATGTGATGGCGCGCCGGCTGGGTTCCAGCCGGGCGAGGCGGCTGTCGCGATTGCGCTGGCGGCGCAGCCTCTGCCGACTGACCAGGTCCTGGGGGTGGTGAAATCCGTGGCGCTCGCGCAGGAGAAGCGCACGCTGATTGGTGGCGACACCGCAGCGGGGGAAGCGTTGACTGAAGCAATCGCCCTGTGTTGGGGAGCGGATCGCGGTGAGAGTCCCTGGCTGATTACCGATCAGAACGGCGAAGTGTACCGTGCCACGGATTGGGGACATGCAGCGGTGCGCTTGCGCGCGCGTTTCGAGTCCTTCGCCGATCCGGTGCTCTGGTACCCGGGCATTTCATTCGGCGACACCGGCGCCGCCAGCGCATTGACCGGCATTTGCATGGCGGTGCATGCCTGGGGACGGCACTATGCCCCGGCCAGCACGGCGCTGATCGCGTCGGCCTCGGACGGCGCTGGACGAGCGGCATTGCGGCTGGAACGTAGCGGCGCAGCCGGATCGGCCCCGTAGGAGACAGCATGGGCGACCACGAGCGCGGCGAACGCAAACACAATTTCTGCTCGGTACCGGCCAAGCCCAAGTGTGGCGACTGTCCGGGTTCCAAGGATTACATCGAGGTCTGCAAGCCGCCCGACTGGTTCGGCCACACTTTTCTGCGCATGGTGAAGGCCAAGAAGGGAGCCTTCAGCTTCGAGAAGAAATACGAAGCGCACCATATCGTCTGTGTCGCCCCGGTGACCTCCCAGCTGACCTCCAACAGCGCCATCGAAGGCGTGATCGCCCAGACGCGCTGGTGTATCAACAATGGCGGTAACATGATCGCGATGCCGCTGTGGGGGCATACCGTGAAATGGTACTGTGAAATCACTGCTTCGGGCGGAGTTATCAATGACGGTGCGACCGAGCCGCCGTTCGCCAACATTCCGCAGCACGACTGGGATCACAACATCAAGGAAGGCTATACCTGGGAAGTGTTGGAAGACTGCAAGAAGCTGGCGAAACAGGTGGAGCAGGCCGGCCACAAGATCAAGGGCGAGAATCTGCAGGCCGCGTTGGATCGGCTGTCCACGAAGTTCAAGGGCTTGCTCGATACGCGCGGCGGCCGGTCCGGCGGCACACATGAAGCATGGCGCAAGGGACAGGATGATCCCGAGTCGGACTGGTGTCATCCGTTCTCGATGGCGTCCACGGCCCGGATCAGCCGCAAAGGCTTTCCAGTGCGCAACTTCGATGAGAACGTGGCCAAATGGGTTCAGCGTATCGCCGAGGCCATTGCAATCGGTTGAAGGAGTAGTGATGAGCAGCAATTTTGTCATCTGGAAGTACCAGCCGGTGGACGGCGGCTGCGCGTTGAAAGACCTGAAAGGGCTGGAGCGCACCTTCCGCTTGAACGACGGCACGCCGTTGAGCCAGGAGTTTCCGCCGGACGTGGCGTTTCACATGGACCCCGATTATCCGGACGACCTGCTGGTGACCGACAACGTCTTGAACGCCGACATGGTAATCGTGGCCTCAGCCCGCTTGCGCGACTGTGTGCAGGCGCATGCACCCGCGGCGGTGGAGTACCTGCCGGTGACCCTGGTGGATCACAAGGGGCGCGCGGCCAGCAAGGATCATTGCATCATTCATCCGATCGATCCGGTGGACGCCATCGACAAGCAGCGCTCGGTGTTCGAAACCGGGCTGATCGATCCCGATGCCATCGAGGAATTCCAGAAACTGGTGCTGGATGAGAGCCGTATTCCAGCCGACCGGGCCTTGTTCCGACTGCAGGGTTTCTGGGGTCTGACGCTGGTGCGGCGCGACCTGGCCGATGCCTTGCAGCGTGAAGGCTTCAGCGGCCTGCGCTGGCTGGCCGTGGCGGATTACCCTGAGGCCTGATCCAGCCGCATGACCGTGTCATCACCATTGCGCAAGGGAATCCTGGTCGCGTGAAGCTCTCCGAATACCTGGACGTGCTGGCCTACGACATCGGCTTCTGGATGGCGGCGCTGCGCAATCCGGACTATCCGGTGGCGCAGCTGGGGGCTGTCAGCGTGGACGTGGCGGCCAAACTGCGTGCGGCGGCCATCATTTCCTTGCTGAGCAAGGGGCAGAGCGACGGCTTTTGTCACAACCTGATGCGCAGTGCCCGCTGCAGGGTCAGGTACCTGGAGCGGCTGCGGGCCGCTGGAGTCACGGACGATCATCATCAAGCCTCGGCGCGCATTGGACCGTTTCTCGATGCGGTGGCCGCCGCGGACTTCACCACTGCCAGGCAGATCGTGGCACTCTCGCGACGCGACTGGTTGCAGGGGCACGAGTACCAGGACGACTATTGTTACGCGCAGATCGTGCACGGACTGATCACCGTGCCCACCGACCTGACGCGGCTGGAAGCCTTGTTCACGCAGTACGAACAGAGGCTCGATGGCCAGGCGGATGCCAGGCTTGGCGTGACGCGCGCCATAGCGCGTCGGGACCAGGCAGGGTTCGACACGGCCTTCGAGGCGTTGCTGGCGCAGCGCGCGGCTTACATAGAAGCCGAGCAGGCGCGCAAACGCATCGAGGAGCCGGCCACGCTCGCCGAGCGGCAGGTCTATGTCGAGGGCCTGGCCCTGCTGCAGATCGCGACGCGCCTGAAGTTCACCACCCAGCGCGAGTACGCCTATTGCCCGTCGCTGGCGCGCGCTCCCATGCAGCAGCCATTTCCGGGCGAATAGCCAGATGCCGCATTTCGACGTCCACAATCGCACCGGCTATGCCTACGAGTCGCTGTTGCTGAGCGACGAGTCGGCCGTGCCGCTGTTCGTGCCGCTGGTGCAAGCCAGCTTCTCGATCGGTGCCGGTGGCGAGATCGTGCCGCTGGAGGCGCAGCCCGAACTGGACCTCGCCGGCCAATGGCATGGCGATCCCGCCAGCAGCAGTATCAAGCTGGAACCGCAGCTGGCTTTCATGAAGCCGGCCACCGACGTGGTGTTGCTGGGCCAGGCATATGCGCCGGCGGCCAGGGCCACCGAAACCCGGGTCGGCATTCGCGTCGGGCCGGTCAGCAAACTGGCCCGCGTGGTGGGCGATCGCTACCTGGTGAAGCGTTCGGGCCGAATCAGCGTCAGCGATCCGCAGCCGTTCGAGACCTTGCCGTTGGTGTATGAGCGCGCCTTCGGGGGCTGGGACCGCCGGGCGCAGGAGCCCGCTTCGCACAGCGTCGAAGCGCGCAATCCCGTCGGTACCGGCTTTCGTGACCCGGCCATCGACAGTGATGACGAACTGCGTCTGCCCAACATAGAGCATCCCGATCAGCCGTGGCGTCATTACGGCGACCGGCCGCCGCCACAGGGATTTGGTTTCATCGCACCCCACTGGCAGCCCCGCCTGGCGTTTGCCGGTACCTATGACGAAGCCTGGGACCGGCAACGCAAGCCATTGCTACCCGGCGATTTCGATCGGCGTTTCTTCAACGCGGCAGCGCCGGGCCTGATCGCACCTGGCCACCTGGCGGGTAATGAAGCGGTGGTGGTGATCGGGGCCACGCCGTCCGGACGCATCGCCTTCGAGTTGCCCGGTGTGCCGGCGCCGGAATGCCTGGTGGAATTGCGCGGCCGGCGTCGCGTGGCGCTCATCACGGTCCTGGATACAGTGGTCGTGGACTTGAACCAATCATGCCTGACGTTGCTGTGGCGGGCGCAACTGCCGGTCAGGAACGGGCCGCATGATGTTCGTTCGGTGGAGGTGCGCTGCGTGGCGCGTTGAAGCGAATGGGCATTTCACTGCGTTTGTTCCGGATCGGACTTTATGAGGAGCACCTCGAAGAGGCTGCGTTCCTGTACAGCCAATGCGGCGCGTTGGCGCAACGTGCGGACATGGCGTGGACGCGGCTCGGCGATTTCGAGGATCGCCTGGAAGCGCACCTCGACGCGCTCATGGTGGGCGGCGAGTTGGCGCTGGAGGTGTGCCAGCGGCGCGCGCAGGAAGGGGACGAAGGCGAACTGTTCGCCGCCGTGGCAGTGTTCTGTCGTCATGCCGAAGCGTCACTGCTGGCCACGGTGTTGCGAGACCTGGATTACTCCAATCCGAAGCGCGTGCAGGCGGTTCGCGATGCGCTCAAGACCGGGCTGCCGGAGGTGTGGCAGGAACCTTGTCTGCGAGCCATCGGGCGAGGGCAGGGAGAATTGGTGTCATTGCTCGGCACCGTGATCGGATATCGCCGCATTCCGGGGGCGGAGGTCTTGTTGCCGCCATTGGCTCGAGCGGCGTCTCCCGAGCAGAGAGTGTTGCTGTGGGCGGCGGGACGGACCAAGGTGCGGGGAGCGGCCGAGGCAGCGCAGCCATTCACGCAAGCGGCGGACCAATCGGTCCGAGCCGCGGCTTTGCGTGCCGGCCTGCGGCTGCAGAGCCCACAGGCATTGAGCGACCTGTATGTCCTGGCGCGCACCAGCCAGGCTCCGCCGGTGGAATTGGGGCTGGCCGGCGAGCGTTCGGTGGTACCGGCACTGGTGACCTCGCTGGACGCTTCCGAGGCGAGCGGCGATGTGGTCATGGCGCTGGGCTTGCTGGGGGATCTGTCCGCGGTGCGCCCTCTGGTGAAGATGCTGGCGCACGAGACGTTGGGGCAGGCCGCCGCGCAGGCGCTGCATGTCATTACGGGCGCTCCGTTGTTCGGCGACGTGCAAGTGCTGGAGCAGCCCAGCGAGCAGGAGCTGTTCGAACACGAACTGCGGGAGTATCGCCAGACTGGGGCTTTGCCGCGGCGCGCCGATGGCAGCCCTTTCGGTGAAACGGTGCGCGAGCTGTCACGCGATCCGCAGCTCTGGAATGGCTGGCTGCAAGCCAACGCCGGCGCCTTCTCGGCCGAGCGCCGTTACCGGCTGGGACGTGTCTATGGGCCGCGCCTGTTGCTGCAAGGGCTGGTATCGGAAGTCTATCCGAAGCCCTATCGTGGTCTGGCGGGCGAGGAGCTGCTGATTCGTTACGGTGTCGACGTGCCGCTCGAAGTGGATATGCCGGTGGCGTGCCAGATGCGGTTGTTGCGCGAAGCGGCGGGTCAGGTGGCACAGGTCGAGCAAAGAGTGGAACCCGGTCGCTGGTATGTGGCCGGGCGGCTGGTATAGATAGGTACCAGAGAGTTCAAATGGAGAGCGGTGGGGGCGTGCAGACCGGACACATATTCCTGATCTTGAGTGCGGTGTTCCTGCTGCTGGCGCTGGTGCGTGTGGTACGGCTCGGCGCAAGCCTGGATGCGCAGAGCAGGACCCACGCGCTGGTGGGAGCTATTTTCGGCGTAGTGACCTGGTTGCTGCTCAGATCGTGAAGAAGTTACATTAGTCAAATGCTGCTCACACTCGAAGTCATCAGCCCGAACGGCGATCTGCTGGGCAGCAATCGTCGCAAGACCGTGGGCCCGGAAGGCGCCCAGGTCGGCCGCTCCAAGGAAAACGACTGGGTCATCAACGATCAGTACATCTCGCGGGTTCACGCGCGCATCCGCTATGTGAACGGCGCTTTCTATGTCGAGGGACTGGGGCGCAATCCGCTGGCATTGAACGATCCGCAACACACCATCCCCAACAGCGAGCCGCAACTGCTGCGCTCCGGCGATCGGATCTTCCTCGACGAGTACGAGATTCGGGCCACGGTGTCCACGGGCGCGGCGACTGGGCCGGCTGCGTCGGCCATTTCTGACGATCCGTTTGCCGTCGACGCTGAGATTCGGACGCCGACCGTACCGAATGAATGGGCCACTGCCCCACAACCCATGGGCGGGGATTTCGGCATCGTGGATGCTGGCGCCCTGGGTGTTGGCGAGGTGGCGTCGGCCAGTCCCGACTCCGGCAACCTGGATCCGCTCGCTGCGCTCGGCGGGCCGATGCCGCAACGAGCGGCACCGCTGCCGCCGGTCAATATTCATCAGGGGTCGGTGCTGAACGACAACTTCAGTGCCCCCGAACCCATGGCTGCGACGGGGTCGCCGCTGACGACAGCGCCGCGAGGCGGCGCCCCGGCGGCTACTCTGCCCGGCGCTCGGCCGGCCGCTCCCCTCATTCCGACGGCCGAGAGCGGCAAAATCCCGGACTCCTGGGACCGTTCCGGCCTGACCCAGATGGGGTTGTCTCAGGCTCCGGCAGCGCCGCCGCCCCGGCGACCGCCGGTACGTCCGCAGCCTGGCCTGGCGTCCTCGGCACCGGCAGCCACTGCCGCGTCGGTAGCGACAGCGACTCAGGCACCTGCCGCCGGTCAAGCCTCGGGCCATACCGTGCGCCGGCCACCGGAGCTTGCGCCGAACGGCAGCCTGACCGACCTACTGGAGGCGGCGCCGCCGAACCAGCCGTCACTCACGGATTTCTCGGCACCGGCGACGCCAATCCCGCCCGCTGTGACTCATGCTGGCGCCACGTCCGCGCAGGGCAGCGTCAGTCTCGAGGAACTGCTGCGGGCCGCCGGTGTTTCCGCCAGCCAGATGTCGCCGGAATTGGCCAGCGAACTGGGCCAGGCACTGCGCATCGTGGTGCAAGGGGTCATGGAGGTCCTGCAGTCGCGCGCCGAGATCAAGTCGCAGCTGCGCATGTCGATGACCCGCATGCAGGCCACTGAGAACAATCCGCTCAAATTCTCTCCGAACGTGGAGGCGGCGCTGCACACTTTGCTGGTGGAGCGCAATCGCGGTTATCTGTCGACCACGCGTGCGTTCCAGGAAGCGCTCATCGATATCCGCAACCATCAGATTGCGGTGCTGCAGGGCATCCGTTCGGCCTTCGATGCCATGCTGGAACAGTTCGATCCGGCCAAGCTGGAACAGGAACTGGAACGCCAGTCCAAGCGGGGCGGCGGCGGTTTGCTTAATCTGGGGGGGAAATCCCGTTTTCGTGATTTCTACGTCGAGCAGTTCGAGAATCTGACGCGTGATCCGGACGAGAGCTTCAAACGCTTGTTCGGAGAATATTTTGCGCAGGCGTACGAGGATCAGATGGAGCGGCTCAAAGCCGCCTCGCATGACACGGGCGGGCGCTGACGAGCGGGCACCTGGCACCCAGCGGCACAGTTTTCAAGGACAATGCTTATGACCTTCGTCTCGTTTTTCCGGGCTCTGGGGCTGACATTGCTGGCGACGCTGCTGGTCGCGGGCTGCGGCTCCACCCCGCCCAAGCCCATGGCCACCAAGGGCCAGATCGTGGCCAGCGCCGACGTCAATCCCAATTCCTCCGGCCGGGCCTCGCCGGTGCATGTGAGAATCTTCCAGCTCAAGGAGGACGGGGCATTCCTGGGCGCCGATTTCTGGGCCCTGGTGGACAAGGAGCAGGAAACCCTGGCCGCCAGTCTGGTGCAGCGCCAGGAATTCGACCTGTCGCCGGGTGAGACCCGGGACTTCGAACTGAAAATCGATCCCGCGGCGCGGGTGCTCGCGGTCATGGCGGAATATGCCGACTACCGCAATGCGCAATGGCGCGCCGTGGCGCAAGCTCCCAACAAGTCGCTGCTCGACCTGGTGAAGAAGAAAAGCCGGGTCGGATTCAATATAGACAAGAGCAAGGTCAGTATCGCGGTAGGCGACTGAACGCCGCGCTGCCCGGCCCCGCACCCATTGGCCTGAAGTACCCACTATGTCATCCAACAACAAGGTGGTGTGGTCCGAAGGATTGTTCCTGCGGCCGCAACATTTCCAGCAGCACGACCGTTACCTGGAGCGCTTCGTCGAAGGCCGCGGCAGCGCGCTGCGCAGCCATTCGTGGGGCCTGACCGAGCTGCAGATCGAGCGGGATTTGCTGGCCATCGGCAAGTTCGGCTTGAAACGGGCGCGCGGAGTGTTTCCCGACGGGACGCCGTTCTCCATGCCGGACGACGAGCCGCTGCCGTCGCCCATCGAGCTGAGCCAGATCCGCGACAAGCGGGTGAGTCTGGCGATTCCCTTGCGCAGGGAAGGCGCCCGCGAGTTCGATCGTCGTGAAACCGTCGATGGCGTGGTGCGCTACCGCACCCATGACTTCGAGGTGAAGGACGTGGCTGGCGAGTCCAATACCCAGCACTCGCTGGAAGTGGCGCAACTGCGCTCCAGGCTGTTGTTGGAGGACGAGCCTCAGGAAGACTATGCCGTCATCCCGGTGGCGCACATCCAGGAATGCCGTTCGGACAAGATGGTGGTGCTGGACGACCGCTTCATCGCCACCGTGCTGAATGCGCGCCAGGCGCCGAATCTGGCCACCTTCATGACCGAGGTGCAGGGTCTGTTGCATCAGCGGGGTGAGGCCCTGGCGGCGCGGGCGGTGGCCAGCGGTCGCAGCGGTTCGGCCGAGATCGCTGATTTCCTGATGCTGCAGGCGGTCAACCGCTACGAGCCGCTGGTGACTCATGCAGCGCTCAGCGCACTGGTACATCCAGAAGATTTTTTCCGGCTGTGCCTGGAAATCATCGGCGACCTGTCGACCCTGACCACCGAGTCGCGTCGTCCGCCCAAGCTGCCGGAATACCAGCATGTGGATTTGCGGGCCAGCTATGAGCCGGTGATGGCGGCTTTGCGTGCCTGCTTCGCGGTGGTCTTGAAACAGAACGCGGTGCAGATTCCGTTGGAGAAAAAGCGCTTCGGCATCTCGGTGGGCGTGGTCGCCGATCGTGGCCTGTTCGAGGACGCGGCATTTGTGCTTGCGGCGCGGGCCGACGTGCCCGCCGAGTCGATTCGCCGCGACTTCCCGGCCCAGGTCACCGTGGCGTCGGTGGAGAAAATCGCGAAGCTGGTGAACGAACACATTCCCGGCATTCCCATTCAGCCGTTGTCGGTGGCGCCGCGTCAAATACCGTTTCACGCCGGGCTGACCTATTTCGAGCTGGATCGCAACAGCCCGTTGTTCAAGGAGCTCAAGCACGGCGGCGGCATCGCGCTGCACATCCCGGATTCGTTCCCGGGGCTGGCGATGGAAATGTGGGCCATTCGCGCCTGAGCGCGAGGTGAGGGACAGTGGCAAACGAATTCGACGATCCGTTCGCGCCCGCCGACGGCACCATCATGCGCCCCCGGCCGGGAGGCGCCCGTCGGCCCCCCCCTGAGCCCCGACCACCTGATTCGCGCGCCGATGCCCAGGCGGCACCGCGTGCCCAGTCATTTGCGCCGCCGCCTGCCGGCGGCAATCTAGGCGCCGCCGACTTCATCGGCAGCGGGCGCAACCCGATTCTGCAGGCGGCTTCGCCGCTGCTGGCCATTGCTTCACGTCTGCAATCCACGGTGGCGAACGCCGATATCGCATCGCTGCGCAACCAGGCCATGCAGGACGTGCGCCAATTCGACGAACGGCTGCGTGCATCGGGTGTGGTGCCGGAAGATGCGCTGGTGGCGCGCTATGTGCTGTGCACATTCTTCGATTCGGCGGTGCTGAACACCCCGTGGGGCGCGCAGAGCGACTGGTCCGGCCAATCGCTGCTGGTCATGTTCCACAAGGAAAAGTCCGGCGGCGAAAAGTTCTTCCAGATCCTGGAGCGCCTGCGGGCGCAGCCCGGCCGCTACATCGATCTGCTGGAACTGCAGTACGTGTGCCTGGCGTTGGGCTATGAAGGCATGTACCGCATCGACGATCGCGGCCAGGCCAAACTGGCCGAGCTGCAGCATGTCCTGAATCGCACCATCCGCGAACAGCGCCAGCTCAAGGACGAGGAGCTGTCGGTGCATTGGCGCGGCGTCGAGGACAAGCGCAATCCCATTTTCCGCTACATTCCCTGGTGGATCGTGGTCGCGGCGGGCCTGGCGGTGCTGGTGATCGCGTTCGTGATCTACAACGCCCGTTTGAACACGGCGGCCGAGCCCGTCATGGCGGCTTTGTCGCAGCCCAGCGTAAAGGTGGAATACAGCGCGCCAGTGACCCGGGCCAACCGCCTCAAGCAAATCCTGGCGCCACAGGAACAGGCGGGCCAGCTCACGGTGGAGGATTTCGGCGACAAGACCGTGGTGACGCTGATCGCCAGCGACTTGTTCCGTTCCGGCAGCGCGCAGGTCAACAATCAGTACTTGCCCACCCTGCAGGCCGTGGCGCAGGCGCTCAATCAAGTCTCGGGCAAAGTGGCCATCGTGGGACACACCGACGATCAGCCGATCCGCTCGCTGCAGTTCGCCGACAATTTCGAACTGTCGCGCGAACGCGCGCTGGCGGTGGCGAACCTGTTGAAGAAGACCATCAACAATTTCGGCCGCGTCGAATGGGTGGGCGTGGGCTCGACTCAGCCGCGTTATCAGCCGGTCAATACGGCGGAAAACCGCGCACGCAACCGCCGAGTCGAGATCGTCAGCGTGGATGAGGTTCCGGCGCGATGAAGTCCTTCTTCAAGCTGTTCACCCGGCGTTGGTTCGTGACCACGCTGGCCATCGTGCTGCTGTCGCTGGTGCTGTGGTTCGGCGGCCCCTACCTCGCCTTTGGCAGCATGAAGCCGCTGGACGAGGTGAGCGAACGCCTCATCGGCATCGCGCTGCTGGTGGTGCTGTGCGTGGGCTGGATGCTGTGGGGCCAGCTCAAGGCGCGTCGCGCGGCCGATCAGTTGGCCAAGGACATGAGCGGGCAGGGCGGGGACAAGCCGAGTCGTGGCGCCGCCGATGCCGCGCAACTGCGTGCACGCTTCGATGAAGCCATCGCCGCACTGCGCGAATCGCAAGGCAAGTCGGTCAATCTGTACCAGCTGCCGTGGTACATCATCATCGGCCCGCCCGGCGCCGGCAAGACCACCGCCATCGCCAATTCCGGGCTCAATTTCCCGTTGTCCAAGAAATTCGGCAAGGAAGCGCTGCGCGGCGTCGGCGGTACACGCAATTGCGACTGGTGGTTCACCGACGAGGCCATCCTGCTGGATACGGCCGGCCGCTACACCACGCAGGATTCGGATGGCGAATCGGACCAGGCGGGCTGGAACGAGTTCCTGGGTTTGTTGCGCAAGCATCGTGGCCGACGTCCGATCAATGGCGTGATCGTGGCGTTCAGCGCGCCGGACCTGCTGGCGTTGAGCGACAACGAACGCCGCCGTCATGTGGAGGCGGTGCGGCAGCGGCTGGAGGAGTTGAACAAGCAGCTCAACATCAGTCTGCCGTTGTATTTCTTCGTGACCAAGCTGGACCTGGTGGCCGGTTTCACCGAATTCTTCGACGATCTGAACCAGGAGGGACGGGCCCAGGTGTGGGGCGCGACCTTCCCGCTGGAGGCCTCTCGCTCCGGCGAGGCGGCGGGGCTGATCGGTGCCGAGTTCGATCAGTTGCTGGAGCGGCTGAATGCGCGACTGATGCTGCGCCTGGAAAGCGAACGTGACGTCCGCAGGCGTTCCCTGATCTTCACCTTTCCGAAACAGTTCACCGCCTTGCGCCGCGCGCTGACGGATTTTTCCAGCGAGGCTTTTGCCGCCAGCGGTTCCGGACCCAAGGCGCAATTGCGCGGCGTCTACTTCACCAGCGGTACCCAGGAAGGTACGCCGGTGGATCGCATGCTGGGCACCCTGGCGCGGGCTTTCGGACTCAATGTCCGCGGCGCGGTGGTGCAGCCTGGTCAGGGACGCGCTTATTTCATTCAGCGGCTGTTGAAAGAGATCCTGTTCAAGGAGTCGGGGCTGGCGGGAGTCAACCGGCGCATGGAAGTGCGCCAGGCCCTGCTCAACAGCGCGATCTACATTGGCGTGGGCAGCGTGGTGATACTGGGACTGATCGCCTTCTCGGTCAGCTACCAGCGCAACAAAGCCTATCTGGCCGATGTGGCCAAGGTGACCGCTACCCTGAAGGATGCCGGACCGGGCGATCCGGGCAATTCCCTGACTTCGCACCTGGATCGGCTGGATGCGCTCACCGAGGTCGATCGTGTCGCCAACGTGCACCGGGAATCGGTGCCATGGAGCATGCGTTGGGGTTTGTATCAGGGACGCTCGGTGGCGAATGCCGCCCACGATGCCTACACACGCGAACTCAACGCCGGCCTGCTGCCGGGCGTGGCCGAGCATTTCCGCAACCGGCTGGCGGGTTTCGCCGGCGAGCCCGACAAACTGTACGAGTATCTCAAGGCATATTTGATGCTCGGCCAGCCCGAGCATCTGCAAGCCGCGCAACTCGGGTTCATCGGCAAGTTCGAATGGCAGCGCCTGTTCGCCAACGATCCTGCCACTCTGGCGCGCGTGAGCCGCCACTTCGAGGCGTTGATCGGCGAACCCGACCGGATGCAGCCGGTGCAGCTGGACGACGGCATTGTCGAGCGGGCGCGCAACTCGCTGAAGCAGGCATCGCTGCCGGTGCTGATGTACAGCCGCCTGAAGCTGAGCTATGCCGACGACACCGAGCATGCGCTCGACATCGGCAAGGAAGTCGGTCTGGGTGGTGACCACGTGTTCGTGCGCAAGAGCGGCGCCAGCCTGTCCGAACCCATGCCCGGCCTGTACACCAAGGCTGTGTTCAAACAGATCAGCACCACCGGACAGTTGGAGCTGGTGCGTCAGTTCGTGGCCGACAACTGGGTGATGGGCGATGGCATCGCCGACGCGGCGAAATCACCGCAGCTGACTTCGCAGTTCATGCAGCTGTACGAGGACGATTACATTCGCGCCTGGGACGCGCTGCTCAGCGATCTGACGCTCAGGCCCACCACCAGCACGCAGGATGCGGCGCAGCTATGGGGCCTGCTGGGCGCGCCGACCTCGCCGCTCAAGCGCTTGCTGGAAGTGGTGAAGGACAACACCACGCTGATCGATCCGGCCGGTGAGCCGGGCATGGCGGACAAGGCCAAGGGGGCCCTGGGCAATACCCTGGGCACGCTCAGCAAAGTGTTCGGCAGCGAGAAACCGGCCGCCGGCGCCGCTGCGCCGCCGGGCACTCGTACTACCAAGCATTTCGAGTCACTGGCCAAACTGGTGACCGGTACACCGGCGCCCATCGACCTGACCTTGCAGAAGTTCGCTTCGATTCAAGGAACCCTGGCTGAGATCAATGCGCTCGGTGGACCGCCGCCGCTGGAAACCGCTACGCGCCTGTCGCTGGCTCTCAAGGACCTCGAGACTCATGCCAAGACGCTGCCCGCTCCGATGGACGCCGTGGTGGCGCGGGCCACCAGCAAGGGCGCCTCGGTGGCCAAGGCCAGCATCGGCAGCGATTTCTCGTCACGCTATCAGCAACAGGTGGTGGCCGAGTGCCAGGAACTGGCCGCGGGCAAATATCCGCTGGTGCCGGGCAGCAGCGTGGATCTGCCGTTGGCCGACCTGGGGCGTATCTTCGCTCCCAACGGCACCTTCGATGCCTTTTATAAAGGCACCATGCAGGCGTTCGTGGATTCCAACCGGCCGGTGTGGCGTTGGAAACCCGAAGCCGCGGCCATTGGCGGTGCCGCTTCGGTACCGTCGCAGTTCCAACGCGCCCAGCGCATTGGCCTGACCTATTTCCCGACCGGGACCGCCATGCCCGAAGTGAGCTTCACGGTGACCCCGGAGTTCCTGGACGCCGGCGCCACACGCATGACTTTCGAAGTGGACGGGCAGACGCTCGAATATCGTCATGGCCCGCAGCGGGCGGTGGCCATGAAATGGCCGGGACCGTCACCGGGCCAGGCGGTCATCAGCCTGGACGAGAAGACAGGTGGCAAACCCAACCTGGTGGCACAGGGACCCTGGGCGTTGTACCGGCTGCTGGGCCAGGCGGAATTCCAGGCGCAGGGCCCGACGCGTTTCATCGCCACTTTCACGCTCGGCGGCAAACAGGTGAAGCTGGTGGTGCAGGCCAACTCGTCGCGCAATCCATTCGCGCGCGATCTGCTGCACGGTTTCAACTGCCAGGGCTGAGGGCAAGTGTCAGGTTCCAATATCGGCTGGTTCGGCAAGCTGCCCAGCCATGGCGATTTCCTGCAGCGGCGCGCGCCGGACTCGTTCATTGGCGTGTGGGATGCCTGGCTGCAGGAATGCATGTCCCAGAGCCGGCAGCAGCTCGGCCATGACTGGCTGGATACCTACCTGACCAGCCCGGTGTGGCGTTTCTTCCTGAGTGGTGGAGTGGTCGGGACCTCGAGTTTCGCGGGAGTGCTGGTGCCGAGCGTGGATCGCGTCGGCCGCTACTTTCCCCTCACGGTGTTTGCCGAGCTGCCGGCCGGCCTGCCGCCCATGGCCCTGGCCATCCAGGGGCGCGAATGGCTCAAGAGCATCGAGGCATTGGCGCTGGAAGCGCTGGCCAGCGACGACTTCAACCTGGAACAGTTCGATGCGGCGCTGCGTGACAGCGCTACGGCCCTGACCAGTGTCGAACAATACTATTGCACCCATCTCGACGCTGGCTTTCCCGTGGCCGCAGCCCATTGGCGCGTGCCCATGGTTTCCGCTGAACGCGTGGCGGCATCGTTGATCGATCCGCTGTTCGATCTGGTCGCGCGCCAGCTGCAGCCCGTGTCGCTGTGGTGGACGGATGGTTCGGACGCCGTCAGCGCCAGCTGCCTGCTGGTGAAGGCATTGCCCGACCCGGCACGTTTCAGCGGCATGCTCGATGGCGAGTGGGCGGCGGCTGGCTGGTCGGGCGATACCGGCGACGTGGTGCTGGAGCGACCCGCGGAACAATTCGCGTATCGGCTGGTGTCGGCCGGAATTTCCGATACCGGTCCGGTGCGCAAGATGAACCAGGATCGTTTGCTGGAGCGCCATGATGCCGGCGTGTGGGTGGTCGCCGATGGCATGGGCGGGCATAGCCGTGGCGAATACGCCAGCCAGTTGGCGGTCGACGTGCTGGGCTCGCAGGAAAGCGCTGCGACAGTCGGCGCGTCGCTGCAGGCCGCGCGAGTGTCGCTCGCGCGCGCCAACGATGACCTAGTGCGTTCTGCGTTGGGAGCCGAGCATCTCGGTCGCAGTGGGTCCACGGTCGTGGTCCTGTGCGTGCGCCAGCAGGAATGGGGGGTGCTGTGGGCGGGCGACAGCCGGGTGTACCTGCTGCGTGATGGCGTGCTCAGGGCGCTGACGCGCGACCATTCGGTCGGTGCCGAGCAGCAGGATGAATTCGACGAATTGAATCCGCCGCCCGGCGGTGGCGAACTCACGCGTGCCCTGGGCGGCCATGATGCCTTGATGGCGGATCATCGGATCGGACAGCTGCAGTCCGGCGACCGCTTTCTGTTGTGCAGCGATGGTTTGCACGGTCCGGTCACGCACCAGGCGCTGCGCGAAATCATGATGTCCACGCCCGACACGCACGCGGCGGTAGCCAAGCTGCTGGATGCCGCCATCAAGGCCGGCACCCGCGACAACGTCACTGCTGTGATCGTGGATGTGATGCCGGAGTAGCGCGCGCTACCACCAACAGGCCGATGACTTCCTGCAGGCGCTCCATGCGCAGCACTTCGCGGCGTATCTCGAGGACTTCGAAACCGGCTTCGAGGAGTGTGCGATGCACGTAGGGCTCGCCGTGCGCGTAGCGGCCATGCACATTGAGGACATGGTCCTGGGATGAATCGACGGGCAGGGCTTCGACCGTATAGATGAACAGGCCGCCTGGCCGCAGCGCGTGATGGGCGCTCCGGCAGGCCTGGTCGAGCGGGCCGAAGTACACCAGGGTGTCCGCGGAGATCACTGCATCGAAGCAATCCTGGCGTGACTGCATGAAGCCAACCAGCTCGGCGACCACCAGTTCCTGGTAGCCGCCCCGGGCGCGGGCGTGCTCGATCATCTTCGCCGACAGATCGACCCCCACCAGGGCATGCGCGAGCGGGTTCAGCAGGGGAGCGCACAGGCCGGTGCCGCAGCCGGCATCGAGAATGTCCAATGTCGCGGCGCTGGCCAGCGGCACCACGGGTTCGGCGGCATCCCGCCGGCTGGTCCAATGGGCGAGGGCGGAGGCCACCAGTTCCGGTGCGCGGTAGCCCAGGTGTTTCAGGTTGTGGTCGAAGGAATCGGCGAACCGGTCGAACACCTTGGCCACGTACTCGTCGCCGGCCCGCTCGGGAACGCCGATACCGGTGGTGGCCGCCACCATGTGCCGGGCCACCGGGTTATCCGGCTCCAGCGCCAGCCATTTGGCGTAGGCCTCGCCGGCGCCGGTGAAGTCGCCGGTGCGGTACAGCAGCTTGCCCAGGTGTTCGTAGGCCCTGACATAGTCGGGACGATGCTGGATGGCGGTGCGGAAGTGCTGCACGGCGGTCTCGAATTCACCTTCATCGCGCAGGCAGATGGCCAAGTTGAACCAGACCTCGGCCATGGTGGGCGCTAGCAGGGTCACGCGCCGGTAGGCTTCCTTGGCCTCGGGAATCTTGTCCTGGGCGATCAGAATGTTGCCCAGGTTGTTCCAGGCGTGGGGATTGCCCGGCGCCTGCGCCAGCGACTGCATGACCAGCTTGACCGCTTCGAAGCCCTCGCCACGCTGGAAGCGCAGCAGGCCGAAAAAATGCAGCGCATCGGGATCGTTGGGCCGCTTGCGCAGCACGCTCTTGTAGCCGGCGGCAGCCTCCTTCAGGCGGCCTGCCTGGTGGGCGCTGATGGCGCGCGTGAGCAACGGATTGGCGAGTGTCATGGTTGGTTCGAAGCCCTTTGGGCCAATTGTGCTACGACACGGGTCGTTATCCAATGATGGACCTGAGGCATGAAAGGAGTAGGATGCGCCGGCCGACGGTGATGTCTCGATGTGACGCATGTAACGGTACGAACCGTCTGCATACGCTACAAAGCTGGTCTGCCCAGAGAGAATCAACAAGCATGGCAGTCATCGATACCGAATCCCTGCTGACCCCCGTCACCGAAGATGCGCCCTGCGGGCGTGACATGGAGTACGAACCCGCCTTTTTGGCGCTGCAAGAACTGGCGCGTGGCAAGGCGGAGCAGGTCATCGGAGACGAGGTGCGAGCCGGCCAGGAACCATCCTGGCCCGAGGTCCAGACAGCGGCGCAGGAGCTGTTCGGTACGACCAAGGATCTGCGCGTCGCCGGCCTGCTGCATCTGTCACTGATCAAGTCGGAGGGCGTGGCGGGCGCCGAGGGCGGCCTCGGGCTGATCCGCGGCATGTTGGAGCGCTACTGGGACCAGGTGTACCCACAGCTGGATGCCGAGGACGACAACGATCCCACCTTCCGGGTCAATTCGCTGGTGGCTGGCCTGGTCAGCGACGATGCCTTGAATGCGCTGCGCCATGCCCCCCTGGTGGAGTCCCGGCAGTTCGGCAAACACTCGCTGCGCGGCTATCGCGTTGCCACCGGCACCATCAAGCTGTCCGACGACAGCGTCGACCCGGCGCAGGAGCTGTCCCGCATCGAGGCGGCATTCAGCGATGCGCCGCTGGAATCCTTGACCACGCTCGCCGGCCTGGTGAGTGCCGCCGCCGATCATTTGAACGCGATTCAGCATGTGCTGCTGGACAAGGCCGACGGCATTCCCGATGACCTGAAGCCGTTGTCGGCCGACCTGCGCGAAATGAAGACGCTGCTCGACAATCAGCTGACGCGGCGCGGTGTGGGAAGCGAAGCGGCCGCGGCTGACGGCACGCAGGTCGAAGGCGCCGCCGCCGGAGAGGGCGCGCCACAACAATCACTGACGGGCGTTATTCGTAGTCGCGGCGACGTGCTGACGACCCTCGACAAGATTTGCGATTACTACGCCAAGGCCGAGCCCTCCAGCCCGGTGCCGTTGCTATTGCAGCGCGCCAAACGGCTGGTGAACATGGATTTCATGGAGATCCTGCGCGACATGACTCCGAGCGGCATGACCGAGGCGGAAACCATTGTCGGTCTTGAGAGAAGGGACGGCTAGGGCGTACAGTAACCGTCAATGATCCACAACCCATCATCGTTGCTACCAACGACAGTTCAAGGAGTTCGGCGTGGCTAGAGAAAGTGGTCAAAAATTCATCGCCCGCAACCGCGCACCGCGCGTGCAGATCGAATACGATCTGGAAACCAACGGCGCGATGCAAAAGAAGCAGATTCCGTTCGTCATGGGCGTGCTGGCGGACCTGTCCGGCAAGTCGGCCGAGGAACTGCCCGAGATCGAGCAGCGCAAGGCGCTCGAAATCGATATGGACAATTTCGACAGCCGCCTGAAAGCGATGAAGCCGCGAGTCACGTTCGCGGTGCCGAACAAGCTGACCGGCGAGGGCCAGCTGGCGGTGGACCTGACCTTCGAGAGCATGGACGATTTCTCGCCCGCCGCCATCGCCAAGAAAGTCGAGCCATTGGCCAAGCTGCTCGAGGCGCGCACCCAGTTGTCCAACCTGGTCACCTACATGGACGGCAAAGCCGGTGCGGAGAAGCTCATTACCCAGGCATTGCAGGATCCGACGTTGCTGCAGTCGCTGGCGTCGGCGCCCAAGCCCGAATAGGTTTTGAGGCTTAAGGATCCGGGTCAAATCTAAAGTTTCAGGAGTCGCAAGTCATGGCCGAAGCCAAGGGCGCAGAACAACAAGTCGCCGGCACTACCGAGTTCAGTGATTTTCAATCGCTGCTCAAGAAAGAATTCCGTCCCAAGACCGAGCGTGCGCGCGAACAGGTCGAGGCCGCGGTCAAAACCCTCGCCGAGCAGGTACTGCAGGACAAGGATCTGATCGCTGACGATGCGGTCAACTCGATCAACGCCATCATTGCCGAGATCGACCAGAAGCTCACCGACCAGATCAACGAGATCCTGCACCATGCGGACCTGCAGCAGATGGAAGGCAGCTGGCGCGGCTTGAAGCACCTGGTGTTCAACACCGAGTCTTCGGAAACGCTCAAGATCAAGGTGTTCAACGTCGGCAAGAAAGAGCTGAGCAAGACGCTCAAGCGCTATCCGGGCACCTCCTGGGACCAGAGCCCGGTGTTCAAGAAGATCTATGAGGAGGAGTACGGCACCATCGGCGGCGACCCGTTCGGCTGCCTGGTGGGCGACTATTACTTCGATCACACGCCGCAGGACGTCGAACTGCTGCGTGGCATCGGACAGATTGCGGCTGCGGCGCACGCGCCGTTCATTTCGGCCGCGGCTCCCGCGCTCATGGGATTCGACTCCTGGCAGGAGCTGTCGAACCCGCGTGACCTGACCAAGATTTTCTCCACCGCGGAATACGCTGCCTGGCGCTCGTTGCGCGAGTCGGACGATGCGCGCTACGTCGGTTTGACCATGCCGCGCTTCCTGTCTCGCCTGCCTTATGGCGCCAAGACCGATCCGGTCGAAGAGTTCGCCTTCGAGGAAGACACCGCGGCGGCCGATTCCTCCAAGTACACCTGGTCGAACGCCGCCTATGCCATGGCGACCAACATCAACAAGTCGTTCGCCATGTACGGCTGGTGCACCCGCATCCGTGGCGTGGAGTCGGGCGGCACCGTTGCCGGTCTGCCCACCCATACGTTCCCGTCGGACGATGGTGGCGTGGACATGAAGTGTCCGACCGAAATTTCCATCACCGACCGGCGCGAAGCCGAACTGGCCAAGAACGGCATGATGCCGCTGCTGCACCGTAAGAACTCGGATGAAGCCGTGTTCATCGGGGCCCAGTCGCTGCAGAAGCCGGCCGAGTTCGATCAGGCCGAGGCGACGGCGAATGCCGCGCTGGCGGCGCGCCTGCCATACATGTTCGCGTGTTCGCGCTTCGCGCACTATCTGAAGTGCATCGTGCGCGACAAGATCGGTTCGTTCAAGGAACGGGCCGACATGGAGCGCTGGCTGTCGGACTGGATCCTGAACTATGTGGACGGCGATCCGGCCAACTCTTCGGAAGAAATCAAATCGCGCAAGCCGCTGGCAGGCGCCGAAGTGGAAGTGAAGGAAGTGGAGGGCAAGCCCGGCTACTACTCGGCCGTGTTCCGTCTGCGGCCACACTACCAGCTCGAAGGTCTGACGGTGTCGTTGCGTCTGGTCTCGCGCCTGTCGGGTGGCAAGTAATTGCCGCCCAGGCGTGCGTAGGTCACAAAACGGCGACCGGCATCACATCACATTTCTGGTAATTGGATTACGTTCGCGCGATCGCTTCGGAGTTCAAAGTCCTCGAGGCGCTAGCACGGCTTGTTTTCAACCCGCACTGGAAGGGGAGCTACTAAGATGGCAATCGACAGTTTTCTGAAATTGGGTGACTTGAAAGGCGAGACCCAGGTCAAGGGATTCGAAGGACAGCTGCAGCTGTTGGCATGGAGCTGGGGCCTGTCGCAGAGCGGCACTACTCACCAGGGTACTGGCGGTGGCGCGAGCAAGGCGAGCGTGCAGGACTTGAGCTTCACCCGCTGGGTGGATTCGGCTTCGCCGTCGTTGATTCACGCCTGCGTCAAGGGCAAGCATTTCCCGACCGCCACACTCACCATGCGCAAGGCTGGCGGCGACGCCCCCCTGGCGTACCTGACCATCAAGCTGACCGACATTATCGTGACCAGCGTCAGCACCGGCAGTTCCTCGGGGGAGGACATGCAGACCGAGAGCGTCAGCCTGAATTTCGCCGCGTTCGAGTACGCTTATCAGCCGCAGAACGCCAAGGGCGCCAAGGAAGGTGGCGAGATCACCGTCAAGTACAACATCGCCAAGAACGACTAACGTCTGATTCACGGCCCTTCGGCGCGCCGCGCCGGAGGGTCGTGGCTTTGCAAGGAACAATATGTCGCCTGAAGAAAGCGTCCGTGCCGGCAACCTTTCGCAGGCATTGCAGGATTTGCAGCAACGCATCCGTTCCCAGCCGGGCGATGCTTCCAGTCGGGTGTTTCTGTTCCAGCTCCTCGCCGTGCTCGGCCAGTGGGAACGCTGCGCCACACAACTCAAAGTGGCGGCGGACCTTGATTCCAGCAATCTGATTCTCGCGCAGATCGGCCGCCACGCGCTGCAGGCCGAGCAACTGCGTGCCCATGTGTTCAACGGCAGCACCACGCCCATGCTGATGGGAGAGCCCTCGCCGTGGGTGGCGTTGATGCTGGAGGCGCTGCGGCTATCCGCCACGGACCATCACGAGAAGGCCGCGGAGTTGCGCAGCCAGGCGTTGCAGGATGCTCCGGCCGTGTCCGGCAAGATCGACGGTCAGCCCTTCGAATGGCTGGCGGATGCGGATTCACGCCTCGGACCCTGCCTCGAGCTGATCGTGGACGGCAAGTACCTGTGGGTGCCGTTCGAGCGTATTCGCCGCATCAAGATCGAGCCGCCAGCGGATCTGCAGGATGTGGTCTGGACCCAGGCCAGTGTCACCTGGGCCAACCAAGGGCAAGTCCCGGCGCTCATCCCGGCTCGCTATGCGGGCTCGGAAGCCAGCGAAGACGATGCTGTGAAATTGGGGCGGCGCACCGATTGGGTCGAGCATGGCGACAATACTTATTTCGGACTGGGTCAGCGCATGTTCACCACCGATGCCGGTGACTATCCGTTGCTGGAAGTGCGCGAGCTGACGTTCGACGCGGCTTCGGGCTGAGCTTGAGTGAATGGCCGAGCTACTGTCCCAGGAGCGCTTGCAGCCGTCACTGCTGGACCGGCTCACCGACGATACGCCCGATTCGAATGAGGAGCGGCGCGAGAAGCGCGTCTTGAGCATTTCCCAACTGCGCGCGAGCGTGCTGCGCGACGTTGGCTGGCTGCTCAATACGGTACACCTGCAAGCCAGTCAGGATCTGTCGCCTTGGCCGGAAGTGGCCAACTCCAGTGTCAATTACGGCATCCCGGACCTGGCGGGTTCGTCCGCGGCCGGCCGGAACACGGCGGTGCTGGAGCGTGCGGTGCGCCAGGCGGTACTGAACTTCGAACCGCGCATCCTGGGCGATACGCTCAAAGTGAGCGTGCGTGCCGATGCCGAACAAATGACCCGGCATGCGCTGTTGTTCATCATCGAAGGCCAGCTATGGGCCCAGCCGGTGCCGCTGAGCCTGTATCTCAAGACCGAACTGGACCTCGAGACCGGTACGGTCACCGTGGCCGACGCGGCCCGCTGAACAGGATTGCCTTACCGACATGGACCCAAGAATTCTCAGGTACTACAACCGCGAGTTGCAGCACGTGCGCGAGATGGGCGCCGAGTTCGCGCGCGAGTACCCGAAAATCGCGGGGCGGTTGGGGCTCGAAGGGTTCGAATGCGCCGACCCGTACGTGGAGCGCCTGCTGGAAGGGTTCGCTTTCATGGCGGCGCGGGTGCAGCTGAAAGTCGACGCCGAGTTTCCCACCTTCACCCAGCATTTGCTGCAGATCGTCTATCCGCATTACCTGGCGCCCACGCCTTCGATGGCCATCGCGCAATTGCAGCCGGACTTGAAGGAGGCGGGACTGGCGCAGGGCTACAAAGTGCCGCGTGGCACGGCCATGCGCTCCATCATCGGTAACGACGACCGCATGCCCTGTGACTACCGCACTGCTCACGATACGCACTTGTGGCCGCTGGAGGTGAAGGAAGCCAAGTACTACGCCACCACGGCCGGCCTGGCGGCGATCGGGGTGACGCCGGGCGAGGGCGTGCGAGCCGGGTTGCGTATTACGTTGCGCACCACGGCAGGCGTGCCGCTCTCCGCCATCAACCTGGACGATCTGACTTTGTATCTCGGCGGTGCCGACGAACTGCCGGGCACGCTCTATGAAGCCATATTCGCCAATAATGCGGGTTTCGTGGTGCGCGCCGCCGGCAAGCGGGACTCCAGCCACATGCGTAGCCGCGACGCGGTGGCGCGTTGTGGTTTTGAGGATCAGGAGGCGCTGATTCCGTATGGCCGGCGTTCGTTTCAGGGCTACCGGCTGCTGCAGGAGTATTTCGCCTTCCCGGAGCGTTTCCTGTTCGTCACGCTGCGGCAGCTGCGTTCTGCGTTGCAGGCATTGCCGGGCAATGAAGTCGACATCGTGGTGCTGCTCAACCGTTCGGTCTCCTGGCTGGAAGGCGCGGTGTCCGGCGACAATTTCAAGCTGTTCTGCACGCCCATCATCAATCTGGTGGAGAAACGGGCCGATCGTATTCACCTGGACGGTACCCAATACGAATACCAGATCGTGGCCGACCGGACACGGCCGCAGGACTTCGAGATCTACGATGTGGTGCGGGCCGAGGGTTTCGGGGCGGGCAGCGAACCGGAAATGAGTTTCGATCCGTTCTACGCCAGTACCGAGGCTACCTGGCATGGCCGGCGCAAGGCATTTTTCACCACGCGCCGTGAAATGCGCATGCTGTCGTCCAAGCAGCGCGTCCAGGGGCCCCGCTCCAGTTATATCGGCAGCGAAGTGTTCGTTTCGCTGGTCGACGCGGATCAGGCACCGTATTCCAGTGAACTGCGCCAACTGGGCCTGCAGGTGGTGTGCACCAATCGGGATTTGCCGCTGCACATGCCCATCGGCAAGGGTAAGACGGATTTCACGGTGGATATCGGTGCGCCGCTGACCGCGATTCGCTGCGTAGCAGGTCCTACCAAGCCGCGCGAGTCCAATGTGCAGGGCGAGTATGCCTGGCGCCTGCTCAGCCATCTGTCGCTCAACTATCTGTCCTTGCTTGAATCCTCAGCCAAGGAGGGCGCATCGGCGCTGCGCGAGCTGCTGTTGTTGTACAGCGATGCCAACGATGCGGCGACGCAGCGCCAGATCGAAGGGGTGCGTGACATCGTCGCGCGTCCCACCACGGGTCGATTGCCCGCGGCCGACCATGTTTCCTATGTGCGGGGCCTGGATATTCAGCTGACCTGCGAGGACGCGGCTTTCCAGGGCCAGGGACCTTTCGTGCTGGGCGCGGTGCTCGACGAGTTCCTGCGGCGGCACGTCGCGCTCAATAGTTTCACGCGCTTGACACTCAAGACACTCAACCGGGGCGAGGTGATGCGATGGCCGTCGAGATTGGGCCAACGCCAGATCCTGTAGCTCCGGGCGGCGTACCGGCCCCCACGGCGCCGCTGACGTCGCTGCGGGAGCGTCCTTACGCCTACGATTTTTTCGAGGCCATGCGTCGCATCGAGTGTGCCTGGCCGACGCTGCCGCGTCTCGGCACCGCCACCCGGCCCGCCGATGAACCGGTGCGCCTGGGGCAGAAGCCGTCGCTGGATTTTCCGCCTTCCATGCTGGCCGAGGTGGCCGCGCTGGATGGCAACCGGCTCAAGATCCTGAGCTACTTCTTCGGCCTGTTCGGCTCGCAAGGGCCGCTGCCCCTGCATCTGACCGAGTATGTGTACGACCGCGCCGCCAATGCGCGCGACACCACGTTGACGGCCTTTGCCGACGTGTTTCATCACCGCATGCACGAGCTGTTCTACCGCGCCTGGGCCAACGTGCGTCCGACCGTGCACTTCGACCGTCCGGAACAGGACCGGTTCGCCAGCTATGTCGCGGCCCTGGCCGGACTGGCCAGCCCGGCGCTGCAGCACAGCGATGCCTGGCCGGATCGGGCCAAGCTGTATTTCTCGGGAACCTTGGCGGCCGGCGCCAAGACCCGGGCCGGCCTGGAAACGCTGTTGACCGAGTATCTGGGGTTGCCGGTGCGGGTGCACGAGTGCGTCGGTGAATGGTTGTCCATCGTCGAGGACGAACGGATGCGGCTGGGCGAGCCCACCGCCTCGCTGGGACGCAGTGTGCTGGGAGCCAATGTCTGGAGCGCCCAGCACAAGCTGCGCATCGCCATCGGCCCGGTGGAGGTCGGCGACCTGCTGCAGTACCTGCCGGGCAGTCCGAGCCTGGCCCGCCTGCGGGCCGCGGTCATGAATTATTTCGGTTTCGAGTACGCCTGGGATCTGCAATTCATCGTGCGCCGCGCCCGCTTGCCGGGTACCCAACTGGGGCAGTTCGGACATCTGGGCTGGACCAGCTGGACGGCACCCCCGCGCGACGGCGCGGATATCGACGATGTGATCATCGACGTGGCGGAGCAGCCTCTGGCTGCCTAGGCTGCGGTCCGCTACCCAGAACCGTTGGCATACCAAGAACAGCACCAGCCTTTCGAAGGAGTTCATCATGGCAGAGATCAGTCGCGCGGCCTTGTTCGGCAAACTCAACAAGATCGCTTATCGGGCCATCGACAGCGCCACCGTGTTCTGCAAGCTGCGTGGCAATCCCAGCGTCGAGCTGACGCACTGGATCCACCAGGTGCTGCAACTGCAGGACTCGGATCTGCACCGGATCCTGAAACAGTTCAACTGCAACCCTGCCCGCATCGCCGAGGGGATTACCGAGGCACTGGAACGACTGCCCAGGGGAGCCAGCGCCGTCGATCTGTCCGCCAACGTGGAAGAGGCGGTGGAGCGCGGCTGGGTGTACGCCACGCTGATGTTCGGCGAGGCCCAGGTGCGTACCGGTTATCTCATGGTCGGGCTGCTCAACACCCGCCATCTGAAGCATGCGCTGCTGCAGATCTCCCCTGAGTTCGACAAGATCAAGCTGGAGTCGCTGAGCGACAATTTCGCGCAAGTCGTCGGCGGTTCACCCGAGGACGCCTTGTCAGCCAATGATGGCTTCAACGTCGGAGGCGCCGCGCCCGGCGAGAGCAGCGGCGCCATTCCGTCGGCCCAGCTCGGCAAGCAGGAGGCGCTCAAGCAGTTCACGGTGGACCTGACCGAGCAGGCGCGCAGCGGCAAGCTCGATCCCATCGTCGGCCGCGACAACGAAATCCGGCAGGTGGTGGACATTCTCATGCGTCGTCGCCAGAACAATCCTATCCTCACGGGCGAGGCGGGTGTCGGCAAGACCGCCGTGGTGGAAGGCTTTGCGTTGCGCATCGCGCAGGGCGACGTGCCGCCGCCGTTGAAAGACGTGACGCTGCGAACCCTGGACGTGGGCCTGCTGCAAGCCGGCGCCAGCATGAAAGGCGAGTTCGAAAACCGGCTGCGCCAGGTCATAGAGGAAGTGCAGTCCTCCCCCAAGCCCATCATCCTGTTCATCGACGAAGCCCATACCTTGGTGGGGGCCGGCGGCGCAGCCGGCACCGGCGATGCGGCCAATCTGCTGAAGCCGGCGCTGGCGCGTGGCAACCTGCGCACCATCGGGGCCACCACCTGGGCCGAGTACAAGAAACACATCGAAAAGGATCCCGCGCTCACCCGGCGCTTCCAGGTGGTGCAGGTGGACGAGCCGAGTGAAGAGAAAGCCATCCTGATGATGCGCGGCGTGGCTTCCACCATGGAAAAGCACCATCGCGTGCAGGTGTTGGACGAAGCGTTGGAGGCCGCGGTGAAGCTGTCGCATCGCTACATCCCGGCGCGCCAGCTGCCGGATAAATCGGTGAGCCTGCTCGACACCGCCTGCGCCCGCGTCGCCATCAGTCAGCATGCGGTGCCGGCCGAAGTGGACGACAGCCGCAAGCGTATCGCCGCCCTGGAAACCGAGCTGGCCATCATCGGCCGCGAAAAGAATGTCGGAGTCGACGTCGGGTCACGTGAGCGCGATGCCAGCGGAAAGCTGCAGGCGGAACAGGACAATCTGGCGGGACTGGAAGCCGCCTGGCAGCAGGAAAAGGCGTTGGTCGACCAGATTCTGGAAATCCGCGGCAAATTGCGTGGCGATGGCGGGAAGGTGGAGGGCACGGGCAGCAAGCTCGAAGCCCAGGCCGAAGCGGCCGCTCCCTCGCCGGTGAGCGACGCCGAGCGCGCCACCTTGCTGGCGAGCCTCAATGAATTGCAGGGCCAGTTGGCCGGCATCCAAGGCGAACGCCCGCTGATCCTGCCGAGCGTGGATTACCAGGCGGTAGCCTCGGTGGTGGCGGACTGGACCGGCATTCCGGTGGGCCGCATGGCCCGTAACGAGATCGATACGGTGATGCGCCTGGGCGAGATCCTGAGCCAGCGCGTCATCGGTCAACGCCATGCCCACGACATGATCGCCAAACGCGTGCAGACCTCACGCGCCGGCCTGGACAATCCCAGCAAGCCCATCGGGGTGTTCATGCTCGCCGGCTCCTCCGGCGTAGGCAAGACCGAGACGGCGCTGGCCCTGGCGGAGGCGCTGTATGGCGGCGAACAGAACGTCGTCACCATCAACATGAGCGAGTTCCAGGAAGCCCATACCGTCTCCACCCTGAAGGGCGCTCCTCCAGGCTATGTCGGCTATGGTGAAGGTGGTGTGCTGACCGAAGCGGTGCGCCGCAAGCCTTACAGCGTGGTGTTGTTGGACGAGGTGGAGAAGGCCCATCCGGACGTGCACGAAATCTTCTTCCAGGTGTTCGACAAGGGCATCATGGAGGACGGCGAGGGCCGGCTGATCGATTTCAAGAACACCTTGATCCTGCTGACCACCAACGTGGGCAGCGAACTGATCATGAACATGTGCAAGGATCCGGAACTGATCCCCGATCCGGAGGCCATCGCCAAGGCGCTGCGGCCGGACCTGCTCAAGGTGTTCCCGGCCGCCCTGCTGGGCCGCATCGTGACCATTCCGTTCTTCCCGCTGTCCGACAAGATGCTGCACGAGATCATTCGGCTGCAGCTGGGCCGGATCAGCAAGCGCATCACCCAGACCCACAAGATCCCGTTCACCTACAGCGACGCGGTGCTCAAGCTGGTCGCCAGCCGCTGCACCGAGCTGGAGAGCGGTGGCCGCATGATCGATGCCATCCTCACCAACTCCGTGCTGCCGAGCATCAGCCAGGAAGTCCTGAGCCGGCTGATGGAAGGGCGCAGTCCGGCCAAGGTGGCCATCGATGTGAGCAATGGAGACTTCAGCTACGCGTTCGACTGAGCGGGAAGCGTCGACTTGACTGGACAAGTGGGCGTGCTGCGGTGCGCGCCCACTTGTCATGCACGGGCGGCCCCGCCCGTATCGCCGCGCTGCCGAACGGTCAGAAGCCGTGTTGGAAGCGCAACCCGACGGTGAAGTCCTGGAAGCTGGTGAAGGCCAGGCTCTCCAGGCGCTGGTACTCGAAGTAACCGGAGATACCGTAAGGCAGCTGCGCCGAGGCGCCGGCGGCCAACCGGAAATATGAGGTGTCCGGCTGATCGCTGCGCACGATGATGGGCGGGGTGGGATTGTCGGAGCTGGCGAACGGATCGTTGGCGAAGCGTACACCGAAGACCTCGGTGGAGTCTTCGAACTCGCGGACATAGGCGGCGCGGAAGTGGGGCACCAGCACGCCCCAGGAGGTCTTCCAGGCGTAGCTGATTCTCAGCCCGAGATTGCCGGTGGCCGATTCGTAGTTCTGCTTGTTGTAGGCGAGGTTCAATCCGCCGGCACCATTCTCGGTGAAGCGGTCGATGTTGGTGTCGACATAGAAGTAACCCAGTGAAGGGGAGACCGTGAACCCGCCGAGATAGAAGTCATAACCCACCGAGAGACCGCCGCTCCAAGCGTTGCCGTTGGTGGAGCCTTTGGCGGTGCGATCGACCTCAGTGGTGCCTTCGGTGTACAGGATGCGGCGCTTGGAGTCGTAGCCGGTGCCCGCGTAGTTGAAGACGCCGTCGAGGTAGAAGTTACCCCAATAAGCCGAGCCGTACAGGGCGCCGCTCCAGGAAGCGGCGTCGAGGTTGCCCTGGCCGATGGGTTTGAAGTCGACGTCGGACTGGCCGTAGCCGAGGGACACACCGAGTACGGCGGAGTCACCGAAGCGATAGTCGACGCCGCCGGTGAAGCCCCATTGATCAGCGCGGAAGCCGGAATCCGCGGGTGAATTCCCTTTCTTGCCGAGGCCGTAGTTGCCGCGAATCCAGATACCCAGACGGTCGCTCAGCAGTCCGCCGGGCTCATCCGCACTGTCGGCACCAGCAGCACCGCCGAGCAGCTGCTTCAAGCTCTGCGCGACCTGTTCGGCGGACACGATGCGATCGCCGATGCTCAGGGTCAGGCCGGCCACGGAGATGCCACGATCCCCCGAGCGCAGCGCGATCAAGCGATCCATCACGCCCTGGTACTGGGTACGCGAGAACACCAACGTTGTGGTGCGGATAGCATTGATGTCCTGGGCGCCGAGTTCGTCCAGCGCCTTGGCCTGCTGCTCGAGGCTTGAACCGATGATGCCGCTGCAATGCGCGAGCAGATCGCTCTGTTCCTCGCTGAGGGGCTGTTCGCTCGAACTCATCTCGGACAGTCGTTCGCACAAGTTGTCCAGGTTGCTGGCCACCGACGCCTGATTGGCGCTCAGTCCTTCGCGCACCAGCGATACCGGCGCTGCCGCGCCGACCGTGATGGTAATGGTGGTGGAAGCGCTAGTGCCGCGGCTGGTGCTGACCATCAGCGTGATCAGGTTGGCCCCGTCGGGCAATTGCACGTCGCTCAGCACGGGACCGCTACCCAGGCTGGTATCGCCACTGGTCCATTCGTAGGAGACGATGCCACTCTCGCCGGCCGGATCGCTGGAGGCCGTGCCATCCAGGGTCACAGCTTCGCCTGGTTGACCATCGGTGTCGGCGATGGTGCGATTCCCGCCTGCGTTGGCGATCGGCGCGACGGGAGCCTGTACCGTGATGTTGACGATGTCGGTACTGATTCTGGTGGTGGTCGATGAAATCTGGGGGTCGAAGACCACCTCCGACATGGTCAGGGTAACCGGGTTCACCCCGTCGGGCAGGCGTGCCGAGGCGGTCTGCCCGGTCGCGAGCTGCGCGCCTTGCGCGTCGGTCCAGGTGAATGAGACGCTTTCCGCGGATGGATCGGGTATGGAATTCGATCCGTCCAGTGTCACGAGCTCTCCATTCTGCCCGTCGGAATCGGCCACCGTCTGGTCGAAGCCGGCGCTGACCGACTGCGCCATGGCGTTGGAGGACAGGAAGTAGGCTGGGGCCAGCGCCGCCGCCAGCAATGCGTGGCGTACCGCCTTGGCGATCAGTTGACCTGTTGGTTGGTATTGGTTCACGGTCACGAAATTCTCCGAATCGAACGAAAAAATTGCTACGGTCGTTGGTACCAGGGGATTGGCCGATGCAGGGCCGGCCGCAGCGCCCCGGCTGGATCCGGCACTGTGCGCCATCGCACGTTTGGCCGCCCACCAGGACACGAAATGGTGGTTGATAGAGGAAAATAGCGGCTGAATCTGCCGAGCAGGTCACGTTTGTTCCACGTTCGCTCCCTGGTGGCCATGCCCGGATCGTCGGGTCAGCCGGCCCGGTAAATGCGCCGGCCGGCGTGTCGCAATTGGATTCTCGTGTCCACGTAGACACCGAAGCCGGCGCGGGCCGCCAGCTCGCAGAAATAATAGTCTTCCGACAGGTATTGCTGGCCGTACAGCCCGGTGGGGAAGAACTGGTGCGCCTGGCGGTCCTGGTGATCGCGGTAGGCCGCCACGTGGCCGCCGTCGATCATGGTGATCAGCACACTGCGGTCGATGCGCAGAAAGCCCGTGCCCACCCGGCGCACGCGCCGCAGGTCCGGTTGCCCTGTTACGGGTTCCGCCTGGTCGGGCTGGGGGTCGCAGACCCACAGCGGCGTGGCGCTCTTGCGCAGGTACAGGCCGCTGGTGATGGGATGGGGGGAGGACAGCAGCAATTGCAGGTCCCGGTGGCCGTAGCCGATGTCGCCATCGATGAAGACCAGGGTGGTGCAATCGGTGCCGAGGAACTGTTCCACCAGCATGTCACGCGCGCGGGAAATGTTGGCCTGGCCTTCGACGCAGATCCAGCCGGCGTACAGGCCGTGGGCCTGGAGCAGGCCGGTGACGAACTCCCGGTCCGCCTTGCCGTCGATCAATGGTGTTGCCAGCAGCGCTTTCATTGGTTGGGTCCGTGCTGCCCCTTATTTTCCAGGTCGCGAGCCTACTATATTTTAGGCGCTCGATCGATTGGGGGCCGTAAGGGGTAAGAACTATTGCCGCCGGGGCTGCTACTTGGCGGCTGGCCGGGTACGATGCGCGGATGGCGAAAGTGTCAATCCATGAAGTGCGGCGGCTGGTGCTGCCGGTCGAAACCATAGTCGACGCGGTGCTGCAGTTCGACCGCGACCGTTCGGGGGAGCTGGTCGGAGCCACCCTGGTGGCGGCGGCCGTGGAGCCGGGCCTCGAAGGCGGCCTGTCGCTGTCACTACGCCTGGCGGGCCAGGCCGACCCGGTGGAGCGCCGTTTCGCCTTGCCCATGATTGCCGCGGCCATCATCAATTATTGTTACCAATCGCGCATTCCCCTGCCGCGCAGCGGGGCCAAGAAACTCGAAATCGTTCCCGAAGGGTTTGCTTTCACCATCGAGTCCAGCGTGCAGCTGCCGCGCCGGCACGATTCCATACCCTTGTCGGGAACCATATCCGTACCAGAGCCCGTGCCGGGGGCGATGTTGGCGTCGGGAGCGTCCGACCCACCGCCGCCAGGGGGCGCCTGACAGGGCTCTGCCGCAACCCGCTTGTTCCGGCCTCATCGATAAGGAGTCTCGCCATGCCAAGTCCGTCCTTGGATCGCACCCTGATCGTCATCATCGCGGCGCTGTCCGTAGCGGCCCTGGCTGGCTGCAACCGCAATCCCAGCGCGGCCCGGGGTGGCGGA